>Ga0247839_1000006_pt1 | contig 375382 bp, 337 predicted proteins | sample LaCruzMarch2015__6_FD_192405 | JGI IMG/M metagenome (GOLD analysis project Ga0247839, IMG submission 192405) | Freshwater microbial communities from meromictic Lake La Cruz, Castile-La Mancha, Spain - LaCruzMarch2015_16m | ecosystem: Environmental > Aquatic > Freshwater > Lake | place: Spain...
AGCACGAGCGAAAAAAATAAACATGGTTCGCGTCCGCTGGGGAGCAACAATAAATTTTAACCAACTCTAAAAGCAAAAAAGAGACTCATTTCTGAATCTCTTTTTAAAAAACTCCCCAGGTTGGACTTCAGCTCAGATGCAGGCGAGGACAGGAAGTCCGAGCCTTGCAGATGAGGGTGTCGATTTATCGATTAAACCCGTTTGTTTTTTGAGCACGAGCGAAAAAAATAAACATGGTTCGCGTCCGCTGGGGAGCAACAATAAATTTTAACCAACTCTAAAAGCAAAAAAGAGACTCATTTCTGAATCTCTTTTTAAAAAACTCCCCAGGTTGGACTCGAACCAACAGCCTATCGGTTAACAGCCGATTGCTCCGCCATTGAGCTACTGAGGAATATATTTTATACCAGCAATCGAGATTGCTCCGTTATCCACTCCGCGTGCTTCACACGCTGTGGAGCTACTGAGGAATATAATCAAATTTTAGCAAAAAAAAAATACTTTGTAAAGAGTTTTTTTATAAATTCCATGAAATTATATAAAAACAGGCATTTAGCCCTCTTGGATAATATCCAAGTTTGACAAGTTTATAAAATTCTCAAAGTCTGCATGCCGATTCGACAACTGTTTAAATGTACCCACGTCGACGACTTTACCAGACTTCAAGTATATTAAACTGTCGCAACTTTTCAGAGTAGACAATCTATGTGCAATCGCAATAATCGTCTTAGATCCCTTCAACTTATTCAGCATCTGGGTAATTTCGTACTCAATTTCAACATCAAGTGCTGAAGTGGCTTCGTCCAAAATCAAAATTTCAGGATTTCTATAAAGCGCCCTTGCTATCGCCAATCGCTGTTTCTGGCCTTGAGAAAGCCCGCTGCATCCAGCCATAACTTCTGCATTAATTCCTTTTTTAAAATTTGCTACGAATTCCCATAGTTGTGCCATTTTTAAAACTTCAACAACCCTCTTGTCGTCGATGACTTTTTCATCAAGGCCCCATGCTACATTTTTCCTAAATGTGGTGTCGAAAACACTTATTTGCTGTGGAACATACCCTATCAATTTTCTGAGTGCGCTGAAATTCTTTTCCCCGATGTCAAAACCGTCCACAAAAATTGAACCCTTATCAATCGGCAATAAACCCATTACAATATCGGCCAATGTGCTTTTACCCGCGCCTGAAAGCCCTATTATGCCTACAAATTGACCCCGTTTTATCTCCAGGTTCAAGTTCCTTATAACCGGCTTATCTACCTCATAAGAAAAATTAATCCGCTCTAATTTGAGGCTTTGTTCAAAGGTGAGCTTTAAATTAGATTTTACTTCAAAATTATTGGTATCAAATTCACTGTAATGGTCATTTAAGACCTTAACAAAATTGCGAGAACTGTTCATTGAATTTATGGATGTCTGAATCCGATTCAAAGCAGGAGCAATTCTAAATATCGAGGCGACCAAAATCGCGTAATATGCAACCATATCTGACGTGTCTTGGACATTCTGAGCAGAGATAATCCCAGCCAAAATCAATAGCGAAAACACGATAAATATCTCAATTATGTAAGGAGGTATCGAGTTATAAAACCCGTTTTGAGCACATATATTCGCCAATTCTCTTTGAATATCTAAATTTTCGTCGTAGAAATGTTTTTCCGCTGACAAAATTTTCACTTCTTTTATGTTTGTAATATTTTCAATTGCCTTACTGTTACTTAAAAATGAGGCCCTATAGAGTTTCGCAGAGAGTTCGCTCGTCTTTTTCTTGAAAAACTTACCCTGCAGAATCATGCTGATTCCAATAAACGCGGCAGTAAGCGCTGCAGCCAAGGGAAATTTCACAACCAAAAGCAGTAAAATAATTGACACAATAATTAAGTTTGTCATCAGATTTATGCCGCGCAAAACGAACCCATCAATCACCTGAGAGGTCAAGGAAGTCATGTTGTATATTTTCTCAGAGGAGGAAGTTTTTAGGGAATTTTTGTATGACGAAAACAGATAGTACTCCATAAACTTTTTATTTAAATCGAATTTCCAGTTGTTTGTGAATTTGTTTTGGAGATACAAAGTCCAAATCATAAAGAAATTTTTTATCAAAAATAGGCAGACCACAAAAATGCCGATAACAAAGGCACTTATCATCACATCCTGGACATGAAGAAACAAGACGAGTTGAATGTAATATTTATTATGAATAATGCTGTTGGGGCTTATTATAAGCAAGATAAAAGGATAGACAAGGGCAATCCCACCAAATTCCAAAACCCCCGCAACCAAAGACAGCAAGAAAAATCCCAAAATTCTTATTTTTCGGCCTTTTCCATAATATTTAATGAACGTGCTGAAATTTTCTATGAACATAATTTTACTTTATCATGGAATTAAATTTTATGTAAGCGTCCGCTTGGAAAAAAGGTAAAATACGCAATAGTAAAAACATTGTTAAGGGCAATACAAAAAAAATATAACTGTTGTATAATAATCTTGTAAAGCAATAAGGAGACGACTATGACAAACCCGGTTTTCAACCAAAAGGCGATAGAAAAAGTAAACGTACTGGAATCAGAACCAATGACGGTAAACGGCGCCATCAACAAAACTTTCATTCTTTTCGCTCTATTGGTGGCATCCAGCCTAATTGTTTGGAACATGTTTTTCCAAGGGTTTACAGACAAAGTTGCTATGCTCGGGATTGTAGGGCTTGTTACCAGCATAATTTCGTTTATCGCTTTTATGATTACCAGAAACCCAATAGCTGCTTTGGCTTACGCTGTGTCTGAAGGTCTGCTAATCGGAGGCATTTCGGCATATGTGGAAAAAATCTACCCTGGGATTGCAATTCAAGCGGTCGGCCTGACGATGATGTGTTTGTTTTCAATGCTTTTCCTTTACAGAATAGGTGCAATCAAGTGCACAGAGAAATTCAGAAGTGTAATTTTCATCTCGACTTTATCAATCGGCGGAATATATTTGATAAATTTTATCGGACATTTTTTCGGACTACAAATCCCTCAGATATTCACTTCAAGCCTAATAGGAATCGGCTTCAGCCTTGTTGTAGTCGTGATTGCCTCGCTAAATTTAATAATCGATTTTGATTTCATAGAACGCGGAGCTCAACAAATGCTGAGCAAAACATTCGAGTGGTACGGTGCATTCGGGCTTATGGTTACGCTTGTTTGGCTGTATATCGAAATCTTAAACTTGTTGACTAAATTGAGAGACAGATAAGATTTTATACATTTTTTATATATTTAAAAGGGCCGATTTTCTTTTTGAAAATCGGCCCTTTTAATCTTTTTATAAGCTGGAATAATATTCTTTAATCATTTTGCAATCAGCTTCAATATTCGGACTCTCGCAAATCAGCGCGCCCTTAACGTTGAACTCTTTTAGAGCCTTCAACAAATCCTTGTAATTCATGTCAGATTCATCAAGGTCAAGGTGGTTTTTTTCACCCTTGGGCGAATAAGCAATGCCAGCAAGGTGTCCGTGGAAATTGTCAAGTGCAAACTGGCCTAGCCCGTTGCCGATTTTTTCTAAAGAGCGACAAAATTCATCATAAGTGTTTTCGCCTCCGCCTGTTCTGGCGTGAAGGTGGGAAAAATCTACACAAGGCAAAACCTGCTTATATTCTTTAGAAAGTCTGATAATCTCGTCCAAATCGCCCCATTGAGTAACTTTACCAGTAGTTTCTGGTCTTATCCAAACCTTTATCCCGTCTCGTTCTGCAATCTCAATAATCTTATCTGTTTGCTTTTTCACTTTTGAAAAAACCGTTTCTTTATCATTTCCCATATAAAAAGCGGCATGATAAGTCATACTGTATCCGCCCAATTTTTGAACCATAGAGGCAGTATCTAGAATTCTCACAATACTTGCTTCAACTTTTTCTTCTTCTTTTGAATTTAGATTAATGTAATAAGAGCCGTGAGCTGTCACCAGCATATTTTTTTCTTTAATCGCCTTTTTCACAATTTCTTGAGAAGCCTCAGAAATCCGAACCCCGTGGACAAATTCAAGCTCAATTCCGTCAAGCAACATATCTTCCAATACTTTAAACGCACTATCATAATTTTTCGGCTCGGTTCTCAGCGGCATCCCTGCTGTTAAAAAATTTAATTTTTTAATTAAATTATCTGTCATTCAAATACATCTCCCACTTTTAAATTCAATATTTGGATGAAATCTCTTGAAGATCCGATGAAAAAACTTCCAAACTGCACTACGGTAGGCGCCAACAACCCATCGCCTGTTTTTATGTAAAACTTGTCGTCCTTTATGTATTCGATCGTTCCGACAGGGTAATCGCTCTTTGGTACTTGAGTCACAACTTCGGCTGAATAGACTTTCACAAGAGTATTTCTGAAGATAGTTGACACTAAAAAGAACGGGTTCATAGACCTTAAAAACCGCTCGATTTCGCAAGCCGGCTTGTTGTAATCAATAAATAAATCCTCTTCAGGAATATTGTTTGCGACCATAAATTCGCCTTGTGCTTGCTTAGCTCTCGGTATTTCGTCCGCTTCAAACTCCGTCAAAACTTTCATCAAAAGTTCCAGCCCTATAATATTCAACCTGTTAAATAGCGTTCCCATTGTTTCTCTCGGGCTTATCTCCATTTTCCTTTGGATAATTAAATCGCCCGTGTCAAAGCCGTCGTCCATAAAATGCAAAGTGACGCCGGTTTGTTTTTCGTTGTTTATAATCACGTGAGAATAAGGGTTTGCGCCTCTGTACTGTGGCAAAATGGAAGGGTGGATGTTGATAAATCCGCCTTTTACCGCATTGAGCAAAACGCGAGGTATTTTGTAATTGAAAGAACAGACAACAGCGATGTCGGCCTCTAATTCCTTTATTTTTTCGATAAAAGTTGCTTCTTTCAGGTCGTCGTACTCGATGAAATTCAGTCCTCGGCTTTCGACAAACTGTTTGAAATTCGAATAGGTGGCGTGGTCTTTTTTTGGCCCCAAAACGCCCACGATATTCACGCCGGAAATTTTTAACCCATCAAGGCAAACGTAGGCCATATCAGGAATTCCGACAAAAAGAACTCTTTTTTTAAATACAGTTTTTTCAGAAGTTTGATTATACATATTTCGACAAAAACGCTCCCAAACTAACTGCCAACACGCAGACCAGAACGCTTACAACGGCGTAAAGAAACGCCAGCAAATAGTGTCCCTGCTTGATTAAATCGAAGGTTTCCCAAGAAAAAGTACTAAAAGTTGTCAGCCCGCCACAGAATCCGACTGTAACCGCCAATTTTACAGAATCATGAACGGATGCCTTGCTCCAAAAAAGCGCAACCGCGAACCCCAGAATAAAACTTCCGATAATATTGACGGTAAAAGTAGCAAGAGGGAAATTCAAATCGTGCATTTTGAGCAACATAGCGACAAAATAACGACTTACGGAACCCAGTCCCCCGCCTAAAAATATTGCAATAACGTTAAGCATTTTTATACCTTTACTTTAACTATCATAACTTTACGTCGCCCTGAATTTACAAATCCTCTTGTTTTCGAGCCTTTGCGAGAATTACAAGGGAGGGTGTCGCTTGCGACGTATCAGGGTCACACAGGCCTTCGCATTTGCGATGCTGAATCGAGTTCAGCATGACGTGGATTTTGTTTTAGTCATCTTTTCCAAAATTTCCGCGCATTCTTCAACCAAACACGTGCAATTTTGTTTTCTTTCCGGCGAACCGAACTCTAGTCCTGCTGTCAAAACCTTACAGCAAGTGGCTTTATGGTTTGTCTTAAATTCATCCATGAATTCTTTTGCTTTCGCGCGAGCCGATTCCGGGTTTCCGCTTGAGTTTTGTTTGCCGAAATTGGCTCCCAAAACCATCTGCGCACCTGCAACAGCACCACAAAGGCAACCAGAAGACATTCCGCCAGAGAATATGGTTGAGATAGCCAACAAGCTTTTGTCGCATAAACCTTCGTCTATTGCGGCCTTAACTACGCTCTCGGAACAAGAGTACCCCTGTTTATAATAATTTGATGCTTTTTCTTTCATAACTTCCCCTTTTCTTTTCTAAAATTATACCACGGAAAAATAAACATGTTGTCGGGCTGGAAAGCCCGACTTACTTCCTAGCTTTTTCAATTTAGAAATTAGGATGGGGTTCCTACCCCATCAATTAAATTAAATACTGAACTACACCTATGCAAAATATTGGGGGGGGGGATTGCTTCGGTGGAGTATCCTTGTTTATAGCGATATTCCTCGTCTCGCAATGACGGCAGTGAACAAGGGCGGGATTTTTCTTCGAAAAATCCCGCCCTTGTGTTTTTATACTGTTGGGTTAGCAAACCCAACCTACTTTATTTTATTTAGTTGCATCCACATCCGCAAGAACATCCCAAACCAGCTTGGTCTTTAAGTGTTTCTGCTCTGTCAGTTGCTTCCCAAGGTACTTCAAAATCAGTTCTGCCCATATGTCCATAAGCAGCCAATTTTTGGTAGAATTTACCGCCGTTTTTAGCAGGTAATCCTCTTAGGTCGAACTGGTTAATGATAGCCGCAGGTCTCAAGTCGAAGTTGTTTGCAACTATTGCGCAAATCGCTTCTTCTGTGATTTTTCCTGTGTCAAAAGTGTCAACCATGATTGAAATAGGTTCAGCAACACCGATTGCGTAAGCCAATTCAACTTCGCATTTGTCAGCTAATCCAGCAGCAACGATGTTTTTTGCAACGTATCTAGCCGCATAAGCGGCAGAACGGTCAACTTTTGTCGGATCTTTTCCTGAGAAAGCTCCGCCGCCGTGTCTTGAGTATCCGCCGTATGTGTCAACGATGATTTTTCTTCCTGTCAAACCAGCATCCCCTTGTGGTCCACCGATAACGAAACGTCCAGATGGATTGATAAGGTATTTGGTTTCAGCGTCAGGTTTCAAAGCCTCTGTTTCAAACACGTAGTTGCAAACCAATTCAATCAAGTCTTTTTTGATTGTGGCTTGAACTTTGTGGTTGTCTTCTTCGCCGTTGATAGAAGGGTCATGTTGTGTAGACAACAAGATTGTGTGAATTCTTGACGGTTTGCCATCTTTGTATTCAACAGTCACTTGAGATTTACCGTCAGGTCTTAGGTAGTTAACCAAGCCTAATTTTCTAACTTGAGCCAATCTGTAAGCTAATTTATGAGCCAAGCTGATTGGTAACGGCATTAGTTCAGGAGTTTCGTTACAAGCGTATCCGAACATAATCCCTTGGTCACCAGCGCCTAGGTTTTCAGTTTCTAATGTTGAAGTGTCAGCGTTGTCTTCGCGGGTTTCGAACGCTTTGTTAACGCCGCCAGCGATGTCAACAGATTGCTCGTCTATGCTTGTCAAAACAGCACATGTGTTAGCGTCAAATCCGCCGCTACCTTCTCCGATATATCCGATTTCTTTGATTGTGTTTCTGACTACTTTAGAAATGTCGACGTAACAATCAGATGTTATTTCGCCACATACAAGCGCCAAACCTGTCGTAACAGTAGTTTCTGCTGCTACTCTTGATTTTGGATATTTTGTTAAAAATTCATCCAAGATAGCGTCAGAAATTTGGTCACAAACTTTGTCCGGGTGTCCTTCAGTTACTGATTCTGAAGTGAATAAAAAGTTTTTCGATGCCATTTTTTCTCTCCCTTTATACTTATGTGTAATACATTTTGAAAATAATAAAACTTTCAATAAGATAATAGAGTAAAAACAATTAAAAATCAAATATTTGGGAACTCTCTGGCCAATAATCCGTTCTCACTATTGGAGCCTATCGCTAAAGACTGGACACTCAATACAAGCCGTGAGGCCATTTTTCACGTTTCGGCTTATGCCTCACCGGCAAAAGAAGGCAAAAAAAAAGAGGCTTTCGCCTCTTTAAATATACAACTATCTATTAAGCTCTGCGAAGGTCACTTACACAGTTCATATAGCCGTTGTCGTAATTACTGTGGTTGATTCCAAAGGGAATCTCTGAATTTGTTTGCATTAGCAGCAGTTTCTACTGACAAAGTTACGTTGCTTGGCGTGAAGATGAAAACCATATCGCCAACTTTTTGCGGTTTACCGTTAAGTGCGTGTGCAGCTCCACAAACGAAATCAATTGTTCTTTGAGATTGTTCTTTGTCCAAAAGGTGAAGATTCAAAACGATTGTTTTTCTGTCTTTCAAATTTTGAACGATTTGTCCAGCTTCGCCAAAAGAACGAGGCTCAACAACCATTACTTCATAACCTTTATAGTTAGGGTGCGCAACAACTTTCAAATCATTCTGCCTTTCGCTTCTTGACTGGTAAGCACTTGAATAAGATGGAGCAAGAGCTAAATTATCATCTGTTTGATAATCCATTTCCCTTTCGTCAACCATATCTTCAAATACGTCATCTCTTTGTTCAAAACCCTGTGTTAAAAATCCTACAATTGATTTAATTTTTTCTGTTACTGCCACTGATCTCTCCTTTATTTTATACCTTACTAACTAAATAATCTTCTACCTACTCTAATCATCGTGGCCCCTGCCACAATCGCCTCTTTATAATCACCGCTCATACCCATTGAAATCTCTTTCAACCTGCAATCAAACTTTTCTTCCAACTCGTTTCTAATGCTTACAACATCCTCAAACAAGTTCTTTAACTTCCCTTTACTAGCCCCTAAAGGAGCCATATTCATAAGACCCACAACCTCTATCCCTTTTAGCTTTAAAACCTCTGAAAATTCGGTGAAAACATCTTCTCTTGAGAACCCGAACTTTTGTTCTTCGTTTGCGTTGTTAACCTGCAACAGAACTTTTTGGACAACCCCTCTTTTGATAGCCTCATCTGAAACCGCCTTTGCTAATTTAATTGAATCAACAGAATGAACTAAATCAAAATTTCCAATCAATTTAGCTACTTTGTTGGCCTGTAAATGACCAATGAAGTGAAACCTTGAATTGTCTTTGATTTCTTGCGGCAGTTTGCTGATTTTCTCAACTGCCTCAACCACTCTTGATTCGCCAAAATCTCTCAGACCGGCTTGATAAGCTTCGATGATTCTTGTTTCGTCAAAATACTTTGTGACTGCAATGATATTTGGTGTATAAAGTTCGATCTTTTGCCCGTTTTCTTGTCCGACGATTTGGGCGATTTCTTCCTGTAACTTCAAGAGATTTTTCTTGACTGTATCCATACTCGATTTCCTAACTTACAAGACCTTGCCCTTCAACAAGAGCGTATATTAATTATATTCTATCTTCCGATATAGGACAACTATTTGTTTATTCGGGGCTTCTCCCCTGTTGATTTTTCCCCTAAAGCCATGAGTAACATGTGTTTAAGCCTCTTTTAATATTTCTTCACTTTTGGTTACATTACTTAATGAACTGGAAACATTATCCTTCATTGAGCATGCTCCCCATACGGGGAAATATTAAACTGTCATTTTAGCCAAAATCATGCTGCTTACTCGTTCGCATTAAACGGGTCTACGGACAAAAGCGTCGTTTTGTTCCCCCTTCTTTTTTAATACTTAATTAAAAAAGCGGGTCCCTGCCCTCTGCTCACTCGCGCTACCTACCTAATTGAACCAGTGTTTGCATAATGTCACTTGTGGTCGTAAATACTCTGGAGTTAGCTTGTACAGCACGCTGTGCAAGAATCATATCAGAGAACTGTTTTGAGATATCTACGTTAGAAGCTTCCAAACCACCTGATTTAAGCGCTCCTACTCCCATTGTTCCGCCGACTGTGAATATCATGTCCCCTGAGTTCGGACCTGACATAAACAAGTTTCCACCCATCGCCACAAGCCCCTCTGGGTTGACTACGTTTGCCAACTGAAGCTGTAAGTTAGAAGGAATCGCTACGTTAGGGTTAACGTTAACGTCGTCACCTCTAAGAATAAGCCCAGTTGAAGTTGTATATTTGAACTGGAATGTGTTATCAGCCGTGTTTGTTTCGATGGTCAATTTATCCCCGTTGGAATAAGTCGCCTCAATCGAACCATCTTCCGCGATTGTGTAGTTTGATACTGAAACCGCGTTATCCAAACTTACTACCGGAGTGATGTTTGTCATCCAGTCAAGCGTTTTACTTGTATAAGTATTAGTGGCAGCATCAATCCTTGCAGAGGCAAGCTGAGTTGCAAGAACGAAGTTTGAAGTCCCTGGAACGAAGTCAAGCGAACCAGTATTCACCCCGTCTACCTGAAACTGAACCGTACCGTCTGTACTGTTATCGCAAACGCAGACAGAGTTCGCAAGAGAAGCTGACGCCTTAGTAGCAGCATCTCTGGCGATCAAAGCAGTAGCTGCATCAGTAACAACCGGAGATGCAGTATTATCCATTGATAATACTCTTTCGGCTGAGGCACTGGCTAGAGCAGCTACAACTGCTGGAGCAGTAATAAGTGCGCCACCCACGAGAAGAGTATTTGCTGTGTTATAAAAACCGGCTTCATTTGTCTTGTGAGTCGCCGCACTAGTAATTTGATTATTAATTGAAGTTGTTATAGCAGCCATACTGGAGTCTACTGCTGTGTCAAGTGTTATCTCTGTTGAACCCAATGCCGTTCCGGTCGGACTAAATGTCTCCAGAGTAAAAGTTCCAGCAGTAAGCTGACAACCATTCAAAGCAGTCAAAGGCTTGCTGTAAAAATCTATGTTTGGCTGTACTTCAGTTACAAGTTTTTGTGGAACGTTCACGTTTGAAGTCGAACCCGTATTCCCGAAGACTTGTCCAGAACCAAGTACTTTATAACCTTGAGCGTTAACCAAATCACCGCTCGCGTCGAAGGAGAAGTTTCCCGCTTTTGTCAAATACACTTCACCGTCGGATGATTCAACCGTAAAAAATCCGTTACCCTGAATCATAATATCGGTAGATTTACCGGTTGCAGACCAAGTACCAGAATCGAAGTTCTTAGAAATCGTACCTACCTGAACACCAAGACCTATTTGAACCGGGTTTTTACCCCCTGTAGTTACCGTAGGAGCGTTACCTGCAGTCAGCGTTGTCGAAAAGATATCTTGAAACGTTACGTTTGATTCTTTGAAACCAATCGTATTAACGTTCGCAATGTTATTCGCTACAACGTTTAGCTGCGTCTGCGCTGCTGATATTCCACCCATTGACGTATAGAGTGATTGTGACATTTTTCCTCCTTTTTATCTAAATTTAATATTTTTTTAGGTTGTAGTTTTTGCTGCTGCAACAGGTTCTTTGACTGATTTAACCAAAGAAAGTGGATACTGTTTACCGTCTACTACGATTGTGCTTTCTTTGCTATCAAAACTAGCTTCTGAAACAGTCCCCGTTATTGTTTTCTGTGAATCATTAGGGTCAGTCATTACAACGTCTTTACCCACAAGCGCCAACGTCTGCATAATGTTGTTGTTTTTGGAGATATTCGCGCTCATTTCCTGAGTTTCACTAACTTGGGTGAATTGTGCTTGTTGCGCCAAAAACTCTTTGTTATCAACAGGATCCATCGGATCTTGATACTTAAGTTGTTCAAGCATAAGCTTTAGGAACATATCAGCGTCCATTTTTGATGAACTCGTTGTAGATGTTTTAGCAGCTGCTGCAGCAGCTTCTGCATGAGAAGTTTGATTCTGCATAGCGTTGATTGTGTTGTTTACGTCTATTGATGACATTTTATCCTCCCGTTATATTTACTAAATCTTGTAATCTATCTGCCCGTCGTGCGAAATCTTCGAATCAGAGTCGTCTGAACTTCCAGACTGCGCCGTGTTAATTATGTCTTCTTCAAATTCCCCTTGAGCATTTCTGGACTCGTAAGAATTTCCGGAACTACCTGAATTATTTGAATTACTTGAGGCTTGGTGGTCTCCAGTTTCAGGCTGTCTTTGCTCAAAAGAGAACATTTCGTTTGACTGCTTTTCAACTTCAGCCACTTTGACAGTTAGGTTACCCACATTTATTCCTTGGCTTGCCAAAGAACTTTTTAAACTGTCTAGGTTTTTATCCAACAACTCTTTTACTTGAGCGTTGTCAGCTGTAAATCTTGCAGTAAAACCGTCTTTACTGTTAATCAATTCCAAATTAATTTTGCCCAAGTTTTCCGGCTTGAGAACGATGGTAACTCTTGTAGTACCGTTGTCTTTTAGCTGTTCCATTTTTGTATGAACTTGAGAGAGAACTTCGGTTTTGTTAATCTCTTTAGGAGGCTGAGCACCCTCAAGTTTTTTGTCGAAATTCACCTGAGCGTTCAAATTTGTGATACTCGGTGAATTTGAATTGCTAGAAGTACTATTTGTCTCCAACGACAACTTAACCCCTTGCTCTTTTGCGTTTTGCTTGTTCAAAAGGTTGCCTGAAGAAGCAGAAGTTTCAACACTCACGACAGTTGCGCTTGTTTTATCCAACATATCCTGAGTCAAGGCGGCTTTTTCCAATATCTCCCTTGTGATTTTTTTGTTGCTCATTCCGTCAACCTTTGCGGTAACCTCTGCACTAGCCTGAATTAGTGGTGATTGAGCTTTGGCATCGGTTGCACCTTTCAAGGCACTAGTATTAGCCATAGCGGTGTTAGTCTCGGGCTCCACCGTCAAGTTTGACAAAACCTGCTGAACCTCAGTTTGAACTTTTACTTTTAAATTTTTCGGGTCGATGTTAGCAGTCAACTTGCTCAAATCAACATCCAATTTGGCGTCTTTGTTTGTCTTAGCTGACACTGCTGAAGTGGCTTCCTCAGTCGGCTGCCCAGAGGCATTGCTGACTTTTGCAAGCAAAGCTACCGCTTGGTTCACTAGAGCCTCAACAGTGGTTACTGTTGAAGATGCTTCTTGTAACCCTACAGACGCTGTGGCATTTTTTGCGCTATCCTCAGAACTGTCTTTAGAATCAGTATCCTCAGATTTCTCAGAGTCGTCATATTCATTGGAATCCTCAGAGTCGTCCGATTTTCTGGAGACTCCGTCTTTTGAACTATCAAATTCGTCTTTTTCTTTAATTTTTGAAGAATCATCAAACGATTTGTTTTTTTCCATTGTATTAAAATTCTCTTTATCAACAAATTTTTCAACAGTCAAGACATCCGAAAGCTTCTTATCAGCATCGTATGTTTTATTCACATTATTAAATAGGTTATCAAAACCAGATGCACTATCCATATAGGTTTTTTTAGGCGTGCTTGTTTGCTCGCTTATTTTATTGATATAAGTATTTATATTTAATAAATTTTCTGCCATTTTATTCCTCTCACCCGCCAATATTATTTACTTTTGATTAAAAACCGTTTTATCCCGAAACCCTGTTGTACCTAGTTGAGGAAATATCATCAATTTCTTGAGCCTGAACGTATTCAATATGTTGATAAAATTTCGTTTCCTGTTTTTCTTTTAATTTTTCCAAGACCTTCACTTCTTTGTATGCCTCATTAACTTCCGACTGCTTCACTCTAAGAATACTTCTGATGTCAAAAATCAGCTTCTCTTGAATTTTTATATCGTTAGTAATTTTTCCCAGAAAATTTTTGTAATTCGTAATTCCAAAGATATCCAAAGCCTCACCATTTTCATAAATACGCTCCAAATCGCTTCTCGTATTGTCTTTTTTGGAAGAGAGGCCTTCGAGTTTTGTGATTTGTTTATTTAACATATCAGCTATTTTCGCCATTTCGAGTTGCTTTTCTTCCAAAAACTTTTCCCGCATGCCAAGGACAGTTTGTAATCTAAACGAATATTTCTTCAAAATTTCCTCTTCCCGAACACACATCCGAACTAAATATTTAGCCTATAGATGTACGCTTACAGACAGATTACATCATGTTAGACGCATCACCATCCTCTATTGTGTGTATTTTTCTTAAAAAGATACTGTAAGTAATTGAGAAAATACCTTTTTATTATATGATAATTTAATAACTGATACCATTACGTCATGCTGAATTTATTTCAGCATCGCATAGGCGAACGACCTTGCGACCCTGAAACAAATTCAGGGCGACGTGATACATTGAATGCAACTCAGTATGATTATTCTATGAAGGAGATAAAATGGTTCTATTTATAACATCATTCCTTTTGGTTTTCACATCCTCGTACCTTTTGACAAGCGTACTTGCACCAAAAAAAAGCCAGATTGGATTCAACTACTTATTCTTGATTGCCTTTGCGCAAATAATTCTGACCTTTGAAGTACTGTCGCTGTTCAGCTCAATCAAAGAGTTCTGGGTACTTCTTTTAAACGTAATATTCCTGTTAATTTCGATATTCATTTGGCATAAAAAATCGAAACCTTTTTGGAGTTTAGATTTAGACAATTTCAAAACCCGCGTAATCAACTCCTTTAAGCTTGACCGGTCTTTGCTATTTCTTTTTGGCGGTTTTTGCGTATTTATACTGGCAACTGTAATTATGTGCCTAATTATGCCGACAACCAACGCTGACGCAAACTCATACCACGTTGCAAGAAGCCTTTTCTGGGTATTCAACGGGAATTTAAACCATATCACAGTCGCTGACGTAAGAAATATATGCCTGCCAATCAATTCTGAAATTCTTTATAGCTGGGTGCTGTTATTCTTGAAAAAGGATATATTTTTAGGGTTTTTCTCCTTTGTGGGTTATTTACTGTCAATTTTTTCGATTTACAACATTCTCGGATTAATCGGCTGTTGCACCAGAAAAAAACTTTGGGTAATCTTTATCTTATCTTCATTCTCTTCTGTAATCGTCCAGGCGTCTGGAACCGAAACGGACATAATCATCGCAGGGCTGGTCACCTCCAGCATTTTCTTATTTTGGTATTCGCTGAAAAACAAAGAGAAAACTCCACTTATTATGTCAGCTCTTGCATACGCCATCGCGACAGGTACAAAAACTCCGGCTTTGATTGCAATTCCGGGAGTAGGACTGATATTTCTAGCACTTTCAATTCATTTTTACAAAAAAGATTTTTACAAACCCTTGCTGAAGTTTTTGGGTTTTGGAATAGTATTCTTCCTGATTTTTTCTTCCTATAATTACATTTTAAATTATATTCATTACAAAAATATAATGGGCAGCAAAAGTTTCATGGAAGTTTCCCTCAATTACTACGGGCTTAAAGCAGTTCCAGCCAATTTCATCAAATACGTGTTTTTGTTTTTCGACTTTACAGGTTTCAGATGGGGAGATTACGTGGGCCAAGATATTGCTCACGTAAAAGATTTTATATTAGATTTTTTCAACCTAGTCCAGTATAAAGACGGACTGTACTCCGTGGACATTACCGCAAACAGAATGCTCTTAGAACCGTTAATGGGTGCAGGGATTTTGGGATTTGTCGTATTTTTGCCTTGCCTACTTTGGTCTTTTGTAAAACCTATTTTTAATCGCAAATCAAAAAGGACTTGGACGATATTCGGGTTCGCCGTTTTATTTCTTTTAAATCTACTTATATTGTCATATTTACTTGCTTACATGATTTTCAGCATAAGGTTTATAATGTTTTTTATGGTAGTATCTGCGCCAATTTTGACCTATTCGTATTTAAAGAACAGAAACCCATTAAAATACATCATTTTAGCTTTTTCGCTATTTTATTTAATTGGGGTTTCAACCCACCTCTGGGCAAGACCACTTGGCAAAATAATTCCAATATTCATAAAAAATCCGTCCTTCTCCGCTCTTCGTGAAAGAGCGAAGTGCTCGTTTTTTGAACCAGACTCACCACCAAAAAGTTCAACCTGTATATTAAGAGATAAAATCAAAAGAGAATATACCACAGATAACCGCATTCTAGCACTGGTCAATACGGCAGATTCAATCTACTTGATTAAAGAATTGTCCTTTGAAGGTTACAATATTGATTTTGCGACATTAGAGAATGAGAAAAAAATTAATTTTGAAAAATACAATATAATTATTACACCCTATAACGGCCAAAGAATGACAGCAATAGAACATTACGAAGAAAACAAAGATGACTTTAAAATGATAAATGGAATCCCTTTCTTTGCAAAGATAAAGCCTGTTATGTGTTTTTACACTTCAAACCCAAAGGCTCCTCCATCAAAAGACGGCGAAGCTCGTTACCCCTTCAAAGCCCTGTGTGGAATGAGCAACGGTTTTATGAAAGAAAAAAACCTTCAAGAATTTGATAAGGCCGGAATTATAAAGCCAGATGACAAAGAGCCAACTTTATATTTATTATACAAAAACACAAAACTTCCTTTATATTTAAAAGTAAAAAGGGTAAAGTAAAAAGGGAAACTGGAGCTGTGACTTTTTGGAGACGTGCAATGCTCTTATTATACGTCACATGTTGACAACCGACACCAAAAAGTTATAATATAGTAGTCATGGCAATAGTATATTTAGGTTTAGGTTCAAATAAAGGCGACAGAGTTGGCTACGTACAGCAGGCAACAAGTCTTTTGGGTGGCGTTGAGGGGATTAGTATCATAAGAACTTCATCCTTATACGAAACTCAGCCTTGGCTCGAGGCAGAAGCCACATGGTACGTTAATGCCGTTATAGAAATAAAAACCTCGCTTTCACCTATTTATTTACTGGAAGAGTGTTTGAGAATAGAAAAACAGTTGGGAAGAAACCGGAGCGAAGAAGGCAAGTATGGCGAAAGAACGGCTGATATAGACATTCTTTTCTATGGAAAAGAACTCGTCACTGAGTCTGATTTGCAAATCCCGCACAAATATATGCACCAAAGGGCTTTCACCCTTGTTCCTATGTTGGAATTAAACCCGAATTTTGTCCATCCTGATTTGGGCAAAACAATGGAGGAACTTCACGAGGAACTAGAAAACCCTGAAGTGGTCTATCTTTACGGAACCAGAGTTGATGGGTTATAATTCCGAACCGCATTCAAAGAGTGACAAGTTTAGCGATGTTGGGTTGGAAAACCCAACCTACTTTGCAAACAAAGGCGAGGCTTTGAAGGTTGCACCGAATAAAAAAAAATCCGTCGCAATTATAGGCGCAGGTCCGGCGGGCTGCGCATCTGCCTATTTCGCTGATAAAGACTGCGATATTACCCTTTTTGACTTTGCCCGACCGCTCCATACGCTTTTGTATACAGGCGGAGGCAGGTGTAATTTGGCTTACGGCGAGTTTGATATGAAGGAGCTGGCGAAATTCTATCCCCGAGGCGAAAAGTTTTTGTACTCGATTTTTTCAAGGTTTGCCACAGGTGACACCATCGATTTTTTCCAAAAAATAGGGGTAGAAATTTACTTTCAAGACGATATGAGGATTTTCCCGACTTCCAACAGCGCGCAAGAAGTTCGCGAGAAGGTTTTGCATTCGATAAAGGATTATACTTTTAAAAATGAGAAAGTATTGAAAATAGAGTCATTGTCTAATTGTCATGCTGAACTTGATTCAGCATCTAACCAGCACTCGAAGACTGGAAAGATCCTGAATCAAGTTCAGGATGACACAGAATTGAAGGATAGTTGTGGCTTTTCCATCACCACCGATTACAACAGCTACCGTTTTGACAAGGTTGTGATAGCGGTCGGCGGGCACGCGGGATTTGGGCTCGCTAAGAGTTTGGGTCACACCATAATCGAACCCAAGCCGTCTTTGGTTGCTCTGGTTACTAAAAAAAGTTTTAAAGCCCTTCAAGGGGTTTGTGTGAAGGGTGTTTCGGCTGAAGTTTACTTTGAAACTTCAAATAAAGTAAATCCTTCAGAGCCTAACGTCTTGCTGAATTCATTTCAGCATCGCAACGTCGAACGCTTGTGCGACCCTGATACTATTGGAGATAATTGTCAAGCAGGAAAAATATTGGCAAGCCGTAAGGACATTTTGCACGTTTCGAGCAAACTCTCAAACGGCAAAAGAAGTCAAACAAGTTCAGGGCGACGTAACTCAAGCCGCCCTGTTGCCCAAATCACCGACGACATTCTTTTTACCCATAACGGCATATCTGGGCCTTTGACTTACAAGATTTCTTCTGTTTGCGCTCGATTGCGCTACGGGGTTTTTAGTCCGCTAGTGATTAAGCTTAATTTTATCCAAGGAGATTTTGATTTGCAAAATTTACTCAATTCAAACCCGAAAAAAGATATTAAAAATCTGGTTTCTGACTACGTTCCCAGATCTATGGCCGAATTCATTCTCAATCAGAACGGGATTGGTTTGGATGAAAAATGCTGCAATATTAACGGACAAAAACGCGATTTGATAATAAAGTCGCTGACTGAATTTGAAGTAGTGGTGAATTCTCCGACAAAAGAGGGCGAAGTTGTTACCTCGGGTGGGGTTTCGCTTGACGAAATCAACCCAAAGACGATGGAGTCTAAATTGATTGAAAACCTTTATTTTTGTGGCGAAGTCATTGATGTTGATGGGTTTTGTGGCGGGTTTAATTTGCAAAACTGCTGGTCCACGGGGTTTGTGGCGGGGAGCTCTTTGTAATTTTTAAAGTAGGGTGCGTTCCACCACCCCTCAATAAATAAATTACCCAAAATTGACACCAACAAAAAAGACGCCGTATTGACGTCAATTTTGTAATTATTTATATTAATTGATACGTGGGACGCACCCTACGTGATAAGAATTACTGAGAAGCGCCAGTTTATTCACATTTTCCGGTAGTAGCGTTATACGTTTGACCAGCAACTACCGAGCCACAATAGTTGTTCATTGCGTTGTCACTCGTCTGGTTTAATGTGTTTGCAGCATTATCACCTGATTTACCAACGGATTGACCCAATTTAGACATGACTGTAAGTGCTACAATTGCCACAAGTGCCAAGATTAAACCGTACTCAATTAAAGATTGTGCACGTTTTTTTGTTTGTTTTATAAAATTTTTCATACCTTATATCCTCATTTTTTCTTAACTACACTATTAATCATTATAATTATACCAGTTATTTTCAATAATGCAAATATATAAACCATTGCTTGTATATTTTATGAAAAATAGTGTAAATTGAAATCCTCTTTTTATTGTAGATTTGTAATATTGGGGTTGAATTTACATCACCGTTGATATAAATTGTAAATGACTATGATAAAGTTGGAAAATGTACGTAAGAATTTCAAAGCTACCCGCGTTTTAAATAACGTTTCATTTTCTGCAAATTATGGGGAAGTAGTTGCTATAATTGGCGCTTCAGGTTGCGGCAAGACCACATTGCTTAAATGTATTAACGGTCTGGAGAAAATCGATACCGGTAAAATCAGCATTGAAGGCAAGGATATAAACACGCGAAGCTACAATTTGTCTCAGTTGAGACAGGATGTCGGGATTGTTTTTCAGCAATTTAATTTATTCCCGCACATGACTGTGAAAGAAAACATCACATTAGCCCCATTAAAAGTAAAAAAAATGGAAAAGAACGATGCTGAAATCCTCGCGATGATGCTCTTGGAGCGAGTCGGACTGTTGGAAAAAATGGATTTTTACCCTCACCAGCTATCAGGCGGACAGGCGCAGAGGGTTGCTATCGCAAGAACACTTGCAATGGAGCCCAAGGCGATTTTGTTCGATGAACCCACCAGTGCGCTTGATGCCCATATGACCAAAGAGGTTGTCGATGTTATAAGAGGTTTGAAAAGCAACAAGCGGATTATTATTATTGTTACCCACGAAATAAATTTTGCCCGTCAGGTAGCTGACAGAGTGGTGTTTTTGCACAACGGGCAAGTTATGGAAAACGACACGGCTGACAATGTCTTTAATCATCCCCGAAGTCAGGTTGCAAAGTCGTACTTCAGTATTTTTGACGAGGGGTGAGTATGCAGGATAAGCTCAAACTTACTTACCGCACGTCGCCCTGAATTTATTTCAGGGTCGCATCGGCGAACGCTTTTGCGATGCTGAAACGAGTTCAGCACGACGACTATATAACTTTTGTACAGTCCAATTCGGAGATAATTAAATGAAAAAAAACTTATTTTATATATTAATACTATGCCTAGGCATTTCTTTTGCAGGATGTGCCAAAAAGCCCCAAAGCGTCGACACTCTCGACAGAATTGTCCAGCGCGGAAAAATAGTTGTAGGGGTTAAATTTGACACCAAGCCTTTTGGCTATATTGATGAAAACCAAAAACTGGTCGGCTACGACATAGACTTGGCAAAATATCTTGCAAAATCAATCCTTGGAAGCGAAGACCGGGTTGAATTTAAGCAGGTTACCCCTTCAAACCGCATTCTGGCGCTGAATTCTGGGCAAGTCGATATGGTTATCGCAACCATGACTATAACAGGCCAACGCTCTGAGGTGGTGGACTTTTCCGTGCCTTACTATATGGCGGGTCAAGCTATTTTGGTTCCCCAAAAAAGCGATATTAAGACCATGTCTGACCTAAACGGCAAGCGGGTGATAATAATTTTCGGCACCACAGCTGAAAAAAACCTTAGACTCATCGCCCCAGAAGCACAAATCGTCGGGTATAAAACATACACAAGCGGATACAGCGCGCTCAAACAAAACAGGGCCGACGCCATAACTTCAGACGATACAATATTAATAGGTTTTGCACTTCAGGATAAATCTTTGAAACTTTTGCCTAAAAGATACTCCAAAGAGCCTTACGCCATCGCTTTTAAAAAAGGTACCGAGTCCGCCAGCTTGAGAAGCAAGGTTGATTTTATCATTGAAGATATGACCAAAACAGGCGAATTAAAACAGCTCAAATCAAAATGGATTAAATATTAATGGGCAATGTAGATTTTGCGAGAACAACTTACAAAAAGAACGTCGCCCTGAATTTATTTCAGGGTCGCACAGGCGTTTACTTTTGCGATGCTGAAATGAATTCAGCAAGACGTTTTGCGAGGATTAATTATTAATGAACAACGTAGATAATGCGAGAATATTTAACAAAAAGAACGTCGCCCTGAATTTATTTCAGGGTCGCACAGGCGTTTACTTTTGCGATGCTGAAACGAGTTCAGCAAGACGTTTTACGAGGATTAATTATTAATGAACAACGTAGATAATGCGAGAACAACTTACAAAAAGAACGTCGCCCTGAATTTATTTCAGGGTCGCACAGGCGTTTACTTTTGCGATGCTGAAACGAGTTCAGCAAGACGTTTTACGAGGATTAATTATTAATGAACAACGTAGATAATGCGAGAATATTTAACAAAAAGAGCGTCGCCCTGAATTTATTTCAGGGTCGCACAGGCGTGTACTTTTGCGATGCTGAAATGAATTCAGCAAGACGTTTTGCGAGGATTAAGTATTAATGGGAAACGTGGATTTTTCAATTCTTTTAACTGATTATAAAATGATATTAGGCGGGATTTATACCACCATTTTGGTCTCTATTTTGTCTTCAGCATTGGCATTTTTGATTGGTTCTATCTTTGTTTACTTCAGAACAAGTGACAAGCCCAAAGTGAGAAAAATTTCAAACTTCTTTGCTAACTGTATCAGAAATACCCCGCTATTGATTCTGATTTACCTTTTCTATAAGGGGTTGCCGTCGATTCATATAGTTTTATCGGCGCTTACCTGCGGAATAATGGCATTAAGTATTTATACGGGTGCTTACATCTCCGACGCTATTTTGTCAGGGGTAAACGCAGTTCCAGACGAACACGTTCAAGCGACCAAGGCTCTTGGTTTAACCAGATTTCAGTCTTTTTTCCATGTGATTTATCCTCAGGCGCTCAGGCATTCAACATTTATCCTTGGAAGTCAGTTTATGAATTTGATAAAAAACTCCTCTTTGGTTAGTTTTATAGCAGTAACTGACATATTTTACGTTGTTTATAAAGGGATGGCCGACAATTTCAGAGTGTGGGAATATTTCACTCTTGCGGTTGTTGTTTATTCGGTTCTGACCGGATTTGTCCTGCTTGTGACTAATATTCTGAACAGAATATATAAAATCCCGGTTGCGGAGGTTAATGTATGAATGAGTTATTAAAAAGGTACGTCGTGCTAAAGACATTGAAAAAACATCAGAGCGTTGGTTTTTGCGACCCTGAAACAAGTTCAGGGCGACGTAAAAAGGAAATACACGTCGTGCTGGAATCGCAGCTCCTCTTGTTTTCGAGCCTCGGCGAGAATTACAAGGGAGGGTGTCGCTTGCGACGTATTCAGCATCGCAAGAATATTCGCATTTTAAACAAGATGGAAATACTATGAAAACACAATCTTATGTTTATATATTAACAAACGAATATAATACTGTGCTTTACGTCGGTGTAACATCCGATTTGATAAAAAGAATTTACGAACATAAAGGAAAATTTGTTGAAGGATTCACTAAAAAATATAATTTAAGCAAGCTCGTTTACTATGAGGTTGCAGGTGATATTGAAAGTGCTATATTGAGAGAAAAACAGCTTAAAAAATGGCATCGGCAGTGGAAAATAAATTTAATAAAAGAGTCGAATCCTAAATTTGAGGAACTATATGATAAAATTTGTTAGTCTAATACAACGTTATAGTGAAATATTTTGCGACCCTGATACTATTGGAGATAATTGTCAAGCAGGAAAAATATTGGCAAGCCGTAAGGACATTTTGCACGTTTCGAGCAAACTCTCAAACGGCAAAAGAAGTCAAACAAGTTCAGGGCGACGTTCTTCTTATGAATCATTTTTGAAAAATCTACATTGCCCATCGGTATTTGACCCCCCGCAAAACGTCTTGCTGAATTTATTTCAGCATCGCAAAAATAAATGCCTATGCGACCCTGAACCAAATTCAGGGCGACGTAAAGTGGGTTTATCCCAAATGTTTGAGGTGAAGGCATGACTCAAAACGTAATTATCAGTCATTTCCCTTTTTTAATGCAGGGATTTCTACTTACCTTAAAAGTGGCGTTTATTTCGGTAATTTTGAGCATGGTCATCGGCAGCTTGCTTGGAATTATAAGATTTGTTAAGATACCTGTCTTAAGCTGGCTGGTCGGAGCTTTTGTGGATATTACCCGCTCAATTCCGCTAATTTTGTATATTATATTCGTGCATTTTAGTATATCACCGTATCTTTATCCGTATACCGATTTTTTGCGGTATTTAGGCGTCGACAGCATAGAAATGTATTCAGCTATTATTGCTATTGTGGCTTTCACCTCGGCCTACATCGCAGAAATCATCAGAAGCGGGTTGGCCAGTGTAGAAAAACAACAGATTCTGGCTGCAAAAGCCTTGGGTATGAACAGGTTTCAAATTTTGGAATCCGTGATTTTTCCTCAGGCCTTGGTCAGAATGAAACCAGCCCTTTGCGCCCAGTTTGTGACATTAATTAAAGACACCTCTCTGGCTTCAGCCATAGGACTTATAGAACTTACGAGGGCTTCGGAGATAGTTTACGAAACTTCATTGAATGAGTTTCAAATTTTGTTATTCGTGGCATTTGTATACATAGCCACTAGCTTTTTAGTCCAGAGGATGTTTTATTCACACGGGTGTGATGTAAAAGCTTGACTTTTTTATTGAAGTTTGCTAGTATCAAAGTGCAGATATATTAGAAACAAAAAGTATGGAATATAACGAAAGGTAAAAATTATGAACAAAAGATTAGGATTTACTTTGGCAGAAGTATTGATCACATTAGGTATCATCGGTGTAGTCGCTGCTATGACTATCCCAACATTAATGAATCAGACTGGTCAAGCTGAATTCAAAGCAGGGTTTAAAAAAATAATTTCTACAATGAGTCAGGCTGTTACAATGAGCGTTGCACTGAATAGCACAGATTTCTCAAATTTGACTTCTGGAACAACCGCTGAATCATCTGTATTCGGTATGTTTAACACAAGAATGAACGTTATCAAAACAGCTGTTGATGCTACTGGTGGCGGTATGCAGCTGGGTTCTTTCTCTGCAGTAGATCACAGTGGAAACTATACACTGTTCTTTAACGACGGGATGGCCATTTCTTTCCCAAATACTTGTGGAGCTACTGCTCTAACAGGTGCAAACTTAGCTGCTAGCTGCAGAGGTTATGTTGACGTTAACGGGGTTAAAAAACCAAACAAATTAACAAACTGCGCAGGTTCATCTTCGGCGATAACAGAAACTGATGCTACTTGTTCAACTACAAATGCGGTTATCACTGACAGGTTCTCAATCAGATTTGGTGCTCAGCAAATCTCACCTAACGGAGACGGTGCAAGATACGTTATGTTTAACTAATATCTAGTTAGATAGATTTAAAAAAAGCGATGGTTTTTATCATCGCTTTTTTTGTTCTACGAACGTAGGCATGTTAAGATTCATGAGCTACCCCATGTTTTAGGAATGTGTTACAACCAGATTTATGTTTAGGGGTTAATGCCTTTAATCATTGTTTTGGCTTACGCACGTAGGCATGTTTACACGTCATTGCGAGACGTGGGACTGCGACTTTGACGGTGATAACCCACCGAAGCAGCGGATTTTCGCCAGAGAGTGAAAATGGCACGCAGAAATGCGTGACTTTGTAACTCGTTTAATGGCGAATAATCCAAGACAAGCTCCTCAAGACCATTACCCATCATGTCATTGCGAGACATGAAACATCGGCTCTGACATTTATAGTACACCGAAGCAATCTCCTTCGCAGAAAAACTATTTTTGAGTTAAACTTATTTTATGACTGATTCATCTTATATTTACATACTAACAAATAATCATCATACAACTTTATATATTGGAGTTACAAGTAATTTAATCCAAAGAATTTTCACTCACAAGGAAAAATTCTTTGACGGATTTAGTAAAAAGTATAATTTATCCAAATTGGTTTATTTCGAGGCTTGTCCTGATATCGAACAAGCTATTTTAAGAGAAAAACTTCTAAAAGGAGGTTCCAGGCAAAGAAAGATTGATTTAATTGACAAATTCAATCCTGACTGGGCGGATCTTTGGGATAAGATTATTTAGATTTATTGAGAGTCTTAGGGAGATTGCTTCGGTGGACTATCAACGTCAAAGCTGCAGTCCCAAGCCTCGCAATGACGTGAAGGGCACAAGTCTCGGGGAGATTGCTTCGGTGGATTACAATTGTTAAAGCCGAAGTTTTTTGTCTCGCAATGACTTGAATCGCGGAAGTCCCAGCTCACTGTTCACCTTTTTTTGTGATATAATTAACGCATGGTTAGAATATCAAGTGAAAAACAGTTAGACCTTTTAGCGAAGCTGGTATATATTATATTTAGAATACAGGAGCCTTTTACTAGAATCAAAGAAATCGGCAATCCCAAGATTAATCCCTGTATTTACGCAATGTGGCATGCGCATCAATGCTGCATCCACGGGATTGAAGACAAAACAAATTTAAACGTACTCATCAGCCGTTCTGTCGATGGCGAAATCATTGCAAGAACTGTTGAAAAATGGGGGTTTAAGACTGTCAGAGGTTCAAAAGGCAAAAAAGGAAGCGTTGAGGCTACACTGCAACTTATCGATAAATTGAAAAACAACGAGTGCGTCGCAATGATGGTTGATGGACCAAGAGGACCCGCTTATGAAGCCAAGGTCGGCGTTATTAAAATTGCCAAAATGGCTCAATCGCCAATCGTTCCTGTCTATTGGTATTCAGAAGACTGGAGTTTCTTCAAACTTCCTTCTTGGGATAGTTTTAGATATCCGTTCTTCTACACAAGATTGCTAAATCTCTATGGCGAACCTATTTACGTAAATGCTGACAATACAGATGAGCAGGATGAGCAGGTTAGAATTCAGTTACAAGAGTCACTTAACGAGCTTGCAAAAAAAGCTCCAGAGGTCTACAAGGAAGTGCATAAATTCAGATTATGGAAGAAAAAATAAGAACGTCGCCCTGTACTCGTTTCAGGGCCGCATAGGCCTTCGCTCTTGCGATGCTGAAATAAATTCAGCAAGACGTGAATTTATTATAAGTGGAAGTTTAGGTCAATTTAGATTATGGAAGAAAAAAGTTTAAAAATACTTTCAGTACAAATGTCTTCGATTATCGGGGACAAAAAATCAAACTACTTCAAAGTTGAGGAGTTAATCAAAAAAGACATTTTTGAGGGTGTTGATATCGTTATTTTGCCTGAGGTCTGGGCTGTCGGATGGTCTTGTAAAGACTTTAAGCAAAATGCTGAAGATATAGAAAATAGCGAAACAGTTGCGTTTCTTTCAAAAATCGCCAGAAAATATAACGTCAACATCATCGGCGGAAGCTTTATAACGAAAAATAATTTCCCTAAAACACGTCGCCATGACGTGACAGACTGCGCTGGTGGTAAAATTGAATGCTACTATAACACATGCCCTGTGATAAACAGAAATGGCAAACTGGTAGCCACTTACGACAAAATGCACCTATTTTCCTACTACGGTTGCATGGAAGGCAGTTACGTCGAGCGCGGAGATAACCCTGTTCTTGTTGATATCGATGGTGTTAAGATAGGATTATCTATCTGTTATGACATAAGATTTCCCGAAATTTACCGCGCTTACGCCAAAAACGGAGCTGACATGTTGATAAATATGGCCGCTTGGCCTATGAGCCGCGCCAATCATTGGGAGGTTCTCACCAAAGCCCGCGCTATCGAAAACCAGTGTTTTGTGATAGGATTAACTCAGTCAGGCTTGATTGAGGGCGACGAATGGAATTTGGGTCATTCACGTGTGATTGACTTCAACGGCGATGTCGTTAGTGAAATTAAACAGGGCGAGGGCACAATGTTTGCAGAAATTAAATTCGACGACATGTACGAATTTAGAAAAAAATGCACAGTGTTGCTCGATATCAAAGAAAGTTATGATATAAAATAAGTTTTAAGAGGAAAAGATGAAAATGAAATTTAAATTGTTAGCTATATTTGTTGCACTAATATTAACATCAGTCGCGGTTGAGGCAAAACCGTTCAAGAATCAAATTGCTTCAGCCATAAACAAGTCCGAAATCTCAAACAGTGCTTTGATTTCAGTTTCCTTTAAAGAAATTTCCACGGCTAAGGTTGGATTTCAACTTAATCCAAAAAACCCAATGACTCCTGCTTCTATTCAAAAAATAGTGACATTGCTTCCAGCACTGGATAGTTTGGGGAAGGATTATGAATTCAAGACCCAGCTTTATAAAAATAAAAACAACGATTTGTACATAAAATTGGGTGCGGATCCTTATTTGACATCAAAAGATTTAAAATCGATGGTAAAAGCTTTGAGCGGCCACAAAATCAGCTCAACCAAGGCTTTTTTCGTAGACGATTCAATTCTTGATGGAAACGAATGGGGCGAAGGCTGGCAATGGGACGACGATATGAATCCATTGATGCCTAAATTCAGCGCCTATAACATAGACAAAAACTTGGTGACTGTAAGTATTTGCCCGACCATCAAAGGTGCGCCAGCTAACATTTCAACAAGCGTGTTCTACCCGACTGCCTTTGTCAACAATGTCGTCACCGGTGACTGTACACAGGTTAACTTGGAGAGAAAAAACTACATATCCCCTGACGTCATAAACGCTGACGGAACAGTTTCTAGAGAACTCATTATGCCGATTCCGGTCAATTACCCTCGCAGATATTTCATCCTTCGATTAGAAGAGAACTTGAGAAACCAAAAAGTTTCTTACTACGGCGATTTCAACAGACAAAAGCTCCCTGTCGGATTGACTTTGGTTGACGAAGTTAAGCATCCGATTTCTTCGGCAAGGGAAGATATTTTAAAAAAAAGCAACAACATGGTTGCGGAAACTGTGTTCAAATTAGCTGGTGGAAAATTTGCCAAAGAAGCTGGTTCTACGGCTTCTGCTGTTGAAATGCTAAGGGAATATTATAAAAAACAGGGTGTAAGCACCGAGAATATCAACATCGTTGATGGAAGCGGAGTTTCCAAAAACAACCTTGTCACCGCTGATTTTATGACAGAAGTTTTATTGAAGGCTCAAAAAGCGGAGTTTTTCGAAGATTTTAAATCCAGCATGGCAACGCCTGGTGACGGAACCTTGACTGACAGAATGCTTTATTTTAAAGGGAATTTGAGAGCTAAAACCGGTACTTTGACCAATATAAGTGCAATCGCAGGCTATTTGACCGTAAAGAGTGGCAAAACCTACGCTTTTTGTATTATGACAAACGATTCAAAATCAAAAGACGGCGATAAAAAATCTTTTGAAGAGTACGTCCTTAGAAACGCTTACGACTCGTTATAATTTGAAAATATAACTCTCAAGCTCAATAACTTTTTTTTCAAACTCTACATCAATTAATGTGATTTGGGTGTTTATCAATTTTGAATTTTTAAGTGTGTGAATTCCAAACAGAGATGGCGGCATAATGTTGGACATAAAAAGGTCCTTGAAATCATCAATCATGTCGTAATACTTCAAGTCGATGAATTTTCGAGTTTCGCAAAAGTCCATGTACATCAGCCCCAATTGGTTTTGAGCTTGCTTGATTTTGTTTGATGAAATTTGTTTTTTGATTTTTCCGATCTGTTTTGATAGTGCCCTGTAGTGTTTTAAGATTATTTGTTTTTTACCTACAATTGCATATTTAAAATAGTTGTAAGTATGTACATAACCTATATTCATTAGCTCGTGACGTTTTTCTTTCGGCATATTAAAGTCTACAATAACGACAGAACCTGTGTTAATTTTTATGAAATCAAATTTGTCTTTTTGTCCGTAGGTTTCCATAATCAAATCAGTCGAAAGCGAAGTTACACAGCTGTAAACTGTATTAATGTAATTGATTGCGTTTTGCCCTTCACCCTCATAATTGCCTTCCAGTCTGAATTCGAGAACCCTTCCATCATCAGGATATAGGGTTTTTGACAACTTCCACGCCGGCCAGCTTTTTTGTAAATCTCCATCGACCAAGAGCGCATTTTCAACAAGGACGGGTTTCATTAACCCCGGCATCCCGGACGAAATTCTTATAGCATAGGCGATTTCAAAGTCTGGAGTTTCGGCTTTTGAAAATTCTTTGTACTTGAAATTTGTCAGGTCAGTTGTGATTACCACTAGATTTTTTTGTAAATCCTTGAAGGTCACAGGAGGATTTTCACCCTTTTTATAATTTTCGCCGTAATATTTCTGTTCAATCAACTCTCTCAGCCATTCGAGAAAAATTTCACCTTTACTTATCGCAAAATCTCTTCCGAAACCGAAGTGAATGTCTCTGAATAGTTCAAAATTAATATGTACAAAAATTTCTTCAAGTTCTTCTGCATTGTAACCGAGAGCCATAAGGCCCGCAAAAACTGCGCCTACAGAAGAACCAGCGATTGTTTTGGGATTAATACCTAATTCTTCAAGTGCCTTTACTGCTCCCACGTAACAGATGCCTCGAACGGCTCCGCCACTTAAGATACAGGTATATTCCAGTGATTTGTTAATATCATCCATTTTTTGAGTTTAACATAAAATGATTTTATTGGTATGCCCAATTAAGATGATTTTATGAAGTAATATGTAATCCGATTTACAAGGGTAGCTTTTTAAAACTTATATTTGTGTCAAAAAAGTTTTTTTTGTAGTGCTCTATGTCAGCAGAAGGTTGTTTGTAATCTTTTTTAAAGCCCACACTTGGTTTAGACTTTACAAAAACTCCGAATAATTTTCCTTCATACACCAATTCCCAGTTTTTTTTAGTTTTTAAAATATTATAAACCGGATAATATTTCTCTATAACCATTACGGCAGGCGGATATTTTATCAGAATTTCATCCCAGCCGGGATTCAGCAGATAAAACTTCTTCATCATCGGCACCATGTAATCATAGTAAACTTCCTCATAACGGCCATCCATAAAGATTAAGTTGTCGGGGTAAAGTTTGTAGCTGGCGTAGCTCCCCAGTCCAAAATTTATCAGCAAATTACCATTTATGTGGTTGATTTTTATGAATTCGATTTCTTTAATCGGATATTTGCTCTCGTTTACAATTGACTCAAACGCTTTGACGTTAATGGTTGTGAGGATAAAAGTCGTTATTAATAAGTAAACTAAAACTTCTTTTAGAAATATGAGATTTTTGTGGATTTTTACAGTTATTTTGTCAATTACTGCATAAAAATCGTCGTATAAAAAACAGGTCGCTGTGATTACAAAAAACGGCACCATTTTAACATGGGAAATCGCCAAGTACAATGTAGCAAACAGAATTAAGAATTTTGTCTTATCCATTTTTTGATAGGAAAACGATTTTGTGCCGACCAGTTTTGCTATCAAAAGCGTCAGCATAAAAAATTTCAGCACCATGTATTTATAAAGGTAAAACTTTGAAAAAAGCCCCCACCACTCAATTACGTCTGGGCGTTTCATACTGACGGCATTAGCCAAAAAGCCTAGGTAATCAAGTCCCCACGGATTAATTACCAGTGCCAGAACTGTAGGAATTAAGACATAAATATATTTTTTAATCTCTTTTTTATTGAGTAATTCCCCGATGATGTAAATAACAATCAGTCCAATCCCTGAAACACAGCCACCGTGGAGGTTATTCCACAAAATCATAATAAATGGAAGTGCAAAAAGCGGCCTGTTTTCACCCTTTCTTGCCAGTTCCAATATATACAAAAACAGTGCAAAAAGCACGAAAGTAAACATCTGACAGCGTATCGGCTCATTGATTACTGCGCTCATTGAAATAAGTGCGAAAAAGTAAAACAAGAAATTGTAAGCCGTGGTTGTTTGTAACCCTCGGAGTTTAACAATTCTGGTGATGATAAAAAACAAAGAAAATAGCAATAAAGCTTGTAAAATTATCAAACCCGCGCCGGAAAACAGATGCTGGGTTAGGTAGAAAATTACTCCAGAACCCCATTCGTGGTCATACCAGAGGTGGGTTGGAGTGTAGGATAGGAAATCGTGTTTAAGCACTTGTCCTGTTTGAACAAAGCCCATTCCCGCTATTAACCTTGCCCACAGGTCGAAATCGTACCCCGATGCGTTGAGGCTGAAAGCCACACAAAACAGCAGCAATACAGTATAAAAAAATATCGGTTTAATTTTTTTCATAATTTTACTATACCAAAAAAATAAAGCCCCTGCACAAATCTCACGGAATGAAGAGTGACGGGGGAGCTGTCTCCAAAATGATAACTATTGTTTTTCAAACTTGATGTTTGTATCAAACAGAGTTTTTTCATAATATTTTAAGCTGTTGGAAGGCTGCTTGTAAGATTTTTGCACCTCTTTAGCTTTAACAAAAACCCCGTAAGAAGTCCCTTTGTAAACCAACTTCCAGTCTTTGAGAGTTTGGAGGCGAATGTAAACAGGCTGCATTTTTTGCATAATTATGACGTCGGTCGGATATTTTTTTAATAACTCATCCCATCCAGGCACTACAGCCAGAAAATTCCCCATCACCGTCATCAAGTCATCATTGTAAACCTCCTCGTAGCGGCCGTCTATAAATATTAGGTTGTTGGGGTAAAGTTTGTAGCTGGCGTAGCTTGCCGCCCCAAAATTGATAAACAAATTGCCCTTTATATTGTTTAGCCTTACGAACTCCACTTCCTTAATCGGGTAGCTGATTGCCCTGAATGGTGATAGCGGTTTGAAGGAATTGGCTCTAAGGTTAAATATAACAAAAAATATAACGAACGCATAAACTACGAATTCTTTTCTTCCACAAAAACCTTCGACAAATGAGTAGCTTATTTTGAGCTTCTGTCTATATTTTTCGGTAATGGCATTGAGTAAACTATAAAAATCGTCGTAAATAAAACTTGCCGAAGTAATCACAAAGAACGGCACCATTTTGACGTGTTCCACGGCCAAATACAGGGTTATCGCAAGAACAAGAAATTTAGTTTTGTCAATATTTTTAAACGAAAAAGTCTTTGCTGAAATCGATTTTACTAAAACTAAAAGTTCCGTTAGTAGCAAAAGGAGCCCGAATACTTTAATTAGCATAAAACTTTTTAAATAGTGAGAAGAAAAAAGCCCCCACCATTCCATAATTTCAAGTCTCGGCATCGTGACAGCCTTAGCCAAAAAGCTAATGTATGAAAGCCCCCACGGATTTATCAATAAAACCAAAACGGTCGGAAGAAGAGCATAAATATATTTTTTCACAGGTGCCCTGTTTAAAAATTCTCCTATAATATAAATAACAATCAGCCCAATTCCAGAAACGCAGCCTCCGTGGACATTGTTCCAGAAAACCATAATAATGGGTAAGAGCCAGAGTGGTTTGTTGTTGCCTTTTCTTGCCAATTCCAGAATATAGAGGAAAACAGCAAACAGCAAAAAACTGAACATTTGGCTGCGAATCTGTGAGTGAAAAGTTATATTCAGCGCGAGGAAAGTTATGCAATAAAACAGAAAATTATAAGCCGAGGTTGTTTTTACCCCTCTCAAATCTATTATTTTTATTAAGGTGAAAAATATTAGAAAGACCAAAGTGGTTTGAAACAACAAAATCCCCGCGCTAGAGAAAAAGTGTTGGGTAAAATAGAAAATGACGCCAGAGCCCCACTCGTGGTCGTACCAGAGATGGGTGGGGGTGTAGGAGAGGAAATCGTGTTTCAGGACTTGCCCTGTTTGAACAAAGCCCATTCCCGCTATTAATCTTGCCCAAAAGTCATAGTCATAGCCGTTTACCATCGAGGAGTAGGTGAGTACAAACAAGAAAAATACTATGTAAAATATTGCGGGTCTGAATCTTTCCATGAGAATATTATACCTAAAAAGTCGCGAACATTTAATTGAATGACACAATGCTTAAAATATGCTATAATTATCTTGTTAAAACCATATTTGGGATAAGAATGTCGAATTTAGAAGAAATAGCGGAACTCCAGCAAATTTTAAGAGAAGATTCATCGAATTTTCAAGCAAGACGACACTTGGCCGTGTTGCTTTTGGATAGTGGGTTTAACGAAGAATCTCTGGGTCAGTTTCAGTTTCTTGTAGGGGTATTCCCGAATGACGCAAGTCTTTTTTACAACATAGGAATCGTTTATGAAAAGTTGAAAAAGTTTGACGCAGCGGAGCAGGCTTACTTGAAAGCGATAAAAATATCGCCCGATGAAACCGATTTTTACTACAATTTGGGACTTGTTTATATAGAAAAAAGCAAGTATGATAAGGCTATTTCCTGTTTTAAAAAAGTTCTGGCCACGGACGAGGACGATTCCAACAGTTTTTTCAACTTGGGAATTTGTTTTATGAAAAAAAACGAGGATGAACTTGCCGTCAGATGTTTTAAAAAAGCGGCAAAGCTTAACGATAACGACGTTTTTGCTCATTTTTATTTGGGATACTATTTCAGAAAAAGCGGCGACGTTGACGCTGCAATTGCAAAATACAAAAAAGTCATCGAACTCAGCCCTGACTACAGTTGGGCGTATTTTAATCTGGGCTCAATTGCCTATGATTTAGGGGAATTAGATTTGGCACTTGAGAACTTGGAAAAGACCCTTGAGCTCAACCCTAGAGATATTGAAGCATATAAAATTTATTCCAAAGTGCTCATAAACTTCGGACGCATCGACGAAGCGACCAATATAATCCAAAATGCTATCAGCGAAAATCCATACGAGGGTGACCTGTACTACATTTTGGCCCAACTTTATAAAATTCAAAACAACTTGGTGGGCTATGAAAAAGCACTAAATCACACCTTGAAAAACTACAAGGCACTTACCTTTTCTCCAAAATTAATTAAAGCAGAGTTGGACGAATTTTTGACATTGCAAAGTTAATTAAAGCAGGATTGTTTGCTCAGGCTTCCTCGCTTTGCGTCATTGCGAGACGACTGACTCCAGTTCGGCATCAAGACTCCACCGAAGCAATCTCCCCGAGTCTTGAGGGAGATTGCTTCGGTGAATTAATTTTGTCCACATCATAATCTCACATCTCCCAATGACGTATTTTTATGATAATATTATTTCATAGGGTTGGGTTTTTAACCTGACAACAAAAATCTTGTAGCAAAAGAGATGCGAGCGGATTTCGGCAAGAGTGAGGGTGAAGCCCGAAACTCGTCCCCGTGAGGGAAACGACGCTTTTCCGAACTGCCGATAATCCAAGACAGCGGAGTAAAAGTAATAAAAGCTATGTTCGTAAGCAGCAATCAGCGAGTGCGTAAATCTTGTAAGCCGCCAGCAGGAAAATTTAATAATAGTAATACAATTTAAGTAAGGCGCGGGAGCAAAAATCTCGTGTTGTGGTGAAATAATGAAAATGTCAAAACTTTTTGTACAGACTCTAAGAGAGTTCCCATCAGATGCCGAAGTAGCTTCGCATAAGATGCTTGTCAGAGCGGGTTTCATAAGAAAACTCACCAGCGGCGTTTACAACTATTTGCCTTTGATGTGGAAAGTTTTGAGAAAAATCGAAAATATAGTCAGAGAAGAAATGGACAAAGCTGGTGCGCAAGAGCTTTTGATGCCGTTTGTTCAACCTCAGGAACTTTGGGAAGAATCCGGAAGATGGGAAGTCTACGGTAAAGAACTTATGCGTCTAAAAGACCGTCACGACCGCTCAATGTGCCTAGGGCCAACCCACGAAGAAGTCATAACAGCAATCGCACGAGACGGTATAAAATCTTACAAACAAATGCCGGTTAATTTATACCAAATCCAATCCAAATTCAGAGACGAAATCAGACCGAGATTCGGACTTTTGAGAGGGCGCGAATTCATCATGAAAGACGCTTACAGTTTTGACGTGAACGAAGCCGGGCTTGATAAAGAGTACGAAAATATGGCACAGGCTTACAAAGCAATTTTTAACAGATGCGGCCTTGAGACAAAGATGGTTCAATCAGACACAGGTGCAATCGGTGGAAGCCTCAGCCATGAATTTATGGTAATTACCAGCACAGACGCTGGCGAAAATGACGTTTTCTACTGCGACAAGTGCGACTACGCGGCCAATTCAGACCACGCAAAATCTAAATTACCCCAGACTGTCATTGACGGCGGCTTTAGCCAAGCTGAAATCATCGACACCCCTAACACAAAAACGATAGACGAATTGGTTGAATTTTTAAAAGTTCCCGCCACCGTCATTTTGAAAACTTTGGTTTATATCGCAGACAACAAGCCTGTTTTGGCACTTATCCGTGCGGACAAAGAAGTTGAAGAAACAAAATTGAAAAACGCTCTCGGTGCAAACGAACTCAGAATAGCGTCCGCAGTCGAAATCAAAGAACTTATGATGGAAAAAGGATTTGATTCTGAGGCTGGATTTATAGGTCCTGTAGGAGTTACAGGGGTTAGAATTATGGCTGATGAGTCGGTTAAAGAATTGAAAAACTTTGTTGTGGGTTGCAATCAAACGGATAAACACCTTGTCGGAGCCAATTTCGGCCCTGAGTCTAATACTCAAATCCCAGAGAGAAAAGAATTCTACGACATAAGGCTGGTAGAAAAAGGCGAAAGCTGTGTGGCCTGCGGCGAACCTTTGAATATAACAAAAGGAATCGAAGTCGGAAACATATTTAAACTGGGTACAAAGTATTCTAAGCCAATGAAAGCGGTATTTACAGACGTAGACGGTAAGGAAAAACCTTACGTGATGGGTTGTTACGGTATTGGAATCTCAAGAACAGCCGCAGCTGCTGTCGAAAGATATCACGATGAAAACGGAATCGTTTGGCCGCTTGCAATCGCGCCTTATCAGGTTATTATAGTCCCAGTAAACATCAAAGACGAACTCCAAATGAAAGTCGCAAATAGCCTCTATGCAGCACTTTTGGCAAAAGGCGTTGAAGTTGTAATAGACGACAGAGACGAAAGAGCCGGAGTGAAATTTAAAGACGCGGATTTGATTGGGTTCCCGTACAGAATTACCGTCGGAAAAACCATCCAAGAAGAACAAGGCGGTTTGGTTGAGTTTAAGGTTAGAAAAACAGGCGAAATGACTGCAATTAAACCTGAAGAAGCACTTGATAAACTTCTGGCGGAACTATTATAATATTGAAATCTTCTTAAGGCTAGGCATTCCAGCGCGGCCTACTACTGTAATTTAACTTATGTATAATGTCATTAGGATTTTTGTTCTTTAGCAAATTGGGAGTGAATTTATGTTGAATATGTTAATAGTGTTAATTATCGGAGCCGTAATCTGGTTTTACGCCCCATCTCTCAACTTTAAATCTAATATCACTAATAGCTATAAAAGTAGCACAAAGCAACAAAAAACCGCAAAAGACCTTACAAATGAGACCATAGATGAAGTAAACAAAGCTCGTTCGCTTCAAAAACAGCAGCGAGACACTTTGAATAATCAGTAAATAAATTAGACCGGAAATGTTTTATTAATTCATATTTATTGATTTTAAAAAAGCCTCGTTGTAAAATTTAGATTAGCATTGAATTAAGCGAGGGTTTTTTATGTCTGACCAAAATTGTATTTTTTGTAAAATTATAAAAGGAGAAATCCCTTCGACTTTCGTGTACGAAAACGATTACCTGATTGCGATAAATGATTTGCATCCCAAGTCAAAAATTCACGTTTTGGTTATTCCAAAAGCCCACATTGAAACTTTCAATGAACTAGAGGACGAAAAAATAATGGCCGAACTTCTAAAAGGGATTAAAGAAGTTTGCAAAAAGTTGAAGATAAAGTCATACAGACTGCACGTAAATACGGGAAAAGAAGAGGGTCAGGTGATTTTTCATCTACACTTCCACATTTTGTCAAATACATTGTAAGCAGATAGTTAATAGTTAATAGCAAATAGTAGGTTGGGTTTGCGAACCCAACAGCATAGGAGAAAAAATGAGCGAACAATTTTACAAAGAAATCACACCGGCAGGTTTCGGGATAGCAATAAAGATTAAGGAAATTTTGTTTTCAGAACAATCCCCTTTCCAAAAGGTTGAAATACTCGACAGCGATTCTGCGTTGGGCAAAATTTTGACCCTTGATGGTTTGATGATGACCACAGAGGGCGACGAATATTTTTATCACGAAATGATTTCTCACATACCTATGATGAACCACAAAAACCCTAAATCGGTGCTTGTAATAGGCGGTGGCGACGGCGGAACGGTAAGAGAAATTTTGAAACACGACACGGTAGAAAAAGTTGTGCTTTGCGAAATAGACGGAATGGTAATCGACGTCTGCAAAAAATATTTGCCGACCATCGCTGGCATGCTTGACGACCCACGCGTGGAAGTATTAGTTGAAGACGCCATTGAATTCATCAAAGACAAAGAAGACCAATACGACATAGTTCTAATCGACAGTACCGACCCGATGGGCCCTGGGGAAGGTCTTTTCACCGAAGAGTTTTACACAAACGTAAAAAAATCGCTTAAAAAAGGCGGGATTGTTGCCGCTCAATCGGAATCTCCGGTTGTGAACAAAGAAGAAATCAAAAAAATGTATTCTCTGTTGAAGAAAGTTTTCCCGATTACTTCGACATTTACGTCACCTATCCCTACATATCCCGGCGGATATTGGGCTTGGGCGTTCTGTTCAGATGAAGTCGAGCCGCTTTCTTACATTGATGAGAGAAGATGCGAAGAAGTTACAAAGACCTGTAAGGTGTACAATAAAGAGTACCACCAAGCAAGATTTGCCCTTCCGAACTTCTTGAAAAATTTATTATAATTATTAGGCTATAGCCGGTGGGATAGCAATCCCACCCTACGATTCATTCACCCCTTACCCCTTCGGCTATTGCAAATTTTTTAATATCAATTATAATCAATTTATGGAAAAAATTGTTATTATAGGTGGGACGGCGGCTGGCACGAAAGCGGCAGCAAAATCAAGAAATCTGATGCCTGACGCGATTATAGATGTTTATACAGCGGACACGCATGTGTCTTATTCGGCATGCGGTTTACCGTTTTATATCGAAGGTAATTTCGATGATTACAAAATGCTTCTGGTTAGAAGTCCTGAAGAATTTGAGGCCCAGAATGTCCACATTCACCTTTTGAATAAAGCCACCAAAATTATGCCAGACAAAAAACAGGTTGTTATTTTGGATATGGAGAAAAATGAAGAAAAAATAGTTGACTACGATAAATTAGTCATTGCAACGGGTGCTTACCCAATAATTCCCTCTATTAAAAACGTAAATCTCAAAAACGTTTTCACCTTGAGAACTATAGAGGACGGAATTAACATTAAAGAGAAAGCCCTTGAATCCAAGCACGCGACTATTATCGGTGGCGGGTACATCGGGATAGAGATGCTTGAAGCGTTCGTAAAACTAGGATTAAAAGTCACTATGGTTGAATTTTCGCCACATATTATGTCAGTTTTCGATGATGATATTTCAGATATTATAAAAGGCCATATTCTAAAAAGAGATTCGGAAAACATCGATATAATCAATTCTGATGCGGTAACCGAGCTTGTCGGCGACGAAGAAGTCACGGCTGTACGTACCCAAAACGGACTTGAATTCAAAACTGATTTAGTTTTAATTGCAGCCGGCGTAAGGCCGAACGTACAAATCGCCGCTGACGCTGGTATTGAATTGGGCGAAAATGGTGCGATTAAAGTAGATAAAAACATGAAAACCAACATTGAAGACATTTATGCATGCGGCGACTGCACTGAGAAAACCCACATAGTCTCCCAAACCCCAATTTGGGTTCCTTTGGGCTCAACCGCCAGTAAGGAAGGTCGTTGTGCCGCACTGAACTTAAGCGGGCAAAAGGACTACTTTGAAGGAATCTTGGGTTCTGCAGTCACGAGGTATTTTGGTTTTACCATGTCAATGACCGGACTAACTGAAAAACAGGCTAAAAAATTGGGGTTTGATCCAGTTTCTGCAACAGTTACTAAAAAAGACAAGGTCGGCTATATGCCTAGTGCCAAAAATATCACCATAAAGGTTATCGCCGATAGAAAAAGCAGAAAACTCCTTGGAGCACAAGCCATAGGTTCCGGCGATGCCGACAAGCGAGTAAATACTCTTGCCACTGGTTTATTATCAGGGCTCACGGTCGATGATTTTTTCGGGAACGACATAACTTACGCCCCGCCGTATTCGCCCAGCATCGATCCGCTCCTTAACGTTGCTCAGGTTCTGATTGAAAAGCTGGGCCCTCGTTAAATGATTTTTTCTCAAAAAAAAGAGACCACCATAAAGTGGTCTCTTAATTGTGCTTAAATTCTATTTCAAGTTTTTAATTACTACTAGTCCATCTCTCAAGAACCCGTAGGTTTCGGTCATAATCTTTTTCACTAGCTTGAAAGGGGTTTTGCCGCCTTCAAGCCAGCCTGTTTTTTCTATCCCCATTTTGTTGGTTATGTGGCTTACAATGGCAGCTTCAGGGTCAGGAAGATTTCCTTTTATTCCGTGTTCTCTAACGAATCCCGACATTGATTTTACGTATTTTTCTTCCGATACAGGGATTCTGGTATCTACATCGTAGTCTCGGCTGTAGTGGCCTTTCGCTTGAATTTTGGCTTCTTCTTTTGTGAATGCGTCAGTAAGATATTTTGTTAGTGTTTTATAGAAATTACCGAAGGCTTCTTCCGGAGTCTCGCCTTCTATCTTTGTTTTACTTTGTCTTAGGCTATACAGTGCATTTTTGTAGCCATATTCTGGAACTCCATCCCCGTCACCGAAAGTAATTTGTCTTGATTGTTGGCTGAGTTGCGGCGACGTTACGCCGGGACTTCTTTTCATGTTCGGCTTGTAATTGTAGTTCATTGATGGTTGGATTCTGATTACCATGATTTTACCTTTCGCTTTAATTTGTTTGTAATACTGTGTTATTCTTTATAATGCTCGTGAAAAAATAATTTGCTAGTTGCCTGCAAAGATAGTCCGACTGGCTAGGTTATCGCTATTCGGATTTATTTACTTTTTGCATTTTTAGTATATGATGATAGAGTCGTATAAGAAGAAAAGAGATAAACTATGTATGCAATAATATTAGCAGGTGGCTCTGGAAGTAGGCTTTGGCCATTATCAAGAGAGCTATATCCAAAACAGCTCTTGAACTTAAATTCAGATAAAAGTCTTCTGCAGTCGACTTTTGTTAGGCTGAAGCACTTTATGCCAGCTGAAAATATTATCAGCATAACAAATATAAAACACGCCTCCAACGTAAAATCGCAACTAGAAAATTTGGCGGGCGATGTGAACGTCTTGTCTGAGCCTTTGGGTAAAAACACAGCACCAGCGATTGCTCTCGCAACCAAGTTCATTCAACAAAAAAATACAAGTGACGATCCTGTAATATTAGTTGTCCCGTCTGACCATTTGATTGAAAATAACGAAGAATTTATGAATACCGTCAAAAAAGGTGAAAAATTGGCTCAAGAAGGTTACATCGTAACTTTTGGTATCGAGCCGAATTACCCTGAAACAGGCTACGGCTACATAAATATTCTTGATGAAAAACTTTTGGACGGGTTCAAGGTTAAAGAATTCGTAGAAAAACCAGACGCAATTACTGCTCAAAAGTACATCGACGCGAAAACTTACTTCTGGAACAGCGGAATATTTATGTTTAAGGCCTCCGTTATGGTGGAAGAATTTAAGAAATTGTCACCTGAGATTTATTCCCAAATGAGCGAGTTCGATTTTTCGACCTCCGATAAGATTGAATACAATTTGTTTGAAAAAATGCCTAGTATTTCAATCGATTATGCAATAATGGAAAAATCCGACAAAATCGCGTTGGTAAAAATGCAGAGCGATTGGAACGATTTGGGTTCTTGGCAGTCCCTCTACGACATGAGTAAAAAAGACCAGCATAACAACGTAATGATAGGACACGTTCTGGACGAAGGTTCCAAAAATTCTTTCGTTTACTCCTCATCAAAACTCGTCGCCACCATAGGTTTAGAGGATATTGTTTTGGTCGAAACTGACGACGCGATTCTGGCATGTAAAAAGGATAAAACACAGGACGTCAAGAAGATTTACGACATTCTGAAACAGCAGAACGACAGCACTCATTTGATTCACAAAACGGTTTACCGCCCTTGGGGTTTCTACACTGTTTTGGCTCAGTCAAAAGGGTTTTTAACCAAATTAATCCACGTTAACGAAGGCCAGAAGCTTTCCGTTCAGTCTCATAACCATAGGAGCGAACACTGGGTTGTTCTTTCCGGACTTGCGAAAGTTGTTTTAGAAGGTAAGGAATACATTTTAAGTGCCGGTAACAGCATTGACATCCCGTTGAAGGCCGTCCACTCTCTCCAAAACCCTTACGAAGGCGACCTTGAAATAATTGAGGTTCAACTGGGTGAGTTATTAATCGAAGACGACATCGTTCGTTATGAAGATATGTACGGACGGATTTAGCCTCGTACTAGGAAACTAATAACTGAGGTTTTATCAATTTACTTCATTTGAGACGTCGCACACAGGACTAAGCTACGGAAAAATGAGAGTTTTTCCACATCCTCGATAGCAAATTTTATTAATTTATACAACGTATTGATTTCTTTTTCGATTAGAATTACAATTGTAAGTATGGGGAATATACAGAAGGAGAGAGAAATTTTATGAAATTTAAATTATTTATAGTTGCATTGGCGCTAATCATATCTGCAAGCACGATTCAAGCATTACCATTTAAGGCAGATGCTAAAACGAGAAGAATTCCGGCTGGGACAAGATTGAAACTGGAATTGATTGACCCAATTACCACCAACGGCGGTCAGGAAGGCGATTATTTTAGCGCAATGCTTTTAGAAGACCAAAAATCACAGGACAGCATTATTCTACCTGCAGGATCTGTTGTAAGAGGAAGCGTTAACAAAATAGTACCGATTAAACGACTTTCAAGGGGTGCCGTTTTGTACATAGATTTTGACCACGTTGTAACCCCAAGCGGAAGACAGCTGCCTATAGCAATGGGTGTTTGCAACCGCGTGGATTTAACTTTGGACGGAGGTATCTTCGGTTCTAAGGGCTACGGCGAGGCAATCAAAATAAACTGGAATCAAACAGTTGAAATGACAAAGAAAGCAACCAATTTCGGCAAAAACACAGGCGAAAACGCTTTCACAGGTGCTTCTTACTTGACCACCCCGATTTGCGCACTAGGCGGAGCCTTCGGTGGCGGAGCATTTTTCTTCGGAGACAGTTTCGTCGATTTGTTCAGAAAAGGTAAAAATGTCATCTTGAACCAAGGTGCAATCATTGACGTTATGCTAACTTATCCGATTGACGTTCCTGTTAATTAATGGAAATAGTCAATAGTAAATGGGTGAAGAGCTCGGCGTGAAAACCCTACATCATTGCGAGACATAAAACATCGACCACAACATAAGTAGCCCACCGAAGCAATCTTCCACAAGTCTTGAAGGAGATTGCTTCGGTTGAATATCCTTTAAATGTAAGAATTTCACGTCTCGCAATGACGTATTATGCATAGAAAAAAGACCCGAAACTTTCGCTTTGGGTCTTTCCTTTGGAAATAATATCCGGACTATTAGATAAGGTTGATAGCGATTGATGGCGCTTGGTTTGCCTGTGCTAATAGAGAAGCAGATGCTTGTTGAAGAATTTGGTTTTGAACATAGTTCGCAGATTCTACAGCAATGTCTGCATCTTGGATTGTTGATCTTGCAGCTGATAGGTTAAGTGAAGATACTTTCAATGTTTCACTTGCAGATGCCAATCTGTTTTGGTAAGCACCGATTGATGTCTTCTTGGTAGTAATAGCATCAAGTGCAGTGTCACAGTTAGCTAACAAAGTAGTAAAGTTAGCCGCTGTACCAGTAGTAGCGAAAGCCGTAGTAATTGATGCAGCTGTTACGCCCAATGATGATGCCGTTACACTTGCAAATAAGCTTGCGTCAAGAGCAATAGTGTTGTCAGAGGCAGCACCAGAACCTACTTGAAGACTGAGAGCTTGTGCTCCTGTTGTACTCGTACTAAACAACTTGATTCCGTTGAACTCAGTAGAAGTACCTAAACGAGTAATCTCTAATACACGCGCATCAATTTCTGATTTGATCGCCGTTTTTGACTTGGAGTCGTACGTTCCGTTAGCTGCTTGCTCGGTCAAATCTCTGATACGTTGAATGTTAGATTTCATAGTGTTTAACGTACCTTCTGATGTTGACAATAGGTTAGAACCCAATTGAACGTTTGTTTGAGCAACTTTTGAACCATTGATTGTTGTGGTTAAGTTTGCTGCAACCGCCATACCAGCTGAATCATCTGCTGCTGAGTTGATTTTTGAACCAGTTGCCATTCTTTTCATAGCAACTTGCATTGCATCCCCGGCACTTGCCAAGTTTTGTTGAATTCCCAATGCTGACATGTTGGTGTTTACGATAATCGCCATAGTTGATCTCCTTTCAAAGTGACCTTAGTTACATCCATGTACCTAAACTATATTTTTCTATTTTCTACAACTTTGCAGAACACAAATAACGCCTACAACCCACACAGGTTGCTTGCTTTCACTTATACTCTACATACACATATTACGACTTTTTACCGAGCTATATAATTCCAATTAAGTATGAATTATCTGATACTTTAGTATAGAACTTTTTAATTACGATTTAAAGTGTAAAGCGAAAAAATATAACACTTCTTAATACAATCAAAATTTGGAAACTCTGAAGACAGCTAATACCATTGGCTCTAGAGGCACTATTTCTTTTGCAAAAAATTGTCAAGTTTGTTAAGATATATTGCGTATATACTCTTTTAGGGGTTGTTTTTTCTCTATTTGGCATGCTAAAAATAAAAGATAAAAATAAAAAACCCAAGTTGGGCTCGTCCAAAGGACGAGCCCAACTTATAAAATTAACTCAACTATTTCACTTCAATCTATTAATAAAGTCCCATAGAAATTATCTTCTCGGCGATTCTGACAGTGTTCAAAGCCGCACCGATTCTAATGTTATCGGCAACGCACCACAGCGAAATACCATGCTCAAATGCCAAGTCTTTTCTTATTCTGCCAACATATACAGGGTCTTTACCCGAAGCATCACGAACTGTCGGATACTCAAAATTGGCGATATCGTCAATAACCACAACACCGTAAGCCTCTTTTAATATCGAACGCGCCTTATCAGCAGAAATTTCGCTTTCAAACTCAATCGTAACCGATTCTGAGTGGCCGTTGTAAACAGGCACTCTCGCCGCCGTACAAGAAATAGGGAAATCAGCGTCTAGGTGCAAAATCTTCTTGGTCTCCTCGACAACCTTCATTTCCTCTTTTGTATAACCGTTTTCACAGAAAACGTCTATCTGAGGAATGACATTGAAAGCAATCGGTTTTTTAAAGACTTTATTTTCAAATTCTTCTTTGCTCAAAGCAGCCTTAGTGTTTTCAGTCAATTCTTTAATAGCAGCAATTCCAGCCCCGCTAACTGCCTGGTAAGTGGACACAACAAGCCTTTTCATTTTGACGAAGTCATTCAGCGGCTTTAAAACAAGCATCAATTGAGAAGTCGAGCAATTCGGGTTTGCAACAATCCCATTGTGTTTTTTTAAATCTTCGTCGTTAACCCCGGCTATAACTAACGGAACACCTTCTTCCATACGAAACGCACTAGAATTATCGATAAAAACGCAACCGCGTTTTGCAGCCTCGGGAGCAAGTGCAACACTAGTTGATCCACCAGCTGAAGCCAAAACTATATTTACACCTTCAAAAGACTCTGCAGTCGCCTCCTCGAGAGTGTAAACCTTGCCGTTGAATTCCATCTCTTTACCCGCACTCTTCGCGCTGGACAAAAGTTTCAGTTCATTATAAGGGAGATTCATCTCCTTAATTACATTTAAAATTTCTCTACCTACTACGCCTGATGCACCTAGTACTGCTATGTTTGGTTTTGACATAATTTTATTTTCCTTTCAACTTCCCACGTCTTGCTGAACTCGTTTCAGCATCGCAAGGTCGCTCGCTTATGAGACCCTGAAACAGTTCAGGGTGACGTATTATAATATATTTTCTAATCCGTAGACAAAATCGTTTTTATCCATAACGTGATTGATTGAAAGGACGACCCCTTGCATATAGCAAGCTCTGTCCATTGAATCGTGGCGGATTTTGAACACCTGACCTGAGGCCCCAAAAATAACCTCTTGAGAAGCGATGTAACCAGGCATTCTCACCGAATGGATGCGCACATCAGAGTAGGAATTTCCACCTCTTGCCCCCACAATCAATTCCTCCTCGGCGCAGTTTCCTTTGGCAAAAGTCGTTTTAGCTTCAGCCATCATCTTGGCAGTTTTTATCGCCGTACCGGAAGGAGCGTCTTTTTTCTGGTTGTGGTGAAGCTCGATAATCTCCGCGTTGTCAAAGTATTTTGCAGCCTGAGCCGCAAACATCATCATCAACACCGCACCGGTGGTGAAATTAGGGGCAATCAAACAGCCAACATTTTTCTCTTCGGACAATTTTTTAAGTTCGTCGATTTGCTCGTCAGACATTCCTGTCGTGCCGATAACTGGTCTAATACCGAGGTTTAAACATTTTTTTGCGTTCTCAAAAACAGAATCGGGTTGGGTAAAATCAACCAAAACATCGATTTCAACAGCCTGAGCCGCCTCTTCAATGTTTTTAAAAACGCCATCGCCGGCGCATATATCGATTTTCGCGACTAATTCAAGCGAATCGTCAGCTCTCACCGCTTTTACTACTTCGTTTCCCATTTTCCCGAACGCGCCACATACTGCAACTTTAATCATATTTTACCATTACACGAGATTGTATTGCCCGCGCCTTTACTTGGATTATGTAATACCTACTGACTTAATTTTTTACCGGCTCACTGGATTTATGCACTCGCTACTTGTTTCGTTGTCCCTCTACTATTTAAGACTCGACCGCTCGCACTTCTTTTGCTACTAAATCACTAAAACGTGATAATTATTTCATACCACCAAATAATTATATAATAAAAATAATTATGATAAAATGATTTTATGAATATTTTTTCTGAAAAAGTACCGACATCAAAACAAGTTGCTGTAAAAGATTTTATACTACAAAACTTTGATGCAACCATATCATCAAAGGATTATGCTTTTTGGCATGTAAAAAGCGCTGATTTTTCGGCGACGTTTTATAATTCGTCAAAATTTGTCATTCAGGGTAAAAATATTTTGCCACTGTTGGAGAAACTAGCCGAGAAATTCCCGGAAGTAAGCTCCACAGGCAAAAAAGAAGCCAAAAAGGTTGAAGAAATTCCGGAAGTCACCTATTCGACCTACATTGGGACAGATGAATCTGGAAAAGGTGATTTTTTTGGGCCACTCGTAGTTGCGGCTGTTCTGATTGAAGAAAAAAACCGCCAGATATTTCTTGACTTAGGGATAAAAGACAGTAAAACCCTCAAGGATGTCGATATGATAAAGATGGCGCAACAAATCCAAAAGCATTCTACTTATTCGGTTGTTGCAATGAAAAACGAAAAGTACAACGAACTTTATGCCAATTTTAAAAACCTCAACAAACTCCTTGCTTGGGGGCATGCAAGAGTTATAGAAAACATTTTGGAAAAACAGCCCTGCGAGTATGCCCTATCTGACAAATTCGCAGACGAGAGCTTAATCAAAAACGCGCTATTGAAAAACGGCCAAACAATAAAACTCGACCAGAGAGTAAGAGCCGAAAGCGACATAGCGGTTGCCGCGGCGTCAGTCTTGGCCAGAGCGACATTTGTTCAAAAAATGAAACAGATGGAAAATTTTTACGGATGCACTTTCCCGAAAGGATGCAACAATCAAGTAAAAACCGCCGCCAGAACCTTTACCGCAAAATACGGCAGGGAAAGACTTATAGAAGTTTGTAAAACCCACTTTAAGACCTATAACGAGCTTTGATTAATTAGTTAATATCGAAAGTAATTGGCTCTTCACAATGTAACAATTATATGTCCCAACTGAATTTAGGTCACGACATAAGTTTTATATGTAATATAGAGAGCTATATTTCAGGAGTAGATAATTGTCAAAAATAAATAAATTAAAAAACAAATACGAATACAGCGTTGCGCCAGACAGCCAAAAAATCACAATGAACGTACAAAATGGCGACTCCATAAGCTGCTTTTTAGAAGCCTATGGAAAAGAAAATGGCTATATCGGTTCTGACGCAAAAATAAATAAAGAGCAATGGAATGACACGTTTAAAGAGCTTGAAGGTAAAGTCAAAAATTTAAATAAAATCAAAGTAGGCCAAAAAATCAATTTTTCAAAATCCGAGATGGAGCTGTTGATGGCAAAGTTGAATGGCAAAGAAAAGGAAACAAAAAATCCAGCAGAAGCAATCCCGGAAGTAAAGCCCGCCGAAGTTAGACTAGAAACGACAGTCAAAGAAAAACCGACTCAAGTTATAACAATTGAAACAACCAAAGAAAAGCCACAAACAGTAAAAAAAGAAACTACTGACGAAAAGTCACTTATTCTTTCAAAATATAAAAATTCAACTCCGAAACAGTGGGGCGAAAAGCCAGCTGGAGTGGTTACAAGCTTGAAAACAAAGGAAAAAGTAATAGCGTTGACTTTTGATGCCTGCGGAAGTAAAGGCGACAGCTATGACAAAAAGCTTATTGATTTTTTAACTGAAAACAAAATACCGGCCACTTTATTTCTTAATTCCAGATGGATTGACAAAAACCCAAAAATAGCTAAAGAACTGGCACAAAACCCACTTTTTGAGATAGAAAACCACGGTAGCCAACATAAACCTCTGAGCGTGAATGGAAAATCAGCATACGGAATTAAAGGCACCCAAAACACCTCGGAAGTTTACGATGAAGTAGAAAATAACTCTAAAAAAATACAGCAATTATCAGGACATAGACCAAAATTCTTTCGGCCTGGAACGGCTTACTGTGACGATATTGGAGTCAAAATAGCAGAGGACTTGGGTCAAAAAATTGCTGGATACAATCTTTTGGGAGATGCCGGTGCGACTTTTTCAAAAGCGCAAATTGAAAAACAACTCACGAATGCCAAACCCGGAACTATAGCGCTCTTCCACATGAACAAACCGAATGGACAAACGGCGGAAGCATTAACCGAAGTCTTACCAAAACTAAAAAGTCAGGGTTTTAAATTTGTACGGCTTGACCAAGTTGAAACGAAATAAGACAAATATAAAGTATTAAATCCAGATAAAAAAGAGCCGGACTCTCGATTGAAAATCCGGCTCAAATTTATTTGTCTATTAAAGATTATTCGCCTTTAACAGGTATTCTCATTGTATAGAATGAACGCCATACAAAAACTAATGCGATTAATAAGAAACTAGCACCAACAATGTGGGCGTACTTAGCAAACGCAGGTGTGATTGCAATTTCCATTGCCAAAAGTCCAAACAAAGTTGTAAATTTGATAATAGGGTTCATCGCAACTGATGAAGTGTCTTTGAACGGATCCCCAACAGTGTCGCCAATAACAGCAGCATCGTGTAATGGAGTTCCTTTTTCTTTCAAGTCAACTTCAACTATTTTCTTAGCGTTATCCCAACATCCGCCGGCGTTAGCCATAAAGACTGCCTGGAACAAACCGAAGACTGCAATTGCAATCAGATAACTAACGAAGAACGATACAGGAGCATTGTTTCCGTTAATTGGAGCTGAAAGGAATGCAAACGCTAAAGCAAACGAGAACAATGCTATAAATATGTTTATCATACCTTTTTGAGCGTATTGCGTACATATTTTTACAACTTCTTTTGAGTTTGCTAAGTTAGCTTTCTTCGCGCCTTCATCATCTAGCTTAATGTGCTTTTTGATAAACTGAACCGCTGAATATGCACCAGTTGTAACTGCTTGCATTGACGCTCCAGAAAACCAGAAAATAACCGCACCACCTGAGATAAAACCTAACAATGTGTAAGGATTTAACAAGTTTAAAATAGATTCAGGCTGAATGCCTAATACATCTTTTATTACAAGAATCAAAGCGAAAATCATTGTAGTTGCACCAACTACTGCCGTACCGATAAGAACCGGTTTCGAAGTAGCTTTGAAAGTGTTTCCTGCTCCATCATTTTCTTCTAAGTAATGTTTTCCATTTTCAAAGTCAGGAGTAAATCCATATTCTTTTTCAATGATTTCTTTAATGTTAGGAACTTCTTCGATTAAAGACAACTCATAAACTGATTGTGCGTTGTCTGTAACTGGCCCATAGCTGTCAACAGCAATTGTAATTGGCCCCATACCTAGGAAACCAAAAGCAACCAAGCCGAATGCGAATACAGACGGATAAATCATAGCTGCTGGAACAATAAATGTACTCGCTGCATAAGCAAGTCCCATCAATAATACGATAACCATACCAATCCAAAAAGCAGAGAAGTTTCCTGCAACTAATCCTGAAAGGATTGTTAAAGAAGCTCCGCCTTCACGAGAAGCAACAACAACTTCTTTTGTGTGCAGTGCGTTCGGACTAGTAAATATTTTTGTAAACTCAGGAATCAATGCAGCTCCTAAAGTACCACAAGAAATAATAGCTGATAACACTAACCATAAATTATCCGGTAACGCAGATAATTGCCAGAAGCTGACTCCGAAAGTCATAACTATTGACAATATAGAAGTTAACCATACTAAGTTAGATAGAGGAACTTCGAAGTCGAAGTCATTTGTTTTTGCAATAAATTTATCAGTAATAAATCCATTAATCCAATAAGACACAACTGATGTAATAATCATCAAGAATCTCATTGTGAAAATCCAAGTTAATAATTGTACTTGATAATCTTTGAACACACCTAGAAGAATGAAACTAACTAGAGCAACACCTGTTACACCATAAGTTTCAAACCCGTCAGCTGTAGGCCCTACTGAATCACCAGCGTTGTCACCGGTACAATCAGCAATAACCCCTGGATTACGAGGATCATCTTCGTCAATACCGAATTCGATTTTCATCAAATCAGAACCGATATCAGCAATTTTTGTAAATATACCACCTGCAACACGAAGTGCAGATGCACCTAAAGACTCACCGATTGCAAAACCGATGAAGCAAGCTCCTGCAAGATGTCCAGGGACAAACAACAGGATAATTAGCATTAAAATAAGTTCAACAGATACCAATAAAACACCGATACTAACACCAGCTTTCAAAGGAATATTCATAATATTAATTTTTTTACCGGTTAAAGCAGTAAAAGCAGTTCTTGAGTTAGCAAGTGTGTTCATTCTGATACCGAACCATGCTACACCGTAAGAACCCAAAATACCTACGATTGACCAACCTAAAATTGCACCAACTTCGTGCAGTTTTAAGTGCTGTAGGACTCCAAAGTAATAAGCAATACACACAGCGATTAACGCCTCAAGTGCAATAATGAATTTACCTTGTTGAAGTAAATAAGTTTTACAAGTTTCAAAAATTGTATTACCCACGTCAGTCATGCTTTCGTGTGCTCTAATTTTTTTAACTTTTAAGAACTCTACGAACCCAAAAATCACACCGATAACCGAAACAACAATACCAGCCAATAATATTTGGTAACTGGAAACAACCATACCAAATAAACTGTAAGTTGCAGGGTCAGCTTGGATATTAGGAACAACCAATGATGCCTCGCCAGCGAATGCCGGAGAAACTGCAAATAACATCGCAACCAATGCTAAGAATGTTTTTTGCATACTAAATCTTTTTTCCATACTATTCTCCTTAAAACTAAAAGATTATTTTTACACACCTTATTATAGTAGTCAAAATAAATTAATGCAAGAGGTTCATACAAATTCATACAGATGGTGTGCCTAATAGTTTATATAACGTAAAATACACAGGAAAATAGGTTAAAATTACGAGTTTAAATAACTTTTACAAAGCCCATCTAAAACCAAATTGAATAGCTACACCGTTTCTTCCGCCCCCTCTTGCCATTGCTTGTCCAAAGCCTGTAAACCTAGAGCCCCATTTGCGCTGAACTCCGACTCCATATTCGACATACGGCAATACAGACAATTGTGGCAGCTGAACATCGTTCGCATAAAAGTTGGAACTTTGCATAACATTCCAAACCATACTTAGCCCAACATATGGCTGCAAGCCGTTTTTCAGATTTCCAATAAATTTAACCCCAGGACTTATCTGAATGGCATTCAAAGGATCAGAAGTAATATCTACCCCAGAAGCGGCAGTATAGTCAAAAGTTTTGATGAAGCTATATGACATCATATAGCTAGGTTGAATAATCATTTTTCCGCGAAGCAGTTCGAAATTATATCCGCTTTTTATAGCGGCTCCAGCCATCATTGTCGTAAAACTATCAGTTCCATAGCTGTTGTAGTTATTCCCAGCACTACCTCCGGCACATAAGGTAAGAGCCGTAAAGAAATTTCCTTTGTAAGCGGTTCCGGTCAAACCAAACAGTCCGCCGTTTTGGTAAACCCCGACATTATCGTAATTCTGGTGAGAACCATTGTATCCCGTGTAAGCTGTAAGGTATCCGGTATAACCATGGCGCAAATCTCGCATTTGAGAATCCAAACCGACAAGCATTCCATACCCAACATTAGAAACATTCGGCCCGTTTTTCATTGGCACATTTTCGAATGTTGTGTACTGCTTAAACCATGCGCCTGCTCTTTCTTCCTGAAGCATCGTTGGGGAGAACACAAAGTTGCCGTCTGCGCTGGCATATTTATTTTTGTATTTCATTGCTATTCGTTCCTGTTGAGTCAGAGACATCAAGGAATCCATACGGCCAACAGCCTCACTGTATGTGCTAGTTTGGTTTAAATAAGCCCCGCCTGATGCGCCAACAGGAGCCGCAAGAACAGAAGGGCTGCAGCCGGTATTGGTAAAGCCTAAGCTTCCGGTCGATGAGTTATAAGACATATCATATTTATAAATTGGTGTTTCGATCTTTGTTCCACTTAATTGGATAAAATTACGGGTACTGGCATCTGCAATTTTGACATCAGTAGACCTAGTTTTAGAGTCACTCAATAAATTAATTTGATTAATATTCAGTTTTCCGGACCCAGTTACGTTGCCTATTGAAGTTATCATATCAGCCTTTTTATTTGCCAGATCTGCATCAATTGATAAATTAGTGATGCCGGTAAGTGACAAGTTTTTAAGGTTTGCCGTTCCGATTGAGTTATTGGCCATTCCAATGTTGCCGCCGTATAAATTCAAGGAGCTTCCGTCAAGGTAGTTGTCTCTCGCTAAAGACATGGTTCCGTTGTACAAGTTGATGGTTGAATTTGAGACCGACTGGTTAAACAAAATCTTACCGTTTGTTGGTGAACCTAATTGTGGGTCACTAGGGTTTACAGATCCTGATTTATTTATGTTAATAACATTCCCTAAATTTTTTGAAGATATTTTATCGTTAAAAACTATTTGCCCGACTCCTCCAGCGTTCAAATTAAGTACACCACTATCGAGGTAAATTGCCTCCGATTGGCCAGATGCAGTATTACCAGAAAAAGTAGTCGAACCATTGTTTGCAAGTATATTTAGAGTTCCTGCATTATAAATCGCTCCGCCCCTAGTCTTGCTTGAGTAGTTTCCATTAAATGTAGAATTAGTTATAAATAAAGTCCCGCCATCGTTATAAATTGCGCCACCATAGCCCTTATCAGAATAATTACTCATAAATGTAGAATTGTTTATAGTAGAAGTCCCACCTTCGTTATAAATTGCACCACCCGAGCCTTTATCAGAATAATTGCTCATAAATGTAGAATTGTTTATAGTAGAAGTCCCACCTTCGTTATAAATTGCACCACCCGAGCCTTTATCAGAATAATTACTCATAAATGTAGAATTGTTTATAGTCGAAGTTCCTCCTTCGTTATAAATTGCACCACCCGAGCCTTTGTCTGAATAATTACTCATGAAGGTAGAATTGTTTATAGTCGAAGTTCCTCCTTCGTTATAAATAGCACCGCCAGAGCCATTGTCTGAATGGTTTACCATAAAAGTTGAGTTGTCCGTAGTTGATGTCCCGCCAGCGGTATAAATTGCCCCACCATCCGCACTAGTAGAATTATTTCCAGTAAAAAGAGAGTTTGAAATATCTAGACTAGTGTTATTGGTGAACATTGCACCGCCTTCTTTCGCCGCAATGTTGTTTATAAAAGATGAATTAGCTATGGAGGTAGTAGAACCAGACTTGGAACTGATTGCACCTGCATAAGAATCAATAGCGTAATTGTCTGTAAAAACGCTGTTGCTGATTATAAAGCTACCGGCTGCATTACAAATCGCACCCGACTCTTTGGCGTAGTTTCCTGTAAAAGTAGAATTTTTAACAATCGCAGTTCCTGAAAAACTGTAAATCGCTCCTCCCATATTGGTTGAAGCATGGTTTCCTGTAAAAACTGAATTGTCAATTGTTAAAATTACTGTCGATGCCGATTGGTTAATTCCTAATTTATTTAAAATCGCGCCGCCTGCGTAGCCCGAACTGTTGTTTATAAATCTAGAATTACTGATTTGGGTAAGAATAGAACCGCCGTATGCGTTGCTGTAAATTGCTCCACCTTGAGAAGCTGCGTAGTTTCCTGAGAATGTTGAATTATCAATGGTAGAAATTCCGCCGCAGTTATAGTTTGCAATCGCACCGCCCCATTTTGCAGAGTTATTGTTAAAAGTAGAGCCGGTGATTGTGTTTTTGGTTCCCCAATTATAAGACCAAAGAACTCCACCAGTGCCGGTATTTGTGTACTCAACTTTATTATTGCTGAACACAGAATTTGAGATATTCACCTCACTACCGCTTGCGTATATAAGTCCGCCGCCGCTTGTCGTCCTGTAAAAGTTTTTTATTGAAGTTACAACTGCGCCTGTATTATCCAAAGAACCTACGTTTGAAATGTTTACAATTTGCCCTGGGGATGTGGTAAGTCCACTCATTGAGTTACCGTCGATACTGTAATCATTACCGTTAATAGTAAAATTAGCTCCGCTTGCATTTAAAGTGGGCAAATTTGCGTCTATAACAATGTTAGAGGACTGATTAAAATTACGAACTTGAGCTGTGTCAGTTATTGCGTTTTTTAATTCTGCTAGTCCACCGGTATAATCAACGGTGGCAGCGTTAGTGCAATTTGACGTAAAAAAGAGCACACAAAAAATAAGTAGTAAAGGCATATTATAGTTTTTCATTTTGTTTCCATTATTCAAAATAAGTGACATTACTTACCTTGACCTATTAAAAATTATAACAGAAAATAATTTTCTTTCACGTAAACTTTTGTTTTATTAAGTATATACTAAAGAAAAATCCTCTATTAAGTCTAATTAGTAATTAGAGTGTCGGTAAAGTAATCCTCAGGAATACCCTACCTTTTCCTTTTTCCTACAATTATCCATTAGAACAAAATCTTTATGTAATAATATATGAAAAGTTTGAATACGTAATGGGGGCAAAATGCAAAGTATACCAAAAGGAATGAAAGCACACATAGGAATTTTCGGCAAAAGAAACGTCGGCAAATCGAGCATCCTGAACGCTTTGACCAAACAAGATATTTCCATAGTATCCGAAACAGCTGGAACAACCACCGATCCGGTTGAAAAGTCAATGGAATTGCTTCCCTTGGGTCCAGTTTTGTTTGTCGACACAGCAGGAATCGACGACGAAGGCGCACTTGGGCTTCAAAGGGTAGAAAAAACAAAAAAAGTAATCGACAGAATAGATTTGGCCATTATAGTGGCTGATTTTAACGGTTTTGACAAGTTTGAAGAACTTTTGATAAAAGAATTTGAAACCAGAAAAACGCCGTTTATTATCGTAGTGAATAAAATCGACGAACTTTATCCCTCGCCCCTTGAGGGAGAGGGGATTTTTCAACACGAGAGCAAAGCTCGAGTGTTAGAAAAATTGGGTGAGGGGTCATTAGCCCAACTTCAAGAATATGAAGTAGACATTGTTTACACTTCGGCCTTGTTGAAAAAAGGAATCGACGACCTAAAACAAGCCATAATCAAGAATGTGCCCGAATCATTTTTCTCCGAAACCAGCATCGCATCCGATTTGATTAAAGCTGGAGAAGTCGCAGTTCTTGTTGTGCCGATTGATTTAGAAGCTCCAAAAGGAAGGCTCATTTTGCCTCAAGTGCAGACCATCAGGGATTTATTGAACAACGACTCGATAGTCATGGTAACCAAAGAAAGAGAATTAAAAAAGACTCTGGACAATCTTAAAACTCCACCTGCTCTGGTAATTACAGATTCTCAAGCGTTTTTGAAAGTTTCCGCTGACGTTCCTCGAAACATTAAGTTGACCTCTTTTTCAATACTTTTTGCCAGATTCAAAGGTGAATTGAACGAATTTGTAAAAGGTACCCTTGCCATAGAAGATTTAAAATCAGGCGACAAAATCCTAATTTGCGAATCCTGCACCCACCACGCAATCGGCGACGACATAGGTCGGGTAAAAATTCCACGGTGGATTACACAGTACACAGGGAAAAAACTCGAATTTGAACATTACGCAGGTCACGATTTCCCGCCTAACATAAAGGATTACGCCCTTATAATTCACTGCGGAGCCTGCATGACAAACAGAAGAGAAATTCTCTCACGCATATTAAAAGCGAAAGAGGCGAATGTTCCGATGACCAATTACGGATTGACAATTGCCTATTCTTTAGGGATATTTGAAAGGGCACTGGAACCGTTTGAGGGTGCAAAATTAATTTACGATGAATTAACAAAGTAGGTTTGGCATACTCGCTCGACAGCAAAAAGAGACTGATTAGGTCGGGTTTTCAACCCAACAACATAAGGATAAAATATGAGAAGAGAACACGACATACTTGGCACAATGGAAATTTCTGAGGACTCTTACGTCGGGATTCACACCGAGCGCGCGATGGAGAATTTCGCTGTTTCCGGCTACAAAGTCGATGAGGATTTTATCAAGGCATATGGACTGGTCAAATTGGCTTGTGCTAAAACAATTGCAGAGCTAGAAAGCAATGTGGAGCCGCTAACTCACCAATCAGCTATTTCCAAGGCCTGCGAGGAACTAGCTACCGGAAAACTCAGCAGATACATAACAGTGGACGCGCTTCAAGGCGGTTCAGGGACTTCTTTGAACATGAATGTAAACGAAGTCCTTGCAAATCGTGCTTTGGAAATTTTGGGCGAGGCAAAGGGCAATTATGACATTATTTCACCTTTAAACGACGTAAATAAATACCAATCAACGAACGACACTTTCCCAACAGCTTTGAAAATAGCCGCGATATACAAACTCAGGGAACTTGAAAAAAGTACAATTGAGCTTCAAGAGGCACTTCAAAGAAAAGAACAAGAATTTTCAGACATAGTAAAAATAGGCAGAACCGAACTTGTTGAAGCCGTTTTGACCACGCTGGGCAAAGAGTTTTCTTCTTACGCAGAAGCAATTTCCCGCGACAGATGGAGAATATACAAATGCGAAGAAAGACTGAGAGTCGTCAACATCGGCGGAACGGCTATCGGTACAGGGATTGGTGCACCTAAAAAATATATTTTTCAGGTTATTGAAAACCTTAGAGAACTAACGGGCATTGGACTTGCCAGAGCCGAGAATTTAGTCGAAAACACCCAAAACACGGATGTTTTCAGCGAAGTCTCAGGCATATTAAAAGCCCACGCTACTAACTTAATAAAAATTTCAAACGATTTAAGACTTTTATGTTCTTATGGTGAAATAGAATTACCAGCAGTTCAGGCCGGCTCGTCGATTATGCCAGGCAAGATAAACCCTGTAATCGCTGAAATGGTTGGTCAAATAGGGCTTAAAATCCTCGGAAACGATTCCATAATAAGCCATGCCACCGCACTAGGTCAGCTGGAATTAAACCACAATATGCCATTGATTGCCTTTTCACTATTGGAAAGCTTAAATTTGCTGATAAACACAAACAAGATTTTCGCAATAAAATGTGTAGACGGAATTAAAGCAAATGAAGACAACCTTAAAGATAAATTGTACTCAAGTACGGCACTTTTGACGGCACTGCTCCCAAAACTTGGCTACGAAAAGCTTTCAGAAATTTACAAAGAAATAAAAGAGACAAAAATTGGTGTACAAGAATACGTGTTGACAAGTGGCTTACTTAGCAAAGAAGAATTTCAATATCTAATTTCTGCCGAAAACGTCCTGTCGTTAGGGAATTGAAGTTATAAGAGATAAGAGCACCATTTTTACACTTTTGCAAGCAATTTACCTATAGTTTTGAAATTGCAATGGTGCATCATATTCTTCACTACCGTCTCTTAACAACTGTATTACGGCTTGAAGATCGTCTTTATCTTTTCCGATAACTCTAACCTGATCACCTTGGATTGAAGTCTGAACCTTGATTTTAGATTCTTTTATGTCAGAAACAACCTTTTTGGCTAGTTCTTGAGTCAAACCTTTTCTTAAATTAAAAACCTGCCTAACCGTTCCGCCTAGAGCACTTTCGAGTTTTTGCGGATCCAGAATTTTTATACTCAAATTTCTTTTAACCAATTTTGTCTGCAAAATATCAAGGATGTTTCTAAGTTTCATATCATCGCTTGAGGTTATTGTGATAGATTTGTCGCCATCAAGTTCGATGTCGGATTTGGAATTTTTCAGGTCAAACCTTGAAATTATATCCCTTTTTGTCTGATCAACCGCGTTAACCAACTCTTGTTTGTCAAACTCTGACACAACGTCAAAACTACATTCTTTAGCCATAATATTCTCCTTAATCATTTAATAGAGAGATTGTAACATAAACCCATTTGAATGTAAAAAACCCCGAAGGCTTTTGACTTTCAGGGCTTTTAAATTAATTTAATACTTATTTTATTTTATTTATTCGCTTTGGTCTGTTCTTTTAATACTTTTTGAATATCTTTTGCTTTTAAAGGGTTTTTCTTAGTCCCTTTTGTTGACGGATGTGCGACTCCTGCGCTGTACTTAATTTTATCAGATTCTGTTTGAGCTGGCGCTTCTGCTTTTGCATTTGCAGCTGCTTGCTTTTCAAGTTTAATCTTTTCTGCTGAATACTGCCATTGGTGGTCTTCTTTAATTTTACCTTTAGTTTTCGGCTTGTCGTAAAAACTCAATCCGGTTGGTTCAGGGATAACTGCTTTTTCTGACGCAGCAGCTTGTTTTTCTAGCCTTAACTTTTCAGCCGAATATTGCCATTCGTGATCTTCTTTAATTTTACCTTTAGTTTTCGGCTTGTCGTAAAAACTCAATCCGGTAGGTTCAGGGATAACTGCTTTTTCAGCCACTTTGATTTCTTCATTTGCCGTTTTTGCTAGATTATCAAAATTTGGGTTTTTTAATGCAGAATCAACCATACCTTTTGTTGATTGAGCCAATTTAGCTTTTGCCGCGGCTTCTGCATCTAGCATCACAGGATATTGTGCTGGTGAAACTTGCACAGGAGGAGTAACAGTTGCCTCTTGAGCAGGAACTTTTGCGGCTTTCTTTTTAAACAGTCTTGAGAAAAACCCTTGCTTTTGGGTAGCTTCAACACCTTTATCGATATTTTTTGATGATTTAAAAGCACCGGTTATGCTTTTTAAACCTTTGCCTTTGGTAAGTAGCGCTCCTACAACTATTGCAAAAGTTCCTATCGTAGCGACCTTAATTGCGGTATCGTCTTTTTTAGTACAAGTATACGCCTCCAAAGGAGCGACTGAACCGAAAACCTGGCCTGTTGCTGGCATACCTGAGCTCATCATTGGACTCGTGGGGCTCATCATGCCAGGATTCATCATACCCATTCCGACTCCGCCGATTGGCATGCCTATAGAATTAGGACTTCCATTAGGAAAATTTAACATCATAACCATTAACCTCCAATTTAAAAACCACCTATGTTATATTAAAAACATTTTGGGATGTTAGATTGTCATATTTAAACATGATGTTACGTTTTGTTAAGGTAGTTACGGAGTCCACTGGCTTGGAGGTACCAATCTTACATGATTCAAAACCTCCACATAATCAATATCAGCACCGGATGTTGGGGTGGAAGCCTCACCGTACATATAAGATTTATAAAATTTATTATCAGAGATTCCTGTTGTATTTTGCACAAAAGCGCTCTCATCATTATCGTCAACTATTTTGAGATACTTAACCATAGCTATACCCGCAGTACCGTCTGAACAAGTTGCTCCTATATCAAAAGACGCGCTTCCATAGAATTTCGGCTGGGAACCTAAAAATGGAATATTAACGCTATATGCGCCGACTCCACCATTACCATCGACAACCTCAGGAGTGCCCTTACAACTTATATTTGTCCAACTGATTCCATCGACTGTGGGATTGGCTAGATCTAAGTCCAAGCCAGCAAAAACTAAATAACCCTCAAGTGAATGTCCTATTTCTTTTATAAATAAATCATTGCCCGGTTTATCAATAATAGGAGCGGGTAGTTTTATTGTAATATATCCTCCAGGTCCCAAACTTAAAGCCTTGTTGTCACCTTTATTTAGATACTCCAAATTCATACGCCCAAATTTTGGGGCGGCACTAGTTGTATCAACACTGGTTGAATATAAATTTCCGATAGGAGGTAAAATTGCGGTATCCCTGTAGTGATTAGCCCCAGAATCCGCTGAAATTATGTCTGACATATACGCTTTGGCTGCTGTAACCCAATTTATGTAAGTATAAGTGGCTTTTACTGGCAACTGCTCATTGATTGCTACAGCTGTTGCATTTAATCTTATCCCTGAAACTCCCAAAAATGAGAGAAAAAACGGCATGGCTATAATTTTACTGGTAACTCTTACCTGTCTAATTGAACCCACGTCTATGACGGCAGTTGCGGTCTCTAAATTATCAGGGATAAAAGCAGCAAAGGTGCTATCCGCCTTCGTTTTAACAGTGGCTATTACGCCGAGGTCTATAGCAGTAAAAGCAGGATCGAAGCCGGCGGCACCTGCAAGGGCTGCAGCTTCAGTTGCATTTTGTAATTTTGATCTTACTGTGTACACATAGGTTGCGTCAACGGCAAAGGCACAAAAAGCCAGAAAAACTACGAAGAAAAATAATAAATAAACAATTGTACTGGATTTTTTTCTTTTCATGGTACGACCGTAACCTTGGTTCCGAAGGAATAGGTGCTGTTCTTATCTTGAAAAGTGATTAAATTTAAAAGTGCTGACACTTCTGGTTCCATATATACTGGATACGTAACAGCTAAAGATCCAAGCGTACCAACTTTGTATTTATTGGACTGTGCAAAAAGAGGGCCATAAGCCGCAAGATTAAGGTTATCGTAGGTTCCTAAGCTTCCCATAGCAGATGACAATGCCACAACATCCTTCAGTGGGCATACTTGAGCTTTATCAGCAAGCTCCATTGACGAATTACAGGAAACTAACCAATCTAGATTAGTCCAATCCTCACCCCCCATGTCATCAAATATAATTAGATTTAAAGTTTGATAAAGTACTATGATTGTGGCTAAATTAGATGCTAAAGCCGGATCTTTCAAATTTACACGCCCTCCGGACAGTACATCCGTTCCGTTCCATAATAGAACTTGATATGTTGTATCTACTCCGACAGTAAGAGGATTGACCAAAAAAAGCATTTTTGAAGCAGCCGCTTTTTCAAACGCATTACCGGCTGAAAGACCATCAGGACTTGTTCTCATAACCCCTCTTTTTGAGTTGTTAAAATTATCAAGTGAAGAAAAATCCTCAACATTTGATGAATTAAGCACCGGCCCCCATATTTTATCAAGCATTGCTGACGCAATACCAGAAGGGAAAGTATTTTCGTTTAAAAAAGCAGCCGGAACTACTACTGCAGCTTTAAAATGAAACTCCTTGGGCATAAAATAAATATTAAGAATTGGCAAATTAAATGCTGGGATATAGGTATATGTTGCCAAAAAAAAAGCATCATTTCCTGTTATTGCAGATTGAACAGTTAGATTATTTTCACTGCTTAGCGGCGCCCTGTTGGCAATCATAAAATTAGATACTTTTGATACAACTAGGGTATCAATTTGTGCTCTAGTCATATTAGGCCGTATATTACTATAAATAGATGAAGCAACAGTACGCAACCCCTGACTAAGAGTTAAATTGATGCTTAGAGCATAGGCATACTCAGTTAGGATCCCAAAAATCATAATCATAAAAGGAACCACTAGCAGAAATTCAACTAACTGCTGGGCTAAAAGTGACTGATTGCTTTTGTTTTTAAACCTTTTTGTAAATATACTCATACTGATTATTTTACAATATTTTTGAAGAAATGGCTAGTGTGTGATTAAAGATGTTAAATATTTTTCCATTAATTTGAATTCCACAAAACTTTGTGAGAAAATCAAACAAAAAGTTGAAAGAGGTTTTTATGATCAAAAAAGCAATGATTATGGCTGCTGGAGTCGGGTCTAGGTTGGATCCGTTGACTCAAGAAATTCCAAAACCACTTGTAACAATAGCCAATCGCCCGGTTATGGATATTTTATTAGAAAAATTATTAGGCATTTCGATTAAAGATGTTATCGCAAACACCCACTATCTTTCGGATAAAATCGTTCAACGCTATGAAAATAACGACTTGGACATAAACTTTAATTACGTCTTTGAAAATGAATTATCTGGAACCGCAGGGGGCGTGAAAAAATGCCAATTCTTTTTTAATGAAGGCGAAGACTTTTTAATACTATCAGCAGACGGCCTTTCAAATGCAGATTTAAAAGCGGGTATCGAATCGCACAAAAATTCGGGGGCAATTGCAACAATTGGAATTAAAAAAATAGCTATGGAAGAAATCCCCAATTTTGGAGTGGTAGTAACCGACCAAAATGGTTTCATCACAGAATTTCAAGAAAAACCGACCATACTGGAGGCGAAAAGCAATTATATCAACACGGGGATATATATTTTCAACTACAAAATTTTTGACTACATTCCGGAAAACGCGTTTTATGATTTTGCAAAAAATGTGTTCCCAGAACTCTTAGCAAAAGGAATTAAAATAAATACATTCATCGTGAGCGAATACTGGAGTGACATTGGAACCATCGACCAATACATTCAATCAACCAAAGATTTGTTTAATAATTTATTAGAAATAAATCATTCTGGCATCGTAAAAACCGCTCAAGGTTCATACATTATTGGCAAAAGCGATATTGCCTCAGGTGTTAACTTTATTGGATTTAACACCGTCGGAGAGAATTGCAAAATTGGCAAAAACGTAACGCTTGAAAATTGCATCATTTGGGATGACGTCATAATCAAAGACAATTTAAAACTGCAAAACTGCGTAATTGCCTCCAACTCTGAAATTAACATAAATTTAACTCAAAAAATAATAGGGCCAAACCAAATAATTTCCTAAGTTACCATTTTGCCTCAAAAGTAGCCTACTAAAAACGAAAAAGATGTTTTACTCTGTGATATATAATTGTTAATAAAATATTCATCATCGCATATTTTATTAACAATCCTTAGTAAATACAGATAAAAAACCTTGTTTTTGATAAAATTGATTTGAGAAAATTAGTTTAGATAATATGAGGATTTTTTATGAGTTTAATGCAAGGTAAAAAAGGGGTTATTTTTGGAGTTTCCAACCAAAGAGGCATAGCTTACGCTATCGCTCAACAACTCCATGACCAAGGGGCAGAAATTGCGTTCACATACGCTGGCGAAATCATGGAAAGCAGAGTTAGACCTCTTGCTGAAGGCATGGATGCAAAAATAATTATGGAATGCGACGCGACTAACGAAGATCAAGTTAAAGCAGTCTTCGCTGAGTGCGAAAAAGTTTACGGAAAAATCGACTTTGTAGTTCACGCAATAGCGTTTGCCAACAAAGACGACTTGATGGGCAAATTTATCGACACATCTAGAGCTGGATGGGACTTGGCTCTTGGAGTAAGCGCTTACACACTTGTTTCAATCGCAAGAAGTGCTCAACCTATTATGAATGAAGGCGGTTCAATATTCGCCCTTACTTATCTTGGTTCTGACTATGTTGTTGCAAACTACAACGTTATGGGTGTTGCTAAAGCGGCTCTTGAATCTGCAATGAGATACTTAGCTTCTGACCTAGGACCATACGGAATCAGAGTAAACGCAATTTCAGCCGGTGCTGTTAAAACGCTTGCGGCAAAAGGTATTGCCGGATTCGACAAAATGCTTAAAGCGGCAGTTATTAAAGCTCCATTAAAACGTAACGTCAGCCTTGAAGACGTCGGCAAAGCTGGATTATACCTAGCTTCTGACCTTTCAAGCGGAACAACAGGTCAAGTGTTGTTTGTTGACTGCGGATGCCACGCTGTTTACGCGTCTGGTGAAGAAATGGAAATCATCGCAAATTCAGCGAAATAACAATTAACCAAATTAACCGATTGTTATAAATATCAAAATAGGTCGACTGAATCAGTCGGCCTATTTTTTTGTGTTTATTTAATGTTGCTGGCGAAGAATTTTGCTTCGTTTGCCTACTCAGCTATTTTAAAACGCGTGAATATTTTTTTTGCTAGCTGAAGTTAAAAGATACGATGAATGTTATTTAATGACTTTATTTAAGTTTTTCACTTTTGCTAGGTTATCAATTCTTCCCTTTGCTGTTGAAATAAGCCCAGAAAACAATGGGTGCGGTCTTTCCGGTCTTGATTTAAATTCAGGGTGAAATTGTGACGCAACGAACCAGTCAAGTTGAGGAAGTTCTACAATCTCAGCGAGCATGCCGTCAGGCGAGAATCCTGAGAATACCAAACCGGCTTTTTTTAATTGTTCCGTGAATTCGCTGTTGACTTCGTATCTGTGTCTGTGTCTTTCAAATATTTTTGCGGCTCCGTAAGCAGCGTTTGCCTTAGACCCTTTTTTGATGTGACATTCATACTGACCCAATCTCATCGTTCCGCCATAACCTTGAACATTTTTCTGTTCAAGCATCAAGTCGATAACCGGAGACGGAGTGTTTTCGTCGAATTCTGTAGAATTAGCATCCTTCATTCCAACAACGTTTCTAGCGTATTCAATAACAGCGCACTGCATTCCAAGGCAAAGCCCCAAGAATGGAAGATTATGCTCTCTTGCGTATCTGATAACATTCAATTTACCTTCAATACCTCTTATCCCGAATCCACCTGGAACTACAAGAGCATGAACGTCTTTTAGCAAATCCTTTGCCTTGTCGTAATCAATGCAGTCCTCGGCGTTAATCCATTTTATATCTATTTGAGAATCGTTTGCGTAGCCAGCATGTTTAAGCGATTCAACAACCGAAATGTAAGCGTCAGAAAGTTTTGTATATTTTCCTGCAATCGCAACTTTTATAGTAGATTGAGGATTTCTAATTTTTTCAACAAGGGTTTTCCAAGAAGTCAAATCAGGTTTTTTATCTTCCATCTGAAGTCTGTTGAGAACAACGGAGGCCATGTTCTGGTCTTCAAGCGCCAAAGGCACTTCGTAAATACTTTTCATATCTTTGCATTCGATAACCGCTTCTTTAGGCACTGAACAGAACAAAGCGAGTTTTTCTCTCTCACTTTTCGGGATAGAACGGGTTGTTCTACAAACAAGCATTTCTGGCTGAATTCCATAACTTCTCAAAACAGTAACGCTGTGTTGGGACGGTTTTGTTTTCAATTCGCCGGATGTCGGCAAATACGGCAACAAAGTACAGTGGATGGAAATCGCGTTTCCGTAACCGACTTCGGTTCTAAATTGTCTGATTGCTTCTATAAATGGCAAACTTTCGATGTCACCAATCGTTCCGCCGACTTCAATGATTAAAAAATCGGTTTTGAACTGGTTTTTAGCTTTTATAATTCTTGATTTAATCTCGTTTGTAATGTGAGGAATAGTTTGAACAGTTCCGCCCAAATAGTCGCCTTTACGCTCTTTAGAGATAACTGTTTGATAAACACTGCCGGAAGTGACGTTGTTAATTTGGCTCAAACTTGTATCGGTAAATCTTTCGTAGTGACCCAAATCCAAATCTGTCTCAGCTCCGTCGTCAGTTACGAAAACTTCGCCGTGCTGAAAGGGACTCATAGTTCCAGGGTCAACGTTTATGTAAGGGTCGAATTTTTGGATAGCAACTGTGTATCCGCGAGCTTTTAAAAGTCTTCCCAAAGACGCTCCGATTATCCCTTTTCCCAATGAACTCACAACCCCGCCGGTTACGAATATATACTTAGTCTTACTCATAATTTCCTCTCAACATATAATTATATTATTAAATCAACTATCCCAAAATTAGTTTATTTTAGGTACTTTGAAAAATCCGTTTTCTTTATCAGGAGCGTTTTTCATCAATTCTTCTTTTGTCTGTTCGTAAACAACTTCGTCTTCTCTCATAACGTTAACAACGTCAAAGGCGTGAGCCATAGGAACAACACCGGTTGTGTCGACTTCGTTCATCTGTTCAACATATTTTAGAACATCACCAAGCTGCTTGGTAAATTTTTCTTTTTCGTCTTCAGTAAGCTCTAATCTGGCAAGCTTTGCAACGTGTTCAACATCTTTAATCGTAATCATATTTTACTCCAAATATCTATCATATAATTTTATCATAAAATTATGATAAAGCGGGGAATTAACAGTAAGATTACAAAATATTAATTTATAAAAAAGATGAAACATTTCAAAAATCAGAGTTTTTCCACATCATCATTTATTTAATATGACTATGTATAAAACTCTGTCGCAAAAATAAATAGATAAAAAGTACAAAAAAGAGGCTCGAACTGAATTTCGAGCCTCTTTTTTGTTTTGCAAAACTTAGTTGGTTTCTTCAGTTTCATCTTTTTGTTTATTGATGAGCGCTTGAATCTTGTCCATAATCTCATCGCCTTTTTTTTGCATCTCAGAAACTGCTGTATCCGCTTTGTCTTGAATATCCTTGACTGTTTTGTCTGTTTTTTTCACTACGTCTTTAGAAACATCGGACAACAAATCTCTTGTTTCTTCACCTGATTGTGGAGCCAATAAAACTCCGGCAACAGCACCAAGCGCACCGCCGACTAAAAAACCTGCTAAAAATTTACCTGCTGACATAATTATCTCCTTTTCTGTTTGTTTTTTTCACTTTGAGCTTCTCTAACAACTGTATTAATGCCCAATATTTTTATATTGTCGGGTTAGAAAACCCAACCTACTTTTCTACCAATAGATCCTGAAACAAGTTCAGGATAAGATATTCATAAAGCTCGCAATTGCTCGCTAACGACTATCTTATTTCTTTAAAAACATTTTTGTAACTGAAACCAGACCTTTTACCAACCCCTTTACCAATCCGCCTGAAAACGTTTTAGCTCGGGTAAACGCCAATGCACCTGCGCCTAGTAGTGTTTCAAAAGTTTTTGCCAAGCTGTCTACTTTTTCATCAGCGTTTTGCGCGATTGAATTTATACTCTTCAAAGCTTTGTTGAGCTCTTTTAACGTCGGCTCAATTTCGGTTTTGACAATTGTTGTCGTCTCGTCGACATTTTTTGTTAGTTTCGACAAATCAAATAATAACTTGATTAAAAATCCGCTAACAACGATAATAATAACACCCGTTGCATAAGCAAGGAAGGTAAGTCCCTGATTTAAGAAAATTTGTGATGTCTCCATTTGTTCCTTTCTAGTGTCGATTTTTAATTAAAATCGTACTCGGTATCTTCCAGTTCCTTGGCTTTTTGTAATTTTTTAGACTTTAGAACATGGTTCAACTTTCTGTACTGTCTTTCCACTTTGTATTTAACTAAATCTATTGATTCTAGAGCCTGTTTTTGGGCATCTTTAACTTCTGGAGAATGTTTGTGAGCCAAATCGACTGCGACTTCTTTTAGTTCTTTTCTTGAGTCTTCACCTGGTTTTGGAGCGTATAAAACGCCAGCCAGTATACCGCCAACGACCCCTGCCAACAATCCTAAACCAAAACTAATAGAATTATTATTTTTGCTCATTTGTTACCGTTCCTTTCAGATTATCTTGATTCATATTTTCATTAGTATAGCATGTTTTTTGAAAAATACAATCATCGTGGCCGTTTCATGCTCATTAAAGAATGACTAAAATTCAATTTCGCTTAGACCCGAATAAATTTCGCTTATAAACTGATAAGCAAAGACTGATTTCTTATATTTTCCTTTTAGAAGAAAAATACATCCGTAGATTAATGAAGTTTTAAGAATTCTCATAAGATATTCTTCTTTTTTTTGTTGTATAAGTGATTTTATTTTGTTAAAATTATTGATAAATTCAGCAACCGCCCACTTGAAATCTTTTATACCCGTGCGCAATTTTTGCTTATTGCCAGATATTAAATCGTTCAAAGAATTTACGCACTTGTCAAGTTGGCTTATTTTTACTACCACTGCGATGGCTATAATTAGTTCGGCTATAAAAAATGTCGCGAAAAATATTTTAAGCATAATATTTAATTAGTCTTTCAAAAATATTGTGTAAATTGGGTCTTTTTTGTATTATCATTGTAATTATAAATCACTTTATAATTATATGGAATACATCTTGAGGACTATTTAAAAAAATGAATAAATTTAAATTTTATCTATCAATATTAACGGCGAAAATAATCTCTTTATTGATAATTATGCTGCATCGCTCCTCTGGAACGTCTTTTGTCGGGCTTGTAGTGTTGAAGATTTGCCCATCTTTCTTATCCTACTGCTCTAAATACGTTAAAAAAGACATAATAACTATAACTGGAACCAACGGCAAAACTACCACGGCAGGGATATTTTCAAGCATATTGGAATACGACGGCCAAAAAGTGGTCCACAACGAAAAGGGCGCGAACATGCTCACCGGGATTGCAAACGCTCTTGCCTTGGATATTTTGCCTTTCAAGCGTTTTGATTACTTTGTGCTTGAATCCGATGAGGCATATTTAACTAAATTGTACGACTATATACCCTCAGACTACCTATTGGTAACCAATTTATTCCGCGACCAGCTGGACAGATATGGGGAACTCGACACTACCGCAAGAAAAATTCAAGACGCAATCGATAAAAATCCGACGCTGAAACTATTTTTGAACGCAGACGACCCGATGGTTGCAAATCTGGGTGAAGGCCTTGAGAGAATCTATTTTGGGTTTGAAAATGTAGAAATATTCTCGAACCCCCTAGCCTCACACGCTCCAGCAGAGAGCGTCAATTGTCCGAATTGCGCAGAAGCTTTAAAATACAACGAAAGATTTTTCGCCCAACAAGGTCACTACTATTGTGATTGTGGCTACCAACGCCAACAGTGCAAATACAGAGCTGACGTAAAAATATACGAAGACTATTCTATACTTAAAGTTTATACGGACAACGGGGAATTTGAATTCAATGTGGGTCTTATCGGCTTGTACAACGCATATAACGCCCTTTCTGCTATTGCAATGGCTCTAGAACTTGGCTATGATCCGACAAAAATCCAAAACGCATTAAACTCATACCATTCTATTTTTGGAAGAGCAGAAAAGCTTATTCTAAAGGGTCATCAGGTGCTTGTTCAATTAATTAAAAATCCTACGGGCGCTAGTGAAGTACTTAAAACTGTTGATTTAAATTCAACTATTGTAATTATAATAAACGATAACTACGCAGACGGCAGGGATGTTTCTTGGCTCTGGGACGCAGATTTCGAATACTTGAAAGAGGCCAAAAATTCAATTGTTGTGTCAGGATTCAGAGCAAACGATATGGCGGTCAGACTCAAATACGCGGGAATAAGCCCCTCGAAGATAATTATTATCCCAAAAATCAAACACGCAATCAGACATGTGCTTACTAAACTTGACATAAACGAGAAAATAACAATATTGCCGACTTATACGGCTCTATTGAAGATGCAAAATATAATTCGGGAGTAGTCGAACTAAGACAACGGTAACTCGAGACCAATGCACGTCTCCAAATAGCTCTTATTTTAGACGAGTATTGGTCGACCCAGCAAAAGTAAAAAACGTTTGGAAACCACGCTTTCCAAACGTTTTGACACTAGACGTGAGAGACGTAGCACAAGTCCGAATTAATCGAATTTCTGTATTTTTGAACTTGTGCATCAGTCTCAACTCTTTAATGCCTAGTTGATTTTACTACAGAGACTTATACCTCAGTCACAAAAAATGGCCTGGAATAATATTCTAGGCCATTTTTCTCTTTTTTATGAAAGGAACTTTTTGGTATTGAACTATGCTACTGGTTTTGCAGGTTCCGCAACCACTGGAGCCTCTGGAGCAGTAGCTACTGGAGCTAATTGCGCTAATTTTTCTAACGCTTTTGTTGAAGCTTCTTGAACACTTGGGTCTTTGTCGTTTTTAGATATTGTGAACAAAGTTGTCAAGTCCTGCTTGTACTCAGGAAGTTGAATGTAGCTTAACGCATCAACTGCAGATGCTCTTACCATAGGGTTTTGGTTGTTTTTAACCTGCTCAACAATGCCTGCTGCACCCGGAAGTTCTGTTAAAGGAACAACCGTATTATTTAATTTTTGAACTTCAGACACATACAATTTTTGTAAAATTGCTGTTGTGTAAAGAGAGTATTGCTTGTTTCTTTCAGCTTGTTCCATCGGTGTAATTGTGTTTGCCTCAGCTGTTTCTACTTCTGTTACAGGTTGTTTGTTGATAATTTTTTCTCTTATTTCAAGTTGTTTTGGTGTAGGACCAGCTAATTTACTAGAATCTTTTGACATAATTCCCAGCAAAGTGTCTATAACTTTAACATCAAGCAATTCAGTTGCTTTTTGAGGTGAATTTTGAGCTAAGTCAGCGATTGATTCCATTGCATTTGCTTGCTCATCGTAGTTTTCGCTCGTTAATTTACCTAAGAAAGCGTTAACATCAACTTGAGGAGCAACTGCTTCAGGAGCCTTCACTTCTACAGGCTGAGCTGCTACAGGAGCCGGTGTCGCTGGAGGAGCTTGAACTACTGTTGGAGGGACTATAACCGGTTGAGGTGCCATCGGCATTGCTTGTGCCATCGGAGGTTGATTAACGTTTTGTTGAGGCGCATAAATTGATTGCTGAGGCACCTCGTAAATTGAAGCTGTTGGGACTCCGTAAATTGGAGCCGCAGGAGCCTGCGCTTGTGGTTGAGGTGCTGCCCCCGGTGCGTTCACTGATGGGTTGTGTATGTCAATCTTAACTGCATTATAGCTTGGTTGCATAGCTTGAGCATAAGATTGTTGTGGTTGCGCTGTTGGTACTTGCATCATAATTTTTGTTCCTTTCAAAAAATAATGTCATATTTCTATTGTACTGATTAAATAACCGTCAAGATTTTAAATTGCCCATAAACGAGATAATTTTAATAATTCGTAACATATTTACATGTTTTCAAGATTGCCATCATATTTGTATATATATATTAAGTATATGTTATTTATATACAAAGATTGGGCATTATAATTATAACAAATCTTTCCTAATTTTCTCCTCCACTCCTTATCCTATGTAGATTTTTTAGCCGTGTATACGGCTCTTTTCTTATGTGTTAGAACTCCTGGGTAAAATCCAACCTGCGCAATCATAGTCACGCGACATAAAATGGGCATATAGCTTTCTTGTAAAGTTATTGCTCATTTTTTGTATCTGCTTTTATAAAGAAATATTATAAACTGTATTCAATCAACATAATGAGACCAAGGCACGTTTCAAAAAAGCTCCTTTAGGCTGGCGGGGATATCTTTATTACAGAAATTCAACAATACGACTGGACACCGTTGAATTCAAAAAACCTTTGTGTGATAATAATCACGTTATAATATAATGAAATTTTATATTTTATAAACTTACACACAAATAATAAGGAGAAAAAAATGGGAACATTTATTGAAGACATTACAGCAAGACAAATTTTAGACTCACGTGGTAACCCAACTGTTGAAGTTGACGTTACATTATCATGTGGCGTTATGGGTAGAGCAGCAGTTCCATCTGGAGCTTCAACAGGAATATTCGAAGCTTTGGAACTTAGAGACGGCGACAAATCTGTTTATTGTGGTAAAGGGGTTATGAAAGCAGTTGACAATGTTAACGATGTAATCGCTCCAGAACTTATCGGCGAAGACGCTTCTAACCAACAAGCAATCGACCAAATGATGTTGGCTCTTGACGGAACCGAAAACAAAGGAAAATTGGGCGCTAACGCAATCTTGGGAGTTTCCTTAGCTTGTGCTAAAGCTTCTTCTATGGCTTTTGAAATGCCTTTATACAGATACCTTGGCGGTATCAACGCTAACACATTGCCAGTGCCAATGATGAACGTCATCAACGGTGGTGCGCATGCTGACAACAACGTTGACGTCCAAGAATTTATGATTACACCGGTTGGTGCAACTAGCTTCCAAGAAGCTATCAGAATGGGTGCTGAAACTTTCCACGCATTGAAAAAAGTTCTTAGCGACAAAGGTTTGGCTACTTCTGTTGGTGATGAAGGCGGATTTGCTCCAAACTTATCTTCTAACGAAGAAGCTCTTGAAGTAATCATCACAGCAATCAAAAATGCTGGTTACACAACAGACCAAATCAAAATCTGTTTGGACCCTGCATCTTCTGAATTCTACGAAGACGGAAAATACAACCTAGCTGGGGAAGGAAGAATCCTTTCTAGAGAAGAAATGGTTGATTTCTATGCTGACTGGACAGAAAGATATCCAATCATCTCAATCGAAGACGGCATGGCTGAAGAAGATTGGGAAGGCTGGAAAATGCTTACAGACAGAATCGGCGACAGATGCCAATTGGTCGGAGACGATTTGTTCGTTACCAACACAAAAAAACTTGCTGAAGGCATCGCAAAAGAAACTGCTAATTCAATTCTTATCAAAGTTAACCAAATTGGTACTTTGACTGAAACATTGGATACAATTGCAATGGCTCACAAAGCTGGTTACACTGCTATTTCTTCTCACCGCTCAGGCGAAACTGAAGACACTTTCATCGCTGACTTGGCTGTTGCTACAAACTGCGGTCAAATCAAAACAGGTTCGGCTTCAAGATCTGATAGAATTGCAAAATACAACCAATTAATCAGAATTGAACAAGAACTTGGTTCAGCTGCTAAATACCCTGGACTTGCTGCTTTCAATGGCCAAAAAGGCGTGAAAAAATCTTGTTGCGGATGTGGTTGCTAGCGAATTTGGGCTAGAGTGAGGGCAACGCCCGAAACTCGTCCTAGTGAAAAATCCGATGGAGCAAAGGCTTTGAATAGCAAAACCGAAGCGAAATGAAGGACTTTGAACTGCCCATAATTCAAGACATTCATAAAAGATAGAATATCTATAGAAGCGGGCGCGAATCGAAGATTCGCGCCCGCTTCTATTTTGCCCCAAAAAAATTTCAGGCATGTATTTGTTGCGTAACTTATTGTAAAAGCTTGTTGATTTTTTCCTGAAATGTTGCAATATATTTTTTGAGTGGACTTTGAATTAGTGTGAATAGAAGATATTAGCTAAATATTAAAAAAAGTAAAATCATTTTAACCAACTGTTGCAAAAAAAGTTTATGTACGCGATAATTGACTTCAGTAGGGAGCTAAAACCTTGAAAAAGGTTGGAAAAGGTATATGAAGATAAAATTCAAAGATACATCCAATAGGGCCGGCCAAAATCGAACCAAGGCCATGTCGTCTATTCCTCTCTCACCTATCCCGAGTTTTCATTCCGCCAGTCATCCCTTTATTAATTCCAATTCCATCAATCATTCAGAATTTCAATCCGATTTATATATTAAGAAGAGACCTTTAAAACCAAATTCACAGAATTTAAGTTTTGAAGGTCTTTCTGTATCTGCCAATAAATTTTTGTATAAACAGGCTAATCAAATTGCCTACAACATTGAAGAAGTTTTAAAAGTAACTGACAAAAATTTGGGACAGAGTCATAGGGAACTTTTTGATGACCTAAAAAAGTCCAAATTTGCAAAAAAAATGGTTTCTTTCGATAATAACGGTGGCGTTGTTTTTAACAAAAAAACAGTTATTCACCTCTTATACGACGGAATCGTTTACCCTATAAAAATTCTACCTGCTGATATTTTAAACGGAATTGTCGGCGCACTAAGAAAAATCAAACCTTTGAGCAAATGGGCGGACGGGGTTTACGAAAGTCCGATGTTCAAAAATATAAGACAGCGTTCAAAAATCGATTCTAAGGTCAACGCCTTAAGAGGGATTTTTGAAACAGTTGATAGCCTTACTAGTCAGTATGAAAAGTCAACAAAAAAAGTATTTGAATCTGCAATTAAAGAAAATAAATTTAACAAAAGAACTTCTGATTCAATTTTAATGTTACTTGAAGACAGAAAATTTGATGAAGCTCTTGCAACAGCTGATTTTTACGGGGCATATCCGAAAGTTACAAAAGAATTAGTTGAATTAAGGGAAAACTTTTCATCTTCTTTATTACAGCGCTCTGTAAAAACTGTCGATTCAACCAAAGGACAATACGATACTAAACATGAACGCTCATTAAACAGGGTTGTATCTGGTGCTATTCCAGCTATTTTCCTTGCAAATGATGCTTATAACTTATCCAGTATGTGCGAGAATAACTCGAAAGCTGCCGAAAAGGAAAAGAAAACAAGGTTTAAACAGGAATTGAGTAGGGTCGGATTACAGGCTTATATAACTCTTGTAACTCTAGGTGCTATGCAGAAATTCATTAACAATTCCAAGTTCGCTATTATGCTATCGACAGGCTTAACAGTTCTGACGACCGAAATATTCTCTCGCTTGAGCAACGGAAAACAGATTACCAGATTAACTCCAGAAAAAGCCCAGACTTTGAATGCCAAGGGGCAAGGTCAAAATGAAGGGCAAAAAGAAGCTACCGTAAATTTAAAAGATACCCAAACTGATTACCAACCGATTTTCTTTAGAGCGGGGGATAGGAGAAAAGTTTTCGCTTCTTTCAGTGGAACTAAAGCTCCAAGTTTTAAAGGGTTTGCTGTGCCAAACGCCACGAAAACTAAAACCACGAACAAAACGCAAGAGCCACTATTGAGCTTCAACTCTCTATTAAAGGCAAGTGCCGTTTCAATCGCGATAGGATTCTCGTTGAAGGGATTAAAAAATATTAAGGCTTTAGATAAGGCAACCGGCAAGTTCAAAAAACCAGTTGCAGAGTTGTTGGAAAAAATATCCAAGCCTTTCACCAATATGTACAAAAAAATAACAGTAGAGCAAGACCACAAAATACCAAGAAAACAATTCGATCAAATTGTTGACAAATTAGAAGAAAACGGTTTCCCTGAGATTGCTAACAAGTACAGAAAAATTGTAGAAGAAAATAAAGAAGCTTTAATTAAGAAAGAATTTGTCAATTGGTTGGGCGAATATCCTGAAAGACTTACCGATAGGCCGAGTAAGACGGCTCGTGATATTTACAATATCGGATTATGGGGCACGTCCAGAAAAGCCCAAGGGATAATAAAGGAGCACACCGATTTTGTTCATCTTGGTTCCAAGAATAAAAAAATAAAGCCTTTTGTGGATTTTATCAAGGCACCATTCGGGTTTATGCTCGATACAGTCGCACTTCCTTATAGATTAGTTGATAAAGCAATGGGAATGTTCTCGAAAAAGATTCCAAAAGTTCCTAAAACTATGAATGAGCTTAATATGGAAGCTGTTTCAAAAAGTATCGAAAGCCTCGGAAAAGAAGTATTAAGCAAAAATTTCCAGCCAAAGTCTTTCAAGGAGTACATGGATTTAAACATCCAAAAATCATTTAACGTAGACAATATTTCAAATGTTTCCAATAGCGAACTAGCTAATCTTGCAAAAACAGCTGCAACAGCGGGAACAATATCCTTCTTGATGACTGATAACTACAATATGGTTATGATGAAATCCAACGGTAAAGACAAAGAGGGTGCCGAGCTTAAAGCAAAAGAGCGTGTCGTTCAAGAGGGCTCGAGGTTCTTCTATCAAACTTTGTTGATTGATTTGTTCAATAAGACCTTCAGTACTCAATACAACAAGTCTTTGCTGGGAATGAGTGTTGTAACAGCTGCTTGTACCGGTATCGGCGAATATTTAACAAGAGTTTCAGTAGGCGTGCCAATTGGAAAGCATTCAAGAGATGAAATTATTGAAATTGAAAAGAACAAAGAAGGCGCAACCGGATTTTTAAAAGGTTATTATAACTTTATGTCAAGATTGACTGGTAAAAAGTCACTAGCGGAGCAGAAGCAGGCTAAACAAGCGGCAAAAGGTTAAAGGGTTATTTCTTTATTTTACCCTGAGCACTACAGTTCAAGATAAATTTAGGTGCGCCATCGAAATTAACCTAAAAAGCGGTGCGTCAAACGACGCGCCCTACATTTTACATGCTCTCGCGAATAGGCTTTTGTTTGATGAGTTTGCGCATCAAACAAATCTAGGGTTTCAGGGTGCAACCCTGACGTTCCGTAGCGTTCTTTTTTCTTTTCTTTGGTTCTGTTTCTTTTCTTGTTTAATCGCAAAAACAAGAAAAGAAATGAACAGCTCGAGATGAGGAGTTTAAAATAGTCGAATAAAAAAGGGCTTTGGGTTTCACCCAAAGCCCTTTTTGTATTTTTCTAACCTTTATAAATGTTTTTCGATATTAGAAAGAATTGAAGATTTAGGCATGAGCCCAACCAATCTTTCTACCGCTTGCCCGCCTTTGAAAACCAATAAGCTAGGAAGCCCGCTGATTGAGTATTCTTTAGCTGTTTTTAAGTTTTCGTCAGTGTTGATTTTAACAACTTTGATTTTGCCTTTAAGCTCCTCTGAAACTTCATCCAAAACCGGGCCTAATTTTCTGCAAGGACCACACCAAGGTGCCCAAAAATCTACCACAACCGGGATATCTGAACCTAAAACTTCTGCTTCAAATGTTGCATCTGTAATATCTATTGCGTTTGACATAAAATTCCTCCTGTAACTTGTACCTACGTAATTTAACACGAAAAAAAAATTATATCAATATTTTTAAATTTGTGATAATATGAGGTGGGAGATTATGATGGCAAGAAAAAAAATTATAGAAATAGTACTAGATACTGAAACAACTGGATTAGATTACACAAGAGAGAAAATCATTGAATTTGCAGCTGTAAGGCTTGAAAACGGCAAAATTAAAGATGAATTTCAGACCCTGATTAATCCACAGCAGCATATCAGAAAATCAAGTATGGCAATTCATGGAATCAGTGAAGAAATGGTTAAAGACGCCCCTACTGAAGAGGAAGCTTTACCGAAGATTCTGGAATTTATGGGGGATTATCCTATGGTAGCCCACAACGCAATTTTCGATTACTCTTTTTTAAACGAAGCTAGCCACAGGGTTTTCGGCAAAGGGATACAAAACCCACGAATTGACACCCAGCAGATGTTCAAAGAGGTTTATCCCGATTTGGAAGCTCACGGACTTATGGCTTTGACCTTGAAATTCAATGTAGAATTCACGAAACATCACCGCGCAATGTCTGATACGATGGGACTCGCCCTTGCTTATCCTGGTTTAAAAAATCTGTATTTGCAAAAATATGATTGGCAAGAGAAACAGTTGAACAACGTTGAATATCTATTTGAAAGATATTTGAGAATTCAGCAGAGTGTTGTGACCCAACAGTCTGAATTGCAGGACTTGCGTTCTGTTTTCAAATTACATTTTGACCAAGGTGGAGAACCGGTAAAAGCGCAGTCTGGTGAAGTTTTGTTATATCAATCAAGACAATCTTTTGGCTATGATTTGATGAAAATAAAAGACATCTTGCAAGAAATCGGGGCTTTGGAAAAAGCAGTGAAACTGAATACTGGATTTATCGACCGCTTGGTTGGCGGACTTAGTCTTGATGAAGAAAAACGTAATATTATCAAGGACGCTCGCCAAGAAATTTCAGAAACTCGTAATATTCAGATTGTAAAACCCGATAGAAGATAGTTTTTAGGGGAAGTTTGTAATGTTTAAATCTATCATGGCGTTTTTTATGGAGCCTCCTGTAAAGGAAGTTATAAAAGACGAAAATATAGTAGATAGTACATATAAAAAGTGGCGTATGCGGATTTTTTATTCGTGTTTTATAGGATATACGGTATTTTATCTGTGCAAAAAAAATATAGCGGTTGCTTTACCGGGTTTGAGTGCCGAGTTTGGCTATTCCAATACCGAATTGGGGATTTTGGGCAGCTCGCTCTATTTAACTTACGGTATAGGTAAATTTATAAATGGAATATTCGCCGACAGTTCAGATGTAAGAAAATTCTTGCCGACGGCCTTAATTATGAGTGCTATCGCAAATATATGTTTCGCACTAAGTGCGGTATTTATCACTCCGGGGCACACCACATTTTTCGGACTGCCGTCCGGCACAGTTCTTTTGTGGCTATTCGTGTTCTTCTGGGGCGCAAACGGCTGGTTCCAGTCCGCTGGGTTCCCCGCAGTCGCAAAGAGTTTGACCTACTGGTTTTCAAATTCTGAAAGAGGGACTAAGTGGTCGATATGGTCGTGTTCACACCAAGTAGGAACTTTTCTAAGCGTTATTGTGTCGGGATTTTTGGTAGCTCACTTTGGGTGGAGAATGGCCTTTTTTCTACCCGCCATAATAGCAATATTAGTCGGAATATGGCTCTTCACCCACCTTTTTGACAGACCACAGGCGATGGGGCTTCCTTGCGTTGAAAAGTTCAGAGATGAACCTGCCTTGGAAAAATGTGAAGACGAGCTCACTGAAGTGGATAACCGCTCATATGGGCAAATTTTTAAGGAAAATATATTATGCAACAAAACGCTTTGGCTCCTTGCTATAGCCTACATATTTGTCTATATAATAAGATTTGGTGTCGAAGACTGGGTTATCAAATATTTGAATGAAGCTAAGGGTAACTCGCTTGAATTGTCCGCGATGAAGTTGAGCGCATTGCCTCTCTTCGGTATTATCGGTACGATTGCGGCTGGTGTTATTTCCGATAAAGTATTCAGGGGTAGAAGATCACCTGTTAATATAATTTATCTTGTAGGTGTTGTTGTTTGCTTGTTGTTGCTAAAATTCAATACTATAAGTAATTTGGATTTTGTCATTATCGGCTTGATTGGAGCGTTTACTTACGGCCCGCAAATGATGATTGGTGGACTTTGTGCGGTTGAGAGCAGTTCCAAAAAAGTGGCTTCTGCTGCAACCGGTTTTACAGGTTCTTTTGGCTACCTAGGTGCGGTGCTTTCAGCTACCGGTACTGGGTTTATGGTGGATACAAAATTCGGCTGGGACGGAGCTATATGGTTCTGGATTCTTTCCGCCGTAATCTGTATCGCAGTCTGCGTTACTTTGTTCTTCCATGAATTGCAACAGGAAAAATAATCTTGCTAATTTAGCGTTGTTTCGGGTTTTTTAGAGGTAAATTAAACCAAAAACAGCAACCTTTGTTAATTTCGGACCTGAAATTAATTTTTCCTCCGTGCGCTTCTGAAATTATTTTACACAAAGCAAGCCCGATGCCGGAACCTAGTTGACGCTTGAGTTGGCTCCTGTTTACCTGAGAAAAGAAACCAAATATTTTATCGTAATTTTTTTTATTTATTCCATCACCGGTGTCGGTGATTTCAAAAAAGAAGTCCTGTCCGTCCACGTATGTTAAAATATTAATTTTACCACTGATTTTATTGAACTTTATGGCGTTTGTTACTAAGTTGTAGATTAACTGCCTGAATCTTTTAACATCGGCTGTCAAATTTACATCGATTAAAGTATATGATAATTCGATATTTTTTTCCTTATACATTTGTTCAAGCGTCAAAACGGTCTGGATAATTACGTCTTTTGTTTTAAACATTGTGTAATTCAGTTCCAACATGTTCGCCTCGTACTTAGAGACGTCTAGAATGTCTTCAATCAGTGAATGAAGGTGTTTTGAGCTTCTTGAGATGTTTTCTACGTAGTTGAATTCGTCGATGTCCTTACTTTTCAACTTAAGTAGTTCAGAAAAGCCGATGATTGCGTTAAGCGGGGTTTTAAATTCATGGGAGATGCCTGCCAGAAATTCCAGCTTGCGCTTGTTACGTTTTTCGGATTCTTGGTAAAGCGAAATGTTTTCCAATATTAGCGCAATGTGCTCGGTTAAAACGTTGATGAAATGGATGTTGTCTTGGTAAAAATAGGCATCTTCTTGCAGCAATGCCAAATATCCCAAAATGCTGTTGTTGTAAACTATTGGCGAAAGTATCAGGTGCTTTTTCGAATTGTAATTTAAATATTCTGAAATTTCATTAGGATTTGTAGCTTCTTTTAAAAAGCTGCAGCACTCATTGTTTAATTTTGAAATAAAAGCAGCGATGTATTTTTTTTGCTCTATAGCTTCTCCGTAATAAGTTTTTTTGAACTCTACGTCTTTTGTATCTGGGTTGAAAATGTAGCAGCTACTGACTTTAGAGTTAGTTAATTTTAAAAGTCCTTCACAGATTGCTCTACAAAGTTCTTTTTTATCCCTAATTGAATTCAGCTGTTTCAATAGAAGGTTGATGAAGTTCCATTTCTCTTCCGCTTCCAGAAATTTATTTACGTATTTTATGGTTTCAAACTTCGCCAGTTCTAGTTCGTGGGCGAGGTTTGATTCGTTAAGATTCTCATCAACTTCATTTAGAGTCAATCCGTTGTTTTTATTTTTCATAAAAAACCTTTTCAATTGAGTTAATTATATTTCTAAAATGAAATATAGCAAGAACTATATTTTTGAGCCTTCTCATTTGTAAAATTAAAAGGTTGTTGTATAATTTATTTATGCAAAAAGAGACAATAAACAAACCAAAAAAATTATTTGTAATCTCAGGTTCTTCCGGGGTCGGTAAAGGAACTGTTATCGGCGGGTTTTTGAAAAAAAATCCCGAATTTAAATTGTCAATTTCTTATACCACTAGGGAAAAAAGAAACGGCGAAGTTGAGGGTGTTAACTACTTTTACATTTCAAGAGACAAATTTTTAAATGATGTTGAAAACGACGAATTTCTTGAGTGGGCTGAATTTTCAGGAAATCTCTACGGAACAAAAAAAGCATATATAAAAAAGAGCTTGGATAACAGAGCTGACGTGATTTTGGAAATAGACACCCAAGGCGCATTGCAAGTGAAAGAAAAATTGCCAAATGCGGTTTTGATTTTTATTGCTCCTCCTTCTTTTAAAGATTTGGAAATGAGGCTAAGAAGCCGCAATACCGAAAGCGAAGAGGCTATTTTGAAACGCTTGGAATCTGTTAAAATCGAGATGGAAAATTCAAACCGATTTGACTACAAGGTTATCAATGACAAGCTTGCTACCGTCATCGTTGAGCTTGAAAAAATCATAAATAATGAGAGGGTAATTTAATGCTCCAAGGCAAAACAGTTTTGGTGGGAATAACAGGCGGCATTGCAGCTTACAAGGTTTGTAATTTAATCCGTTTGTTCAAAAAAAATGGAGCAACTGTAAAGGTTGTTTTAACCGCTAACGCCCTTAATTTTGTGACAAGACTTACCCTGCAGACTCTTAGCCAGAACTCTGTTGCCATTGAGCAATTTGACGTCGAGGAATACAAGCCGGAACATATTTCACTTGCTGACGAGGCAGATATTTTTGTTATAGCTCCTGTGAGTGCTAACACAATCTCAAAACTTGCTACTGGAGTGTGTGATAACCTTCTAACCTCCGTTGCCTGTGCCTTCAAAGGGCCGGTAATTCTTGCGCCCGCGATGAATTGCAATATGTGGGAAAACGAGGTCATTCAAGAGAATTTGGATAAATTAAAAGAACTCGGCTGTAAAGTGCTTGAGCCTGAAGAAGGCTTTTTGGCCTGTGGCTACAACGGCAGCGGCAGGCTGTGTGCAATTGAAAAGATTTTTGACCAAACAGTAGAAATACTGAACAATAAAAAAAAACTATTACATAAAAAAATAATTATCACCGCAGGCGGAACTAGAGAAAAAATCGATTCGGTCAGGTATATTTCCAATTTTTCTTCTGGAAAAATGGGCAAAGCACTAGCAGACGAGGCTTATGATTGTGGTGCTGATGTTGTTTTGATTTCAACAACCAAATTCAAGGCACCTTACCAGATTAAATATGTCGACACTGCAATCGAGATGCAACAGGCTGTTGAGGCTGACTTTGAGGATGCAGATTGTCTTATTATGGCGGCTGCCGTGGCTGATTACCGAGCGAAGTCCATAGCGGATTCAAAATTGAAAAAGACTTCAGAGGATGAGATTTCAGTTGAATTTGTGAAAAATCCGGATATTCTAAAAGAGATTTCTGCCAAGAAAAAAGAAAACCAAATAGTAGTCGGGTTCTGTGCCGAAAGCGAAAATCTATTAGACTTTGCCAAAGAAAAAATCCAAAAAAAAGGTTGTGATTATTTAGTCGCAAACGACATTTCGCGTTCAGATATCGGTTTCTCAAGCGACTACAACGAAGTTTTTATCATCGACAAAAATTTGCAGTCAATAAAAATCGATAGAACAACAAAAAAACAAATCGCAAAGGCAATTATTGAAGAATTATGGAAATAAAAAAAATTATCAATACTATAGAAGCCTTTGCTCCGCTAGACTTGCAGTCAAGCTGGGACTGTTCTGGCTGGGTTATTGATAACGAACCGCAGCCATACGTCATTGTGAGACAAAAATCGTCGCCTATTAATAATGCTATCACCGAAGCAATCTCCCCAAATGTTGACAAAAGTCCAGTCGGGTCGGATATTCACCGTGAGGTGAAAAAAATCCTTTTGGCGCTCACTGTGGATGAAGAAATAGTAAATCAGGCCTTGGCAAAAGGTTGCGATTTGATAATTTCCCACCATCCGCTTTTTTATATCCCGTTTTCTTTTCAAAAAGGAATCTCGATATATTCGGCCCACACCAACTTGGACGTTGCCAAAGGCGGGACGACAGATACAATGATTTCTTTGTTGGGTTTGGGTACCCCAACGCATTGCGGAGAATTTTTGCGGACGGTGGAATCTGAACAAGAGATTTTGGTGGAAGATTTTATCAAGCTGGTTAAAAATAAATTAAATATAGATTCGCTAAAAATAGTGAACAAGAGCAATCTCAAGCTGGTCAAAAAAATAGCATTCTGCGCCGGAAGCGGTGCGGATTTTTTAAATGAAGCGCAACAATTGAACGCCGATGTTTATGTCACTGGCGATATTAAATTCCACACCGCTTTCGATAGCGAGATAGTTTTAATCGACGTCGGACATTTTGAAAGCGAACGTCCGGTTTTGAGCACGCTCAAAGAGTTACTTACGCCATTAAATGTAGAGGTTATAATTGCAGATGAAAAAAGTCCTTTCACTTTTTGTTAGTTTAATATTGTTTCAAATGGCTGCCCAAAGCGTTTTTGCCTACGAATCTGTCATTGTCGATTTTCCAGAAAGACAGGGTTGGCATGCCGTATATTATGATACTCAGGGTAATGAGTCGATTTTGCAGTACGTTCCAGTGGGAGAAACTTACAAAAACTGGACAAGAACAGTCGTTTTCCACTCTTACAAGGGTGCTAATCAAGACGAAACTTCCGCCAGCTTTATGGATAAGATGACTTCTCAAATGGAGATGAAAAATCCCAGCCAGACTTATCGTTACACAAAATACACAGATGTTGATTCGTTAGCGACCAGATGCGTCCAAAAGAGTGCCTATGGCCAAAGCCAGTGTGAGATTTACAGGGTCACAAACTCTCACGAGGCTTTGATTTCTATGCATTACATAAACAAAAACGTTCAAGATTATAAAAATACTTACGATTTATGGTACCAGATTATTCAAGGAGTGAGGATTTATTACAGCTACTACAGAAACGATGCTGTTCTGAATAAGTCCACGGTTTTTGAATTGTAAAGTGGATACTTAATCTGCGTCTCTATTTATTTCCCATTTTTTACAGTCGAATTTTATGTCGTTTACTTTTAGGTGCAAAGATTTTAAAAACGGCTGAAATTTCTCGAGGATTTGGGTTTTTTGCAACACGAGTTCTTGTGCTACGACTGCATTTTGGCAGGCAATAATCATCACTCCGCTTCCAACCATTCCGTAGGGCTTGGACTTGTCTGAGAATTTTTTGCCGACAATTTTTGTCCAGAATTTATACAAATTGTTTCTGGTGATTGCTCTTTTTAGCTCTTTAGAAGTCAGCATAGTTTCTATTATGCTGCTTACGTCTACAAAATCGGAGTATAGGATTTTTTTCATAATTTAAATATATTCCTAAAAATTTTCTGTTAATCTGTAAAGCGACCTAATGTTAATTAAATTTGATTTTTAGCCTTATTCTGTGGTAAACTTGACTTTAGTAGTTATTATAGCACTAAAAAGCATAAAAAAGATTGTAATGAAAATGAAAAAGTATCAAGAATTCGACAGCATCGTAAAAACCTCTAAAAATATTTTAATAATCTCCCACGTAAATCCTGACGGAGACACGTTGGGCTCCATGTGTGCTTTGTATTCCGCTATATTTAAGCAATACAAGAAAAAAGCTGATATGCTTATTTTGTCTAAATTGCCAAAAGTTTATGAATTTTTGCCGAATATCGGTGAAGTTAAATCTCTTGACATGATTGACAAATCTAGAGAATACGATCTTGTAATAACCGTCGATGTTGCTTCGTTGGATAGACTCATTGACGCTCAAATCCTTTTTGAAAGAGCTAAATTCACCATTAACCTTGACCACCACAAAACTAATAACAATTTTGGAGATTTGGCAATCGTTGAACCTTTTGCAAGTTCTTGCGGCGAAGTTGTCTACAAGATGCTAAAAAAACTTGACTGGAAAATCGATGAAGAAATCGCAACAAGTATTTATACGGCTATTTTGACAGATACTGGCGGATTTAGATTTGAAAACACGGACGTTAACGTTTTTAAGATTGCAGCTGAACTCACTGAGATTGGTATTAACCCTAAAGACCTTTATAAACTTTGTTATGAATCTAAAACCAAATCTATGGTGATGTTTCAGAGTTACTGCGTAAGTAAAGCCGTTTTCGTAAACGGGGATAAAATTGCCTATACGGTCGTGTATAAAAGAGATTTGGAAAAATTCAAAGCAGGCGACGATTATACCGATGGCATTGCAGAAATACTCAGGGCGATAAACTCAACCGACGTTTCCTTTGTCGTAAAAGAAGTAGACACAAGGCTTTGTAAGATTTCGATGAGAAGTAAAAATATTGATATAGCTGAAGTTTGTTCAAAATTCGGCGGCGGTGGGCACAGGTTTGCGGCAGGTTGTACCGTCAAAACATCTTGTGACGAGGCAGTAAAAAAACTATTGGCAGAAATTGACAAGGAAGCTAAATGCCTAGAATCATAAGATATCCAAAACATGTTATTAAGGCTGTTCTGGATAATGATTTTTCCGGTATGGCTGCTGAAATGGGCTTTATGCTAGTTTTAGGAATTTTTCCTGCGATGCTGTTTTTAATGGCAGTTTTCGGCTGGATGGGCAATAAATCATTTATTAATCCTGTTTTAATGTTTCTATCAAATATTATGCCTAACGATGCGATGAATTTAATTTATACGGTATTGAAAGAGGTTATGATTTTTTCAAAAGGAAATTTGATGGCCGCGGTCGGCATAGTTGTTACTGTCTTTCTAACTTCGAACGCCGTTGCCGTTGTTCTCAAGGGGCTCAATAAGGCTTACAAAGTCGAGGAAACGCGATCCTTTATTTACACTAGGGTCTTGTCGGTTATTATGGTTTTTGTGAATACTTTCGTACTTTTTTTGAGCATAAACTTAATCGTTTTTGGTAAAGTTATAGTTAGCTTTTTGATAAACCACTTGGGTATTTCCCATGTATTTGCGTTGACTTTGTTGACTCTAAGGTGGCCGTTGGCCTTTTTTGCCTTGTTTTTTATGGCATTTATAAATTACTACATTTTGCCTGATTTAAAAGGGGGGGATGTTTTGAAAAGAAAAAGCGCGTTGCCCGGCTCGCTGTTCTTCTGTTTATTTTGGTTGGTCGGCTCTTGGGGCTTTTCAATATATGTAAACAATCTTCAGACATACAACAGAGTATACGGTACAATTGGTGCGTTTGCAGTGTTGATGGTTTGGCTATACTACACCTCTATCTTACTTTTAATAGGCGGCGAAATAAACTCCCAGTTTTACAACAAATTAGAGATGCAGGAAGAGGACAAAGTATAATTATCCCTTAACAATATTGTTTTTTTATATAGTTCTGGTACAATGAAATAAAATATAAAAGGAGAAAAGAATGAAAAATATAGTTATTTATTCAAATCAAAACAAATCGGCCTTAGCTGATATATTGTCAAAGATTGACGAGTCAAATGTTAGAGTTGAACCAGATACGCAATTGAAAGAATATTCTTTGCTTAATCCAAGTTTGTTGGTTATAGACTCTGTTTCTAATTTGAAAGACGTTTTAATGACCACAAAATTCAACGCACCTGTTTTATTTGTAGGCCCTGTGTTTACTGACGTTACGGTAAGGGCGGATGCGTTTGATTTTATCAACACTCCTGTAAATAAAGACGAATTGATTATAAGAGCCAACGCTTTGTTGAAAATAAAAGAGTTAAAAGAGACTTTGAGTGTGGCTACAACTACAGACGAGTTGACCGGCTTGCATAACAGAAAATATCTTCACGACCGCTTAGACGCAGAGATTTCTCGTGCGAAGCGTTATAAAACTCAGCTTTCTTGCCTATTGTTTGACATCGACTTTTTCAAAGTTGTAAACGACATGTACGGATACGACTGGGGCGACGTTTTATTGCGAGCAATGGCTGATAAATTGAAGTTCTTGGTCAGAAAAGAAGACGTTTTGACAAGATACGGCGACGAAGAATTCTTACTTGTACTTCCGAACACAACTGAAGAAAATGCGTTTCTTTTTGCGGAACGTTTCAGAAGAGACATCGAAAAAATGGAATTTATTCCTGCTGGGGAAGTCGAACGCCACCCAATAACAATTTCAGGCGGAATCGCAACTTACCCTTGCCTAGAGAATACTGAGGAAGATTCTAATACTATGATTAGATACGCAGAACACGCGCTTTACAATGCAAAAAAACGTGGTAAGAATAAAATTATTCAATTCTCACAAATTAACTTAGATTACTAATTAATTTAATTTTATTAAAATATAAAAGTGATGTGTAAAATAGTTTATTAACTTATTAGAGGACAAATTAATGGCTTTCGTGCAAAAAATTAATTTTACTGCAAACAACACAAATCTTTTGCAGCAGAATAATTCCTCAAGGCGCTGTGTAGATTACAATAAAACGGAACCTATGCCACCTAGACATCCAAGAAAGCTTAGACCTCCAAGTACACTTTCATATATAAGCACAATCGGCACAGTGGCATCATTTATTGTTGCGGTTATTGCACTCAAGCAAGGTAGAGCCGCTAAAAAATAATAATATAAAAGAAGCGCCGCTTGATTTCATCAAGCGGCGCTTCTTTTTGTTTACTTTATCAATTTTGGTTAGGCTTTTTTTATTAACGGCTGAGGTTTTTTAGCCTGTCTTTTTTCAATCACCACCGCAATTGCGCCAATCGCTATAATTGAAGCAAAGATTGCAACCGCCTTGCCAGTTTTAGTCGAAAGAAAACTTTTTTTGGCTTTGTCGATAGTTTTTTCTATTGTTTTCTCCATGGCTTCAATTGTTTCTGATGCCTGTTTTGTGGTTTCCGTTATTTTAGCTTTGACCTCTGTCACCACATCGGTGAATTTACCTTTTAAGTTTTTCATCGGTTTTTGGTTTCTAGTTTCAATTGCGGCAAATTCTTCGCTCACACCGAAAACTTCATTGAAGTATCTTTCGTTAGCAGATTTTCCGCCGTTGTAGTTGTGGTTGTTGTGCCAGTCGGTTTTTTCAAGCAAAACATTTTTTATCATTTGCTTGAATTGGCTTTCGTCTTTTACTACATCTGCAAAATCTTTAATACAATCGGAAACTTCTTTACCTATTGCTATTCTTCTTGCATCGTTTAGAGCCTCCCCTGTTAATTTGTGGTCAGCGCCTATTAATTCTGGCTTGACTAGATAAGCGTTTTTGGTTAGAAATCCTGTTTCGTTTGTGATAGTTTTTCCCCGCGTGACCGGACGGATAAAATCAGGTGCCCCGCCTGTGTTGTTCGATATTACAGGGTTTCCAGCGGCGAATGATTCAAGCGGGGTTATTCCGCAAGGCTCATAAACGCTAGTAAAATCTGACCCGTTACACGCATTAGCTAGTCTGTTTGGAAAAAATCCATTAACGTAGCAAGCATTATTTTTGTAAAGTCCGTCATCAACTTTCTCGATTTCTTTCATAAGTTCTTGAATTTTTTTCCAGTCAGCAGCATTCGAATCCCAAGGGTTAGGGCCGCCAGCACCGACAAGTAATTTCACATTCAGTTTTTCTTCTTTTGCTACGTCTTCTCTCTTGATAAAATGTAAAAACGCCTCAAACAATGTAGGTAAACCCTTTTGAGGGTCAGGTCGGCCCCAGCTGATGTGAAGCATGTCGCCTTTTTTGTATTCGGACAAGCCACCAAGAACATTTGCCGGCGCTACTCCGGAAGTTTTAGGTTTTATTTGGTCACTGGTAAAGAACAGCTCACCCAAGCCTTCTTTTCCTTTTTTAGTCGCTTTTGCTATTGTATTTGTAATCCACTCTGTATTCTTCTGTTTCGCAAGATAAATTTCGTCAATGTTTAAAACGTCATCACCGGCCGCGTTTAATTTGACTTCAAACGGAGTGTATCCGTTTTTGATTTCATTAGTATTGAAACCGTTTCCGGCTCTGCCAAAATCGCCGATTTCGTTTGTTTTCATGTTCGCAGGAGTAGAACCGTTTACAATATCGATGGTCTTTATATTTGCGATGTGCTTCGTCAAGCCTTCAGCTATTTCTGGCGTGTTAGGGTTTTTCATCTCGTTTCCATAGTTTATGGAAACTGTACCAGCTGACGTATTTAAAGGGTTCTTCTTTACTGATTGGATAGGTATTTCGCAGATATTATAAGTCCCAAATTGGTCTTTGAATTTGCCAATAACAGGTTCAAAAATTCCCTGTAATTTTTCAACTTCTTTTTCAGTTAGGCTGCCATGCATACCTTTTCCTTCTTTTTGTATTTTAGCAGACATTTGCTTAACAAAATCAAAGTCAGGATGCTCTTGCAACCTTTTTAAATCGTCTTCACTTCCCACCATTCTGAAAAAATCTAATGGGTTGTCATAATGCCCTTGGTAATTTCTTCCAGGGTTGTGGAAAGTAGCGTGGGCTTTAAGCCCATGATAGTACTCTTCACCGCTTGAAGACTTTTCCGCCAAGTCGACCAATGCGTGGAAAGCCTGCCTATCGTGCAACCAAATGTTACCTGGATTGTAGTTGCCATGTGTCTTTGTATTGAATTTTGGCAACGCGTCAACAAATGCTCTGCTGGTTTGTGAATAACTCAAATCATTGAAAGATCCGCTGCCACCACCGTAGGCTCCACCACCGTATGCCCCGCCGCCGTAGGCTCCACCGCCGTAAGCTCCACCGCCGTAAGCTCCGCCAGAGTTAGCTCCTACTCCATAAGCTGCAGGCAATTTAGCCATTTCTTTCGTGTGTATTAAATAGAGGGCTGGCTTTCCTTTTTCGCCCGTACCCATTTGTTTAAAAATTTTATACTTGATATCTTCCGATTCTAAATTTTCGGTTATTTTTTTTACAGAACCTTCAATTTTTACATCTTCTATTATTATATATTCAGATTTTCCGTTACTAGGCGCTTGGAGGATTACAAAATTTTCGCCTTTTTTGAGCTTGTAGTCGGTCTCAACACTTTTAAACTTTGGTTCTTGTGATTTAGTCATGCTCAATACTTTTATCAAGCCACCTTCATTGTCAAAAGAGTGGTATGGTAAGAATTTTCTAACCTCGGCTCCATGTTCAACCCAATTTTCTCCTGCTTCTTTTGTTACGACGCCCAAGCCACCTAGTGAGTACATGCTGTTAAGGCCGATTGCTTTGTCTTCAGGAGCTAAAAACGCAAATTGGTTAAGGTTTTTAGCCTTATTTCCTGTAAATGAAACTCTTGAAAATGAGCCCATTTTGGAAAGGGTTGAGTTGTTTATTTTTGCAAGCTGTTCCAGCGAGTCTAAAAGAGTCAAACCTTTTTCTTCATGGAATGGGTTGACGGATAAATTATTTTTAGAGCTCCCATTTTTATTGGAATGCAAGCCAAGGCTTGTATTAATTGCTGAAACGTACATTGTGAAGGCCCTTTCTTTATCTCACTTATTTTGTAAAATTCATAATTTATTGTAGTTCTTACTCATATCTTAAAACGGCACGCTTTTTTTTTGAACACCTAAAAGGATAACTTTCAGAATATAGTTACAAAGCGAAATATTGTAGAAAACACACTTATACTGCCACTCTTTAGCAGCTCTACGATTAATCTGCTTTTTGAAGTGCTTCCTTTGCCTGTTAAACTTACAACAGACAATCCTGTATACTTTTGTAAACAAATTATCAATGTTTGAAATCAGGAGATTTAATTTGTTTTTAATTATGTATAGAGATAAACACGATAGACACGCAACGATATTTCAAGGAGAACTACAATGGACTTTTCATTTAATTTTTTTGCTAAAAGCACTTCAGGAAAATCAACAGTGGAAACAACAGGTTCACTTGCCAACTCAAATCAGGCAGAAACGGTGGGTTCTTTGGCTTGTTTAATTAACGACGAGGGCTCAATGGATTCTTTCGGCGGCAAAGATGCCTTCGGTTCTGAAAATCTTTCAAATATAGACAGCAGTTTTTTTGCAAGTAATCCCCAATCTGAAACAGCAGGCTCATTGGCTTGTGGCTCTTTCACAAGCGTGGGTTTCTCTGGCGGATCTGACTTTGGTGGTTCTTCTGTGGGCTCCTCATCAGGAGGAGATTGTGGCGGTTCTTCTTGCGGATCCTTCACATCTGTCTGCTAATTTAAATTTTAAATTTATAAGGCCGGATTTTTTAAAAGCCTTTCTATAATACCCTCAAAATTTAGCGCGTTTTAATTGGTCAAAATAGTAGACAATCCTTGTCCGAATTATTAAACATTAAAAAGCTCCTATTTAAATATATTTTTTTAAAACTTGAACGTTGTTTTTTATGTAAAAAGAGGTGAAAAGCCTATTAATGGGGCCGAGTAAACGGACTCCGCCCATTTTAATCAACCTATTATCGCCACACAAAATGGTTATTGATTTCTCTTTATGGCACTTTTCGACAACCGCACCGACTAAAGTAACGGGTGCATTTAATCCAGTATTGTTTTCTAAAGTTTCTATTTTGTAAGGATTTGGCGAGAAAAAATGCCTTTCATACCTGAAATAACACTTGCACCAAGGGTGAAACCCTCTTACTTGGGCTGAAACAGCTTCAGCGGATTTGGAAAAATCGAGCACTACATCATCCTCTGTTATGTGAGTAAAATAGCTCGCTTTCTTTGGGTCTTGAGCTACAGGGATTACAACTTCTTTGTCCAATTCTAGCATAAGCTCGCAAACTGCTACTCTTGAGGCCAAAACTATCCTTTCCCTGAGCTCTAAACCGGTGTCAGTCGCTTTAATATCAACGACTTTTTGGGATAGAATCGGACCGGTATCGAATTTTTCATCCATAAGATGGAAAGTAACCCCAGACTTGGTTTCAAGATTTTTGATTGCTTGAAGGTAAGGATTTGGCCCTCGATATTTTGGTAAGAGTGCAGGATGTGCGTTAATGGTGGCAATTTTCGGCAAATCTATTATGCTCTTTTTAAGTTTTTCTCCCCATGTACCGACTAATACCACGTCTGCCCCTAATCTCATAACCTCTTTTTTAAACTCAGCACTGTTGACACTTCTGGCATCAATCTCGTATAAATTGTGGCTTTTTATGTAGGTGTATTCTCTTGAAGGGTTGAAAAAATCAGCAAAAAACCTATCAAAGCGAGGGTATCTTACCTTGTCATACCGAAAAACCCCAACTATATCGCAGCCTGCATCCATACACCCAGCGATTAGGTTTGTTAACATTGGACCGTATCCTAAAATAATTACCTTCATAAATTATCCTTATGACTGATTTGACTTTATTCTAACAAGAACAAAACCAATTTAAAATAGAAGACGCAAAATGGCCTTTTTTGTAAAAAAAATAGACTGGGTTTTCAAAAGAAAACCCAGTCTATTTAGATATTATTTTCTCATTTGATCCTGAAACGAGTTCAGGATAACTCACTTCAAAGGCTCGGCGTTGCCTTGCCAAGAATTGAGTTAGTTGTGAGAAATTGCCAAAGCGCCTTCTTCAACAACCGCTTGCGCAGCTGCTAATCTTGCTTGAGGAACTCTGAACGGTGAGCAAGATACGTATTGCAAACCGATTTTGTGACAGAATTTCACAGAATCAGGATCGCCGCCGTGCTCTCCACAGATACCACGTTTAAGATTAGGTCTTACTGGAAGTGCTTTTTCCAAAGCAAGTTGCATCAATTTGCCGACGCCTTCAGTATCCAAAGTTTCAAACGGGTTTCTTGCCAAGATTTTGTTGTCAACGTACGTTCCTAAGAACTTGCTTTCAGCGTCGTCTCTTGAGAATCCGAATGTCATTTGAGTCAAGTCGTTTGTACCGAATGATACGAATTCAGCATATTCTGCAATCTCGTCAGCAGTGATACACGCTCTTGGAATCTCAATCATTGTTCCGAACATATAATCAATGTCAACGCCTTTTTCAGTCATAACTTCTTTTGCTACTCTTTCAAGTACTGTTTGAACTGCTTTCAATTCGTTAACGTGGCTGATTAAAGGAATCATGATTTCAGGTTTAACGTTTACGCCTTCTTTTTTCAAATCGCAACAAGCTAAGAAAATAGCTCTAACTTGCATTTCGTTGATTTCAGGGTAAGTCAAACCAAGTCTGCAACCACGAAGCCCCATCATAGGGTTAGATTCAGACAAACCTTCAACGATATGAAGCATTTCTTCTTTCGCTTTGTAGTCTTGCTTAAGAGCTTTCAAAGTCGCAACTTCAGCAATCAAGCCTTCTTTAGAAGGAAGGAATTCATGCAAAGGTGGGTCTAAAAGTCTGATTGTCATTGGAAGTTCGCCAAGAGCTTTGAACATATCATAGAAATCTTGATATTGCATAGGAAGCAATTTATCAAGAGCTTCTTTTCTAGCTTCTGGAGTTCCAGCGATAATCATTTCTTGAACAACTGGTAATCTTGAAGGATCCATGAACATGTGCTCTGTTCTGCAAAGTCCAACCCCTTTAGCTCCAAGTTCCAACGCTTTTGCAACGTCAGTCGGTGTATCAGCGTTTGCTCTTACAGCAAGTCTTTTGATTTCGTCAACCCATTTGAACAATGTGTCGAATTTATCATCCATTTCAGGTGTAATTGTAGCAATTGAACCTTCCATAACTTCACCAGTACCACCGTCTAAAGAAATGATGTCGTTTTTCACGAATACTTTTCCGTTAGAAGCTGTTAATGTTTCGTTTACTAGATCGATTTTCAAGTCTTCACAACCAGCTACGCAAGGTTTGCCCATCCCTTTAGCAACAACCGCTGCGTGAGAAGTCATTCCGCCTCTTAGTGTCAAAACACCTTGAGCTGCAATCATACCGTGAATATCATCTGGACAAGTTTCGATTCTTACCAAGATAATGTTTTCGCCGGCTAATCCACGTTCAGCGGCTTCGTCTGTATTGAAAACGATTTTTCCAACAGCAGCACCAGGAGATGCAGCAAGACCAGTTGCCAATTTAACCGCTTTTTTCTTAGCTTCTACTTCGAAACCAGGAAGCAAGATTTGGTATAATTGGTAAGGGTCAACTAATTGGATTGCTTTTTCTTTAGTGATAAGTCCTTCTTGAGCCATTTCAACAGCTGTTCTAACAGCTGCAGTAGCCGTTCTTTTAGCGTTTCTTGTTTGAAGGATGTATAATTTACCTTTTTCGATTGTGAATTCCATATCTTGAACATCTTTGTATCCAAGTTCTAATTTCTTAGCGATATCAACATACTGTTTGTACAATTCAGGCATTTCAGTTTCCAATTCAGCAATTTGTTTTGGAGTTCTGATACCGGCAACAACGTCTTCACCTTGAGCGTTTGTCAAGTATTCGCCATAGAATTTATTTTCGCCTGTGGATGGGTTTCTTGTGAAAGAAACGCCGGTCGCGCAATCGTCGCCCATGTTTCCGAAGACCATGGTTTGAACGTTTACGGCAGTACCGTAGCTGTGGTCGATTTTGTAGTGGTTTCTGTAAGCAACCGCACGAGGAACGTTCCAAGAGCTGAATACAGCTTCAATAGCCGCTTCTAGTTGTACATAAGGATCTTGTGGGAATTCTTTTCCGGTTTCTTTCAATATAATTGCTTTGTAAGCAGGGATTAAAGATTTCAAACCGTCAATAGAAACTTCTGTATCTAATTTAACGCCTTCTTTTTCTTTAAGTTCTTCAAGAACTTCTTCAAAGTTGCTTCTTTCGATTTCCCAAGCAACAGAACCAAACATAGTCAAGAAACGACGGTAGCTGTCATAAGCAAATCTTTCGTTTTTTGTCAAATTAATCATGCCCTGTAATGTTTCGTCGTTTAAACCAAGGTTAAGGATTGTATCCATCATACCAGGCATAGAAAGTCTAGCACCTGAACGAACAGACAACAATAGTGGGTTTTTAGCATCGCCGAATTTTTTTTCTGATTGATATTCAACTTCAGCCAAAGCCTTTTTCACATCATTCATAACGCCCGCTGGCATAGTGTTTCCTGAAGCGATGTATTCCATACAAGTTTCAGTTGTAATAGTCAATCCCGGAGGGACTGGTAGTCCTAAATTTGTCATCTCGGCAAGGTTTGCACCTTTTCCACCAAGAAGATTTTTCATAGAAGCGTTACCTTCTCTAAAAAGCCATACTCTTTGTTCTGTCATTTTGCTCTCCTTTAATATTAAAATAATACATGTAAACGTCTGCAAGTAGTTTACCACAAACAAAATCAAATACAATATAATGACTGAGTGGTGTTCTGCTTGGTTAGTTTTTTTTATATAAAGTCATCTTGAATCCAGAGCCAAAATCCGTTACTTTTTTGTAATCCGTTTTGACGTAATCGCAAATCTTAAAACCATAATCATCACACATATAACGGGGGCCGTAATCTCCAGAATTTCTATTGTTTAAAAATATATAATTCGGGGGATCTTTTTTTATATCGGTGATAACTTTATTTTCACCGAAAGTTTCAAGGTAAGGGGTGTTAGTAGCGTAATAAATACTTTTTGAAGAGTGATTGGTAAGAAAATTCAGCATAATTCCCTCTGGCATAACTAAAAAAGTGTCGCTGGGTGACATGTATTTATTTATGTAATCAATCGCACCTTGATAGCTTGTTACAACAGAATTATGGTTGTAAACGGCACCCCTTTCGGTGTTGAGTAAAGAGTAACCATTTTTATAAAACAATAAAAAATTCCCTGAGTACAAAACTACTAAACTCAAAACAACAACTGTATATGCCTTTTTGAGATAACTTTTATTAACGAATTTTAAATATTCAGGCAAATATTCAACTACAAAAATACTGTTTACCAGAAATAAAAGAGGGAGGGCAAACGTTCCATAAGCACCAAGGTTGAGGTAGAAAAACGATTTAACCGACGTAATAAGTGAAATAAATATAAATACTGTATAAACACCGTCTTTAGGGTAATTTTTGTTCCTAATTACCCTGAAAGCAATAATGCAAAAAATCAACAGAGTAAAAAGCGGAAGCCAACAAAAGGCAAAAGAAAAATTCCCCACCAAGTTAGAGGAAAGGTAGTAAAGAGAAATCCCGACAAAAACTAAACTTATAAAGAGCTTAAAAATCTTTTTCTTTCCACCAGCTGAACATTTAAAGTAAAAATAAGCTGACCATAACAAAAAAACAAACATTGGGAAAAAAGATTTAAAAGCAAACCAACACCATTTCAAATTTTGTTTTTTTGGGTAAAGCCCAACTGCGCTTGCATAAAAATGATTGAGAGACGGCGAAAGTGCAAATTTTTTGATTATCTCTATCTGATTTATTAATTCTGGAATTGTCAAACCTTGCAAAAAAAGAATTGAAAAACTTATAATTGGCACAATTAAAATAGAAACTAGGCTATAGAAAAGATATCTCCACTTCAATTTTTTGGCTACTTTCATAAAAAGTGTGAACACTCCCAGAAAAAGAGCATATAAAAGGTACTCATATTTTGAGGCAATCGAAACCCCTAAGAAAAACCAGCTTAAAGGAATTAAAAACGACTTGTGCGTTTTTAAATAAAGCATTAAAAACAAAACAGAAAACAGAAAAGCACTAAAAGCGTAAGTCATAGCGTACGAATAAGGAAATATATAATTAAATATCCAAGGATGGAAAGCACAAGAAATTATTAAAAAAAGAGTGCTTGCCCACGCAATCAACTTCGAGGTAAAAATTCTTGAGATAGTGTATAATAAAGATAATATTACAAGAGCGTTTAAAGCACCAACCAAGCGAAGGGTGTCCAAACTAACTCCGAAAATCTTGTAAAAAAATGCATTCAGCTGATAAGACAACGGCCCAAATATATTAAAAATATCTTTGTATAAAACCTTCCCTTTTAACATCTCCAGAGGAAAATAAGCTTCTCTGCCGCAATCAATAACAAGATGGCCAAAATAATTGTGAAAAACTACCATTAAGATACAAAAAACCATAAAAAGAGCGGCAACTAAAAACAACTCAGTACGGTTATTATTAAAAAAGCCCTTTATTCTGTCTGTCTTCTGCATTCAAACCTCTTACAACCATACAGCTAGCGAGAAAAACTCCATAAAAATAGTTTCTCATAAACGCATTAAAATACAAATGCACTTAACTTCAAAGGATTGAAGATTTTTACCCGATTTGTATAATAATTTTATTCGTGCTTAAATGTTGAAAAAGAGGATCCGAGGAGAGCATTTATGAAAGAACTTAAATTAAAAAACGATATAAAAGTTATTTACAAGCAGAACATCAATACACCGAGAACAGCTTTGAGCTTCAATTTTACAATAAATGAAGCCGAAGAGACTCCGGGTATCTACTGTTTAATGGCAAGATTGCTTCTTCAAGGAACCAAAACACGCAACTCTGAGCAGCTTTCGACCCAGCTGGACGAAAACGCCATCGAACTTTGCTGCGATATGAAACAGGATTATTTAAGGTTCAGATTCGTCTGCCTTAACGAAGACTTGCCGCTTGCCGTGGAAATCATGGCCGATGTCATCAAAAATTCTACCTTTGAAGAATTCGACAAAGAAAAAGTAAAAATGCAGGGCGAAATCATAGCCGAAATGGATTCGGCAAAAACAAAAGCCCTCGAGAACTACTACAAAACCCTTTTTGACGGTCATTTCTACGGAAACACCTACACGAAAATTTTGGAAAACATCGACAACTACGCAAAAGAAGACGTGATTAAAGCCTACAACAAAATCATAACCGAAGGTAAAAAAGTGCTTGCAATAGTCGGTGACGTTGAAATCGAAGAATCCGAAGAACTTCTTAACAAAAACTTGGGCGACCTTGAAAACAGCTCGGTAAAAGAAAAAGCGACTTTGGTTCCGACCTTAACCTCAAGCAAAACAGTCGAAATAATCAAAAACGACGTTCAACAGGCGCAAATCATTCAAGGGTGGATTTTTCCGACATTTGATTCGGTTGATTACCCTGCAATCGTGCTTTTAAACGTGATTTTGGGCTCTGCCGGTCTTTCGTCAAGACTTTTCCTTGAACTCAGAGACAAAAAAGGCCTAGCATACACGGTTAGAAGCTCTTATGAGACTTACCAAACCTGTGCTAGTTTCAGCATCTACATCGCGACCGAACCTAAAAATATCCAAATCTCACTAGACGGGTTCAAAGAAGAAATCGACAAATTCAAACAGTTCCCTGTGGACGATATCGAACTTGATTTTTCAAAAAACAACGTGATTGGAAAACAGCAGTTTGTAACCGAAACCAACTCCCAGCAAGCCAATTTGATGTCCTACTACGAAATAATGGGACTTGGCTGCAACTACCAAGAAGAAATTCTCGAGAAAATCAAAAAAGTAACGGCGGAAGAAATTCAACACTGCGCCAACAAATACTTTACGGACAATTTTGTTGTTTCGATTTTGAGACCGGAAGTTTAATTCTTACTAATTTTTAGGGTTTTGTGAAACAATACGTGGAAAGGCTTTCGCCTTCCATTATTGCGACAAACCTGTCTTTGAAGTTTTGTTCAACAGGATTAATTACTTTTGTATCCAACATCTTTTTAAAACCTATTCGCTCCAGAATTTTGTTTGCGCGTTGTTCTTCGATGTCCTTTTCCCCGATAATTACGGTGCTTTTTGATGGCAATTTTTCAAACAATGTAGTTGCAAGCTCAATAGCTCCTTTGTGCGTCAAAAATTGCCAAGCGTTTCTGAAAAACAAAACACACGGTTCCTTGGAAAGCTTCCCCTCTTTCAAATCCTCGAAAAGGTCGCCGAAATCAAATTGAATATTGTCTTTCAATTTATCCGACATTTTGTATGTTCTTTGTTTGCCCACAGACATCCTTGGGGATACTAAAAAATCTTTTACATCAACGCGGTCAAGCCTTTTGAAATCGCACATTTCACGATTGTCTAGCTTGAGAGCGTATTTTTGCGCCATTTTTACGACTTTGGGATTGTTATCAAAAGCTTTTATTGGCAAGAATTTTTCAACCTCTTTGGGATGAAGTCCGTTAAACAAGCTTATGATAATGCTGCTTGCCTCGTGCCCTGCAGAACAGGCGTAATCAAATATTGTCGCGCCGTTCGGGTAGGTTGTCTTTAAATATTGGGGAAGTTCTTTAAATACTTTCACTCCGCGAATCAATTTTGTATAATTTTTTATAGGACCATTGGAGTACCTTATTCCATCCCCGATTAAATTTATACCACCCCAATCTTTGTCGTACAAAGTTCCAAAAGAACATTCGTTTTTTTTATTTATAGTTGGTCTTCTGGAAACCAAATAATTATACGGGGAAATTCTCATAGTTTTACCTTTCGGTAGTATAAAAACCGAGAATTAAAAAGTTGCTAGCTGTCTATCCAGCTGTAACAATTCGAAAACTTCCTGCAGTTCAAAATAGTAACCCGACTCCAACAGCTCGAAAAATCTTTCGCATGCCAGCGGGGCGAGGGTTTTTGTGTGCTCAGGGTTAAGATAAACCCCTTCGACAAGCCTCGCAAAGAGTTCGGTCGGCTTGGAATAATATTTGTTCAGTTGGTTGATTCTGCGGGAATTCCTCGCCTGCTTTCTTTGCAGCGATTTAAGCCTTATGTAGGCGCAATAAGCTGTTGGCATCTCTGGGAAATCAGTTTCCAAGCTGTCAATCGACAATATTTCAATATGGCGCAAAAATCTGGAGACAAATTTCACCCTGTCGTACCTCAAAAGGTGTTTTGCCTTTGATTTTCTGATAAATCTATCGAATTCCTTAAACTTTTTTGAACGCATAAACCCCGGATAATACATTTTTATAATGGCTTCCTGCTTTTTGATTTTCTCTTTCAGCTCCAGCTTGTGCTGGGTCAACTTTTTACACAACGAATTCTCGTCCACAAAATTGGTCACGGACATAAGCTCTCTTTCCACCAGCGCAACATGGGTAGCGCAAAACAGAACCTCAAGAGTACCGCCGGTTTTTGCCATGTTTTTCTCCAATTTTTCATGGACAAAATGCGCGAATTCGTGCAAGAGGGTGGGTATAATTCTTTCCTCTTTTGTGTTCTTGGAAATATCGATGCGGTTTTTAACGTAAAACCCCTGATGGCCGCGGGCTTTGGTGTTAGTATAAACCTCGATACCAAGACGTATAAAATATTTTATTAATTCCTTTTTCAAAATTGCCCAATCATAATTCAAACAAAGTAATCCTATCAATCTAACTTGAATTTTAGCATAATTGAGAGGAAAAAGGAATTTATTCTACGTTTATCAGGTCACTCAACTCATATTGAATCACATGTCGCTCAGGCTTGAAAAGGAATTTTGTCTTAAAATATTCAATGGCGTCGCTTGATTTCATCACTATATTAGCCCAAGGATCAACAACAACTGCATGATTCCCCCATGTTTTTGGATTGTCCAACTCGGCACCTTTTTTCAGACCAAAAACAGTGAATGTATGGTCATTCATATTCACTCCTAAACATTCGTATTTGAACAACATTGAAATAATGTGGGGTTTTTCACCTTTTTGAAAAAGTTGATACTGTATTATTTGGGCTTGCTCGCCACAGTTTGCATATTTTTTTTCTGCCAGCACATTTCTTAAGTTATTAATATATTCTGGGATAGAAAAATTATTTCCCCGCCGTTGCTTTCTTTCAGTGGAAACGCCATTTCCGTATTTATATTCAAGATGTTTAAGCTTGGGTATCAGTTTCTTAAACTTGTCGGAACCCAGATGCTCAGAGATTTTAGCATCCACAAAAGTATTAGAACGCACGACAGGAAAATCTTTTTTAAAGTTTTTATAAACGCCTTCGCCCAGCCTTAAATTTTCCTTAAGGCCTTCAAATGAAATGTTTGAATTTAAAGAGTTAATCACGCTTTAGCACTACCACTTTTCTACTTCACTATCCTAAAGGACGAAGCAGAAAATAAATTTACAAAAAAGCCGAATTTATTAAAAAAGGTTTACAAAAAAGCACGTCATTGCGAGACAAAAAGCACCACCCCTACTCAGAGTTCCCACCGAAGCAATCCCATTCAAGTCTTGTAGGAGATTGCTTCGGTGATTTATTTTCGTAAGCCTACTGGCTAAAAGTCTCGCAATGAGGTGCTTTACTGCCTACCATTTTGAGCGTGCACACACGGCTATCGCGTTTCGTGTTCTATCCATTTCAAATAGGTGTCTTCTGCCACAACGATAGGCAGGGCAATTATTTCAGGCACATTGTAAGAGTGCATGTCTTGGATAACAAATTTGACCATCTCGAAAAATTCCCTTTTTGTCTTGATAATCATCATTGCCTCTTTTGCCTCAGACATTTCTCCGTCCCAAGAAAAAATAGAGTCCACGTTATCGATAATATTAACGCAGGCCACCAGTTTTTTTTCCACAAGTTTGCGAGCTATTTCTTTGCCCTCTTTTTTGTTGGGAACGGTACAATAAATAACTATAAATTCCATGGTTTTACCTCTTTATTAATGTTGCCCAGCAGGTATGCGTGACCTACCTTATAAACTAAAAATCTTTCCGGGATTCAAAATATTTTTCTCATCAAAAAGTTTTTTCATTTTTATCATATATTCTAAAGTTACGCTGTCAATTGCCCGACTCATATATTTCGATTTTTCGCACCCAATTCCGTGTTCACCAGAGAGAGTACCGCCCAATTCTACTGCGAGTTCGTGAATTTCGTCTTTAGTTTTGGCGTAATTGTTGACGTCGTTTTCATCCCTCAAGTCAAGCGGGATATTAGGGTGTATGTTGCCGTCGCCGACATGCCCCATTATACAGACAAGCAAATTGTTTCTGTCGCAAATCTCTCTTATTCCCGCAATCAACTGAGGGATTTTTGCTCTCGGAACCACAACATCCTCACAAACCACGTTGGGTTTAAGCTTAGCACAAGCCCCGAATGCAGACCGCCGGGCCGTCCAAATTCTTTGAGCATCTTCTTCATTCTGAGAATACTGAATTTCCACCGCCCTGCAGGATTTACAGAGCTCAACCACTTTTTTCTGCTGGTACTCAAGAGAAACCTCGTAACCGTCCACTTCCAAAAACAGTGCCGCATCCTTGTCGGTCAAAATCCCACAAGGGAAAAACTTTTCTACAGTTTGAAGCGTGTTTTTATCCATAATATCAAGTGTTGCAGGCAATAATTTATTTTGCAACACCGCAGTAACAGCTTCTGTTGCATCTGAAACCTTGTCGAAATAGGCTAAAATAACTCTAGAGTTCTCAGGTTTTGGAATTAATTTCAAAACGGCCTCAACTATGATTCCAAGCGTCCCCTCAGAACCTATAAAAAGTTGGCTCATGTGATAACCTGTTGAGTTCTTGGCAGTATTGGAACCCGTATTGATAATCCTGCCGTCGGCAAGAACAACCCTTAAATCAATCACGTAATCCTTGGTGGAGCCGTACTTGAAGGTTCTCGGGCCACCAGAAGAAAGCGCAATACTTCCGCCAATAGTAGATACTTTCAAATTTGAAGGGTCTGGAGGGTAAAAAAGACCCAACTTTTGGGCTTCGTTCTGCAAATCTCCAACGACGACCCCTGGTTGCACCCTTGCGGTCAGATTTTCCTGATTGATTTCGAGAATTTTATTCATCCTTGAAAAATTCAAAACAATTCCGCCTTCGACGGTAATACACGCTCCCACAAGATTAGTGCCTGCTCCGCGGGGGGTTATGGGAATTTCTTTGTCATAAGCAAGTTTTACAATCTGTTGAACCTGTTCGGCGGTTTCGACAAAAACCACAACATCGGGCAGAATTTCTATGTTTTGCTTATTTGTAGCGTCCTGCGCATAAACATACCTTTCTTCCATATCCGTCAACACATTTTTGGGAGAAACAATCATTTTGATTTTATCTATAATATTTTTATCGATGCTGATTTTTTTATTCTGCATCGACATAAGAAGTTAATTTTTCTATATTCTTGCCCATTTTGACCAATTGCTTATCAATAGTATCAACTTTTTTAATCAGTTTGGAATCTGCAATAGGTGCACTACCGGCTACTTGTGCCAATACTTCAGCCACAATCGCTTTCAAGTCAAATTGAGAAGAAGACTGACTGCCTATATTTGACAGATCGTCGATTTTTTCTTCAAGCCGCTCAATTTTGACCTGTTGCTGCTCGAATTTATCAGAAATCTCATCCAACATTGCCGCCAAATCAGCCTTTTTTGAAACTGTTTTTTTAATTTCCGCTATCGATTGTTTAACTTCGTCAATTTCAGTAACTTTTTCGACTTTTTCGATTATTGAAGCCATATTTTCACTAGCCGAATCAACCCACTCTGCCAAATAGGTGAATGCCTGATTGAAAATTTTATCCGACTTGACGCACGAAATGGCAAGCTGGTTAACGGTTTCGATTTTTGTCTCTATTCTATTAGTCGCCTCAGTACTATCCAAGTATCTTACTTTTTCTTCAAGATTGTAAACTACGTTTCTAAAATCGTCTAAATTCACCTTTAAATTAGTGTAGGATTCGTCCGAAGTAAGTAGGAGCCTGTTAGTTCGGTTACTTATGCTAATGATATCTTCATTCATTTTGTCTAGGCCACCGAGCTTATCCAACCCGCTCAACCTATCAAGGCTGTCCAATTTGTCCAATTCGTTAAGCCTGCCCAGCTTAGTCATCATTTCTTTTTGGTCAAAATTGCCTTCGCTCTTTGATTGAGAAATATCGTTTAAAATTAATCTAACTTTTGCGATATCTGATTCAATATCCTGGAGAGTGTATGAATAGTCAGATTCTTCAGAGGTATTTTGAAGCTGCTGAATATGTTTTTTTACATCTGTTATTTCATTTTTAATATCATGGTAACCGCCGTCGGACATTTTGGCCTTATCATGCAAAATTTCCAAACTTGATAAAATATCGTTGAAATTGTCACCCAGTGATGATTTGAGGTCCTCTTTTATATTCGCCTTGATTTCATCGGCCTGTACTTCTATAAAATCCTTGATATTTTCTGCATCTGCTTGAGAGTAGCCGCCTTCTGAATTTTTTTCTTTACCGTGTAAAATCTCGAGGCTTGATAAAATTTCATTAAAATTAGCCCCCAATGTCGACTTTAGGCTCTCTTTTATATCAGCTTTAATTTCTTCAGCTTGCCCGCCTACAAAATCTTTGACTTCTTCCGCTTTTTCTTCGACAAAATATTTGATGTCTTCGGCTTCCACCACAAAAGAAATTTGGTCAAATAAATTCAAGACACATTCAATCAATTCTTTTCTTGAGGTATTCAGCTCATGTTTAATTTCCGAAGAATCGGCTTTACTCTCAATATTTTGCGAGGAAATCGCGTTCAAGTTACCTTCAAATAAGGAAAGTGTATTTTTGATTTCGTTTTGAATGTCAGAAATTCCGTCGAGTTTAGATAATTTATCCAAGTGCTCTAAAGCTTTTAAATCTTCAATAAATTTGCTTTGAGAACTTATGCTATCTTTAATGTCGCTTATATCTGATTCCAAATCGTCGGAGCCAATATTAATAACGTCGAGTTTTTTGTATAATGTCTGGAAATCTTCAGAAAGACTGCCGGCAAAATCAATTGAAGAAACGCTGTCTTTTACAGAGGCAATCTCTTCTAGCATTTGAGATTTGGCACTTTCGATGATACTGCCGAAGTCGTAGTTGTGTAATTTAGAAGAAACGTCGTCGATTTTGTCATTAACGCTTGAAAGGAGGTTGGAGATTTCCATGCTTGAATTTAGACTCAAATCAACGTAGTTTTCTTTTAACTCAACAAGCGAAACAGCTATTTCGGAAATAAGGTTGGAAAAATCTGTCGACTGCCTGTCAAGACTCAATTCAAAACCATCTAACTTATCCGCAACGTCATCTGTGACTACTCTTTTCAAGTCTTCGACTCGTCGAGTGATCTCTTCTGACTTTTCTAAAACATCTTGCGTGACATTGTCATCCTTAATTGCAAGAACTATTCTGTCGTATAATGTTTCCATCAAATCATTGACCGAGGCTTCAACGCCAACACGAAGTTCATCCAAATCCTTTTTGACGCTTATATTAGAAACAGCATCTTCAAGATCATCAGCCAATATTGAGAATTTCTCAAAAACATCTGCCTTGAGGTTGTCAATAATTAAATTAAAATCTTTTCTGCCCTCAACAACTTCGATAAATGATTTCAAATCATCAAAATTTTCTTCCACGTTTGAACTAAAGCTTGATTTAATATCGCCAAGCATAGCCTGAGTGGAGGATTTATAATTATTTTCGGACATTGAAATTTTGTCTTCTATCGCCTGAGCCGTAATCTCAACCTTTGTTTTAAACTCTTCTACATTCTGAGAAATCCCCTCCATTATGGTGTTTTCAATAGAAGAGAATTGAGAAATGACATCTTCGTCTTTTATTTTTAACAGCTGGGCTATGTCGAGCTTATGCTCTGACAGGCATTCTTGAGCTCTGCTGATTTCTTTTAGGATTTCTGCCATTTCAGATTGAATGTAATCTATCTTGTCGGCGTTTTCGTGATGAAATTCGCTGGTAGAATCTACAATTTTTTCTAAAAGTTCTGATTTTAAAACAGTAAATTCATCAATACTGTTTTTTACGAGCGACAAATTTTCTCTTTGGAGTTCACCTTGGGCATTGCTAATTTCTTCCAACATATCAGATTTAAGAGAAATTAATTCTTCTACTTTGCCTTTAATAAGAGCTCCCGTTTCATCCTTGGCGTTGTTAATTTCTTCTAACATATCAGATTTAAGAGAAATTAATTCTTCTACTTTGCCTTTAATAAGAGCGCCCGTTTCATCCTTGGCGTTGTTAATTTCTTCTAACATATCAGATTTAAGAGAAATTAATTCTTCTCCTTTGCCTTTAATAAGAGCTCCCGTTTCATCCTTGGCGTTGTTAATTTCTTCTAACATTTCCGCCTTTAATGAAATCAACTCCTCGAAATTGTCTCTAATCAAGGAATCTTTCTCATCGATCTTGTGCTCTATTTTCTCCATAATAGAGTACTGGGCGTCGCTTTGATTTAAAATCAAGGTGGCTTCCAGCTTATCCAACATTTCAAATACTTCTGCTTTTGAATTTAAGCTTGTATTGACTTGAGACTGAACCAAAGTGTTTTGCAAGCTTGTTATAACTGCTTGAAATTGCTCTTCCAAAAAAGTTAAAGTATTTTGCAAATTATCTTGATTTTTCTGGCTCGAATTATCTTCAAATCGTAAGATGTTGAACAAAATCCCTTCAAGTTTCGAGCTTAATTCGCGGGACATTTCACCGAGTGTTTCGTCGGAATTTAGCGCCTCAATGCCTTCTCTTACAACCTCGATTTGTGTTTTAATTTCAACAATTTCATTTATGGAATTTTCTAATTTTAAATCACTTGACTGGGTTGTATCTTGAATCAACTGGAGGTATTCTGCGAGTTTTGTTTGCAAATTGTACAATGAAACCTCAGAACCACTGCTGACTTGAGAAACTAGCCCTTCTAAGCCACGGATGTTTGCTTTTATTTCATCGTATGCTTGAACATTTTTTTGAGACAGGTCTTCTTGAACACTTCTCAAAAGGTTGTTTAAATTGGCAAATTCAAATATGACTTCTTCTTTAAATGGATTGTCTTTACTAACGATTCCTTTAGTCAGATTTTGGATTTTGACTATTAATTCTTCGATATTTTTTGAATTTTGCTCTATCAGTACTCTTTTTTCATCTTCAAAAACGGTCTGATTTTCTTGGATAAACGCCGGCAAAGCTGAAATTGAGCTTTTTAACTCAGAGATGTTCTCAGACAGATTAGTGTTGGTAAAATCTTGAGCTTCCTCAATCTTAGTGGATATCTCTGAAATTCGGTTTGTGATATTTTCAAAATTCACCTGTGATTTTGTCTCCAAGCCGTCTTTTACCAGTTGTAGCTCTTGAGAAAGAGCATCTATGGTGGATTTCAACCAAGCAGTGTTTGATTTTGCTGTGACCTGAACTTCGTTTTTAAAAGTAACCAAACTTACTGAAAGTTCGCCGGTTATTTCTTTTAGCCTTTCGAAATTCGACTGAGAATTTGTGCTCAAGTGTTCTGACAAAGCATCTATTTGCAGTGAGAAATTATCCACAATCGAATAAATGTTATCAAAATTCTCTTGCGCGGTTGAGCTCAAACCTTCTTTTGCAGAGGAAAGTTCGCCCGACAATTGAGACACACTAGACAAAATACTTTCCAAGTTCTCTCTGGAGCTATTAGTCATAACACCTTGAGAATGGAACACTTCTTTGGATACTCTATTAATGTTAGATAAAATTGTTTCCAAATTTTCTTGAGAATTGACATTCAACCCGTCTTTTAAGACTGATATTTCTTGAGAAAATCTTTCGACAACAGAAAGAATGTTTTCAAAATTTTCTTTGGAATTTTCACACAAACCCTCTTTAGCCGATTCCAACTCTCCTGAAAGTGTCTGAATGCCATCGAGCAGGATTTGCAAATTTTGCTGCAAATTAACAACAACCGTATCCTTAGAGGCAAAAACTCCGTCTCTTAAATCTTGTAGCTTTTCGTCGAAACTTTCCGCGTTCTGAATGTTTTCCAATTTAATTTCAGTTTTCATAGCAAAAACGTTACTCAACACAGATTGGATGCCTTCCAAAATGTTCATAAAATTGTTTTTTGAGGCTTCGACAATATTGCGCTCAACTGAGTCTATTTTTTGCTCGACGTTCTGAAGATTACCCTTAACGTCGCCAGCCACAATACTTCTTGTTTGTTGGGTTTCTTTCAAAAACTTCTCTGTCATCTCGTTGAGGTTTACTTTTATGTTTTCCTCGGCAATCTGGGCTAGCCCGGAAAAGTGTTCAAAGGTGTTTTTTATATCCATCGCACCTAAAAAAGAAACCAATCCTTGCAATTCAGAATTGGTGTTCATCAAATCCGCTCTCATCAAGTTGGTACTTTGAATTATCTCTTGAGCAAAGGCTGAAAGTTCCTTTTTAAACCCGACAAATTCCTCCTCTGAAGAGATATTTGATATTTTAGTTTCTAAATTATCAAGCTGAGCCACGAGCATTTTTTGATTCTGGTCGCTTGTTTCATTCAAAACGTTCTTCAGCGCGTTAATAATTCCGACGGCCGTATCCACTTTTTGAGACAAACTGGTGAGCGAATCTACGGTCGGCAGTTTGTTGATATAGTCAGTTAATTGGATATTCTGGGAGATAAGTTTGGCGACTTGGTCTCTTTCAAGAACGAAATCTTCCTTGGTAACAACGTGATTGAGGACTTCTTCTAAATCCCTGTTTTTCCTGTCAATTAACTGCAAGGCAGATAAAACTGCATTTGAAGACAAGAAAATATTTTCGATGTCTTTTTTTACCGAATCCAAAGCCCCGGTCGGGTCAATTTTTAAAAGAGTCCTCGAAACCTCTTGAAAATTGTCGTTTAGGCTTACTATTATAGATTCAAACCCGTTGTTGAATTTCTCTATCTCGACTTTCAAAACTGAAATATTCTTTAAAATATCTTTTTTTGTACTTTCGTCCTGTTTCAAATCTTCCATTTTTAAACTTAATTCGGTCAGTAAATCTTTCTGGGAGGCTACCTCCTTGGAAGAAACATTCAAATTGGTCGCAATAATATCAAAAACCTGCCTAAGCTCATCCGCCTTAAGTGCTTGGCCTGCGTTATCAACAAGGTTCTTGAAGGACCCTTCAATTTCGCCGAATTTCGTCGAAACAAAGTTGTGCCTTTCGTCAAGACTTCTTTTAAGCTCAGCCAAATAAACCTTTATTAAATCTGAATCATCGTCGTTAGATAAAGTTTCAAGGCGAGAATTTATATTCGCCAATACCTTGTCCATATCGCCTGAATTCATTGCATTTTGTGCACGCATTGAATCCAAAACTTCTGAAATGTGCTCAACTCCATTTTGAATGTCGCCTAAACCGTTAATCTCCGCCATTTATTCCTCTTTCCCCGATAATATTGCTCATTAACTATATTTTACCAAAGTTTTAGCCATATGTATAAATTATTTCGCAATAAAAACATTATAAAAACAAATTTTAGTAAAAAAGAGTGATTTGAGTGTGTTTCAAGCGTTCTTTAAATATTACGAATGTAAAGTTAAAAAAATAATTATAAATATATATTTCTGTTTTCTTTTTAGTGTGCTAAAATGTATTGGTTGAAAGTGATTGTCTCATGTTAAGTTTTTTTGAAACAGGGGCCCTTTTAAACAAAAAGGTAAAAGAGAAGATGAACTATATAAAGATTGACAAAAAAAGATGTAAGGCTTGCTACCTCTGCATGCGAGAATGCCCAAAGAAATTGATTGTAAAAGGCCTAGATGCAAACTCGATGGGACATTTTCCGGTTGAATTTGTAGACCCAGAAAATAAGTGCTTAGGCTGCGCGATGTGCGCACTGAGATGCCCGGATTTAGCAATAACGGAAGTAGTAAAAAGTAAAAAGTAAAAAGGGTACACCTTTTACATTTTTTTAATACAAAAGGCAAATAAATGACAAAAAAACTAACAAAAGGAAATTACGCAATAGCTCAAGCAGCCATAAATGCTGGATGCGACTGTTATTTTGGATACCCAATCACCCCTCAAAGTGAAATAGGGGAATTTATGAGCAAAGAAATGCAGAAGCTCAAAAGGGCATATGTTTCTGCAGAGAGTGAAATCGCCTCGATAAATATGGTACTGGGCGCTTGCGCAACAGGAGCAAAGGCAATGACTTCATCGTCTTCATGTGGAGTGGCGCTTATGCAGGAAACCCTTTCCTACGCAGCTTCAGACGAATTACCGGTTGTGCTTGTTAGCGTAATGAGAGCCGGCCCCGGCCTTGGATATATTTACCCTTCTCAATCTGATTACAACCAAGCAACGATAGGCGGCGGAAACGGAGATTACAAAATCATCACACTTGCCCCTTCTACAGTCCAAGAATGTATCGATTTAACATACAAAGCGTTTTATTTGGCTCAAAAATACAGAAACCCTACCATCTTATTGGCTGACGGGCTTTTGGGACAAATGATGGAGCCAATTGAATACGGCGAATACCCTTACCCTGAAGTATCAAACAAAAATTGGGCACTAACCGGAGCAAAAAACAGAGGAGGCAGAGCAATTTACTCCCTTGAACCGGTGGAGGCAAAACTCATTGATCGAGTCGAAAAATTGCTTGAAAAATACAAAACCATCGAAGAAAACGAAGTGGACTTTGAAGAATGTCAACTTGAAGATGCAGAGCTGGTTGTAGTGTGTTTTGGAAGTATGGCGAGAAACGTAAAATCGGCTGTTAAGGACTGCAGAAAACAAGGATTAAAAGTGGGAATTTTACGACCGATTACTTTATTCCCGTTCCCTACAAAAAAACTTGAGGAATTGGCTAATACCGCGAAAAAATTCCTCACAATAGAAATGAACATGGGGCAGATGGTAAGAGACGTTAAACTAGCTGTTAACGGCAAAATTCCGGTAGAATTTATGGGCAAACCTTCGGGTCAATGGATAAGCGTTGAAGAAATAACCCAGAAGATTAGAAGCCTAGAGGGCTTAGAGGTTTAGAAAAGTAGGTTGGGTTTGCTAACCCAGCAACATCATCAAAAAGATTCAAAACATTAGGGTGCAGTGAACTGCATCAAGCACCAAGAAGGTAAAAATGCAAACAGAACAAAAAAATGAACAAATAGTATTTCAGGCACCGAAATCCATAAAAAAAGATATGATTTTCCCGTTTTGCCCGGGTTGCGACCACGGGGTTGCAATTAGACTTGTGGCAGAAATTCTTGACGAACTCAACTTGAGAGAAGAAACTATCATGGTTTCATCAATCGGTTGCTCTGTTATGTTATACAACTACTTGGACGTAGATATTATTGAAGCACCTCACGGCAGAGCCCTAGCTTCTGCAACCGGCGTAAAAAGAGCCCAGCCTGATAAATTCGTTATGACCTATCAAGGCGACGGTGATTTTGCCTCAATAGGATTGGCAGAATCTTTGCACGCAGCACTTCGTGGGGAAAAAATCACAACGATATGTATTAACAACACAACTTACGGAATGACAGGCGGACAAGGCGGGCCGACGTCCATAATGGGACAGGTCACAACTACCTCCCAATCTGGACGGAATGAAGAATACCACGGCTTTCCGATAAAAATAACCGAACACATCGCCCTTTGCGAAGGAACAGCATATGCGGCCAGAACTTCACTTGATAGCGTGGCGAATATTAGAAAAACAAAACTGGCGATAAAAAAAGCGATTGACGTTCAGCTTCAAGGGTTGGGGTTTGGGTTTGTAGAAATACTCTCAACTTGTCCTACTAACTGGCGTATGACACCTCAAGAATCGCATGACAGAGTAAGAAACGAACTTTTTGACGTTTACCCTTTGGGAACGTATAAAGATGTGACTGCAGCAAAATAAGGAAAGAAAAATGGCAGAAAAGAACATAATAATCGCAGGATTTGGCGGACAAGGCATTCTTATGGCAGGTGAAATTCTTGCAAATGCGTTTATGATAGACGGCAAAAATGTAACTTGGTTTCCGTGTTACGGAGCTGAAATGCGTGGAGGAACAGTAAACTGCGAAATTGTCACCTCCGAAGATGAAGTCAGTTCTGTAAATAAAAGAGATGCTGATTTTATAATTGCCTTAAACCAACTTTCATTCAACAAATTCCTTCCCATGCTTAAAAAAGGTGGATGGATGATAGCCAACTCTTCGCTGGTCGGAGAAATTAGGTCCAGAATTGACGTTAATTATATTTTTGCACCAATTACAAATCTAGCAAACGAACTTGGCGACATCAGAATAACCAACGTAATTGCACTAGGGCTTTTAGCTAAAATAAGCAAATTAACATCCATGGACACTCTGCATAACGCCATTGATAAAGTTATACCGGAACACAGAAAATATCTTTTAGCTCTGAATTTAAAAGCACTTCAGGCTGGGTTTGATTTTGCATCTTCACCAGTTGCTGTTTCTTGATAGAATAATCAATATTGAGACTGATGCACAAGCTAACAATCAACCATCAAGCCGATTTAAAATTTGCCAAAAAGCAGTATATTCTTTATAGTCGAAGATTTATCTGTTGAGAATATAAGGATCTCTTTTGTGAACAAAAAACCAAAATGCAAAGATTTAAAAAAGGAAATTAAAGAAAAAGAAATTCAGCTGGCGAAATTAAAAGCTCACGTTGAAAAGTCTTCAATCTGTTCGGATTTATACAACAAGGTTGTGTTAGAAAAAGCTATCCTTAATAAAGAGTTGCAGGATTTGGACAAAAACACGTTTTTGGAAAAGATTAAAAGCCTTGTTCCCAAGAAAAAAACTTTGATTTGCGATTATTTTAAGGGCAAGTAAAATTCGGATATTTTTTTGCTATAATTATTAGTGTAATGCTAAACTTGTTGCAGCATCCTACCAATCATTTCAGGATGACAAAATTGAGGAATACTTGAATACATGAACAAATTTTATTTAACAACGGCAATAGACTACGTGAACGGAGTTCCCCACATAGGGCACGCTTACGAAAAAATAATAACTGACGTTATCGCAAGACACTTTTCGCAGCGACTTGACGACGTTTATTTCTTGACTGGAACCGACGAACACGGAATTAAAATCCAAAAGACGGCCGCCGAAAAAGGGATTAGCCCCAAAGAGATGTGCGACGAACACTCTGGCGAATTTATCGACACATGGAAACTTCTGGATGTTAAATACAGCCAATTTATAAGAACTACCGACGAATTCCACAAAGAAACTGTTCAAAAAATCTTCAAAAAACTCCTTGAAAAAGGAGACATCTACAAACATTCCTACACGGGGCTTTATTGTAGCGGTTGCGAATGCTTTTTGAACGCCAAAGATTTGACAGAAGAAGGCTTTTGCCCTGTTCACATGAAAAAACCGGAAGAAATAAGCGAAGAAAACTACTTCTTCAAATTGACCAAATACAAAGACGCAATTATAAAGCACATAAAAGAAAACCAAGATTTTATCGTCCCTACCTTCAGAGCAAACGAGGTTTTGAACCAGCTTGAAAACATAGAAGACATTTCCGTCTCTCGCGCAAAAGCCAACGTGACATGGGGAATCGATGTCCTTGACGACCCTGAACAAGTGATTTACGTCTGGATTGACGCACTTTCTAATTATATTACGGCTCTTGGTTACGACACAGAAAACCCGTCAGAAAATTTCAAAAAATACTGGCCTGCAAACGTTCAGGTAATCGGAAAAGATATTTTGAAATTCCACAGCATCTACTGGATTGCAATTTTGATGGCGCTTGAAATCGAGCTACCAAAAACAATACTAGCCCACGGCTGGATTACAATCGACCAGTCAAAAATGTCCAAATCAACAGGAAACGTGATTTCACCAAAGAGCGTGCTGGAGAGTTTCGATCTACAAAGTCCAGATGCCTTTCGCTACTATATGGCAACGGCAGCTTCGCTTGGCAAAGACGGCAACTATTCCGACGACGATTTCAAGGAAAAAGTCAACGCGGATTTGGCAAACAACATGGGAAATCTTTTGAATAGAACCCTCTCTATGCTAGTCAAATACTTTGACGGCGAGATTAAAGAAGAATTTAAAGGCAGTTGCGACATAAATGCACTTGAAACAGTCGAAAAAGTGAAAAAACATTTTGACAACTACGAAATCCAAGAAGCAGCAAACGAGATAATTTCGCTTGTGAATTTGACCAACAAATACGTGGCCGACAGTGCTCCTTGGGCTTTGGCAAAAACAGACCTGACAGAATGCGGTAAAGTTTTGGCAAACGTGCTTGAAATTATGTGCGTGGTAACGGCTCTGATCTATCCTTACTGCCCGAACATCGCAAGCGCTATGGCAAGCCAGCTTAATTTTGACCTGAAAACAAAACTGAATAATTTAACTTTGAGCAACCTAAAAGTAGGCAAATTAATCAGTCAAGAAGAAATCAAGCCAGTGTTCTTGAGGCTCGACAGCGAATTTGCGACTAACAAAAAGGGTTAATGCTCTTGTAAATTAGCGCCCGCCGCTGTAACTTCCGTCGAAGTTTTTATGAACCTTTTTTAAAATTTTCTTTAAACTTTTGGCATACTCTTGAAGTCGTCTATTACAAAATTCCAAAAGAGTGGTATCCTCGCCCAATCCGTATCCTTTAAGGTCTGTCAGTCTTTTTGCTTTTCCAACTAACGTTAGTCTGCCGTAACGGTCGTAAGATTTATAAGGATTTGTTTTTTCTTCTATTTTGACCGACAAAACCACTTTATCTACGGTATCACCATTCAAAAAATTGTGGGTTTTCGTTTTAACCTGTGCTTTTGTTAGTTGCTTTAGCGTCGCATCTGCATATCTTATTTTCATCACATTAACCATAAAATTGACACTCCTTTTCTTTTTCTATATCATAATATTATGGAAATGGAATTAAAGCAACAATTTAATATAGTGAAAACCCGTGTGCAAAAAGCACTGGAGTGTCTTTGACCCTAAAAAATTAAAAGCCGAACTTGCAGAATTGGAAGAAAAACTTCAGTCTCCTGACGTTTGGTCTGACCAGAAATTGGCGTCTTCTTTGGGCGGGCAGGTGCGCGAAATCAAGGACAATTTGTTCAAGATTACCTCTTGGCAAGAAATTCTCGACGACGTTGAAGTGGCACTGGAATTGGGCGACGAGGATTTGTTGGAAGAAACAAAAACGAATTTGTCAAAGCTTGAAAAAGAGCTGGAAAAGTACGATATCCAAAAAATGCTATCTGGCGAATACGATGACGCCAACGCGATTTTGACCGTGAACGCCGGAGCCGGCGGTACTGACGCCCAAGATTGGGCTGAGATGTTGTTTCGGATGTACAGTCGATGGGCGGAGAGTAAGGGCTGGAAAGTTGAACTACTCGATAAATCCGACGGGGAGGAAGCGGGAATTAAATCCGCCACCATAAAAATTTCCGGTAAATTCGCCTACGGTTACGCAAAGGCAGAAAAGGGTGTTCACAGACTGGTGAGAATTTCGCCTTTCAACGCGAATGACAAGCGACAAACCAGCTTCGCCTCATGCGAGGTTTCGCCAATGATAGAAGATTTTGAGAAAAAAATAATTATACCCACTGATGAAATAGAAATAGAGACCATGCGTGCGGGCGGTGCTGGCGGACAGAATGTGAACAAAGTTGAGACAGCGGTACGAATTTACCACAAGCCGACAGGAATCGTGGTCAAGTGCCAACAAGAACGCTCCCAATTGCAAAACAGAGAAATTGCAATGCAGGTATTGGCTTCAAAACTTTTGGCGCTGAAACAGGCTGAACATGAAAAGAAATTAGCAGACCTTAAAGGCGAGAATTTTGATATAAATTTCGGCTCTCAAATCCGCTCCTACGTTTTTCATCCCTACAAAATGGTAAAAGACCATCGGACAAATTTTGAAGTCGGAAACGTGGATTCGGTTATGGACGGAGATTTGGACGGGTTTATTGAGAGTTATTTGAAACAGTAAGCAAGTGATGTGTGAGGAGTGAAGTGTGAGGGGGCGCAAAAAAAACCTTTCAGGCAAGGCTTATTCAGTTTTCGATAAATTTATCAGCATTTGCTCATCCGGTGCTTTAACCCTTTTTTCACTATAAAATTAACCCAATCCGGCGGAAGCTTTGAAAAAATCTCTGCGGCTTTTGCGTCGAGACCTACTGTATATGAAACCTTCGGGTTTTTTAGCCCGTTTATTTTCACAATAAAATCGACAACCGTTTGAGCCTCTAGCCCCCTGCTATTGTTTTTTTGCGCATTCTTCTTTAAAAAGTTAAATTCTCTTTCATATTTTTGGTTTGTCCCTAAAGCGTCCTCGTTATTAGCTATCGATTTGTCCCATAAAGGAGTCTTGATAACCCCCGGCTTGAGAGAAATAATCTTCAAATCACAACCGCACTCAAGCTGCATAGAATTGAACAAAATATCCAATGCCCTTTTTGAAGCACAATATGGAGCTATAAAAGGGAAGATTCCAAAACTAGCCACCGAGCTGATATTTATGATTTTTGCGCCGGAAAGTTTAGAAAACAACCTTTGGGTAAATTCAAGATGAGAAAAAGTGTTTACTTCAAATTGCTCGCGTATTTTGTCCACGCTCAAACACTCCATAGCACCGGCATATACACAGCCAGCAGCGTTTATCAGCGTGTCAATTTTTTCGACATTTTGGCAGATAAAACCTGCAGCCTCAACAACCGTTTCCTTCTTGGACATATCTATGTAAAAAGGAATCACCGACTCAGAAACAGACTGCAAATCATCCTTAAGTTCGTCATTTCGGTACCCCGCAAAAACCCTATAGCCAAGTTTTACAAAATCTTTTACCAATAATTTTCCAAGCCCTGAAGTGGCTCCTGTAATAACAATTGTCTTCATTTCTACCTTATGCTGTAAGGCCGATATACCTGACCTACTTTATTAATCTTAAACCTTTCACACTAGAAGTCGAAGTCTATTCTTCATCCAAAGCCGGGCGTAATAAAATTATCGAATTCAAGTTCAACTGCAAAAATTTGTGGTATTCAGTTCTTCTATTTGGGATAATTCTGTGAGTTATTTCGCAATCTTTTATCGCCACAAAACGCTTTACCCCATTTAAGATATCGGATAAAACACGGTTTTTTCGCCCCGTTCGTGGCATAAAAACATAACCCTTGACTTCATAGTCCTGGGTAACAACCATGACCCTTTCGGACCATACGCCTGTTATAAAATCATCATTTCTTATTTCGTCATCAAAATCTGCCATTGTTGCTCCATTTTCTTTTACTAATCTCCATATGATTGGAATAGCGGAAGGTAAAGCGCTAACGCCAACACTAATACTATGCTTCCGATAACGATTAACATAATCGGCTCAATCATTTTTGTCATTACATCAATAATCGCATCTAATTTTTTGTCGATGTAAGAGGTTGCCTGCATAAGCATGTCGCCCAAACGACCCGACTGTTCACCTGTTGCAATCATAAACAAAATCATCTTTGGCATAACCTGAGTTGATCTCAGCGCCATGGACAAATGCTGTCCCTGCTGAACTTTACCCGTTGCTACAGATATTTTGTCTTTAAGAGTATAATTGCTTAAAGTCAGGTTAGACAAGTGTAAACAGTCTACAATCGGAACCCCCGCATCGTATGCTACCTGCATAACCGCAATAAAGTTCGCGAAATTTGAAAAGTTAATTAAATCAGCTAAAACAGGGACCTTTAACACGAATTTATCAATTTTTCTTCTACTCGGCTCCCAATTTGACAAGAAAGTGCTTCCGAATATTACCGTCCCGAAAATTATAGGAATTAAAATCCAATAAGTCCTTAAAAATATCCCAATGCCCATCAAGGTAGATGTAATCCAAGGAAGCTCTTTTCCCTGTGATTCAAACATGCCCGCAAAGGCTGGAAATACGAATACAAGCATGACAGTTATAATCAGCATTGCAAGAATAATTACGAACGCAGGATACATTAAGGTTCCAATAACTTTGGATTTGACTGCAGCCTCTTTTTTTAAAAGCTCCATCAATCTTTCAAGCGTTTTCTCAAGCTCCCCTGAATCTTCCCCGGCCTTTACAAGTCCTATATAAACTTGTCCAAAAACCTTGGGATATTTTGCGATAGTTTCAGAAAAAGTTGAACCCGCCATAATCTGCCTTCTAAGCTCTTTAGCAACCAATCTGATTTTCAATTTTGCGGCATCATTTTCCATAAAAACCAGAGCCTCAATAACAGGAATTCCTGATTGAGCAAGTATTTGGAATGTCGACGTAAATTCTATTCTGTCCTGTAATCCTAGGTTTTGTATTTTTTTTGCTTCAACTTTGTTTTCAGTTGCTGCAAGAGATTCTTCGTATATTTTTGTCGGTAAAAAGCCCAATCTTCTTACATTTTCGCGTGCCTCTTTAAGGCTAGTTGCTTCAACTTTTCCTTTTACAATATCTTTATTATCTTTTAAGGCAACGTAATTATATACCGACATAAAATTCCTCTTTATTCACTAACTATTCCGAGCACCCTTATAAACTCTTCGGTTGATGTATCACCCCTGAGAATATGCCCCAAACAAGCTTGATTTAAGGTTTTCATTCCACAAGCAACAGCCGCGTCTTCAATTTCGATATCATGCGCGCCGACAGCAATAAGCTTTTTTATCTCTTTGGTTATTGGCATAATTTCATAGACGCCCAATCGCCCTTTGTATCCATTGAAATCACACTCTGCGCAACCTTTTTTTTTGTACAGTTTTGCTTTCATAAGATTTTGCTGATCGTCTGCTTCAATCAAAACTTTTTGGACCTCTTCGAGCTCTGGGTAATAAGCTTCCTTGCATTTAGGACAAAGCTTTCTGACGAGACGCTGGGCGATAACCCCCGAAAGAGTTGAAGAAACCAGATAATCTTTTGCACCCATTTCAATTAAACGCGTAACTGTTGCAGCAGCGGAGTTTGTGTGAACTGTACTCAAAACTAAGTGGCCGGTAAGGGCTGCAGAAATTGCGACTTCTAAGGTTTCATAATCTCTTATCTCTCCTACTAGTATAATATCTGGATCTTGTCTAAGAATCGCTCTCATACAAGAAGCAAAGGTAATCCCCGCTTTTACATTAACCTGAGATTGGTTAATTCCATCAAGTTTTATTTCGACCGGATCCTCAATTGTGGTAATATTTACATCCACATCGTTCAAACTTTTTAAAACCGAGTAAAGAGTCGTCGTTTTACCTGAACCTGTAGGGCCTGAGGTCAAAATAATTCCGTTTGGACAAGAAGTCATCTTGGTAATTTTTTCAATATCTTCTGCTGTTCCACCCAAAAGCTTAATATTTTTGTCTTCAGCATTCAAGCTGACGGCAGGAGCCAGAACCCTGATTACAACTTTTTCTTTTGTACCAATTGGAATGGTGTTAATCCTGAAATCGTAGGCACACCCCCTATATTTAATAGAAAAAGTACCATCCTGAGGTCTTCTGTGTTCAGCAATGTTCATCCTTGAAAGAACTTTGAAACGAGTTAATACAGATTGCTCAACTTTTGTCGGAATATCTACAATGTGTTTCAAAATACCGTCTGTACGATACCTTACAACATAGTTTCCTATTCTCGGCTCTATGTGAATATCACTGGTTTTTGAATCAATCGCGTCGGTGATGATTTTGTTTACAAACTTCGCAACAGATCCTGACGAATCCGCAAGTTCTCTTTCAACTTGCTCCGAAAGGGATTCTTCAACTTCGTATTCTAAAGACTCGTCCTCAATTTGCTGGATAATCTGATTCGTTTCTTTTTTCGAGCTGGAGTAAAAACTTTTTAGAAAATTTTCAAACTCAAAGTGAGTAATCAACATTGCTCTAGGTTTTTGACCAGTCAGGTAAACGATATCCTTCAATACTTTTTGATCGTTCGGGTTTACCATACCGACTACAAGAACTCTTCCATCAGAAGAAATCGGCACAACTTTGTTAGCCTTAACAAAATCCTCTGGTAAAATATTTATAACTTTATCTTGGACTTTCAACTGTTCGGAATCAACCATCTCATAACCTTGCTGCCTATACAAAGTTTCTTTAAGTTGCTCGAGGGTAATAAACCCCAATTTATACAGGGCTGAACCTAGAGGCATCCCTTGCTTTTTACTCTCAGCCAATGCTTTTATTAATTCGATTTCGGTAATATAACCTTCATCTATTAAAAGTTCCCCGATCTTCTTTTTAGGACCGGAGGGATTTACAACCGGCCGTTCCACTGCACGTCTTTCTTCAAAAACCGGCTCTGCGGAAGGAAGACTCTCTTCTTTTACAGGACTTTGCGGAGTTTCTTCAATTGATTTCAAAAGCTCTGAAAGCTCCTCATCAGAAATTTGGATGAATCGTGTATCTTGTCCAATTTTTTGCTTGACTATTGAAGCAATATCCTGTTTTTGCACAAATTGATTTATTGCAACATAAAGACAATCTCCCTTGATATTTATAGGCACAAAACGCATTTGTTGCAACTGGGCTGCATCAAACTTGGAGACCAAATCCTTATTTACGCTATTTCTTAATTTACTTAAAATATCACTCATCTTATAATGTCATATCCGTATTTTTAACCATATCTTCTGAATCCTTTATAATTTTTGGCGTAATCATAATTACCAATTCCTGTTTGCTTTTCGTTGAAGAGGTGTTTCTGAACATGAAACCGACCCCTGGAAGATCACCTAAAACAGGAATTTTTGATACTGTTTTTTGTTCGTCTTCTCTAATCATTCCGCCAATTACAAGCGTTTCACCGTCTTTTATTCTGACATTTTTCAGATCCAAATTTCTTCTCTGGAGCAAAGTGGCCACCAAGTCTGTACCGGCACTACCTGGAGAATAAACTTTCTCCTTAATAGTTGCGTATACAGGTGTAATATTCAAAGTCACATAGCCGTCAGGACTTATGAATGGGGTCATTTCGACCTTTATACCGTCATCGCTGGCTACTGAATAAGTCCTTGTGGTTATCGGTGTCAATCCGGTTGTAGATTGCTGAGAAGTCACTGTTTTTATGTAATCGGAAGTTAAATCTATTGTAGAGAGTTCTCCGTTTGTAATCATAATCCTAGGGTTAGCAAGCACTCTACCTTTTTTGTTCTCAATCAAATAATTCATGGTGTAAGTCAATGTGGGAGTTCCCGCAAATTGAGCTACTTTATACAGAACCTTGGTTGGATCCGTAGGGTCAATAGCATCATATTCATCACCCTGAACAAATGTTGGATAAGCAGGGTTGGTAGCAGTCGTTCCGTCAAAATTGGCTGAGAAATTTTTGCTCAAATATCTCCAAGTGTTTTGGAAATCTTGGCTACCAGACTCGCTCAATTCGATAAGGGATACTTCCAAATAAGCCTGAGGTTGTTTTTTATCGTTTTGGGCAATAAAGTCTTTAATCAACTCTTGTTGCTGAGAAGAACCGCCTGAAACATTAACCGTTCCGTGCTGGTCAAAATAAGTGATAGTCATGCTTTTTGTACCAACCGCACTAAGAGCACCTGCGCCGGTTGGGGCACCGTAAGTACAAGCTACAACTCCGGCACCTAGTGCCAAAGCCGCACCGCCTGTTGGAGAACCTATCATGGCAGCTCCTCCTGTTGGGGCTGCAGAAGCACCGCCGCCTCCACCTACTGGCGGGAACAAAACTGTGCACAATAAGCTAGCCATTTCTTTTGGGGTGGTGTGGTTTACAGTATAAGTCGTACTTGTTGGTTTTACATCAAATCGCTCGATTACTTTTTTAGCCATTATAAAATCGTTTTCTGTTCCGAAAATAAGAATTTCATTCGTTCCTGGGTTTGTAATGGCGATTTGCGCATTGGAAAGCCCTGGTTTGTTAAGTGAGAATATATTTTTGTTCAGGAAATTTGCGATAACAGAGGCGTCTTCGTATTTTACAGGAATTGACATCATTTCTTTTTTAGACAGGTTTAGAGACTGCGCGGTTGCGGCAGAAGCCACAATCATTGTGTTATGATCGACAAAATAAGTCAAATCGGTAATTTGCATGACCAATTTGAACGCATCGTTTAAAGGCATGTTGACCAAGTCCAAAGTAACTTTTCCGTCAACAGAGCTGTGAAAAACGATATTGAGTCCTGCTTTGTCCGCGAACATTCTCAAAACCTGCTTAACGTCAGAATCTCTAAGGCTCAAGGTAACTTTTGGGTTCCCTTTGGAAATACTAATATCACCTTCTAGCTTCAACACAGAAGACTTTGCAGCTACTAGAGGAGCAGCTGACCTTAATGCAGGCTTATTAACCTCTGCACTTATAATGGGTGTTGTCTCTATACAAAGCCCTATCGGCGCAGCATATATCATCAAATAGGCTGCAACAACTATACTTGATAAAATTTTTCTCATATTTCTTATTATTATCATTTACTACTCCTGGTTAATAACCTTTTTTCTTAACATTTACCGAAATTTCATTTCCTCCGAATTTTTTGTTTAAATTCGAAATGGTATTGTAGTTCACCAGACCCGCTGACAAAAGCTCTCCAACACCAGCTTTATAGACATTTTTACCTAATTGGACAACTACTTGGTCTTTAGATATTGACAAAACGTGGTAACTATTTATTACATCACCCTTTTTAACCAAATAGTCCGCACCTGCTATATTTATGATTGCAGAAGGGCTGTATTTGTCAAACAAAATTCCTGAAATTACTGTTCCCATAACGGTTTGAGCTTGTGAGCCTGTTTCCAAAACTTCTGGAGGCGGCAATAGCGCAAATTGCGGGATGGCAGATGCTGAGGAATAATTTTCTCCTGCCGGCAGAAATGGGTTTGAGCGCCCTGAATCTGACACTGTAATCATTATTTTTTTGCCACGTTTTAGTTTTGAATCTGCTGATGACATGATTTCTATTTCATCTTCAGTGTGGCCTTTAAGACTTTCGCCAGAAATATTCTCTCCTAATTTAGAGGAAGCATTTTGACCATCTTTTATCTTTAAAGTCTGAGCATAAATATTGTTTGCATCTTGCGGAAGCCCAGTGGCCGCTTGTTGTTCGGCTGGAGGCTGCACTTCTTGAGGGACGGATTGACCCTCTTTAAGGCTCTCCAGACTTTTTTGTTGGCTATTTGCCATTTTTTCGGCTTCTGGCACTGTCACAATCTGCTGGCTTTGATAATAAGAAACTATGTTAAAAAGTGTATAGCCAACAAAAGCCACCATTACAATTACAGCCAATGCTAATTGCTTTGGATCCTTTGCCAGAACCATCTTTTTTTTATTGCTCTTTTGTGCCATATTGGTTTTATTTTTAACTCCGCTAATCATCACGTATCATATTTTAGTCACAACTTCTTGTTTTAATTCTATAATTGACTTTGATATAAAGTATCCTTTATTTGGTGTATTTTATTCAACACTCTCAGTCTAAAGAAGGCATTATAGTCCCTATAAGATTTTATCATTATTCACAAATTTAGCAAAGGATATTACTTTTGTTAACAAAGCATTTATTTTTCACTAAAAAAACGGTACAATGGTCAAATGAAAGATATTTCCGTAATAGCTCCAATAAAAACGCCTAAAGACATCGAAGATTTTATACCACATGCAAAATGTCGCGATTTTTATGTGTATTACCATAAATTTCTAAACAATAACTTTGAATACATAAACGACTTTATCCAAACCGCCCACAAAAACGATTGCAGAATTTACATAAATTTCAAGCACGATATTTCGGAAGAGGATTTGGTCGAGATAAGAAAAATGATAAAGTTTCTCAAAACCACCAAGGTTGACGGAATTTTTATCAACAGTTTTGCCGTCCTTGAGGCAATAAAAGTATTTTCACTTCCTTTCAAAGTGATAATAGACTCTTATTTTGACATCCACAACCTTTCAGGCATTGACTTTGTAAACACTTTTCACAAAGTGGACCAAGTCATCATCACGGAAGAAATTTATCTCAAAAACATTGCGAAAATAAAAAAATACACAAACCTTCCCCTTGCTATAGATTCGGACAACCTGCCTTGGTGCGCGGAGGACATAAAAAAGCTTAAAGCAATCGACAGCGTGGTAATAAAAGGTAAATTTAATTCATCCGAGGAGATCCTTGAAGGGATTGAACTTGTAGAAAGAATTCTGGACAAGCCTAAAGTTTTTAAGAACCAGAAACTCCCCTTCAAACACGTGAGAAAAAGTTTCTACCAGACAAACCACTTCTCCGGCGAAATGGTGAGCGCCGAAGGACGAGATTTCAAATTCAGCAGAAATATCCAAAAGTTTGACTGGGAAATCAAAAAAACTCCGTTCAAAAAAGACTTTGATTACAAAAAACACGAAGATTTCAAAATAAACCTGAGACTCTCCAGTATTGAGCAGTTGAAAGAGGTTAAAAAATTAATCAAAAAACTCGGCTTCAATCCTATCTACTCGATAGAATACGGCGAAATCTTGTCCACTGTCGATTTGGCAAAAAGCACCTTTAACGAAATTACAGAATTCGTTAAAAAATTCTGCGCATCGCAAAAAATAGCTTTTCAACTTTCCACACCGAGAATTTTAATCGAGCGGGATTTCGACAGAGTTTACGAGCACGTTAAAAACATTTGCCTAACCTCGCCGGCTCCAAGTTCTTTAATCATAAACAACATCGGCTATTTCTGGGCGGTGATAAATGATACAGACCTCAACAGGATACCAATAGAAATCGGCCAGGGGATAAACCTCTTAAACAGTATGTCCATCAATTGTTTAAATAACCTTCACCCGATTGAAACTGTTGATTTTACGACTTTTAATGACAAGGAAAACACTCTTGCGACCGTTAAAAAAATTAAAAATGTTATTAAAAACAAAAAGTACACAATAGCCGGTAACATAAGAGTTCCGAGCCTTGGCCTGTGCCCGTTGAACAACGATTCTGCGATCATTTCAAGATTATCATGCAAAGCGCCTTGCCATAAAGGCGAATATGCACTGAAAGACCCTTCCTTAAAGAAGATTTACCCCTTCACGGTCGACGGATTTTGCAGAATGCACATGTTTGAAGATAAAATTCATGAGAGATTTGACGAGGTAGATGAACTTGCAAAAGTCGGTTTTAATGAATTCGTGTTTGATTTTAGTGCACTGAACGCAAAATTTATACCTATTCTATTGACCAATTTTTTAAATACCAGATATGTAGTCAACCCTGACAATAACATTTAACCTTAACTATGCTACAATAAATTAAACAATTACAAAGAGAGGGAAAACCTATGAAAAACAGAATAAAATTACTCATATTATTAATTGCGACATCTATCGGATTTGGAATAAACACGATTACGACAGCGCAAACACAAATCAGTGAGCCGGTTATAACCAAGCCATCCATCCAAAGGGCGATTGGAACCGCCGGCGTGGAGCCTACATATGTCAGCGTGAATTCTCTTGACATAGTTGCAAATCCTGTTAAATATCTAAATAAACACGTAAAAGTGACTGCGATATTTGATAAATTTTCAAATCTTGGACTGGATTATAAACCAGCACTCAGAAGTTCAGAAAAATATATTTCTTTTCTCATCAAAAGAGATGACGTGGTAAATCACACAATACCACTTTCTGAGATGAAAATATTCTTACTCAGAAGCGAAGCTGAAAAATATATTGACCTTGAAGTGGGCGACAAGATTGAATTCAGCGGGTTTGTGTTTTCTAATGCACTCGGCGACCCTTGGATTGACGTTGAAAAATTCACCGTTTTAAGCACAAAACCAAAAGACAAAAACTCAACTAAAAAGTAGAGACTATTTTATAAAGCATGTGTTAGAATAAACTTACACATGCTACATTTTTGGAGTTTAGAATGAGTCAAAAAGAAGTTTTTTTAACAATCCACGGACACTTTTATCAACCGCCAAGGGAAAACCCATGGCTTGAATCGATTGAAGCACAAGATAGTGCTGCACCATTTCACGACTGGAATGAACGAATAAATAACGAGTGCTATAACCCCAATTCGCTTTCCAAGATAGTCGACAGCAGAAACAGAATTTTGGATGTCGTAAACAATTACGCCTCTATGAGTTTTAACTTCGGGCCGACGCTGCTTTCGTGGATGGAAAAATACGCTCCGCTGGCCTATGAGAGAATTATTAAAGCCGATATCAAAAGCGTCCAGGAACACGATGGCCACGGTAACGCGATTGCACAAGTATACAACCACATGATTATGCCTCTTGCAAACGAGAACGATAAAAAAACTCAAGTTATCTGGGGGATAAAAGATTTCGAAACAAGGTTCGGGAGAAAACCTGAAGGGATGTGGCTGGCAGAAACAGCTGTGGATGACGAATCTTTAAGGATTTTGGTGGAAAATGGCATCACTTTTACAATTTTATCACCTTACCAAGCACTAAAAACAAAAAAAGACGGGCACAAGGATTGGACAGACGTAAGCTGGGGAAACATTGATCCGGGCCGTGCTTACAGATATTATATCAAGTCTGCTCCTGGGAAATTCATTGATTTATTTTTCTACGATGGCGCAATTTCTAAATCGGTTGCGTTTGATGAACTTTTAAAAGACGGAAACAAGTTTGTAAGAAGGCTGAAAGAAGGCGCAACAGACCACAGAGACTACACTCAGATTGTAAACATTGCAACAGACGGCGAAAGCTACGGACACCACACAAAATTCGGCGATATGGCGCTTTCTTACGTACTCAGACTCAGAGCAAAAGAAGAAGGATTCACCATCGTAAACTACCCTCAATACTTGGAAAAACACCCTAGCGCTGTCGAAGTTGACATAAAACAAGACTCATCATGGAGCTGTTTCCACGGAGTCGGAAGATGGAAAGAAGATTGCGGATGCTCAACCGGTGGCCATCCGGGTTGGAACCAAAAATGGAGAAAACCACTGAGGGAAGCTCTTGACTATTTAAGAGATGAATTGATAATCATCTTTGAAAAAGAAGGCAAAAAATATTTCAGATCCCCGTGGGAGGCCAGAAACAATTACATTAACGTAATCTTGGACAGGGGTGAACTGACCATTAAAAAATTCCAAAAAGAAAATTTATTGGCAAATTTATCTGAAGAACAAGAAGTTAAGGCGATGGAGCTGCTTGAAATCCAACGTCAATCAATGCTTATGTACACAAGCTGCGGATGGTTTTTCTCCGAAATATCAGGCATAGAAACCACACAGATTTTGAAATACTCAGCCCGCGCAATCCAGTTGGCTCAATCTTTTTCTAAAAAAGACATCGAGAAACACTTCTTGGAACTGTTGTCAGAAGCCAAAAGTAACTTCCCTGAATTTGGTACAGGAAAAGACATTTACGAAAAATTCGTAAAACCGTCAATAGTAACTATCAAGCAGATTGCAAGCTTGTGGGCGATTTCGTCTTTATACGAGGATTTTGAAGAAGAAGAGGATGTTTACTGCTACAAAATCAAAAAACAATCTTATAAGAGTGTCCAAAAAGGTTCATCCAAGCTTATTATAGGACATATAGATATCCAATCTAAAATCACCTTGCAAAAATCCAACGTAATGTTCGCGCTCACCCAGTACTCTGGCGGAGATTTTCACTGTGCGATAAAAGAATTCAGCAACGAAGGCGAATACACAACGTTGCAAAAAGAACTGTTTAGAATATTCATGCTAAATCCGCTTACAGAAATTATCAGAGCGCTTGATGAAAACTTTGGCAAAGAGTATTTCACCCTGAAAGACATATTCATCGAGGAAAGAAGAAAAATCCTTCAAATTATGCTCAAGGGGAAGATGCACAAATTTGCCCAGACCTATCAAGAAATGTACAACGAAGGCAAAAGTTCTATCTACCACATGCAAAGCCTTGGGCTTAGCATACCAGACGAATTTAAAATATCCGCCGGCTACACTTTGAGTAAGCAGTTCAACGACCTTATCGCCGATTCTAACGGGTTTTTAGACCACAACATTATTCAACAGGCAATGGATATCAACTTTGAAACAAAGAAAATTGAAATAGAAATAGATAAAAAACCGACCAATAATATTTTCAGCCACAAGATTTCGCAAAACATACTAAGACTGGCTCAGGGTCTTGAAGTTCAGCAAGCCGAAGTTGTTTTGGAAATTTTTGACAACATAGAAAAATTGGAACTTAATGTTGACATCGCGGAAGCGCAAAATATTTATTTCAGCAAGATTTTCCATCAGATTGGCGAAATTATTGAAAACAGAAGCAAGTCAAAACAAGCTGAGGATAAAAAGTTTATAATAATGCTTTTGGAAATCGGCCAGAAATTGAACATCAACACTGAGTTTTATAAATCAATGTTGGACAAGACTATTTTGTCCAAATAGCGCGCAGGATGCTATTTCTTCGCAATAACTTTTTTTGCAATTAAATCTTATACTTGTAATTCAAGTTTACGTTATCTATAGTCACATAATCTTTGTATTCCGGTGGAATTTCTATAACTAAATTCTCAGATGCTGCCTCGGGCACAATTTTGTGCAGATTTTGAAGTTCTTTGTCAATAGCAACAGTATATTTTCCGGGATAAAGTCCGGAAAAGGAGAACGTTCCATCCTCGTTTAGGTTTGTATAATTTACTTCTTTGCCTGTATCATCCAAAACGCTTACTACAATGTCTTCAATTCTTAGTGAATTATTAAACTCGTCCATAATCGTAACAGAGCCATTAATATTGCCAACGGAGCTTATTAAACCAAAATCGACTTTTGTTTTGGAATTATTTTCAATTTTAATATATCGAGAGGGCTTAGTTTTATTGTGGCAAGCTAAAAACGTCGGCAGCTCGTCTTCAAATACTTTCACATTATGAACTCCTGCATCTTCAGCCTTAAGCTTTGTTTTTCCATTCTTGGTTGTCAAAAGCACTTCCGAATCGTTCTCGACTTTAATTGGGATATTCTCAATCATCGGCTCGCCTTTATCTTTTATCCCATTTTGATTAACATCCAAAAACGCGGACACTTGTAAGTAGCCTTTATTCAAATTACTTGTTCCAATAGCCTGTAAGCCCCTGTCGCCTATCCCATATAATTCAGCGAAATCTACTGTAATCGAATGTCGCATACTTGAAGGCAGGTACATATTATCTACCATGTAAAAAGGAGTTTGACTGTATCTGTAGTTCAAGCTTACAGTGCTTCCTGATTTCAACCTTTTTGTAACCCCCAAGCCCATGTCGTTGCCTTTGTTAGTTCCAGCATAATGCATGCCTATTGAGGCATTGACATTAAACCCTTTAATAGTTGGCGTTGAATATGCAACTCTAAGAGCTTTGTAGTCATTAACAATAGCATCTGAAATAGTTTTAACGTCTTCGTGTCCCAGCGTTGCATTACCAAATCTTTTTCCAACAGGGAAACTGACTTCTGCAAATGTATTTGAGTAATCTGAAGCATAGCTCGAGTAGCCTTCTGCACTGTATTGATTTGAATAACTATTATTTCTTATTCCGCCATTGAAGCTTAAACACTTTAACCTTTTATTTGCAGACAATTCATAGGAATTTGAAGATATTTGAGCAATTTCATTTGTCCCCATTTTACTGTTTATTTTTAAGCTTATGGATGGTAATTTTTTGAAAGTTGCTCTTGTAACCAGATTATATTCATCAAAATCTATTAATCCGCCTTCGTAGTAATTACCGAAATTTGATTTGTACTTTGAATATGCCCCTGAAAGTGATATATTTTTGAAATGTGTATCCCCGCTTATGCTTGCGCCTATTTTGTCAGACATAAATCCTCCGCCGCCAGAGGAGGAACCCGCCATGTAAAAATTTGGGGAAGCCGCAAAAACGCTTCCCTTTAAAGAAGTGTCTTTGTTTATGTGGTAATTGTTGTCATATTTCAAAATAAAACCCAGACCAGCTGGGGTAAAGCCATCATTTGAGGTCGCGTTACTGCCTCCAAACATTAATTTTGAATCCATTTTTTCATTGTTTTGATAAGTTAACGCCCCCATATATGTTTCACCCTCAAGTGCATTTGGGTTCCGCATAGTCGTAAAGTTCAGGTATTTTTTGTTGTTGCCGAAAACGTTTTGGCTCCAGTTGTTGCTTGAATCCCCAGCCATTATTTTATCAGCGATGATAAAGTTTTCAAAAGTAAGCTTGTCGGATAGTTCTTTTTTATGTTTGTATCCCAGTACGAATTTTTTTGTGGTTGATTGATAGATATAACCGTTGTTTGCCCAAAGTCTATTTTGGAGGCCATTAATCCCCATTATAAGGTCTCTTTTGGGAACATTTTTTTTACTCTCGGAGCCCTTGAACTGCTTTGAGAAGATTTCCTTTACAGTTCCGTCTGCCAAGTGTTCGTCAATCTTTATTTTTTTAATTGCATTGCCGTAATATACGTCTCTGAGAGAGTAGTAGCCTCCATAGGTACTCAATTCTTTTTCGTAATCATCATTTACGTAAACTTTTACCGTACTTGTTTCGTTTACCATCCCATCTATATTTCGGTAGTTTTCGTTGTTTTCTACGTGGTCTTTTAATTGAATTCCCATCAAATCCGAACTAACACTAGTCCCTGCAAAATCCCACGGGTCAGTTTTCCCGATGAGATAATCCATATTTTTAAATTGGTTTTTGTATTGAACACTAATCCCTGAAAAGGACAAAAAGTTATTGGAATAACTGTTTGTGCCCAAATCTACCTTGTAATCTCCGGAATACAGTTTGCCAGCAAGGGTCATTTGTACATTGCTGTTCATAGAGGTGTTTTTGCTCTGGCTGTCTTTGTAAATTTGTGAGTAGCTGTCAGATGCCATATTGTTTCTAAATCCGACACTATCAAGACTTATGTTTCCCTTTTGCACCGGCAGGGTTATTTCATCATAGGCTTTTGTTATTGTGGCCCCACTTCTCACCAAGAATGGATTTTCGTTTGTTTTTTCAGTTGATGGGTCTTTGGTTGTAATGGTTGCCAAGAGCTCACTCTCGTTTGACGAGATATTTTTTCCTGTGATTTCGGACAGTGCTTCTGCTGGAACAAAAAATTCATTTTGAACTCCAGCCATACCCACTTTTACAAAATATACCGGGTAGGTTTGTTTTACTCCGTCAATCGTAAATGAATTAATTTTTATAGTCGCATTTTTGAAAGAAAGACTTTTGTCTGAGTGATTTTCTTTGTAGGGTATTTCAAAATAAGACAAAATGTACTTGCAGGGCAAGTACATTTTGTCTTTATCCATAACTATTTCAATTTCTCTTTCTTCCTCGCCGTTGATAATCAAGGAGGAAATGATACTCTCTGATGCGAATGCTTTTGGAACGAATAGGATTGTTAATACTAATAGAACAAATATTTTTTTAATTATCATGGAAGGTTGTCCAAATATATTTCTACTACGTAGTTGTCAGGTTCATCCTGAGCCGTGTCAATGTCGTACGTTCCTGATTTTGGTGAAGCGTTAAGAGCTAAGGTCAGGTCGCTTGTTCCTGTTTTCACCTTCGCGTCGAAATAACCATTTGTGCTGTTGTAATGAATAGTTCCGCTGTTGTTTATGCTAACCGTTCCCGGATAAGCAATTGCGTTGGCATTCTCCATTGTGGTACAAGCACCGGTCATACAATTCCCTATACAGCAGGCCATCGGCTTGTGTAGTCCGTTTGCCAAAACCAATGCCATTGCTTGGCTCGATACCTCGCCCACATCGGTGCAGCAAAATGCTGTTTTTGTCTCATTCAATGAGCCGATAACCTCGGCTTTTAGCCTTATGTTGGGAAGTTCTTCGTTTGTTGATATGTTGAAGTTTATATTCATCGGTGTCGACATATCACCCAAGGCTCCTGTTATTATTGTGTTTAGAGTTCCGGAAATAACAACCGAAATTGTGGTGTCTGCATCTACATAGAATGTCTGTGTGGTTATATAGTCTGCTTTTGCGGGCATTACGCCTGCAAAGATAAATAGTATTAATATTATAAAATTACGTTTCATTTTTTTCTCCTCAAATCCCCTCTCCTCTTTATACTTTTGCAGATCTATTCAAAAGTTAAAGTTACAACAGCCTGGTATCGACCAGCTTCGTCGTCACCTGAATATGTGTTAGTAAACGGCAATGCCGCAGGGACAGTTATGTACGTATCCACCGGACCTTTTTTAGAAAGGTGTAATCGCCAAAAATCTCCTGAACTTATATATTCTGTTTGTAATACCCCAATTTGGTTTGGCGGATCTATAATATTGTAAGCAATTGCGTTTGAATTCAGGGTAGCAGTTGGTGTTCCTGTTCTTATGTTAGCAACCGAAGATGCCGGAGGCAATGCATCCGCATTTGTCAAAACGACATAGTGTAGCATTCCGCTTGTGAAAACAGCATTAGTCATACCACTTTGCGTATTTGCAGCTATCGTCATCGCAAGCTCCTTGTCCCCTCGGGAATTTGTGGTTATTCGAAATCCTGGTGTAAACGCTGATTCCAGTGCCCCTGTTTCACAATTTATTGTGCTATTGATATTACCGCCATTTACGCATACGCATTTTGTTTCTTCCGCCACCCCATTCAAATTGCAGGATGGGGTTCTAGCCGCATTCGCACTTGGCGAAATTATCAAGACGCTCAAAAGCACAGATAGTAAAATTATTTTTTTATTCATTTTTCTTCTCTTCTTTTTTATTTTTTCACACGAAAGATAAAGTAATAGTTGATTGGTAAGTTCCATCAACATCTTCTATAGAGAACGTTAATGGCCTCGGTGTCCCAGGAATATTAAGCAGGGTGTTAGTGCCGCCTTTGTTGGTCAATGAAGCGTTGTAGTACTGGAACGGATTGTCCCAGATATAAACTAATTTGCCTGCGACATCTGCGGGTTTTGTAATTCCATAGGCAATTACGTTTGCATTGACAGCCGGAGCAGGTACTGCCGCTTTTGCGTCATCAACCGCCGTCACTGTTGGAAGTGCCGTGTTGTTTGTCAACACAAGGTAAGTACTTCCTGTGTTCCCATCGCCAAAGAAAGCATTTTGTGGAACAGTTGTTGTGTTGCAAGAAGATGTCATTCTCACATCAATGGGGGAACTTGTGTTGGTCGTCAGGGTAAACGCCGGAGTCAGTGCCGCCGACAAAACCCCAGTGGTTTCGTCAATTACTGCTGCTATATTCCCGCCGTTTGTCACGACCTGTTTCAGAGGTCCTAGCTTTCCCGTTATGGTTTGGGAGGCGGAACTTGAACAGCCCCCGCCGTTTGCAAAGGCCACTTGTGATGAACTTAATGCAACAAGTCCCGTTATTAATAATGTTTGGAGTAACACATTTTTTTTCATTTTAATTTCCTCTTTTTCCGCGATTACACGAGATAGTTTTTGATTTTAGTTCTCGCAGTTTACGTCACTGCGATGTGTGGTTTTTTTCTGAGCATTCCGTTGTTTTTTCATTGGTTGAAAATATTGTTTCGATGGAGTTTTTATCTAAGAGTCGAGACAAAAGTCTCGCGTTGGCGTTTCTAGAGTTACCCAAGGGGCAAAGAAATCTCCTCGCCCCCACAGATAAACAAGTTGGTTTATACGAATGATAGAGTTACTATGGCTTCGTAGCTGCCTGGTTCGTCGTCATAAGAGAACGTTAATGTTTTCGGCCCTGCAGCTGGAACATTCAAATAGGTAAATGTTTCACCCTTTTTTGTTAGTGCAGCATCCCATCTGGCCAGACCTGCATTCCAGGTGTAGTCTAATATTGTCGCTTGGTCGAGCGGGGCGTCTACACCGTAAGCAATAACGTTTGTGTTGGTTGCAGGAACCGGAGTTGCTGCTTGAGCATTAAGAACCGCTCCTGGTGTAGCAATACCGGATTCTCCAGTTTGATTGGCTAATGAAATGAAGGTTCCGCCGGTTAAACCCGTGCCTGAAAGTGCGTCCACAAGACCACCCGAAGTGTTACACTTCGCTGTAAGATACATAGCAGTAGATGCGGCTTTGTTTGTAGTGATTTTGAATTTCGGCTGGAAATCTGCCGATAATAATCCGTCGCAATCGATATTTGCCGCAATGTTTCCTCCGTCGATTACAACACATTTACATTGAGCCAGAGTACCTGTCAATGTCTGCGAAGCTGTCGGCGAACAAGCTGCGAATGCTCCTTGTGATGCACCTAACGCAAACGCCCCTGCGAACAGTAGTGCTGATAGTAATTTTACTTTCTTCATTGTTTTTTCTCCTCTTCTAATTACGGCCTTAATGCCCTTTTAACAGTACTATTGGACAGAAAGGTAGCTCTATATTTAGTACTTATTCTTTATTTTTTTCTTTGTGGTCGTAGTTTATAAAACCTTACTGGTTACCGTTTTTTCAGGTATAAATATCATTTCTTTTTTTAGGACTTTCTGGTTGTCCTTCTCGTCTCTGTACGTCAGTACAAATTTGAATTTGTATTCTTTGCCTGCGATAAGCTGGTCTTTCGGAACCTCAAGTTTTTGTACCATTTCTAAAAACTTGCCTCCCTCGACAGTCGAACCGTGGATGTCGAATTGCTTAATTAATTTGTCGCCTTGCGAGAGGTATCCGAACCCCGTGTAGCGTATTTTGCTGTTTCCCATAGATGAGACCTTGTACTCACAGGCAATTTGCTCTCCTTGTTGTTTTAGTGCCACGGCGTCTAGCACCCCTCGTTTTGAATAGTTTCCTTTATCTAAATATACCGGGACTCCTACTCGCGTTTTTACGATGATTTTTCCGCCGATTTGTCCGTTTGCCTTTTTAATCAGAACCTCTTTGGTGTTAACGTCTTCTAGGAACAGTACCAATTTTGATTCTCCCGCCGGAAGCTTTTTCAAATCTGTGATTGTAAATCTGACTTTTTGCGTAAGTCCGTCTTTACACGTGAACTCGTTTGGGAAAAATTTAAGCTTCCCCATCAATGATCTTGGTTGGTTTTTATCCTCAAGGCTTATGAATCTGCCTTTTGAGTCATATTCAAAATATTCTGGATACACCTTAAACCTTATTGTTTCGTCTTTGCCTCCCGAAACGGTAAACGAACCCGTAATGTAGTCTTTTTTCGTTTTGTTGGCATCTACCTCAACGTAACTTGGCGAAACCCTAACCGCTGCAGTTGCGACGTTTGCCGCCAGAACCATAAAAGTAAATAAAGCCAGTAGTTTTTTCATTTTTCCTCCGTTTTTGTTAGTCATCTGTTTCTAAACTGTATTCAAACTCTTCTGAGCGAGATCCTGCAGGAATAAATTTGTCCTCGGGACCTTTTATTTGATAGTCAATATTTATAAGCTTTTTGTCTAAGCAGTTCATTACGTCGTTTATCGTGCATTTACCTGACGCAATTAAAATAGGTGTTTCTGTGAGGTGGATATATTCATTAGTCATATTGCAATTTACAGATTGGTCGCCGCCAAGTACCTTGAAAAAATAAGTAAGAGTTGTATCTTTTGAATTGGGAATACGTCTTAGAAATAATTTCCAATCCTTGTTGGATGTTACATATAAACCCAGTGGTGTTGAAAGGTTTTGAATGCTATTTTTTTGAAGGATTTTGTCTTTTTCCAGAGCAAGCCTAGTGACCCTGTTTGAAAAATCAATCGAACAAATTTCATCTTTTGTGAACCTAAAGCTATAAATGTCTTCGGCCACAGTATTATTTTGGGAAACGAGAGTAAATTTTACGTCCACAACATAGTTGCCCGGCCTGTCAGAATCAAAATTAATCATGTTCAAAGCCAGATTTAAATTATTGGTCCCGTTAATATCTCCTGATTTGACCTCTATAACTTTTCCAGTATCAAAGTTTGAAATAGGTGTTCCTCCTAATTGTGCCAGCTCCAATCGCGTTGTTGGAATTGAATAACTAGGATTATCTTGGTTTCTAATTTGGCTGTCCATTACCTCGACGAGAAGTTTCCAATTCCCTTCCGCCGTAAATGACAAACTTAGTGGTTGTGAAATTTTATTTGCCAATATTATAGGCATCGAAAATCTGTCTACCCTTAAGCTCGTCGCTTGTGCCGCCAATTGAGCTGACAATAAGCATGCTATCATTGCGTATAATAGTTGTTTTGATAATAATTTCATTTTTAATCCTCATTGGTGTTCAAAATTAAATTCAATCTTTGGTTGTCATCATCATCATTTTTATGTAGGTGAAAATATATCGGCTCATGTGCTATTCCGATTGGCTTATAATTTTTTACTCGACCAACTAACTTGAAATATCCCTTGTTGACATTAAAGTAATTTATAGAAGAGGAGAATATAATAATGCGTAAACCATTTAATATATTATTAATGTGTATAAGTTTAATGATACCCGCACAAGCTATTGCTCAATGTATAGATTCTGCATCCCAAACAGTTTCAGCTACACTAACAAGAACAATAACTCCTCCAGGGCCGGATCCAACTCCAATTCCTGGTGGTGCAATAGTCGGAATAGCAGGAGGAGGGGTTGCCGCTGGTGCAGGTGCTTTTGCTTTTGCCCCTTTGCTTTTAGCTGGACTTACCCCCAATTCCGTAATATTTGCGGCGGCACCGATTTGTTGCATTCCATGTGCACAAAATTTTCTACAATACGCAATTATGAATCACTTTGGCCCCACAGATTACACATCAGCACTAGCAAAAATCAACTGCAATCCGAACGCATTCTTGGTTCAAAACAACTCTGAAATAATAAATGGTACTTATGATATGCATGCGTTGACCGTTCCAACAGAAATGCAAAGTGCAAAAAAAATAAAAGTAGATATAACTCTAGCCTCACAACCATACAAACTTGTATATCAAGATCCTGAACTCGTTTTTGGGATATTCAGAAATATAAATCCTATAAATTTGGCTAAGAAATTTGAGACACAGCAATTTTTGCATAGTTATTTGATGACCAAATATGAAATACCTTTACAAATCACGTCTATACAAGCAGGTAACGGATTTCAAAAACTTTCCGGGGTTATAGACATGACAAAAATCCCAAACAAACAGGATCCACTGCAAGTAGTTGTAAGATACACTGATGGTGGCTTTAAAAAAGGTCAAAAACTTCAAAACCCTAAAACACTCGTATATGCTTATGTCGTAGAATTCCAAAAAATAAGATAAGAAGGTGTGGGAAACACTGTGTAAGATTGTCAGCCATAATTATTTGATCAACCCATAAAATATTTTCTTGGCTTAAATAAATTTCCTGAAGAACCCTCTAAATAACTTTTCTATTTTAGGATACTTGTGCCTATTCCAAAAAAACATATTTTTATTGGTGTTATTTTTTTTGAGAGATTTTAAAATACTAGGCAAAAAAGTTTTTTCATTTTTCTGTTGTTTTTGTTCTATATAACTATTTTGGTGCATTCTCCAGAGTGTCAATTTCTTATCTATGTAGTAAAACTGATTTTCATAAGCCAAGTGAGCCCAAATCCAATGATCCAAAAAGGCCTGAATGCTTGCCTCAAAATCGGCACTTTTTAAGGCTTGGGATTCGACCATTACACAGGAAAATGTCGGGATTAAATTCTGAAAACTAAACCCACTGAATAAATTAGCAGGATATTTTTTTGAGCCTAAAATTTTTTTATTTAGCTTAAAATATTTGTCATAATCTGATATAACGGCTTTATCACCGAACAACTCGACATCATTAAATATTACTTTTGCTAGTGGGTATTTTTCAATAATTTTGACTTTTTCTTGTAAATAATCTTCTGCCCAAATGTCATCACTTTCAAGAAATGCAATATATTCGCCTTCGCAATTCTGCAGCCCAAGCAAAATAGTTTCTTTTAGCCCTTTGTTTACGCCGTTTTTGTGTTGAAAAAACTTTATACGTTCATCTATTTTGCAAAATCCTTCAACTACTTCAACTGAATTATCTTTAGACCCATCGTCAATAATGATTAATTCCCAATTTGAATAGGTTTGCGAAATCACGCTGTTTATAGTCTCAGAAATAAAATCAGCATAATTGTAACTTGCAGTTATTATAGAAATCTTAATATTTTGCATCTTTTTATAATATTTTAAATTTAAAGCTAAGTCAAACATTATTAAAAAATTTAAGTTCTATGATAGATGATTGGAAGCTTAATCCATTTATGGCTAAACCGCCAAGCATCGAACCTCTCCGAACTTCTAAAACCCCCTTTACTTTTTTAAAATTTTATGATAAAAATATAAGTATCGCTTATGCGAATCTCTCGGAGGAATGCCAGAGTGGTTTATCGGAGCAGTCTTGAAAACTGTCGTACGGTCAAACGTACCGTGGGTTCGAATCCCACCTCCTCCTTTTTTAAAATCCTGATTGCGTAAAGCTTTCAGGATTTTTTAGTTTTTATCTGTGACCACTTTTTAGTTTGAAACAAATACTAATTGTATGAATTTAATATCTCAACTCTGATATTCAAAACGCAGGGCTAATTTACGGCGAAGGAGTAAAAGCTAAAATAAAAGGATATTGAATATCATTTAAGCTAATCACACGTTGATTTAGTAATCCAGTCAAGATCAGAGCATTTTAAATAGTCCATGTTATTTTTATATAAAACCCAAGCTGTGCAGCCTTGCCCCCAGCCTGTCGATACGTCTTTACAATCTAAATCAAAAGTGCTGGTGCCAATAGTTTCAAGAGCCGTTCCTGCAGGATTTATATCGTACTTAGTTACTCGAAAAAGAAACATATCAAACCCAATTCGATTTGGGTTAGCATCACCGTTAATGTCAACGTAAATTAACGCGCAAATACTACTTAGGGCTAAGTTTTCACCTCTTTTCTTGGTGCAGTTTGTACTCTCAGGATAAAAAAGTAAAGAGGTTCCATCCTGTAGTCGAATTTTTGCGTATGCAGTATTTTGATCAAAGTTAACCGGAAATGGCTGCCTGTTTAATGTTAAATAATTTACATTTGGGAAACAACCAGGTTGTGTTCCGCAATCTTTTAAAACTTTCAAATATGGTTTTAATTGATTTTTTAAGTTTACCCCCCCTACATCCACATTTTCAGTGCTTAGTTCCCAGTTGTCAGGTGTTCCGTTTTCTTGCACTGCAGAAATGTATGCACTTGAAAGGACAGAAAATGAATGTTGCAAGGTTGCTGCAGTTTTTTCTGAATTAATTTTATTTACAAGTGTAGGGATTGTAATTTGAAGGATAACACCTAACACCCCCATAACAATTAAGACCTCTGCAAGTGTAAACGCCAAAAATGACCTTGAACTAATATTTTCAAGATAAATTGCACATAATTTACTTTTTGCACTTGAACCTAAATTCATGGTAATACCCCAGCATTTATAATATTATAAAACCTTTACTTTACATCATTATAAGCTAAATAAGCTACAAATACAAGCTTGTGCCTCAATAAGTCTAATCAATAAAACAAAAAGATTCGGCACGTTTAATACAAACGTGCAAGACCATCCCACCTTCTCCATTTTTAAAAACCTTGACTTAACGGAGAGTTGAATTTTTGTATTTTAGCCACGCCCTCAGTGACCACTTTTTGATTAATACCCCTGAATTTATTTAACTACTATATTAACCAGTTTTTTTGGAACCACGATGACTTTGACGATTTCTTTGCCTTCAGTGAATTCTTTTGTCTTTTCACTATTCAAGGCGATTTGTTTCATTTCCTCTTGTGGCATATCAGCGTCAACTTCAATTTTGTCCCTTACTTTTCCGTTGATTTGGACAACAAGGGTGATTGAGCTGGCTTTTGCGAGGTTTTCGTCGTACTCACACCAGTCTTCTTCGTGGATTGAACCTTTGGCTCCCAATGAAGTCCAGACTTCCTCGGTCAAGTGAACCGCAACCGGCGACATCAATTTCATCAAGGTCAAGATGGCGAAACTGAATACGTTTTTGTCGTCTTCGCTGAAGTCTGATTTTTTTGAACTCCAGTCGTAAATCGCGTTGGTTAGTTCGCGGTATTTTGAGATTACAGTGTTGAACTGGAATTCGTTTGAAATGTCGTTGGTGACCCCTTTTATCATCATATGAACAAGTCTGACCAAGTCGTCGTTTTCTTTGGTTAAGGCTTCGCCTACTTTGTAATCAAAAATAATATTAGATTGATTAGTCGAAACAAGTCTCCAAACTCTGTTCAAGAATTTGTAACAGCCTTCAACGCCAGCGTCTGACCAGTCAAAGTCGCGAGCAGGAGGCGAATCAGACAAGATGAATAAACGAGCAGTGTCGGCACCGTAGTTCTCAAAAATTTCATCTGGGTCTACAGTGTTCCCTTTTGATTTGGACATTTTTGACCCGTCTTTAAGAACCATACCTTGGGTCAGAAGGTTTTTGAACGGTTCGTCGAAACTTACCAAATCCATATCTTTAAGTGCTTTTGTCAAAAATCTTGAATACAAAAGGTGCAAAATCGCGTGTTCGATTCCACCGACGTACTGGTCGACCGGAAGCCATTTGTCAGCCAACTCTTTTTCAAAAGGTTTCTGGGAATTGTTGGCATCCGCAAATCTCAAATAGTACCAGCTTGAGCAGACAAACGTGTCCATAGTGTCGGTTTCGCGCTTTGCAGCTCCGCCGCAGACAGGACAGGTCGTGTCAAGGAAGGTCGCTGAGGTCAAAATTGGCGATTTACCAACTACGCTGAAATCAACATCGGTCGGCAACAAGACAGGAAGATTTTCTTCTTTTTCCATCTGGATACCACATTTTTCGCAGTAAACAATCGGAATAGGCGCGCCCCAATATCTTTGACGCGAAATAAGCCAATCTCTAAGTCTGTATTGGGTCTTGAATTCACCAAACCCGCCGTCAACGGCAAATTGGGTGATGGCTTTTTTGCCTTCATCATTAGAAATCCCGTCAAATTGGCCGGAATTAACCATAACGCCAGGTTCAACGTAAGCTTCAACTAGTGAAGGGTGAAGGGTGAAGGGTGAAGAGCTTTCAGCTTCTCCCTCGCCCCTTGCGGGAGAGGGTTGGGGTGAGGGGTTATTGTTCGGATTAGCAATAACAATTTTTATCGGCAATTCGTATTTTTTTGCAAAGTCGAAATCTCTCGTATCATGCGCAGGAACCGCCATTACAGCACCAGTTCCGTATTCGGCAAGCGCGTAATCTGCCGTCCAGAGCGGAAACTTTTCGCCCGTAAATGGGTTTATGCAGTACGTTCCAAGCGGAACGCCTGTTTTTACTCGGTCTGTTGATAGTCTTTCGATTTCGGTCAGTTTTTTTGCGTTTTCGCGGTAATCTTTGACTTTTTGCATATTTTCTTCAGTCGTAAGTTTCTCAATATCCTTGTATTCAGGCGCAACTACAAGATAAGTTATCCCATAAGCCGTATCTGGTCTGGTTGTATAGACAGGAACTTCCATCGGTTCGCCTGAAGGCGATTCGATTACCTTAAAATTAAGGATGGCCCCGGTCGATTTTCCAATCCAGTTTGCCTGCATGGTTTTTACGTTGTCGCCCCAGCCTTCTAGCTTGTCAAGGTCAGCGAGCAGCTGTTCCGCGTAATCGGTTATTTTGAAGAACCACTGGGAAAGGTATTTTTTGACGACCAATTCGTCGCAACGCCAGCATTTTCCGTCGATTACCTGTTCGTTTGCAAGCACGGTCGCACATTTTTCGCACCAGTTTACGGCAGCTTCTTTTTTGTAAGCCAGCCCTTTTTTGTAAAACTGCAAAAACAGCCACTGGGTCCATTTGTAGTAATCAGGTTTGCATGTCGCAATTTCTCTGTTCCAATCGTAAGAAAGTCCGAGCATTTTCAACTGCTGAGTCATATAAGCAATGTTTTCGTCAGTCCAAGCAGCAGGGTCTGCGCCTCTTTGCATCGCTGCGTTTTCTGCCGGAAGCCCGAAACTGTCCCAACCCATTGGATGAAGAACGTTAAATCCGTGCATCTTCTTGAATCTAGCTATAACATCCGTAATCGTGTAGTTTCTGACGTGTCCCATATGCAGCCTGCCTGAAGGGTACGGAAACATAGACAAAGCGTAATATTTCGGCTTGCCGCTATCTTCTGGGGTGTTAAAGCTTCCGCTTTCATCCCATTCTTTTTGCCATTTTTTCTCTATTTCCTGTGGAAAATATTCTTGTTTCAATTCTTTGCTCCTACTTAATTATAATTGCAGAACAATTTTACCATAAAATTACCCCTTTGAGAATAATTTTCTCAAAAGAGACCACTGAGCGTCTCCAAAAAGCTCATTTTTTAGACGGGCAGTGGTCGACCCTACAAAGGTAAGAAAGGGCGGGAAATGACACTTTCCCGCCCTTTTGACACTAGCCGTGGGGTAATTAATTAAGTTATTAAAATATTAAAATCACTCAAATCTAGGCGAAAGTTGGTTTTCCCGTCAGCCCGATTAAGGCATCGAGAATTTTTGGCATCTGACAGGCAAAAGAGTACTGCCCTTTTGAAATGGAACAGCGAGTACAATCACAATTGACCTTGTAACATTCACGAGCTTGCTCTGTCCAGTTCTGAGTTATTGATTCGGAAATCTCACCTTTGTTTTGCGGAAAAAATTCCTTATCTGTAAAACTGCTAAATTCCGCTACATTTACCGCCATATAACATTCCCCCCTTAATTTGTGAGATTAACCGAGGCCCCCTAAAACATTACATAAAGCAAAAACTAATATACCCCAATTCTCCCAATCATATCTTAAACCATTTTTGGGTAGAGGTAATCCACCAGATAAATGAGATTTAAACAAATATACTCAAATTTCCCAACGCGGGGAGATTGCTTCAGTGGAATATTTATGTGAATAAAAAAGTTTCAAGTCTCGCAATGACGTGTTTTTTTGATTCTCTATTCCCTATTGGCTCAATTCCAAGATGTAGTCCAGTACTTTTTCGCAGTATCTTTTTTCGGTCGCACTGAACGGCAAAACCACTCCGGAAAAATCTTTTGCAACGCGCTCTATAACACCGTCTATTTTTGTTTTTGGAACGTGGTCGATTTTCGTAACTAAGGTAAACACAGGCAAATTATGGGCTAGAATCCAGTCGCGCATAGCGTAATCGTTTTTCTGCAATTCGTGTCTGGCGTCAACCAAGTGAATCAGCGATTTTATTTGAGGGCGGTTGAGCAAGTATTCTTCCAAATATTCCTGCCATTTGGCTTGGGCTTCTCTGGAAACCTTAGCGTAACCGTAGCCGGGTAAATCTGCTATCATAAATTTGTTTGAAAAATCGAAAAAGTTTATTAACCTAGTTTTCCCAGGGGTGTTTGAAGTTTTTGCAATCTTGTTGTTGTTGGCAATCGCATTGATAAAAGAGGATTTGCCGACATTGGATCTTCCGATTAGCGGAAATTCATTCAGTTTATAATCTGGGCACTGGCTCAGTTTTTCTGCGCTTATTAAAAATTTCGCCGTTAGCTGCTTCATTTTACTTTTTCCTTTTTATATTGTCGGGTTGAAAACACGACCTACTTTGCCAAACCTCTAACCATCCGAGCTTCCACGCATCCTCACCGTCTTTTCAAAAGTTGGCCGATGACCATCTGCTTTTTCACGCTGGGTAAAAGTCGTCCTTCTTCTTTGAGTTTCTGCTTGTAAACAGCTGTTTGCAAGAGATTATACACTTTGTCGCTGTTTACTACGGTAATTTGAGTGCCCTTATTCAAAAATTCCGCACTCATGCTGAATGGTGAAGAAGAGCTGCCCGATTGAACTCCAACAATCTGAACAAACGCATTCCTAAGGATACTTAGGGGTTCTCTTAAAAATATTTCGAATGTCTTAAAAATATTCATATGTATATAATACCAAAAAGTATTTTTTTTTGCTCAAATATTAAGATGAGGTTTTTAATTTTTTAAACGGAACCTCCTTTTCACTTTTCACTTTTCACTTTTCACCTTTTCACCTTTCACCTTTCGCCATGTGTCTTTGCGAGAAGTGAAACGACGAAGCAATCCAAGGAACATAAATCTACATATTTTGGATTGCTTCACCCCCAAAGGGTTCGCAATGACGCAGAGTAAGCTCCGCTCCCATTTACTATTCACTATTTACCATTCACCCAGTAATCGTATTGACCACATGGTCTAGGTTAAATAATAAATTTCGACCATGAGGTTGATGTCAAGGTACACCATATGTTGTAAATTGTATATGTACAGATAGAGTTTGTGCGCGGTAAGTAAAGAAAAATGAGTAACTTGGATAAGTAACTTGGGTGAGTTTAATAGGTAAGTAAAACCACAACGCCTGTGGGGGGCGAGGTTAAACAATCTGAAAAAGATTGAACGGAGAGCGGAATGTCGGTTGAGATTTCAGGATTAGATATAGCTTTAAAACGAATCAATAGCATTGAGCGTAACTTTCAGGCCCTTACAGGCGAAATCAAGGCGCCCGACAAAGATTTCCAAAGCATTTTGGACGCTTCAATTAGCTCTTCTTCAGGCGATACGGCTTCAAGAGGGGAAATCAACAACCTAATAGAAGTATACTCACAAAAGAACAACCTTGACGCGGATTTCGTAAAAGCTGTTATCAAACAAGAATCCGGCTTTAACCCGAAAGCCACTTCTCACTGCGGGGCTCAAGGATTAATGCAACTAATGCCAGGTACGGCAAAAGGTTTGGGCGTAACTGATTCTTACAATGCCGAGCAAAACGTAAAAGGCGGCACAAAAATGCTTTCCAACTTATTGAAAACTTACGGTGGAGACAAAGAACTCGCACTTGCAGCTTACAACGCAGGCGGTGGTGCGGTCAAAAAATACGGCGGAATCCCACCTTACGCAGAAACTCAAAGATATGTCAAAAACGTTTTGAACATATACGGAAAATTTAAATCAGAAGGTTAAATAAAAGGATAAAATTATGTTACTTAGAGGATTAGCAACCGCTTCAAACGGAATGCAAGCGTTAATAGAAAAAAATGACTTGACAGCAAACAACATTGCCAATGTTAACACTGTCGGCTTCAAAAAAGGTAACTTGATTTTCAAAAATGTATACGATTCAGCTGTGGTTGAGAAAACAGGAATAGGTCAAAACTCAGAAGCGAGAAACTTGGGCGAACTCAGCATGGGAAGCCAGGTGGACAAACTCACTTACGATTTCACTCAAGGCGCGTTGAGCAGAACGGGCAGCACTTTCGACTTAGCGGTAGAGGGCGACGGGTTCTTCAAAACTAAATCAATAAACGGCGATGTTGCCTACACCCGTAACGGTTCTTTCACACTTAACAACGAATCCTATTTGGTAACTAAAGACGGCGACTACGTTATGGACGAAGTGAATCAAAGAGTAAAAGTTGACACCAAGGTAACAAAAATGCGCTCAAACAATGACATAATTATAAACGACAAGGGGCAAATCCAAATAAACACGGGAGGAAGCCCAATTACACTTCAAACCCTCGCAATCTGCGATTTCAAAAATAAAGAAGATATGCTTTGCATCGGGGGCTCCAAATTCAAGCCGACAGATGCGACCACCAACCCAGAAATCAAAGCAGAGAAATTTTCAGTCCAACAAGGGGCATTAGAAATGTCTAACGCGAATGTTGTAACCGAGATGATAAACACAATTAACACATCGAGAAACTATGAAGCGCTCGCCAAAATGGTTAAAGACAGCGGTGACAGCTTGACAAAAGGCATACAAGTCGGAAGAGTCAGAGCCTAATAAATCGAAAAAATTAAAAGAAACACAAAATTTTAAAATATATAATGGGAGGAAAATAAAAAATGCTTAGATCGTTAACAACCGCCGCAACAGGCATGATAGCTCAACAAAATTACTTGGACGTAATTTCAAACAACATTGCAAACGTAAACACAACAGGGTTCAAAAAAACCCGCGTGGAGTTTCAAGATTTGCTGAGCCAAGCACAAAAATCTCCCGGTGCGATGATTAACCAAGGAACCTTTCAACCCGTCGGTATTGAAATCGGGCTTGGGGTAAAAACCGCAGCAACTACAAGAATGTTCGGCCAAGGTGTTGCTATATCAACAGGCAGAAACCTCGACATTTCAATTGAAGGCGAAGGATTTATGCAGGTAATGAAAGAGGACGGTTCGCTTGCTTACACAAGAGACGGCTCGCTAAAAATGGACTCTATGGGTCAAATCTGTACAACAGACGGCCTTTTAATCCAGCCTCAAACAACAATCCCAAGTAACGCTTCTGAAATCAACATCACAGCAGACGGAAACATCTCGGTTAAAGTCGGCTCAAGCACAACCCAACAAATCGTCGGGCAAATTCAGCTTGTAAAATTCCAAAACCCATCTGGGCTTTTATCAGTAGGACACAACATGTACGTTGAAACTCCTGGTTCAGGTACTCCGATTCAGGATACTCCGGGACAAAACGGAATGGGGACGATTAACCAAGGGTTCTTGGAAGGTTCAAACGTTCAAATCGTAGACGAATTAATCAGTCTTATTAAAGCAGAGAGAGCTTTTGAATCGAACTCGAAAGTAATCAACTCTTCAAGCTCAATACTACAAGCAACAAACCGTCTATCGTAACTAAAAGCCAATCTTAACTAACAGGAAACAAAGACTAAAATGAAAAAAATCATCAACTTATCACTAATTACAATTTTGACGCTCAGCGCATTAACAGTGCAAGCGCGCACCTACAGTGCCGACGAGATAAAAGTCGAAATTTCAAAAAGTGTAGTTGAACATGATTCAAAATACACGGATGCCAGCTTGGTCGCAACCGTTGTCGCGCTACCTTTTATGTCTTTAGCGTTACCAGAGGGAAAAGTTTCCTTCAAGACGAGCTCTTGCCTAGACAAGTTTATGCCGAGAAGTTTAAAAAAAGTAGATGTTTACGTGAACGACAACTTTGTTAAAACTTTCAACGCACCAGTTGACATTAAAGCCTACAAAGACGTTTTGGTTGCTGCAACTAACATCGACAGAGAAAAATTAATTACAAAAAGCATAGTCAACGTAAAAAACATGGAAGTATCGAATAGTCTGGAATACGTACTTACCGAAAATATGATAGAAAAAGAAATCATAACAAAAAAAATGTACAGAGAAGGTGAAATACTAGACAAGCGTCTTGTAAAATTAAGACCAGACGTCCAAAGATGCACTCCGGTAACCGCATACATGACCGTCAACAATCTGATGATATCAATCGAAGCCACTGCACTTGCAGAAGGAATGATGGGAGAATACATCGGGGTAGAAAACAAGGGATACAAAAGAGTTTATACAGGAAAAATCATCGGTGAAAACAAAGTATTGATAGAAATGTAAGGGTAGAAAATGAAGAACACAATTAAGAAAATTTTAATAACACTGTTAATCATAACCGCAACCGCGGTGAGCGTAAATGCGGAATCCCTTTTCACGCTTGGCGCTTCTCAGACCTACGCACCTACACCTAAATCTTTGTTCGGCGGAGTTCAGGCTCGTTCAGTTGGAGATTTGATTTCCATTCTGATGGTTGAAAGCATTATTATGACGGACAAAATAAGCTATGATTCATCAAAAGAATCAAACACAGTCGATAATTTTTCAAAATTCATCAATTCATTCTTTAATCACGACGTTGTCAATCCAAACCTAAACAACTTTGGCGGGTCTAACACTGTAGCAAATACCGCTGCAACCAGTCGTCAAATGACTTTTGGAGACATAATATCAGTTCAGGTAGTCCAACAAATGCCAAACGGGAATTTGGTAGTCCAAGGGAAGAAAACAATCGTAAATGCAAACGAAAGAATGGATTTGGTTGTGACCGGTGTTGTAGACCCAAGATCGATAAACGCACTAGGTCAGGTTTCTTCAAACAAGGTTGCCAACCTTCAATTCGCACAATCAGGCCGCGGTTCGATTTCAAGATCTAACAACGAGGGCATTATCAACAAATTCATAAAATACTTGTTCTAGCGTGAGCGAACAAGACCGAGAAAAAATTCAAAACACATACTGGAGAGGAAATTCAAAATGACAAGATTAATGAAAACAACAATAATAATGCTACTAATGGCGCTGATGACTACAATGATGCCGGTACAAGCTATAAATTCAACCGTAAGAATTTTGGACGTTACCCATATCAAAGGGGTCAGAGACAACCAAATAGTGGGCTACGGGATTGTTGTTGGTCTTCCAGGTACAGGTGACAACTCAAGAGCGACGCAAATCACCAACAAACTGCTTTTGATGAATTTGGGAACAGTAATTGAACAAGAAAACTACATCCAAAAAGGTGGAACTGCAGCCGTAATAATAACAGCAACCGTCCCTCCATTCGCAAAAAACGGTGACAAAATTGACGTAACTGTTTCAACTATGGCAGATGCGAAAAGCTTAGAAGGCGGAGTCCTAGTTCAAACGGTCTTAAAAGCCGCAAACGGTGAAGCAATCGCCGTTGCTCAAGGTCCTCTTTCAGTAGGTGGCGTCAACGCAAAAGCAGGCGGAAGTTCAACAAGAACAGCCATCACAACAACAGGAAGAATCCCTGGTGGCGGAATCATGGAAAGAGATATGATAACAGACATCGGGGATGAAAACTCCGTGACCCTGTCCATCGAAACCTCTGATTACACAATGGTTTCAAGAATAGCCCAAACCATCACAAACCTTATCGCGCCGGCAAAAGCAATTGATGGAAGTAGCGTTCAAATAATGATTCCAGAACAATTCTTAAACAACAGAGTAGCTTTTCTATCAATAATAGAGAACCTAGAAGTCAGCCCAACAGTAGAAAAAGCCAGAGTGGTAGTGAACGAAAGAACAGGAACAGTCGTTATCGGAGCGGACGTGAAACTATTACCGGCAGCGGTTGCTCACGGAAACTTAACAGTCACAGTATCGACCACAACAGAGGTTTCCCAACCTAACGCTTTCGCACAAGGCTCAACAGTAGGGTTCTCAAACTCAGATATCAGCGTAAACAAAACACCCGGAAGTATAATCGCAATGCCGGCAAACAGTAATCTCAACGATTTGGTAAAAGCCTTAAACTCAATCGGCGTGACTCCAATCGATTTAATCTCAATTCTTCAAGCCCTTAAGCGTTCGGGCAGCTTACAGGCAGAATTAATAGTAATATAAGAGGAAAAAAATTGACTATTCAACCAACATCATATAATCTAAATCTGCAAGAAGCGGTCAGCGGAGAACAACAGGTCTTCAACCAAATAAAAAACACAACCTCTGGCAAGGAGCAGTTGACAAAAGTTTCCAAAGAATTCGAGGCTATTTTTATCTCAAAAATGTTCTCGCTTTTAGACCAGACCGTCGACAAAGAAGGCGGGATACTAGGGGAAGAAACCAAGCACACCGAAAAGTTCAAATCGTACATGTACAACGAACTTGGCAGACAACTGGCAAACAACCCTCACTCATCATTCGGGTTCGCAAAACAAGTTTATTCACAGATGGAAAGATATTTAAAATAATGGGTTTTGGGTAATTTAGTATTAGGGACAAAGGATTTAAGAAAGAAGGCAAAATTGGTTAACTCAATAGGAACATCAAATATAAACCCAATAAGAATGTTTAACGCAGTAAACGCATTCAAGGCAGCTCAAGCACCTGTCAAAGAAGATACTATGCAAGATGTTTCAGAAGGTTTAGAGATTAGCGAAGACAGTCTATTGAAAAACCAAAACCTAGAAGAAATAAAACAGTTCGCAAAAACTGCCGGAGAAGAAAATATCTCCGATGAGGATATCAAATACGGGATTACTTATGGAAGAAGCGTTATCGCCGATTACGTCGCATAATAATTAAGGGGAAAACATGGCAAACTCAACATTAACACAATTTAAAGAAGCAGTAGATGAAGAAATAAAATCGTACGAAGCGATGGAAGAGCTTTACAAACTAAAGCAAGCTGTTTTGGTGCAAGGGAAAAGCGATATCCTGTGGGATGTTGATGCAAAAATTATTGACAGAATGAAAACGATAAAAAACTTGGATTTGAAAAGAAAAGAAATAGCAAAATATTTGGGCAGCGACAACATGTCAATGTCTGAAGCAATTGCCAAAGCTCAAGCCAACAACGATTCCATCGCAGAAAAATTAAAAACCCAACAGGCAAAACTGAATGTTTTGGCAGGGTCGATTTCTTTATATGAAAGAACGAATATGGATTTAATTAAGCACGGACTTATAATGACGGGTAAAACACTCAACATAATAGTAAACGCACTTTTACCTCAACCGAATCAGTATAATAGTGATGGTAGAAACGTAGAAAACAATAAGCTTCCAATCAACTCTATAAACGAAGAAGCTTAAACAGGGGAGAACTCTAAAATGTCTTTAATAACAAGTATGAACATATCACAACAAGCACTGCTGGTAAACCAAGCAGCTATTAGCGTGGTTTCAAACAATATTTCAAACGTCAACACCGAAGGCTACTCAAGACAAAGGGTTGAATTATCTCCTGGGGTAAACTACACTCCAATGGGCGGTTCGCCAATGGATCAAGTTTATTCTTCTTCCGGGGTTGAGATTACCAGCATCCAAAGATATACTGACGCTTACCTTCAATCATATTTTCGTGAACAAAATTCCACCAACAGCTACCTGGAACAGTATTCAGAAATAGCCTCTAACGTTGAAGGTTTAACAAATGAACTGAAAGGAGCCGGACTTGAAGAAGCTTTTACAAAATTCTATGAATCCGCTCAAACCCTCAGTCTAAACCCGCAGGACAGCGTTGCAAGACAAAACTACATGCAACAGGCTCAAACCATCGCTCTAAAATTAAACTATCTCTCAGATAACTTTACTGAAATAAGAACGTCTATAGTTGGTGACATTGGGGTTGTTGGCTCTCTCGAGGCGTCAAAAATTTACGGAATCAACTCTGAGGCAAACAACCTTTTGGAGCAAATTACTGGAGTAAACAGCGATATAGTAATGATGAGTTCCTCCAACAGCCCGCCTGGAAGCTTAATGGATAAAAGAGATCAGCTAATTGATAAATTATCTTCGCTTATTCCATTAACAATTTCAGAAAATACGAACGGAACTATAAACCTAAAAATTAATGGTCTAGAAATAATAAACGGAACAGAACAAGTTGCCAGCTTATACTTAGAAACTGGCAGTACCGCTGCTATGCCTGTTTTAGTAAAGCTTAAAGACATGGACGGGAACGTAGTTTCAAACACAATCAACTCCTATATTAATTCTGGAACAATGGGTGCAGTGCTTGATATCGGGGGACCACTTACAACTGATACTTTAACTCTAGCTGGTGTTATGGCAGATTATGACCAACTGGCAAGCGGCTTTGCCTCTATTGTCAACGATATCCAACTGCTTGCAAATGCCAGTGGGACTCCGATGGCCGTAAACAGCACAACAATGTTATTGCAGGCCTCAACCGAGGCTGTATTTGAAAGCGCTGGTGGAGGTCCAATTACAGCCGGCAATCTTAAAATCAACACTGATATATTGAATGACCCATTCTTGCTGGCCGTGGCAAGAGTTAATATTGCCGATTATGACGTGAAAGCAATCGGAAACAACTCAAACATGCTTGAAGTCCTAAAATCTAGAAATATCAATTCGCCTCTTCTGGGAAACGCTCCGCCGGAGAGTGCTTTGGCAAATATTGTCGGGTCAATAGGTTTAAAAAACGCTAACATTGAAAACAATCTGGAAAACCAAACCGCTGTGCTTTCACAGGCTACGACGCAACTGACATCGGTTACCGGTGTAAACATGGAAGAAGAACTTATTGATTTAACAAAATACCAAACTGCATATAAAGCTTCCTCTAGGGTATACACCGTGTGCAACGAACTTTTGGATTTATTGATTAATTTAGGAAGGTAAGAAAGAGGAATAAAATGTTTTTAAGAGCAACAACAACAGCAACAAATAGTACAATGTTAGATTATATTATGGGCAATCAAACAAAATATAACGAACTGTCCGCACAGGCTTCTGCCCAAAAAAAACTGCTGACTCCATCTGATAACCCTACTGATGCCATAAGCGTACTGAATATAAATAAAAATTTGAGCCAAATAAACGGATACATTGATAACATGACCCAAGCTGGAAACGAATTAAATGTTCTGGACAACAGTCTTTCGTCTATAACAAAGAGCCTTCAAAGAGCGCATGATTTAGCAGTTCAAGCTGCAGACGGAACGAACTCTACGAACTCACTAGGTAACATAAAAATAGAAATTGACCAAATGATTCAGTCGCTAAAAGGGATTGGCAACACTCGATATAATGGTTCATACATATTTGCCGGAAACAACGTCGGAACTGTTCCTTTTGTTGACAGCGCAAATGGCGGAATAAGTTACATCGGGACACCAGAAAATAAAGATTACGAAAGATATATCCAAATTTCTGAAGGAGTCGACACAGCAATTAACATCCCTGGTGATGAATTACTAGGATCCTACGACCCAGGAACAGTGGGGCCTCCAGTAGTAGCACCAACGGGCAGTGGTATTTTAAAGACGCTATACGAATTCAGCAATGCGCTTGCAACTGTGCCGATTGATTATAACGTAATTCGCCCGAGCATGGATGCTATAAAAAATAATATTCAAGACATTTCAAATCTAAGAACGAATTTTGGCTCAATAACAAACAGATTTGAGATGACAAAGACTTCGCTTGATGCCAACGTAATTCAACTTAAAAGTTTTAAATCAGACTTAGAAGACTTGGACCTTGCTGAGGCACTTACGAATTTGGCAAACCAAGAACTTGCGCTGAAAGCAACTATGGCGGTTGCCACAAAAACTCTACAATCTGCTTCGCTATTGGACTATATGTAGAAATAAAAAAATTATTTGGGCTCTCGCTTTTTTAAAAAAGGCGAGCATAACCGATATTACAATAAGGCGTAGTCATTGTAATTCGCTCCCTCATTATAACAAGTAAACTTACCATCTTAAAGGCACTCTGTGCCTTTCTTTTTGCCTCTTTTTGAGGCGAAGAATGAGCCGTAAAAAATGGCCTCACGACTTGCCAATGTTACAAAGGTGTAAACACTCAAAAGGAAACAGGGAATAGGGATTAATAAACTGTTCACTCCACACTGCGTCATTGCGAGAAGTGAAACGACGAAGCAATCCAAACGACATAAATCTGCATATTTTGGATTACTTCAACCCAAGTGGTTCGAATGATGAATAAAAAGCAAACTCCAGCTCTAGGCAATCTCGTTTGCCACTTACAACTTACCGTTCACTTTTCACCTTTAACCCCTACCTTTATCATTTCTTAATCTAATACAGAAAAAGGATTTAAAAGAGTTGAAAAATAGTTTATAATTAAGAGTAGTTCCTAACAATAGGTGATAAATTATGGGTTTTGACGTTAATTCTGCAAGTAACAAGCCAGTAATTAGAGAAGCAGCTTCCATGCACAAAGATGGAGGAGGCGGCAACTTGGGCTACTTTGAGGGCGGCGAAAACAAGAAAAAAAAGCATTCCGAAGGAAGCATTTTTGCTGAAGAGAAAGAAGCCGACACATTTGAAAAAAAATCTGACGACAAAGAAGTTGAAGATGATTTTTCCATCACAAACTATTTCGCAAATTTAATATTTACCCTAAAACAGTGGGTTAAGAGACTGATTAACTTTTAATAATCTCTTCTATTTTGCTCCAGTCGAAGTGTTTGGATGTTGAAAATTCTATTAGCGAATTCTTGTCCAAATTTTTAAGCTGGTTAAACAGAATACCGTAGTCTTCTGTTGCAAGCATCGAAACAGAAGGGATTTTCGCTTCAACTGCAAGCTTTTGGACTTTTTCGTCGTAGCAAATGGCAAAAGACTTGATTCCGTACTTAAGTGCAATCAAATTGGCGTGAAATCTCATCGCAATCATATAATCCAGCTTGGAAATCTTGTCGAGAATCTCGATAGACGTTTGGTTGAATATCAACTTTGTTTTAATTTGAGGGTTCATGTGCTTTAAAACGGTTTCAAAATGCCTGCATACCTCTAAATCAAGGCCGTCCTGAAAAGAATAAATTTCTATTTCTTTGTCAGAAAAATCCTTGTTGACCTGAGTCGCCAATTTTACTATCAGTTTTTCTTTAAGAGTCTTGAACCCCCTCAGTTGGACACCCACTCTATTTGATGGCATAGAGCCGACAAGTGAAAGGTCAAACAGCGGATCGCAGACTAATTCGGTCTTGACACCCCATCCTCGAAGTAAAAATAGGCTTTTCTCATCCCTTACCGTTACAGTTGTACATTTTTTAAGAGTATTTTTTGTTAAAAGAGTCCCTATTTTGCTGTGAATAGGCCCTATCCCTTGGGCAAATATTATCACCTTTTTTTTAAAAATCAAGGCGGTGTTTATGACAAAAAGATAGTAAAGAAGGCTCTTTATACTGGTAACGTCCTGCAAAAGGCTTCCTCCGCCTGATATTAAGATATCGCATTTGTTGAGTTCTTTTATTACTTCAATCATATTAAAAGAAGGTTTAGAATCAACCTTGTACAAAGATGATGTCTTGGACGGATTTTTAGACAAAACTTCAATATCGGCTTTGAGCTCCTTGAGTTTTTTTACCAAAACTCCCAAAATCGCCTCGTCACCGAAGTTATCAAAGCCATAATAGCCAGAGATTAAAACCTTTTTTCCCTGTTGATTACTTTTTTTCATACGCTGCTTGAACTTCTTCTTTTGTAGGTATGGATTTTATAGCACCGATTCTACTGGCCTGCAAGCCGGAAACTACAGAAGCTAACCTTGTCGCTTCAAATGGCGAGTAGCCTGAAGCCATCGCGTGTAAAAATCCGCCATTAAAAACATCGCCAGCGCAAGTGGTATCAATAGTTTTGAGCGCATAAAAATCGCAAGAAACAATGTCCCCGTCGTGGCCGGTATAGTATTTATGGTCTTTGGTAGATTTAATCACAACAGTGTTGACACCCATATCCCAGAGGGTTTTTATAACTTTTTCAACGGAGTCTATGTCAAATAGATTCGGGGTGTCACTTTTGGCGCTCAAGAATAAAATATCGATGTCTGAAATAACTTCGTCAAACCATTCTCTGGTTTCTTCCGGTGTAGCTATCAAAGGGCTGTAATTAGGGTCATAAGCTGTTATGGTGCCTTTTTCTTTTGCTATTTTATAAGCTTTTTTTACCGCTTCTTTTGCAGAAAGGGAAAGGGACTGAGAAATTCCCGAAGCGTACAATATTTTCGCGCTTTCGATATATTTTTCGGAAATATCCGTGATAGAAAGCTTTGAGGCTGCGGTTTTTTTTCTGTAATAAGAAAATTCTTTGCTGCCATCTTTCGGTCTCGCCAATAAGTAGAGTCCGTTAACCTCGCTTGATAATTTGACTTGTGAGATATCTAGCCCTTCTGCTTGCCAACTGTCGAGCAAGAATTCTTTGAAATAATCGCAACCGACGCGTGTAATGTAACCAACTTTTGAGCCTAGTCTTTTTGCCGCAACTGCAGCTGCCAGAGTGTCTCCGCCATAGTATTTGTCTAAAGACGTAGCAAGGCCTAGGCTGACGTCACTTGATAATTCTATTAAACTTTCACCGATAGTAATTATATCTAACATTTCATCCATATTTTTTATAAATCCTTAAGTTCTTCTATTATTTTTTTTGCTTTTTTTGTAATTTCGCCAAAACTAGAATCTTTATAAAAATCTCTGCCGACTCCCACTGCAACAGCTCCTGCTCTTATATAATCAACAACTTCATCCAGTAATATGTTACCCGAAGCAATGACGTTCAAAAAAGACATCGGCCTCAATAAATCTTCGATGTATAAAACTCCGCCGAGAGCTTTTACCGGGAATATTTTAATAAGCGGAACTCTCGTTTTCCAAGCGCTGTAAGTTTCGTTTGCTGTCGTGGTGCAGGCTATGAAAGGAACCTGTTTATCTTTTGAAATCTTAACCATATTCATCTGAAAAATCGGTGAAGAAATGATTTTCGCACCTGCCGACAGAGCCATGCCCGCCTGATGGGCTGTTATAATTCCTCCTGCCGAGACAACTGCATTTTTTGAAATCACATTTATTGCGTCATATAGTGAAGCATTTTCGATGTTTATTTCCATAACTTTTATTCCGCCCTCGATAAGCGCATTTGCTGTATCTATTGCACTTTTAGCGTCATGGCATCTTATTATCGGGTAAATTTTCTCGTCTGCTATTTTTTTGATTAAATTTTCTTGCATATTGTATCCTTTTTTGGGCTGAATTGCAGTCAGGAGGCTCGAACGGGTAGGAGCATTGAAAGGTTTAATAGTTAATAATTCCCGTTTACTGTTTACTATTTAATATTTCCCTTTTCCTATTTCCCTTTTCCTATTTCCGTTTTTATTATATCATGATTGTATGAAAATTGTTAAAAATATAAAATCTATAGTAATAGTCTTTTCAATTCTGGTTTTTATGCTGATTGCTTATTTTATTTCCGCGTCGTTTTTCGAACCGAAAGCCTACAATTTTATGGTAAAAAACTTTTCGGCGAACAGGTACGGATCCAAAGAAATCGTGATAATAGTCATCGACGACAAATCCCTCAACAAAATCAGATGGCCATGGAAAAGAGAACTTTACGGAAAAATATTCGGATATTTACAAGATTACACAACAGCAAAAGTGGTCGGTTTTGATGCGATTATCGCAACCCCCGATGTAGAAAACCCGCTTTCTGATAAAAAATTCTTCAACTCGGTTAAAAACATAAATAACCTTGTGGTCGGGTTCTTGCCGTTGAATACCCCTTACGAATACAAAGCCGAGGGCCAAAAATATGACGAAGCATTCAAGAAAAAATTCGCTATAAATATTGAAGACAAAAGAACCCAAAAATACCCTTCTTACTATCAAAGTTTGTCTAAATACCCAAGCGAGTATTTTTCATCCATTAACAAAGTCGGCTCTATCCTTACCACTCCTGATTTAGACGGCTACATAAGAACTATCGACCAGCTTTTGGAGTACAAAGGAAACCTTTACCCTTCTTTGGCGCTCAGAATGTACAGCGCGCTACAAGCGGATGATATCAAAGTTGTGGTTGAAGACAATAAGGTTACTTCAACAGCTTCCGAGTTAGAAATACCGACTTTTTCTAAATCAGGCGGGGTTTTCAACAACCTGCACTACTACAAACCGCTACCGAATTCGGAGTATTCGCACAAAACTTTTTCTGCTATAGATATAATAGAGTCCTACGAGAGTATAAAACAGGGCAAGTTGCCGAAAATTTCTCCGCAGATTTTCGAGGATAAAATAGTTTTCCTAGGCGGGAACGCAAAAGCTATAGCCGTTGGGCTGCAAGATACGAAAAAAACCCCAATATTAGAAGATTACCCAGGGGTGGACATTCAGGCGACAAACCTAGACAACATGCTTAGCAACGAGTTTTTGATTCAAACCACATTTGTTCAGGATATTATGACTATTTTCGCACTGCTTTTGGCGACTTTTTTAACCATAAGATATTTCTCACTCTTTGCCTCGCTTGGAATAATAGCGGCGATGATGATTTCCTACATAGCATTGTGCATAATCTGCTACAGATTTAATCTGGTAATTTCGGTCATAACCCCTATCGCCCTCCAGATAATCACAATGACTTTGTCTTACTCCTACAGATTCATTCTGGAAGGCCAAAACAAGGAAAAAATCAAACACGCGATGGGCAAATACATCTCCCAAGACGTTATGAGAAACGTCGTAAAAAACATAGACAGCCTTCAATTAGGAGGAAAAAGAGCAAACTTGACAGTTCTTTTTGCTGACATAAGAGGATTTACCTCTCTGAGTGAAAAACTAACGGCAGAGGAAGTTTCCGTCATCTTAAATGACTATTTCATAGAAATAGAGCCGATTATAAGCAAATATAACGGGGTCATCAATAAATTCATCGGGGACGCTGTTTTGGCGATTTTTGGTGAACCTATCCAGGACAAAAACCACGCAGTTAATGCCGTAAGGTGCGCAAACGAGATGTTGGAAAAAATCGAGCAACTCCAACAAAAATGGATAGCGGAGGGCAAACCTAAAATCGAAATAGGGGTTGGAATTAACACTGGAGAGGCATTTGTCGGAAATATCGGGTCTGAAAAAAGGATGGAATACACCGTAATCGGGGACATGGTAAACCTAGCAAGCAGAATCGAAAGCTATAATAAGATTTATAAAACAAATTTTTTGATAAGCTCCACCACCTACGAAAAAGTCCGAGATATCGCAGACGTGATAAAGATTTCTGAAGTGACAATCAGAGGAAAAGCCAAGAAGCTTAATATTTACGAAGTTTTAAGGCTGGTAAAGTAAGGCGCGATTCCGGAACACAGTTGAGGTGGGGAACATTTTCGATAACTTGGAACAAATAAAACAGGCTATAGAGATAGAAAGAAAACATCTCTATATTAATATAAAAGGCAAAAATCAAACCTTTGCAAGATTTATCAAAGGGGAGATTTTGAAAGCGTACAAAAACTCCAAGAAAAACCCGAAATGGCAGATTATGATGGAAGTTTTTGACCAGTACTCGACCGATTCGATGCCGCTGAGAAGAAAAGCCATCGACAGGCTTGTCACTGTAATTAGAGCCGAACTAAATCCGCCAAAAACACCGGAGGAAACCGAATTAAGGTCAAAGTCTCCTTTTGAAACCGACGTTATTTACGTCAAAGGGGTTGGCCCGAAAATCGGCTGTGCGCTTAACAAACTGGGGGTTTACACGGCGAGTGACCTGCTGTTTTACTTCCCGAGAAAACACATCGATTACTCGAACAGGACTCTCATTAAAAATTTAAAACCCGAAACAAACGTGACCGTTTTTGGCTATATTAAATCAGTTCAGGCGTATATGACCAAAAGTAATTTGAGCATCCTAAAAGTCAAGATAGCAGATGAAAGCGGAAATATCGACATCAGCTTTTTCTACAAACAGGCAAACAGGCATATGCTTGAACGATACAAGGCACAGTTTCCGACAGGTGCGGGGATTATGATGTCGGGGACGGTTAAGATGAACAGTTTCGACGGAAGGCTGACCATTGACAAACCGCAATACTCAATTCTAGCCGGCGATTTTCTCGACGAGGGCGAATCGAAAAATCTAAATCTGGGCCGAATTGTCCCTATTTATTCACTGAATGAAAACCTAAACATAAAAACCCTCAGAAAAGCCATATTTAATGCCATTGAGACTTATAAAGACGCAATCGAAAACGTGGTTCCTGATTTTCTGATGGAAAAACACGAGCTTCTTGACAAAAAAGAGGCCGTGGCGCAACTCCATTTTCCTGAATCGCTGGAAAGTTTAGAAAAAGCAAGATTTTCGCTCGTGTTTGAGGAACTGTTTTTAATACAGCTCAAATTGGCAGTCCTTCGTGAAGACAACAGAAAAAACAACAAGTCAGTTCCTCTGAAAATCAAGGAAAACGGACTGGTGAGGCAATTTATCGAAAACCTTCCGTTTGAACTTACCAACGCGCAAAACAGGGCAATTGAAGATATATTGAAGGACTTGAACTCCACAAAACCGATGCAGAGACTACTGCAAGGCGACGTGGGGAGCGGAAAAACCGTAGTGGCAACCATTATGATATTAGCAGCAATAGAGAACGGTTATCAAGGTGCTCTGATGGCACCGACGGAAATTCTCGCCCAGCAGCATTACAACAATCTGGTTCAATGGCTTACTCCGCTTGGGTTAAGCACCGAAATGTTCTTGGGAAGCAACTCTAAAAAACTCAGAAAAAGCATCGAGGGTAATTTAAAAAGCGGCCAAACCCACATCGCAGTCGGCACCCAGGCACTCATTCAGGAAAACATTGAATTTGCCAACCTAGGCGCGATTGTAATCGACGAACAGCACAGGTTCGGGGTAAAGCAAAGAACGCTGCTTAAAACAAAGGCACAAAGCCCGCAGATGCTCACGATGACTGCCACTCCAATCCCGAGAACCCTTGCCCTTACCGTCCACGGGGATTTGGATTTGACCATAATCGACGAGCTTCCAAAAGGCAGAAAACCGATTGAAACCACCTTGATTTCTGCTGGCCACAAAGAGGCTTACAAATTAATCCAAAGGGAAGTGGAGCGCGGCCAACAGGCTTATGTGGTTTATCCTCTGATTGAGGAAAGCGAGACCCTTTCAGCCAAGGCGGCAACCATTGAGGCTGAATTACTCCAAAACGAAATTTTCCCACAGTTCAAAATCGGGCTTTTGCACGGAAAGCTTAAAAACGATGAAAAAGAGCGCGTTATGGCCGATTTTAAATCAAGAAAATACGACATTCTCGTCTCCACAACAGTTGTGGAAGTCGGGGTGGATGTTCCCAATGCCACGGTCATGATGATTGAAAACGCCGAAAGGTTCGGGCTTTCGCAGTTGCACCAACTTCGAGGACGTGTCGGAAGAAGTGACCTGCAATCCTACTGCATCATTTCGACTTCTACTAAATCACAGGAAACCAGACAGCGACTGGAAATTATGACCCAAACGACAGATGGGTTTGTCATTGCGGAAAAGGATTTGGAAATCAGAGGGCCAGGTGAATTTTTGGGGGTAAGGCAAAGCGGCTTGCCTGATTTAATCATTTCCGATTTGGTCAAGGACGCCAAAATTTTGGAAATTGCCAGAAAAGAGGCGATTGATTTTGTCAAATATTACGACCTTGACAAGTTTCCGGTCTTGAAAAATTCTAAGGGGCTAACTTCAACAAACAACTATGATCTCGTAAACGCTGGATAGACGTGCAATTGCAAGATTAATCTAAAAATTTATCCAAAAAAATTAAAAAAGTGCTTGCTTTTTTTTGTTAATTAAATTAAGATTAAGTTATATTTATTCAAGAAAATTCAAGAAAATAAATATTTTGTAATAAAGGTTTATTATAAATGAATTGAGAACTGGTAGCAAAAGAAGTAAGGATAATGACTATGACAGAAAATGCAGAATTGCAAAATGAAGTTGACGCTCGCCAAAAGATATTAGTAGCTGATGATGAAGCTAGTATCAGAAGGATTTTGGAAACACGTTTAAAAATGGTCGGATACGACGTAATTGTAGCGGAAGACGGCGAAGAAGCTGTTAGCGCATTTAATAAAACAAACCCAGATTTGGTTGTACTTGACGTTATGATGCCAAAAATGGACGGTTATGGAGTTACTAGAGAAATCAGAAGGACTTCTGACGTTCCTATTATCATCTTGACTGCATTGGGCGACGTTTCAGAAAGAATCACGGGACTTGAGCTTGGTGCTGATGACTACGTTATCAAACCTTTCAGCCCGAAAGAGCTGGAAGCGAGAGTTAAAGCTGTCCTAAGACGAACAAGCAACCGTGAAGCTGTTGTTCCTACAGGAAAAATTACTAAAAACGTTATCACAACAGGTAACATTAAAATAGATACGGCGAGACGCCAAGTGTTCAGAAAAAACGAAAGAATTCGTTTGACTGGAATGGAATTCAGCTTGTTGGAATTGTTGGTAAACAACTCTGGTCAGGCTTATTCAAGAAACGAAATTCTGCAACACGTTTGGGCTTATCCGCCTGATCACAGAATCGATACAAGAGTTGTTGACGTACACATTTCAAGATTGCGCTCTAAATTGGAATCAGATCCTGCTAACCCAGAATTGATTTTGACAGCTCGCGGAATCGGGTATATGTTCCAAAGAATCAACTAGCAACAGCCGTTGACCTTTAGGTCGTAGGGGTGTTCGTATCTTGAACTTGATTCAGAATCTCAATAAAATCATATTTAAAAATCCCGATTGCAAAGTCGGGATTTTTTTGGTTCAAAACCTGCAAAACGTCATTGCGAGACGTTAGCCGTTTATCTTGAAAAAGGTATTACACCGAAGCAATCTCCTCCGCGTGCAAAAAAGCAGAGCTTGGGTAATTAAGTGTAAAAATACGGCTTTGACAGTAAATATTTTTATTATATAATAATATTACCAAATGATATGGCGGGTGTCGTCAAGCGGTTAAGACCTCGGCTTGTGGTGCCGATATACGTGGGTTCGAATCCCATCATCCGCCCCATTTTTAAATTAGAGCAATGAAGTCCCTCTGAAGAGCAATCTACGAGGGACTTTTCATTGGTTCGAAAAGTGCTATTTTCTACGTTTTGTTCATGCACTTTTTTTTTAGTATTAACGGCTACATCAATGGACTCAAGCTCCTGTATTAACAGGGATTTATGGGTGGTTCGAAAAATATTTTTATCATATGTTAATCCCCTTGGATAAATTATTGATTGCAGTTTATATTTAAAATCAGCATCCCCACCATTCCACAACTCATTTAAGTGCGCTATTGAGTCACAACAATAATTTAGACACTTTTCAAAATCATCTTTCGGAATCTCGTTTAGGCAAATTTCCGCTTTGAATTTAGATATATCTGCTATTAATCGAGCATTCATAGCATCAAAATCCTCTTTTGAAATCATATCATCGACATATTTATCCATTAATCGTTTCTTCTTTAATTCTAAGGCTTCTAGTTCAGATCTAAATTGTTTATCTCTCTTGAGCCTTGTTGAAATTTCAGACTTATAAATTTCCTTACTCATCTTTCGCATTATTTCAATAATCTCTTGACGGGGAGTAATTTCGCTTAAATGCTCTAAAAAATCTGTCTCTAGTTGTGTTTTAGTCATACGGAATTTTTTATTACAATTTACATTGTAGCAATGATAATAAGGGAATTTTCCGCCGTTGCCTTTACTTAAACTTGCCGTTAAGTTTCTTCCGCAATTAGGGCATTTGATAAATTTTTTGAGCGGAAACGCAAGCTTATCTTCTTTGTTTAAGGGGCATTCAATAATTTTTGACTTTTTCCCTTCGAAAAGTTCTTGAGCTCTATAAAATGTTTTATCGTCAATCAAAGGTTCAAAAATCCCTTTTACTGGTTCCTTTAAGGCTTTATTGTCAACATATCCTCTATAAATATGTCTTCTCAAAATCCTGTCAACTGCATTTTTCATATCATTAGTTCTGAATCCATCTTTTTTAACCTCAGACAAAATTTCCGTTTTAGTATATAAGCCAGTATTGAATAGCTCAAAAATTTTTTTAATGTGTTTCGCATTTACTGGGCATGGTATTAATGATTTATTTTTCTCTCTATTCGGTTCTGGGTCGTTTAGATAGCCGACTGGAGCTAAACTTACCCATCTGCCTCTGAGCATTGCGCCTTTAAGACCTAGTTTTGTTCGATCTCCAATTTTTCTCCATTCGTAACGGCTTGTCCCTTGGGTAATCCATCTTAAAAGTTCCCCTTCTGGAGTATCTTCATTATTTTCGCGTACTGAAAGCGGAGTAATATTATTAACTTTAAAAAATTTAAATAATTTATAATAGTCTGTTTGCTCGCCTCTAGATAATCTATCCCACCTCCAAAAAATTAAACCATCAATTTTCTGTTTGTTTTTCGCACAATATGTAAACAATTTTTTTAGTTCAGTTCTGACCAGATTCTTTGCGCTTTCTCCTTCTTCTGTAAATATTTCTGCTACTTCATAGCCATTTTTGTCTGCAAAATCAATGCATTCTTGCGCTTGTTGACCTAAACTGTAGCCATGCTTTGCTTGCTCCTCTGTTGATACCCTTACATAAATAACAGCCCTTTTCATTCTTACCTCCTTTTACTCTTGAATGATCCTATTTAACACTAAAATTATTATTTTTCAAGATCCGCATTTGAATCTGAGATATATTGTTTTACCAATATTGTTGTAATTTGATAAATTGAATGGATGATCTCGCTGATCTCATCGTCAGAAAATTCGCAAGCAGATGATTCTAACGACCGCTTATATTTATCGATGTTAGCATCATTCATATTAAATTCTTCAAAATGGTTATGCGACATATTCTCTTTTCCAATGTATAAGAGAATTATCTTATTTATAATTTTTAAGGGAAGGTGAATAGAAATACACCTAAAATGCAGTTATATTTAAACTATACAGAAAAAAAGGTGGATGCTATCTACCAAAAGGTGTTGGGTCTTTTGTTCTTTTTCTTCCAGCTGGGGCAATCCTTGCCGATTTTGTTTTGGGAGAAATAAACGCTTCGTATTCTGGGGCGTTTTTATTAAGAGGTTTGATCTTAGGTGATGATTTTTCATCATGGTATTCAAAAATAAATCCAAGTATACTGAATCCATCTGATGTCCCTCCGTATAAGTTTTTACAAGTTGGCTCTATAAAACATGTTAGTTCGAATTTGTTTTGTAGACCCCGTTTATGCCCGCCACTCCAAGTGTTATCATATATTCTTCTATATAAATCACTTATCCCCGTCGGATCGTATTCAACCTCGGTATTATTATATTTTATTGTTTCCTTATTTTCCTTATCTCTTTTTTTTCTTACTTCCTTGACTAAGTCAGTTGATTCCACAATAAGGTCTTCTTGGGAGGCATTTCTTCCATCTTTCAATGTAAGATACGGAAGAGGAATTCCTTCACACTTTATTAGTTTGTATAAAAACCAAAAATATTTGTCGGTAAAAAAATAAGTAACGTCATTTGCATAGTTTTTAAAATCAAGCCTCATAATAAGTTCTTCTTCATCAACTTCAATATTTGTAATTTCGATATTCTGGTTCTTTACCTGATATAAAAGTTTATTTAATGCCGTACTTAAATCAGCAGTAATTGCATATGTTGCGAATAGACCATTATATAGCTGTTATAATGACAACTTTAATTCTGAAATTTTAATGGTCGGAAGAGTTTTTTCAATTTCTCTTAACAATGCAGGATTTAAAATTGCTTGTAGTTGCGCATCAAACTCATTAATTATTGGCAGGTATTCTTTTACTAAAGGTGCGCATTCAGTGTGAAATTCAACTTTTTGTAATTCACTTAAAAAATCTTGCACAATATTATCATCAATCTTAAATGGAGTATATTTCTTAATTTCTATTGTGTCCATGTTTATTTTATAAGCAATTATTTTGGTCTGCTTATAATCTTCGAAATTTGTTTCATTTAAAACTTTTTGTATTTGTTTTTCTACAGTAGAGATTTCTTCATTATATTGTTTTAGATACAGTATAACCTTATCTGTAGCTTTTTTTATATCGCTTAAGGTATACAAAAAATCCGCTTTACTCATTCAATTACCTCTATTTTAACATTAGTCTTATTATACTTTAAAAACCACTGATAGTGAATAGTATCAAGATAACGGCGTAAATATTTTAAAGCTCAATGGTCGAAAAGCGGCAATTAGATGGACATTCACCCTTATTAATATCACCCAAAAGAGCTATAGCGCGGCTTGGGGCTGCATGTTAACCTAAAAAAGCAATGTCCAAATTTGACATGGCTACCCTTTATCATGAAAAAGATATTACAGAATGGAAAACCTTATGCATAAACGATACCCATCAATAGTAGAAACCCTAAGAAAGACTTATTCGGAATATGAACTAGAAGAGTTCTATATGTTTTTAGATAGAAATGATATGCCAGCTCGCTTGGGATATTCCTTCATGAAAAACTTACTACCATTTATATACTTAGAAATCAGTGAAGAAGCACTTATGAAAGTGTTTACAGAAGAAAAGCTCTATCTGTTGCTATCGACTTGGTTAGAGAAAAACAGGTTAACGGAAACTGAAGAATATAGTCTGCTTTATCACAAAGTATTACTGCATCAGAATACGCTATGCAGAAAATTATTGAATGAGCGAAACTTCTACGGTAATCGAGAGAACATAAAACTTGCAGTGGAAAAACATTGTAAAGGTAAAAATTTATTACTTGTCTATGATTCAAGCCCCTACAGGCGAATTAAATTCCCAGTAAAATCAATCCTTTTAGAGCTGTCTGCCTGCCCACATTGTAAAAGAGATGCCTGTGCCGTTATTGCTATAAGCGGGAATTATTACATCCAAAATTCATATGCGATTGATTTTGTATGTCTTAACTGCGGAGAATTTTCTACAAGCTCGGAAGCCCCAGAAAGTTGGGATCGCTGGAGAAACCTAACCAAGGAATTGGAACACCCTGATGTAATGCTGGGTCCTCAAAATCTAGAAGGGTTAATCTTTGATAAAACAAATAAACATTATAAACAACTTCAGAGCAGTGCACCAAAATTAGTTTTAAGAAACAAAGTATGATGGGAGAAAAAATGGATTTATACTTAATAAAAGCTATAGAAGACTTTAAGAATAATTATAAAGAATATAACCTAAATGCCTTTTATGACTATTTAGATGGTAACAATAACTTACTAGAAGATATAAAGAAGGAATTTGAGGATAGTCCATTCGCAACTATTAACTTTGGCGTAGAGATCCACCGAGTACAAAACATTTTATCTGAGCTTTATCTTTTTGACGTGACTTACAAGTGGTTAGAGGATAATAAAGACTTAGTAGGGAACGATTATTCTACCTTAGAATTCTTACTTCAAAAAAGGTTAGACACTATATTGGAAAAGTTATGGCACAAAAGATCTGGAACCTATAACAAGGAAACTTTAAAATATTTAGTTAAGAACTACAGCAAAAATAAACGCAATATACTTGCCTGTCAGATAGTCAGATACCCTGCTGGATTAAAAACAATCCCATCTAGTTCAATCGCTTTTCGAATCTGTAGAATTTGCGGTGAGAATCAAGTCGCTGTATATCAAGCCTGTGGTAGTTCGATGTCGGGGCATAACCGTATAAATAGTATTTGCATTGCCTGCGGTAATGTTACCTCCGAAAGAAACATCGAATTGTGGCGACAGTGCATAAAAGCATTCAATGAAGCTGGTACGAATAAATAAGGAGGTATTATGACGCTAATTCCATGGAAAAATGACATAGAAAATTATGAATCAATTAAAAAAGTGGTACCCCCTCCCCCACAAGTTAATAAATGGGTTGAGATGGCTGATGAAACTAATTTTTTTGGAGGTTTATTTGTTTTGATATTTTATCTTTCTGTATTTGTAAACCTTTTTACTTTTATGGCATCGGATGGGTTTTTACACAGTGTACCTTTAGCTATTACGCTTGATATTATAGTCGGCATAGTTTTGATTAGCGCATTGGTAGAAGCAGGCGGTTTTAATTTCATACTGCAATGCATTATGTCATTTATTGGTGGATTTGCCGAACCAAGTAGCGTAACTTTTGAAGATATTGAAGAAGATAGAAGAAGAGACGCTAAAAAGCAACAAGAAATTTCAGACAGATGTGCTCAAATGTGGGACAAGGTTAACTCAGCGAATAAGCCTAGTGATGGTATGGATTTTAATACGAAACAAAAAGAAAAAAGAAAAGCCGCCGCTTATGCCAAGGCTGACCCTGAATTCTTAGTAGATTATAAATCAGTTGGAGGGGCATGGGTTCGTGATATCGTTAGAGGCAGAGACAAGGGCGAAGTTTTAGCACGTTTTCGAGAATCTCCGACTGTCCAGTATATGGGCGGCGTAATGGGGATTTACGAATAACGAATTTTCTTTTGATTTCCAAAAAATTAACGGCAAATTATGGCTCACATGCAACATTTGGTACCCAACAATATTTCGACCACCCTCAAGCCGCGTCTAGGCGGCTTAGATTGAATATTCTAATTAACTTCAACTACCCAAAAGCGGCTTAACCATTGAATTTGTTCAGGATATTGTAAAAAAAGTCGACCCCTCTAAAACCAATGAAATATAAGTGAGCAAAAATAAGCTCAGGTAGCAATTATCAACCTTTTATCAAGTATAGTTTGTATAAACCCTAAGTATATTACGCAATGAAGGAATTAAGAATGAAAAATCCGAAAGAAAAGCAAATTAGCCAACTAAAAAACAGAAGTACTGGTGATATGAAAATTTTAGTTGAAGTTGTCGAGTCTATGTTCAAAGATATAGAGAATATAAAAATTGATTTAGCAAAACCAAGCAAAGCAAGTGCAAAAGGGATTCTGCAATATTCGGAAATTATTGATAGCTCCATCGGTAAGGATTTCAGTGAAATATTTGCTAAGGAATTTTACTACAGCTTTATGTGGTTAGAAAAAGAGTCTAAGGAAACTGGCCGCAGTTATCAGCAGATTCTTCAAGGGATACTAGATTCTTAATTGATTTGATTAAGATGTTCCTGCTCAGTATCTTTAAGACATTTTTGTAATTGCTCCAACATGCCGACATAGTATTTTAACTCACTATCTGTAGCTCTGTATATAATTTTTTGAGCTTTATTTCGTAAGGAATCCTTTTTTACTGGCGTATCAAAATCAAAATCTTTCATTTCAACTTCAAGAATTTCCAATATTTTAGCAAAGTTGTCAAAAGTAGGAAAATGCACGCCCGCCTCAATTCTTGATAGTTGCTTCTCGTGCATGTCAACAGACTCAGCCAATTCTGCTTGTGTCATCCCTTTCAGGCTTCTGAATTCTTTTATTTTTGCCCCTATATCTTTTTTGTTCATACTATTCTCCCAACGCATTATGTTACCTTTTTCATGCTAGATGGTAATAAGGGGATAATAAACAAGACCAAGCAGCACCTTGAAGCAGACAACAAGTAATGAAATACAGATACTTTTGTAAATTATATTAAGCTATTTGTTAATAGTTAATTATTCTTCTGATTGTTTACTAGCAACCCTTTAAGGGCTTATACGGCATTTGCAAAATATTGCGTAGCGGCACTTAGCCTTGATTTACGATGTTATTATGGTAATATATTCAAAAAAGGTAATGAAATTCAGCACTAAATATATTTTAAAAAGTAATGGAGATTTGGAATGAGCGAAGCAACCAAAAAATGCCCTTATTGTAACGAAAGCATCAATTTAATGGCTAAGAAATGCAAGCACTGTGAAGAATGGCTAGAGGAAAACAATCAAGATTTAGAAAAAGAGCCAATTACAAAACAACCTACTGTAAATTATACGGAGGGTTGCGCACCTAAGCATAAAAATAATTTTACCTTTGACTATGAAATCTCAGTATTGATTAACGGAATTTTATTATTGGGCGTGCTCTTGCTAATAAAGACTAATAATACAACTTTAGTCGGAGTTTGTTTGATATTCGTAATTTTAAACAACATCGCTATGGCTTTTCGAGGATTTAATGAAAATAGAAGCCTTCTAACAAAAGCTTCCCTAGTAGTAGGAATTATTTTATTAATTTATGTATTTTTAATTTAAGGAGTATCAGTATGAGTACTAAAAGATGTCCACATTGTAGTGAAGAAATTTTAGCAGTAGCAAAAAAGTGTAAGTACTGTTTAGAATGGCTTGAAGAAATAGACATAGAAGATAAAACAGGGGGCAATAATTTAGTCGAGAATATTAGCCCCAATAGTCTAAAGGAAGCTATTGTAGCCTACATTCAAAAAACACCGTTACGGACAAAAAATATTTTAGCAAAACCGAATATAAACAATATAATACTGGAAAAATATCAAGTTAAGATAGACAAAGGCGAAGAACCATTAATAATTCTGTATAAAACGGCTCCTTTCGGTATGACATCGACAAAACTCTTAATTACTGAAAAGAAGATTTATTTCAAAGCGGTTCCCGATACGTTTTGGACTAGTTTGTTTTTATATTTCATGAAACCAATTCAGGGTTTTTGTGAAATTCAAGGACTAGAATCCTTAGAAATAGCAGAACATGACACTTGTTACGGGAATGCTTATATTGGACATCAATTAAAAATAAACAATCAAGTAATCGGATTAGTAAGAATGGGAGCGGGTATGTATTATGACGAAGAGGCTATATGTTACCTAAACGGTCTTTTCGATTACTTAGCTGAAAATGATTTTATAAAGAATGCCGTAAAAAAATATACTTGGCAATAATAAAGGAGAAAATAATGTCTGAAGGAACTAAAGAATGCCCTTATTGTGGCGAAAGCATTAATATAATGGCTAAAAAATGTAAACATTGTGGGGAATGGCTTGAAGAGAAAGAAGCTTTACCCTCTTCCCAATCCGTACAATTGACTGCCGATATTGGACAGGCAATTCCCAATGAAATCAGAAAATGGAATTGGGGTGCCTTTTTATTGAGTTGGATTTGGGGCATTAGGAATAAAAGCTATTGGACGTTTTTAGCACTAATTCCATATTTTGGCTATTTATGGATATTTGTTTGTGGCGTAAAAGGTAATGAATGGGCTTGGAAAAATCAAAAATGGGAAAGCGTAGAGCAATTCAACAATGTTCAAAAAACTTGGGCTATGTGGAGCGGTATAATAGCTGGGGTTGCTTTTTTAATAGGTATGCTATTAGCTCAATGACAATTAGGAGTAGGAATAAATGAGTGAGACTAAAAATTGTGCTTTTTGCGGAGAACAAGTATTGCTTCAGGCTAAAAAATGTAAATTCTGTAAAAACTGGCTAAATGACGAAAAAGACACTAGTGAGGAGCTCAAGAGTTGCCCTTATTGCTATGAAAAAATCAACGTCAATGCAAAGTTGTGTAAGTTTTGTGGTTCAAACGTTACGGCTCTTGATGTAACGGCGTCACAAGATATAAGAAACTCGCTTAAGGGTTTTACAGAGTTTAAAGAAATTTTATGTTTTAATTGCGGATATAGCGGTACAATGGGGGTAATTGAGACTTCAAACATCTTTGAATTACCCTGGTGGCTTATTGTTATACTTATCCTCTGTGGCGTTGGAATTCCTGTTCTGATAGGACTTTTTGTTATTCAGTATTTTACAAAGAGGCTATTATGTGAGTGCCCTAATTGTAAAGCCAGCATTGTTGTAAAGAAGGTGAACATATAATGAGCGACGTAAAACCATGTCCTATTTGTGGCGAAGATATATCGATAGAGGCAATAAAATGTAAGCACTGCGGTGAGTTTTTAGAAATGCCTATAGATACAAACATTTCAAAGAAACCTTGTCCGTTTTGCTGTGAGTTAATACCTGAAACCGCCCTTCTTTGCGAATTCTGTAATAGTCCTATAACGGAGACTTCACCCGACTATAGAAGCACTCAGGGTATTTATGAAAATAATTCTGGCTATGGAAGTTCTACGATTGTGCCCGCAGATGTAAAAAAATGGAATTGGGGTGCTTTTTGGACTACATGGATCTGGGGACTGGCAAATAACAGCTATTATACGTTATTGGCATTTATTCCTTACCTCGGTGTCCTATGGATGATAGCTTGTGGCTTAAAAGGCAACGAATGGGCTTGGAAAAACAGAAGATGGAGTAATGTTGGAGCCTTTCATGCGTATCAATATAAATGGTCTAAAATCTCTAATATTACTATGGGTATAATTTTATTATTAACACTATTACTATCTATAACGATTTCTACTTTAAGTTCAACATCACCTCCAGTAGACGCCGTTAAGCAACAACAAAATTACGAAAAAGATTACACGCGTTACGTTAATGAAACAATTCAAAATGAATTCTTTACAGAGAATTTTTTAAAGACCCGTGTTGTAACTGGCGACTTAGTCATAAATAATGATGGCAGTGTTGCAAAGGTAAGCCTTCATACCGAACCTGTAGATAAAACTTATTTAGAAACAATTGTGGAAATGGACAAAAATGATGCGCGCCTAATAAAAGATATTGAAAATGAAATATTTAATATGAAGTTTAAACCTCTGGACACGAATTTAACGCATTATGAAGATAATTTCAATACTTTTAATGTGGGATTAAAAATAACATCTAAAAATTACTATATTGAAGAATATCAAAAACGTTTAACGGATGCGGCATTAGAATATTTATATTTGCCTGAAGGCGTAAATACTTTAAGTTGCGCTGTTTCGGCTAAAGTCGATAGAAGTGGGAAGATTCTATCAATTGGTATAAATAATTCATCAGGTAGCAGGGAATTTGATGATAATGCTATTACGGCGGTTAGAAGAGCTTCCCCCCTAGAATATGGACTTCCACCTGAATATAAAGGAGATACGGCAGACCTTCTAATAAAACTTTGGAAAAAGAAAGATATGCATGAGGTAGACTCTACAGATACGAAATACATTGATAATACTGATGATTATACCTATTAAATCATTCACATATCGTACGGAGAAACATCATGCGCTACTCGCAGAAAATTCAGCCAATACGTTAGCTCAATTTCTTTTTGATACTTATAACTGCCAAGTCGGGAGAGGGAGGATTAAAAAATGAAGTTTATACTTGTTTTATTAATGGCACTATTTTTTACCATAAATATTTCTATTGCTGGAGAAATTTCCTCTAGTTGCACTTATAAAGGAATCCCCCTGTACGGAAATGTTAAAATCGTAGAGAGCTTTCCCGACATAAAAGTAAAGGTAGTTGAAAATTTCCCAGATTCTTGTGGCGAGTGGAAATATGTAGAAAGTTTCCCCGATTTTAAAATCAAGTTTGTTACTTCCTTCCCTGATCTAAAAATCAAATATGTAGACTCATTTCAAGGGGTAACAAAATAAAAAAAATCAACCGCAAATTAAAGCTCGCATGATACATTTGATACCGAGGGATGTTTAGATGACCTTCTTAGCTCTCCTGAGCTGCTATGCTGACGAATTTTGATTAAGTATGAAGCCTGAAAAGCGGCATTGTACCTCGATTTTACTCTGATGGTTATAAAAAAAGTCGAGGGCTTTAATATCAAGAAAATATAAGTGTGTTAAAATAAACTCAGGTAAGCTTTTTTATCTTAGTTATATAAAGAGGGATATTTAGCATGGATGATATTGGAGATTTTGTTGAAAATTGGTTAAACAATAATCCGTATTTGAAAAATGAAAAAGATTTTTTGGAAATGGAAAGTAGAATATTCACTAGTTTAGATAACAAAGATTTTGAAGGGTTTTTGATCCATTTTGGCAACATTGACAAGATAGATGCTTTTTTACTTATTAAGGATATGGTCTCAAATAGAGCAAATAAAATAAGTTTATTCAGAGATGTTTGGTGTCTGTCTGACATCCAGCATAGAAGAATAAATGAATTAAAAGAACTATTTCTTGATTTTCAAGTGGATATCATGAATGATGAAGAAAAAGCAGTTTTAAACAACTTGCCCAATAAGATAACAATATACAGAGGAATTAGGGTTCCAGTACAGTTTGACCTTGGAGTATCATGGAGTATTAATCAAACTATAGCAGAAAAATTTATGCTATATACAGCTGGTATATATTTTGAACGTTTAATGGGTCGGAATTTGCCACCTACACCAAGCTTGAGAACAGCAACGATAGACAAAAAAGATATCATTTGCTACTTGAATTTAAGGGAAGAGCAGGAAGTTATATATTGGGATAAAGAAGTAAATTAAAAATAGTGATAAGCTGTTTCTTCCAATGTTGAAGCAGTTACTAGCTTAATTAATCAAACCTACCATTCCAAAAATTTCTAAGGACTTCTTGTAATGGTCTTTCTCCATCGGGATAATCAGAGATTTTAGCTCTTTGTAAAAAAGATAATTTTTCATAGGGGGTGCCTATGAAAGGATTTTTTGTTGGTATTAGAGTTTCTTTATCTAGTACACTTACAATAACTCTAGGAATATCACATGCGATAGCTTCGAATGGGTCAGTTTTAGCATAATCACAAATCTCTGAAACTTTCTCCCCATATTTTTGTCGATATCCTGTAATCTCTATTCGATTTTTGTATAAATCAAGTTCTCTTGCTAAAGTTTTTGCTCCTAATTTATCTAACAATCTATCTTCATGAGCACTGTGAATAACTTCATGTAAGCCGAAATTCAAAAAATGAGGTGTGCTTGAAAGCCCAATTGCATAATCATAATCTGCTATTTTATCAATATTTTCCCAGATATGTAAACTATTAAAAAATATGCTTCTAGGAAGAACTCTTTCATCAGAATCTTTTATTAATTTTGCAGGTAACAGATTACAAGTGCCTAAAGCATATGGATTCCCGATATTTAATTTATTAAAATCCTCAACATAAATTCCTTTTGGCAGGGCTAATTTTAGTTTATACTTTTTGTTAAGTTGTTCAAAAATTTCTACTGTTTTATCACAGCACCAAGCAATAATTTTATTCCCTTTGAAATCTGTTGGAATTCCTTTTTTTGCGAGCCTACTCGATATTTCTAGCACATCTGCTCTTTGAATCTCTTCCATTATTTTGGGCGTTAAACCAGCCCCAAAATTGACTTTTGGATTTTGAGGTTTTATATCATTATTGTTTTGAAAAGAAAATATTACTTTCAATTAAATTTTTCCTTCTACTTATCTGATTATATAAAACAAAAAAGAAAATAACTTGCTAAAAAATCCTATTTTGTAAACCTTTTTTAACAATACGCTATATAAAGTTCATTATTGTCTTTTATATGTTTTTATTTAAATAAGGGGAACGTGCGTGCATGCAGATTAATAACGTAGGTAATATTCAAATTATTCAAAAACAGCAGAATTTCAAAGGAAGTTCTGCAAATTCTAGTACGTTTTCAAGTTTCCCTAGTTATCAACAAATTCCCTTAGAAACTTCTAAAGCATACGTTTCCCCGCAGATTAAGGAAGGTTACAAGGAAATTGAAACTTTTGATATCCCATATATTGGCAAGGGTAAGTTATATGAACTTGCAAATGGTCATAAAGTTATTATAGTTCCGAAAGCTAGTAAAACTTATATTTCAACGATTGTTGGGGTTGGATTTTCTGATGAGCCTGCTGATAAGAAAGACATGGCTCATTTGTCAGAACATTTGTTAGCAAATTATTGGAATAAAGCAAATCCAACATCCGATATAACAAAAACATTAAAAGAGGTAGGGGCGTATCCAAATGCAGCTACAGGAAACTGTTCTACAAAATATTATATGTCTGCTAATGTTCAAGACAATACGGATTTAGAAAACTTGATAAAAATTCAATTAGGAACTTTGACGAATAATAATTTTAGCGATGAAGAAATTCAAAAAGAAAAAAATATTGTTATAGAAGAAGCTAAAGAAAATGGATATTTTACAGATGAAACAAGAACTGCATATAACCAAACAAAAAAGAACTTATTTTGCCTAGATAATTTAAACGGTATTGTTGCCGAAAATACAATGCACAAAATTGAGGATATTAAAAAAGAAGATTTAGAAAAATTTTATAACAATTTCTATCGCCCTGATAACATGACTACAGTTATTGTGGGTAATGTAGATGATAATTCTATAAAAATTATAGGCAAGTATTTAAATAAAATGGGAAACCCGAAGACCAAAACTGAAAGAAATAATATTTCAAATATCAAAGAAGATGTGTCTATAAAACAATTTCAAAGAAACGATATGGAAAGTCAAGACAAAAGTAATAGATATTGGCACTTTACAGAACTATCTTTTATTGGTCCCAAAGTACAGAACCCAAAAGATACTGAAAATTTAATTGTTTTAAATAAAGTACTTGAAAACAGATTAAAAAAAGATGGAATTGAAATAGATGCAGGAATTCCTTCAGTATCCAGTGATAAAAACATCTCCCAAATTATTGATATAACAGGAAAAGCTAGAGAAGATGATGTAGAAAGCAATATTAAATCAATTTATTCAACTATTGACAATTTAGTAAAAAATCAAATTTCAAAAAATGAATTAGATAATGCCAAGGAACAAGTTTTAGAAGACATGGCAGGCAACTTAGAAGATAATAAGTTATTAGCAAGTTTTTTAAATGATATGTTATTATCTGATCAAAAAATGGGTGTTAAATCCTCGCTTAACCACTTAAAGAATATTTCTTCGAGTGATGTTCAAGATGCGGCAAAAAAATATCTTGATTTAAACAAAGCATCTTTAGTTGTTGTACATCCAAATAAAGATGCAGTACAAAAAAATACAGAAGTGTCTTTTAAAGGTCTAGCTGAATTAAGAGAAACAAAAGATATAAAAGAATATGACCTGCCAAATAATCTGCATGTGATATTTGATTCAAGACCGGGTATTGTAAAGACAGCAATATCTTGTCAATTTTTATGTGAAGAAAAACAAAAAAATAATAACGGAATAATAGATGCAATGCACTCTTCTTTAGTTAGAAATAAAAACGAGGAAGATCCTGCTGGCAATTGGATAGATAAAGAAGGAATTACTATCAGAAAGTTTGGCTCTTCAGACAATATTCAGAATATAATAAATGGCGTAAAAAAAGAATTAATAAGCCCTGAATTTAGTAACCATGAATTAGACGAGTCTAAAGAATATCAAAAGGAACGTACACAAAAAGCAAAAAAAGTTTCCCCCAGAGATTTGTTAGAAACTTCTAATTTGTCACAAAATGAAAGTGAAATTTGTCCTGACTGGGTAACAACAAATGATTTAAAGACATATCATAATACAATATTAAAAAATTCTCAGGGAACAGTTATTATTACTATTCCGAAAGAAAAGCTTGAACAAGTAGAATCAGAAATAATTAAATCTTTATCTGAATTACCGACAGTTAGACCTCATGACTATTCTAAAATTTCAAGTGAATATGAGCCGAAAGATTTGGATAAAAACAGCATTTTCTTGCACAAACAGGAGGCTACTGATAAAGTTAAGATTAAAAAAGAATTCAAAATAATTGATAATGGCAATATTAAAGATGAAGCTGGCATAATGCTATTAAGCTCAATTCTTAGCTCTAATCTAGATAAATCGTTGAGAGATGATTTAGGATTAACATATGGGGCTTATTCGGCTTTTGAAAAATACAATCCTAAATCGGGGGTTATAACTATATTGACTGAAATAGCAAAAACTCCACTTGATGGCAGTACAAAAATTGCACTAAATCAAATTGATAATATTATTAATCAATTAGCAACTTCAAAACTTGATGAAAACATTTTGAATAGCACCAAAAAACAAATTAAATCAAATCTTTTAATTCCTGCCGAGACTTCTGTCGATAGAAATATGGGCTTAGAAACTTCTTATAGAAAATCCTACGATATCAATCACTCTAAGAACCTAGCTGAAGCTTTGGATAACCTTACATCAGATGATTTTCAAAAAATAGCACAAAAATATTTAACAAAGCCGTATTTATTAGAAGTTTCTGGTAATGCTAATGCGATTGAATATAATAAAAACTATTTCTCTAGCCTAGGTGAAATTGTAATTTAGAACAAATCTGTAGGATCAAAGTCTATATCTGGATCTACGTCGATATCTAAATCCAAATCTTTATCTAAATCTAGATCTAAGTCTAAATCTTTATCCAGTTCTAAATCCAAGTCTTTATCCAAATCCATATCCAAATCAGTATCAGTGCCTTTTAAGTCAGTATCGTCAACATCAACATCAGATTTTTTAACTCCGTCTTCATTCCCCCTGAAAGATGTTTTATCATGATTATTGTTCAAGCCATCCGAGTTATTATCAATGTCTTCATGATGGCTCAATCCTGCCTTCTTTTTTCCACTTGTAGTTAGATATCCATGAGAATCAATATCCCCACTTGATACACTTCCTCCATTGCCTGTTATTGCTGTCTCAGAGTCTGCTTTTCGAAATTTGACATCTGTCCATTCCTTTGCTTTTTTCTCTAATTCTTTTTGCATTTTTTCATTAGTTTCCATTTCGCATGTGATGGGCTTTTCCGCAAACGGCAATTCTTCTTTACCTTTTAATTTTCTAAAAAAACCTCTAGCCGATTCAGCCACTTCTTCTCCAAATCTTCTTACTTTTCCACCGAATTTAGAACCAATATCTCCTAGAACATTTTCGCCGACTTTCGCTAAATTCCCTTTAAATGAAATCTGATTTGATTGTTTTAATTTAGTAAAATCAACTGTATCCCTTGTATTATAAATTGGGTTACTTTTAATTTGTTTAACTGAGCTTACAGTTAAATTATTTCCTTTAAAATTTGGAATTGCTGTAATCATTGAAGTTTGCTCCTTATTATCTAATTTTACGTAAAATATTAATTAATGACCTGTCGGTTAAGCTAATAATTTTTGAAGATTTGTTTTGTGCTATTTCTTTAGCTACATTACCTGATATATCATCCAAATGAAGATCTGCTATTTCGTCAGTAATATGATCAAGACCCGAATCTGTAAAGGCGTCTAAACCAACATCTACTGCAAAATCGCCAACGCCGTAGGTGAGAAAGAACATAACACCTTTTTTAATTGATCTTCCAAGCTGTTTAGACATTTGTCCATCTGCAACTTTACCACTATTATCTGCCATTTTTTGAATTACGTTAAGAGTCGAATTTTCAAGTTTTTCATAACCGCCATCAATTTGCTCTTTTAATGTACATAAATTTTGTGCCATTTTATTAACTTTTGCATCTTCTAAAAATGGAGCCATTAATAATCCAACACCTTGACTCATTGCAGTATGTTCATTATGCAATCTTGCCACACCACCATCAAAATGTTTTCCAATAATTTCAACATAATCGTTGGTTACGTGAAAAGCTGAATGCATAGTTTGTTCAACAAATTTATTAACTTTTGCCATTTGTATGAAAACACCTACTATTGGTGTCTTTGACCAAGCGGGGTTGCCTTTGGCTAATTCTTTTAGCCTCTCCCCTGCAACTTTGCCATATTCAATATTTATATTTTTATAACTTTTAAAGGCTGATGCGACTTTTTTCGTTTCTTCTACATATTGCTTATAATTTTTGGCAAGACCTTCCATTATATTATTAGCGTCTTCCAAATTTTTATATGCCACTTCAGGAGTAAGTTTTATTCTGTATTTTAAAGCATTTCTATCTTCCTGTGTGCCATACCAATCAGCACCTTTATAAATACCTTTGAATCCAGCTGGGAGGTCGTCGTCAAAATCTCCCTTAAACGATACTGTACTGCTTTTTGATTTTATAAATTTATCAACAGGCTGTAAAGGACTATCAATAGAATTATTTTGCTTTTGTAAATAATTCGGTTGTACGCTTTTAGAATATGTTGTTGTGTAATTGGTTGCTATTTTCAATATTATTTAATCCTTCTATAATTATTTTAATTTTAGCACAATATTTTTTAAAGATTCTGCTGTGATTTTAGGTAAAGTTTGTGCAGTAGCAGAGACATTATCAATATTAATTTTAGAAAAGGCATTTAACCCCATATCTTCAATAAAATTACCTTGTCCAAATGTGAATAACATTGTCATACGTTTACTCAGTGTCAAACCGCCCTTTTTAGACATACTTACATCTGTTACACTGCCACTATTATCTGTTATTCTCTTTAATGTGTTTAGTGTTGCATCATATAGTTCTTTGTATTTTTCATCAATATGTTGTTTCCCAATTAACAGACCTTGTGCCATTTTATTAAATTGAGGAATGTCATCAACCACAAGAGTCATTAGTCCGCCTAGAGCTTTTGTACTTTGTGAATGTGCTCCATGCAATCTTGATACACCTTTGTCAAAATATTGATCTGCAACATCAACATAATCTTCAGCTATATCAAAAGCTGGTTTTAACACTTCTGATGAGGATGGTTTGTCCAAACCTTTTTGTGCAGCTACTCCAAGAAACTGCATTTTAGATCCAGCATCTTTTTGCGAAGCATCAACAAGTGAGTTTCCTACTACACCATATCTATGCATTATATTAAGGTAAGCTCTAAAACTATTAAGAATATTATCACTTTCTTCTACATAACTATTAAACATATGTCCTATAGCATTTATTTTAGCATCCCCACCATTAGCACTATCGAAAAGTGCACAGATTTTTGGTAATGTAAGTTTTAGGTCATATTGTAAAAGGTCTTTTTCTTCCTGACGTGCGTATTTATCAGCCCCCATATACCCTTTAAAAGAAATTTTAGATTGTTTGATCGATTTTACAAATAAATCACCTGAATTATTACAATTGCTAACGTTACTCATATAGTTATTTTTAGAACTATAGTTGATTTTTGGGGTTGTGTTTCTTGTGTTAAAATTTGAAATTGCTGTAATCATTTTTATACTCCTGCTAGTCTAGTGTTCAATATTATAAATCTTGTAAAAATTTTCTTTGCCTTAGCCAGTTGGGCTATATTTCAAGGTAAATTCTTTAGGGAAATTTTTATTAGCGTAACTCTAAAAGGAGTTTATTCAACAGAATTTATATACTATATTAAGAATTTTTTACAAATTTAACTTTAATGGCAAATTTTTATATGTTTGCTGTTATATTTAATATGTAGAAAAAATGAGGCGAAATGTTAATTCTAAATCAAATTAATTATGAATCTTCACGTAAAAATTATTTGAGCAAAAACCAACTTTATGCTCAAAAACAAGTGGCGTCTGTTAATAGCAACAAAATGCATGGTCGCAATATAGCGTTTCAAGGAAGTTTAGATACTTTTAGAGCCACTATTAATAAAAAGTATTTAGAATTTACAGTGGAAAAAATATTAAAAAAGTTTGATTCAATTTCATCTCAACTTTATACAGATAAAAAATCTGATTTAAAAGATATTTTGAATAACGACAAGCTGGATGAAGTCCTAAAAACTGCCAAAGAAAAAACTAGGACTTTATTTTTACCCGATGAACCATTAGAAAATGGTTTTAGCCAAGTAAAATTAGTTATACAAGACTTAGAATTACCCGATAATTTAGAAGAATTAAATAAACGTTTTGATTTGTCCACTACACGAAAGTTATTAAAAAATAATACTACGGAAGTTTTATCTTACTTTAAAAGTTTAGATTTATTTTCACCGATGAAAAACGCGATTACACATTCAATGATAGCTATGGATACCAAAATTAGATGTTTTGGGCTTTCTAAGGATGTTAGAGATATGGTTATAAAATCTCAAAAGGAATTTGATGTAAAATTAGATATCCCCGATTCTAAAGAATTAGCTGACAATATTTATAAGGAATTATTAAAACAAAAGCACGCAGGAAATACATTACCTGAAGAAATTTGTTTTACCGACTTTGATTTTTTTATCAAAAATAATCCTGAACAATCGGCAAGTTACGTAAGCGGAGCAAAACCCTCAAATTATGAGGAATTACTTGTAAAATATCCAGCATTAAATGAATCTCTCAACAAAAAGAAAATTTATTTTAATCCAATTTTTCTACTCTCAAGGCAAGAGAAAGGTAATTATCCTCTATTTATTGAAGATTTGAAACATGAGCTGGGGCATTTTTGGCACAACCTTAAAATAGGAGATAAAGCTTTTAATAGCAGAGAAATGGGTAGTATAGACGGTTTTATATCGAAAGATGATAGAAATTTTCTTTCTGATTTAAGAACTAAATTGAGCGATAAAGTTTGCTTTATAGAAGATTTGAATGTAGACCCAGACGTAAATGATTATGTATGCAGAATTATTCCTGATGTAAAAAATATTATTAATAATAGAGATAATTACGCTAATAAGAGCATTCTTGATAGTAAAACTATTGCGAGATTCAGCCAAATTATAGAAAAGCTAGAAAAAATTACTCAAATAACTTTAAAACAATTCCCTGATTGTGAAGATGAAGCTTGTTATGCCTTAACAAGCCCTAAAGAATTAATTGCATTCTCAATACAAAAAAGTCATAATCACAAATATGACAAAAGCTTTATTGATATACTTGACGCATTAGGGCTTCCAAATAATAATAATTATTAAGATTACCCCAGTGACTAGCAACTTTTTCATGCTTTATGTTTTATAATATATAAGAAGTTTAATGTGGAGAAAAATTATGGTCTTATCAAGTGTGTCTGGTATTAGTACAAATTACTCTAATTTAAAATCAGTAAATTCTAACCCTGAATATAAAATCAATTCAGGTTCTTCTGATTCGACTTCTTTCAAAGGCGAAGCTAGCGATGAAAAAAGAGATGAAATTAAAAAGCAGGTTAAAAAAGTTTATTATAAAGGTTTCTTCACAGGTGCAGCATTAACAGCTTTATTATGTATCGGAGACTATTTCCTTGAGCATTTTATAGATGATAAAAAATCTGACAAAATTGTTGATAGTTTGGATTTTTCTTGCTTTGAGAATGAAAAAGAAATTAAAAATACAACTAAAGCAGCTTCTGAAATGCGTATCCCGTTTATAAGTACTATTAAAAAGCTTATAAGTAAAATCAAAAAATAATATAGACAAAAGCTATTTGTCTAATGTATAGTATATTCAAACATTTTAAAATCAGGCTGAAAGCGTTTGTTTAAAATTATTTTAAACATTATCAAATAGGTATTTATTGGATCAATGTCTGTAACGAATACAAAAGAATGTTGTATGGCTCTTATATGAAGATAAAACTTTGTATATTCGCATGAGTGTAGATTTCTGTACGCATTAGACTTATCCGAATATGTTCGCATGTCAGATAATACGAACGTACGCATAAGTTAATTTGCTTATTTACGGATGTCCGCATATTGTATTGACATTTACGGACATTCGTGATATAATGTTAGAACAGAAAAAGGAGGTCTTCATGAGTACACAAAAAAGTTTTGGATACTGTAGGGTATCAACCTCGGAACAAAATATTGATAGGCAACTAGATGCAATGCAAAAGTTAGGAATCCATGTACGCGATATTTATATGGATAAATGCTCTGGAAAAGACTTCGAGAGACCCCAATATCAATTATTAAAATCTCAACTCAGAGAAGGGGATATCCTTATAGTGAAATCAATAGATAGGCTTGGAAGAAATTACAAACAGATATGTAATGAGTGGCGCGAAATAACCGCAGACCTTAAGGCGCATATTAAAGTTTTGGATATGGAAATCTTAGATACAACTAGGACTGAAGGACTTATAGGACAGGTCATTTCTGATATAGTTTTGCAATTATTGGGGTATGTAGCAGAGCAGGAAAGATCCTTCATAAGGCAGCGGCAGGCAGAAGGAATCAAACTTGCAAGAGAAAAGGGTAAGCGGTTAGGGAAACCCCCTATTGAATACCCTGATAATTGGAATGATATTTATGTAATATGGAAGCAGGGAGATATTACGGCAAGGGAGGCTATGAAAAGATTAAACCTAAAGCACACGTCATTCTATAAACTCGCGAATGCTTATAATCCTTAAGAAACGTAAATTTTTAGAGATTCCCCCCATGGAAACGGCAAGCACTTATTGTTTTAATAAATTTTACATAAAGGCAATAATTAAAGAATATGAACCTAGAAAGTTACCCCTTTACCGTTTTATGGGTTCAATTGCTTATCCTATAAGTATTTCAACAAGGGGTAAGGTAAAACCTGCATTACCCTTTATACCCGCGCTTAAGAGGGTATAAAGTCGCGTATATCAAAACCCTTATTGGTCAACACATAATCAACAGTTTTGTAATCTCCCTTTATAAGGTTCTCAAGATTGAAAAAATCATCTATGTAAAATCTCTGCTTTCCTATTATTATAACTCGTTCATCTTCAATAATTTCGTATACTTTAGTAGAATTATGCGGGGAGTCAAGTTGAATCGGTAAATCTGTTTGATAAATTACGTCTTCAGACTCCAGTGAATTTTCGGCGTAAGCTACTGGAATAAAATTATCCACAAAAACTAATTTTTTTGTGAGTGTCTCTATGTCATTAAATAAATCTTCTAGCATTTTAAGGTCCTTTATTAAAATGTAAAAGGGTAAGAAATTATTAGGCTTACCCTCCTTCATTATTATTACTATTACTCGATTTGAGCCCTACAGTGGGTAAAATCAAACATTCTATGAATATAAATGAAATTTCTCACCGCCGTTTTGAGTTTTTTCCAAACGTCCAAACCCCCAATTTGAAAGCGATTCCAGTGTTATCTTGGCGAGTGTTGTGCTCCGATATCGGCTTGTGTTGCTTTTGAAGAGCTTTGACGGACTGATTTGCTTGGTTCCCTTGGTGCGCATCCAATTGAGCGTAGTCATTGCAAGGTCATTTGAGCTTGAATTCACACTAATATTTGAGATTTTCTTAAAACAACTCATGTAATAAGTGCTTAATTTCATTGCATTAATAACTGTATCCCCAGAAATTTCATTGGCACCAAAATCAAACATATAATGTAGAACAAGTGAAAACCTTGCTACGTAGTCAGTTTGTTTTTGAATATAATTTCTCATTAAATCCGTCTTGTTAGGATCTTTTTTGGATTTAACAATGGCGGTTCTAAAGTTGTCGTAAAGCACTTGTGCTTGATATGAAAAACAAATACATTTCATGGTTAAGTTATTATATAGTCGTCTATAAATAGCTTCAATTAGCGAAATATCATAAGGTTTTTTACCACTATAAATCTCTCCAGTTTCCTCGTATTCGGTACATACAAATAGCCACCGCTCAATCATCCCATTAGAAGTTTCAAATCCGTCTTGAAATAAAGTTTTTTCGAGAACTTTCGGTTGGATCGTACCTAAAATATTATGGCTTGGTTCAGTCATAAAACATTCAGAGCCTTTTCTCATGACGTGGTAAAGTTGCTTTTTCCAACCCTGTAAGAAGTACTCTTCGTCATTACCTTTGCCACCCTTATATTGTCCTAGTCCTTTTAGAAGGGAAGCTAATTCATCAATCAGAATCGCTATTCCTCGTCCTTTATTTTTGTAACAACCAAACGCCAAAGCTTCAACTGTTATATCTTGAGATGTAATTATTTGTTTTGTAGGTTCCTCTGGCTCTTTAGGGCACAAACAATAATTACCACTCATTTTGTTTTTTTTATATTGTTCAAGTGCAATTTTGTAGTCAATTAATTCTTGTTTGTATTTTTCTTTAACTTCTTCATAGTCCTGCGCAAGTTCTTTTTCAATTTCAGCAATAATCCGCTTAATGATGCTTAAGCAGGGGGTCTTCTTATTAGATGCACCGCCTACAATTGCCACCCACAGAATCGGATAATCAATCCAAGAGCCATCATTTAAAATATCAATAGAATAATATCCATCCATTAAGATACTTGCCCCAACGATCAACGCACTGGCTATATATTCAATTGGCGCATCCATTCTTTTTGCTAAATCAATTATTAGGTCTTTTAAATCCTTTGGAAATATATCAATTGGAAACTTAATTTTATCTTGGGCATTCCCCATTAAAACATCCTGAGCTTCTTTTAATTTAAGTTCAGGTGCCTCATTCATTAAATCTTGGAATGCGTCATTACCTTTTTCTATTAGAAAATCATCCAGTCCTTTTGCTCCACCTTTAGGTAGCATTATGATTTTAACCCTTGCTTTGTGAGCTCCCATTAAATAACAAGCTAATAAATATAACGCAATTTTGACTTGTTCTTTTTCCCATAAATCACTATCAAAACATAGATATACAGTTTTATTTTCCCAATTCATACTTAATACATCAGAAATAATGTCAAGTACTTCATCATCGATAAATGCATTATCACTTGAGATTTTTGTAACGGATTTTTTCCATGACCACACCCCACCAATAGAAATACAATGGAATCCTTCCTGAACGGCTTTTATAGCCTTTTTTTCACCTTCGGTTAATATTATGTATTCATCATTGTTCATAAGAATCTTATGGCTTAGTGCCAGCGGTCTAAATAGTCTTGAGGCTTTACCGCTAGGCTTAATATACTTATTCTTACCTAATGGATTTTTAAGTCGTTTTGTATAATATTCAGATATTATATTTTTATATAACTCTGGATAATATAATTGCCAACTGTCAGCTGTTGGTATAAGATATCCCCCCTTCACATATTCTTGAATTGTTTTTTCAGAGATGCCACTTTTTTTAAAGTCATTAGTGGTGAAGGATTTAGAATCTTCTATACTTTCCTCAGGTTCTCTAGCTACAATAAATCTTTTGTCTTGCTCTTGTTCGATAATCATAATCGTTTTCTCCTTTTTTACTTTGTCTACACACTCATTTTTCAGAGTACATAATCGAGTATATGAGTATCATCTTTTATTCATAGGTGAATAGGTATTCGAAAACAGAGGGGGGAAACGTTGACAATACAGGGGTTTTGGCAAGAGAAATGCAATTAGAAGGTGGACAGCTAAAAAATAACCCGCTATTATTCCATGTCTGAAGCATGATATAATTTGATTTATGTTATATTGATAAATCAAGTTTAGAGGCAAATATTTATGAATACTGAAAACTCTATGAACTATCTTAGAGATATAAATACCGATATCTCTCCCCAAGAATTTGAACAGCTTTGCTTAAAGCTCTTAATGGAAACTGAAGATTTTACAAATTTGAATAATGTTTTGATTAAGCATAACGTCAAAGAAAAAGCTGATGATGGTGAATATCAACTGGATGGTTATATTGAATATATTTACTTAGGCATGAAGATGAAGGTTATCGTTGAGTGCAAGCGCTACCAAAATAGTGTTGAACGCGAAAAGGTTATGATTTTGCATCGAAAGCTACATAGCCTAGGTGCACAAAAAGGGGTTTTAATGTCTACTTCTGGGTTTCAATCAGGAGCGGTTGAATATGCAAATAAACATGGTTTAGCCTTATTCCAAGTAGTAGATAATTCAATTTTGACAATACAAAATTCAATGTCACCCATTAACCACAGAATAAGTCGGGGTAAATCTATTCTTATGTACAATCTAGACTGGGATTTTCCCGCGTATAATTTATCAAAAGATAATGGAGAATTTGAAAAGTTTTTAAAAAAAACACAAGGTAGCGATGGCGAAGAAGATTAAAAAATATTGGGTTATAGAGAGAAAGTATGAATTTTCTGAGGACAAAAAGTTGCTTGCCGTTTTCAGCTTAAGAACCAGCTATCAAAAAATTATTTTAGCAATGAAAACTTTGATGATGTCAGATTGCGATAGTTATAAAAACATCCTAGATATTACGGCGTTAAACAAGGATGACCTTGTATCCCCTCACCAATATGGACGATATCCGATTATAATTGCGGAAGGTCAATACTATTACAAAGCACCATATAAAGCGTGGATTACTGAATTGAATACCGAAACGGGTGAATATAAAAGCATAGAAGAAAAATACAAAGACTATCTAGATAGTGGCTTGTATTCTTAATCAAACTTGGGCGTATCGCTTTCTATTACCGAAAGCGACTGGATAATAATTTATACAGCATATGAATTTCCTCTGCAAATTGGTTCGAAAAATTTCCCATCACCCGCCCCATTTAAAACAAAAGAATTCTCATTAGAGAATTCTTTTGTTTTCTTATGTTGTGTATATGGGATGAGAAGCCACACGAAACGAAGTTTCGTTAATGGGTTCGAGCGAATTTTGGCAAGAGTGAGCGAAGCGACACTTGTCCCTGTGAGCAAAACCACGCTTTTGCGAACTGCCAATAATCCAAGACAATCCCATCATCCGCCCCATATTAAACAAAGAGTCAGTCAATTATTCACAAACTGTGAATATGACTGATTTTTTGTGTGTTCGAAATTTGTCTAAATCATAGCTAAGCCATCTGGATAAATTAGCTTTTGCAAGCGGTGCAGAAAGTCCAAACTGGCATTGAGCCGCATATCCTTTATATTACTTAATGTGAAACAACAGTAGTCAAGATATTTGCTGATTTCTTCCTATGGGATTTCAATGCGAGCTTGGTTTTTGATTTATTAACAAGTTTATTATAGCATAATGTATTAATGTTTTATAATATGTTAATTTTTATAAATTTTATTTTGATTAATAACAACAAAAAGCTTGGTAATTACTTATTATATATAGTGTGAGTTAAAGGATTAAAATGAAAGTCAACGACAGCAATGTTAAAATAGATACTTATAAGGATTTTTCTACTTCAAAATTAGCCCCAAAAGCCATTAGTGAAGAAAAACCAAAAAAAATCAATGCCCCAGTGATTGCTACGACAGCTGTGGGGACGATGATTCCTCTGCTTTTAATAAGAAGATATCAGGGCTTGGGCTTAAAAGTTGGCGCGTTAAAAGGAATGGATTTTAAGTCCAAAATCAAAACAGTTTTTAAGTCGTTTAGTATAAAATATGATTTAAAAGAAATGCTTTTTATGAGTTATGGTTCGGTATTTGGAGGCTTGGCAGGCGGTCTTTTGTTTGATAATAAAGAAAAAAAGAAAGCGAAAGCAAAAATCAAAGAGGCTGTGTTTCAGCTCAGTAATATTGCAATTCCTACCTGTATTGTTGCGGGCTTGTTGAAATTAAGTGAAAATAGCAAAAAATTAAAAGGTATTTTCCCGAAAATTGCTTCCGTGGTTTTGGGGATTGGGGCTGGAATGCCATTGGCATCTGTAGTTTCAAGCAAAATTAATAATTCAATTATAGATAAAGATAATCCAAGTAAAAGAAAAATTAGGCTAAAAGACTGCTTTGTTCATGTAGACGACCTCATTGGGGCTTTAGTTTTATCAAAAATACCGTTCGCTGATAAATTACACGCAGAGAAGGTTCTTCCAGTGCTATATGGAATCTGCGGGTATGAAGCAGGGGTTGAAAGATGATTGCTTTAATACAATTTATTTGAAGCCTATTGATTTTTATCAAAAAATAATCTATTATAAAGACTTAATATATTAATGCAAAGGTAGTTTATGCCAAAAAACAAAGTAAACAAAGTTATGAAATCTATCGGGACACTTTTTGATGTCTTGTCTCACTCAGATAGAATAAAAATAGTTTATTTGCTAAAAGATAAAGAAATGGATGTAAACGAACTTCATGAGGCACTCGAAATAAGCCAATCAAGAACCTCACAGCATTTAAAGTTGCTAAAATTGAATTCAATAGTTGACGAGCGAAAAGAAGGCAAGCACGTTTTTTATCACCTTAAGAGTAAAAACATTACTAAAGTGATGCAAACTGCATTGCAATTTCAATTGATAATACACGCAGCCGAACCTGAGACCATTCACTTAATTACAGATTTATTGAAAACTTTAGGAATCTAAATTTATCTTTTTAATATAATAATTACTGCACTTAGAACAACCTCTAGGCTGATATTGTTTTCTTGAGATATTAACCTCAGGATAAATTGCACTTAAAGAATCCCATCCAAAGCCAGGATAAAGCTTTTTTAATTTATTCCAATCGATTAAAACAGTCCCTTTGTTTTTTATATATCTACTTGACCAACCGACCAATAAATCGATTATCGCATGGTCTGTTATACTTACATTTTCAAAAACGATTTGCACCGTTTTGCCCTTTTCTAATTTTTCAATAATATCAGCAACCTGAGGAAGCCTTAAAAAAGTTAGATTTCCTTTAATTTTTACAATTATTTTGTTATCGGTACCTTGGCTTATCACTTTGATTTTGAATTTAGACATTATGTACAGGTTTTTCAATATCCCTGTAGCTAAGCCTATTAATATCCCTTCAAGCAAATTGGTAGACAAAATTGCAATAATTGTAATTAAATATATAACAAATTCCCCCTTGCTGTAGCTGTAAATAGTTTTTGCCATCTCAATATTTACAAGTTTATACCCTGTATAAACTAAAATTGCAGCTAAGCTGGCAGCCGGTATAAATCTAAAAACAAAAGGTAATGCTGTCACAAACAAAAGAATCCAAGCCCCATGCATTATTGCAGATTTTCTAGTCTGAGCCCCTGCTTGTATATTTGTTGCACTTCTTACAATTACTCCAGTAATTGGGAGAGCTCCAACAATCCCTGCCAAAGTATTTCCTATCCCTTGGGCAAGTATTTCTTTGTCGTAATCTGTTTTATACAAATTTGTCATTTTATCTATTGCGGTTGAAGTTAAAAGTGTTTCAGCACTAGCAATAAACGCTATACTAATGGCATCAATAATACATTCAGTGTTCAATAAAATTTTGAAATGCTCAAATGAAATTAAATTTATACTGTCTAAAATATTGCTAGAAATAGTTATGAATTTTATTGGCATGTGAAATATATTTGCAATTATAGCAGCCGCAATTACAGCTACTAGTGGAGCCGGAATTAACTTATATTTTTTTGGAATATAATTCCATAAAGTAATTATGGCTATTGTTATTACTCCAACAGTCGCGGCCAAGTGGTGATTAGACCCATCCATGGGAAAAACACCACGCATAAATGCTTGTGGCAAGGAGGTTATATTGCCCAAAACGCTTTTTTGAGGAAGGGTGTCAAGCATTATGTAAAACTGACTTAATAATATTGATATCCCTATTCCAGAAAGCATACCCTGCACAATTGCTGGAGATATCGCCCTAAACCATTTGCCCCACTTCAATAAGCCGAAGGCAATTTGAATTAATCCAGCCACAAAAAGAATAACGCCAAGACCTTCTATTCCGTATTTTTGTACAATTTCATAAACAATTATAATTAAACCGGCAGCTGGCCCGCTGACTTGAAGCGGAGATCCTGAAAAACCCCCCACAACAATTCCACCGATAATTCCTGACAATATTCCAGCTTCTGGCGGTAGCCCTGAAGCAATTGCTATCCCGACACATAGCGGTAGTGCCACAAGAAACACCACCAAGGATGCTAAAAAATCTTTTTTAAATTTTATTTTATTAAGTCTTTTTACTGATTCAAAAGTCATTTCGTTTTCTCCCAAAATAGAATGAATTATGTAGTTGCCAAATAATACATTTTAATATATTATAATTTAATAATATGTTAAAATAAAAGGATTTATTTTGCAAGTTAAGAATATAGTAAGAATACAGGAGCATAATTATGAACAATATTCTATTTAATGAAGTCCATGAGGAAACAAGCTTTCTACCTTGTTCAAAAATAAAGCCCTCGATTCATCCTACGGCAACTGTCCGTAATTCGCAATTAGTCGGGAATATAATTGTGGAAGAGAATGTACACATCGTTAATGCGGTCATTAGAGCAGATGAAGGCACTCCTTTTTACATAGGTAAGGGTTCTAATATTCAAGATTTTGCTGTTTTGCATGGATATACAACTCAGGAAAATGATAAGCCTATAAAAAATAGCTTGATAAACATAGACGGCAAAGGTTATTATTCGATTTATATTTCAGAAAATGTTTCTATTTCTCACGGAGTATTGGTACATGGACCCTCTCACATAAAGGAAAATACTTTTGTGGGATTTAAAGCGACAATCGATGGTGCAAGTTTAGGTTCCAATGTTGAGATTGGAGCACATTCATATATTAAGAATGTTAATATCCCTGATAATGTTGCGCTTGCGCCTAATGCAGTAATCACTCAAAATACAGATATTGAAAAATATATTGTTCCAGCAATTCGTTTAAACAAGAGAATTGTTGAAGTAAATAAAGAAATGGCATTATCGTACAACAATCTTTAAGCAAGGGCGTATTTTAAATATGAAAAAAACAATTTTAATTTTAGTTATCCTTTTTTACTTTTTTCCAATTGTATTTCAAGAGAAACTAACTTTTTAGTGGCTACCTAAATGGGGAGCCGGCCATTTGAATTACACACAGATTACACACAGCACCCATTTTTTACAAGCATAAAAAAACGCTCTAAGCACAGCCTAGAGCGTTTTTTGGTGGAGGATAGCGGATTCGAACCGCTGACCCCCTGCGTGCAAAGCAGGTGCTCTACCAGCTGAGCCAATCCCCCTTTTGTTCTGGTTTTAAATTCTTTTTTCACGCCAGCCGGTAGAGCTTTAAATTTCTACTTCGATGAACCTTCGGTACATCTGGGGCAACTGAGCCAATCCCCCTTTTTCTGTGCCTCATTAAAGGTACATATCTATTATATGCGCTGATTTTTTTTTGTAAATACTATTTTAAAATAAAGTGTTGATTCTTTCAAAAACTTCGATCAATCTCGCTTTATCATTGAAGTGCCACCAACCAATCAAAGCTTCAAATGCAGTAGCCATCCTATATTCTGACTGCTGTGACCTTCTTGAGGTCGGAACGGGCAAGTTTCTCGCCCTTCTCATCAAATCTAATTCCTCTTCAGTAAGAAATTCCTGCAATCTAATTAAAAGGTTGTTTTGAAACTCGGCATTAACCTTGTCAGTCGTGATTTTATGCAACTCCTGTGAATTCTGCGTCTGCATTACCGTAATCTCACGAATGAACAATTCCCACACCGCGTCGCCTAAATGTGCATAGTTTCTTAAATTTATTTTTTCCATCCTTAAATGCTAACACAAAAATATCTAGTTTTTTTATAGGTTGATTTTTCTTTTTTTAGAAGTACACTCATACTGTTCATTAAAATACTTTGGAAGGGAAATCTATGAAAAAACAAATTATTACACTGACTATGTGCCTTGCTATGACAGCTTCAGCTGCTTTAGCTCAGGTTGCAACTACCGTCCCGGCTGCTGTGCCTTGCAAAACTAAACTTGAAAAGCCATGCGAGCAAAAAATGAGGCCGCATACAGAGGCAGATAAAAAGCAATTTGAAGCGAAAATGAATAAAGAAAGAGAACTTTTCCATAATGCTTTGAATCTAACCCCCGAGCAAAAGAAAAAAGCCGATGAGCTTCATAAAAAAGCTATGAATGAATCAGAGCCTTTGTTTAAAAAGGTTCAGGAAGAACGCACAAAATTTGTTGAATTGACGGCTAAAAATGCACCTAAAGAAGAAATACTAAAACAAGAAATAACTGTTAAGACGGCAAAAAAAGCGGTTAAGAATCATTTTAAAGCTTCAAGAAAGCAATTCGAGGCGATTTTGACAAAAGAGCAGTTGGCTAAATTGAAAATATTAAAAGAACAAAGAAAAACTGAAATGAAAAAGCATAAAAAATGCGAATGTGGCAAATGCGGAAAAGACTGCAAATGCGACAAATGCAACAAATGTGGGAAAAAACCGCACAAAACTCACGGAACAATGGGTCGTGATGGAGGCCCTGACGAAGGGCCAGGTGGACACCCGTCATTACCTTTATCAGGAAATCTTGCACCACAAGGTCTAGCACCAAAATGTAATTGCGAAAAATAATTAATTTACTTTTAAAAGGCGGGATTTTCTTCGAAAATCCCGCCTTTTTTATTCATTTATCTATCCCATCAAATCAATAAAATGTTCTTTTTCCTTGACTGTTGTCAGCTTCATTTTATCCCCACCAAATTGCGCGACGAAGGCGTTTGAATCGAACGGGGTGTTGCTTTTTCCAGAATACGGAATGACTTTTTGCTTGTAACCTTGCTTGAAAAACTTTTTAAACAACGGCTCAAGCTCTTTTACTATTGGGTTTTCAGTTTCTTTAACTATTCCGTTGACATCTTCGCCTTTTAGGTTGAAAAACACTTTCGGCTTGGATTTTTTGTCGATGTAATGGTCGTAGGTGTTCAACTGTTCTTCCAGTTTTTTATAATTCAATTCCCTAGATGTTTTTAATGGTGTGTAATGCGACATTATCGAAATCGGCTTGCCGTCGAGTCCTTTCGCAACGATTAGAGTGGCGTTGCAGCCGGCTAGTCCGTCCGTGTAAAGAGTATTTATACCTTTTTCTGACATTCTGACTGCTGCGGTTTGGTTCATGCCTACTTTTACAATACTTTTGTCGCCTTGGGCGATTGCATTGGCGAGTGCTATTTCGGGGATTGCATTAATCGCATTGATGTTTTCTGCCTTTACTTGAGACAGTTTTGGGATGAAAATTCTGGTTAAATTTTTGATATTCATAACACACCAAACCTAAAATACGTTCACATCTATATAAAACCAAATTAAAAGGAAAAATTGCCTACTTTGCTTGACAGACTGTTTTTATGGCGTTAAAAGCTGTGTTCAACATGAAATCGATTTCTTCGCTGGTGATTATGTAAGGCGGCATAAAGTAAATCACGTCGCCGAGCGGTCTTATTATTAGTCCGTTTTTCTGGGCAAAATCGCATACTTTTTTCGCCATTCTCAGTTTGTAGTCGTAGCTGATTTTTGCAGGCTTGTCTGTAACCAGCTCTACTGCGGCAACCATCCCTAGTTGTCTTACGTCGCCTACGTTTTTCAAGGTTTTAAATTTTTCTAAGCCGGCTTTTATTCTTTCGGCTTTTTTGATATTTTTTTCTATAATTTTGTCTTCTTCAAGGATTTTCAAATTCTCCAAAGCGACCGCTATTGAAAGCGGGTTTGCGGTGTAACTGTGGCCGTGGAAGAAGGTTTTGAACTTGTCCCAGTCGTCCCAGAACGCGTTGTATATTTTTTCGCTTGTCATTGTGACTGAAAGCGGCATGTAGCCTGCTGTTATGCCTTTTGCGAGGCACATTATGTCAGGGACTATTTGGGCGTGCTGGTAGGCGAACATTTTGCCGGTTCTGCCAAATCCCATGGCGACTTCGTCGTCGATTAAAAGGATATTGTACTTGTCGCAGAGTGCTCGGAGGTTTGTTAAATATTCTTTTGGGTAGATTATCATCCCACCTGCCGCTTGGATTAATGGTTCGATGATAATTGCCGCGATTTCTTCCGAGTGCTCTTTGAATATATCTTCAACGGAAACGATACAGGAGTTTTCACAGGAGCCGTTTTCCTTGCTGTCTGAGCATCGGTAACAGCTAGGACTGTCGGCTTGGTAAATGTCAAACAAAAGCGGTTTGAAGATTTTATGGTAAAGATCTACCCCTCCGACGGAGACGGCACCGATTGTGTCGCCGTGGTAGGAGTTTTTGAGGGCAACGAATTTGGTTTTGTTCGGATGTCCGGATTGTTGCCAGTATTGGTATGCCATTTTTAAGGCGACTTCGACGGCGGTAGAGCCGTTGTCGGAGTAGAAAACTTTTTGAAAATTGTTGTCGGTAAGGTTTACAAGCTTTTCGGCCAGCTCGACGGCCCAAGGGTGGGTGAATCCGGCGAAAATCATGTGCTCGATTGTGTTTGCCTGTCTGGTCAAGGCGTCATTCAGCCTTTTGTTGGAATGGCCGAGAGTGTTGACCCACCAAGATGAGATGGCGTCGAGGTATTTGTTGCCGTCGATGTCGTATAAGTAAACTCCTTCGCCTTTTACGATTACCAAAGGGTCAGCGTTTTCGTATTCTTTCATCTGGGTAAAAGGATGCCAAACATGCTTTTTGTCAGATTTTATTATGTCTTTTTTGTTTTTCATAAATAGATTATAATTCAAAATTTCTTGGAAATCTATCTATGGTATCAAAACAATCCGATCACAGAAAGACTACTCACTCAAAAAAGATTGCCACTATTTTTTATTCCGGCGAACCGATTTGAGTCGGAGGATATACAGCTCGCACAACCAGTTTATATATTTACAATTTGAGCTCCAATGCTGATTGTGATAGAATTAATTATTGAAAATAAAATTATTCTGTCATGCTGAACTTAATTCAGCATCTTTCCAACAAGTGAAAGAGGGCAAGATCCTGAAAAAAATTGAGCACGATGTAAAAGGAAAGGAATTAAAAAATGAGCGATATAATAACAATAGGAAGCGCGACGATGGATGTATTCGTGGAATGCGAAGATGCCAATATCGTTTCGGTTTCGACAAAATGTTCTAAATCGGATTTTATGGCATACCCTTACGGAGCCAAGATGGAAGTCTCCAATTTCGCCTCGAACGTCGGCGGAGGGGGGGTAAACACTGCACTTAATTTTACCAATCTTGGATTTTCAACAAGCGCCATCTGCAAAATCGGTGACGACATCTATTCAAAAGGGATTTTAGAAGCACTTTGCTGCAAGCCAAATCTCGATTTGTCCAACGTAATTCAAGACAAAAAAGTTACCACAGGATTTTCGATAATCCTGTTGAGCTTCCAAGGAGACAGAACAGTTTTGGCTCAGCGGGGAGCGAACGCGACCTTGAAAAAGTCCGAAATTAATTTCGAAGCCATCAAGAACGCAAAAACACTCTACATTGCCCCTTTGAGCGGAGAATCAAACAAAGTCTTAACCACCATTGTTGAGTTTGCAAATCAACACGGAGTCAAAGTCTGCTTCAACGCCGGAACAACCAGTATCAAAAAAGGTTTTGAGTACATCAAAAAAATCATCGACACCGCCCAAATAGTTGTAATGAACACTGAAGAAGCCTCTTTATGCACTAAAATCCAAGTCAGACCGGATTCCAGAACCGAAAAATTCTCAAAAGACCTTATCCACCCGGACGTTAAAGAAATGTTAAAAAAATTAAAAATAAACGAGCAACAGTCAATCGTAATCACCGACGGAAAACAGGGGGCTTACGCCTACGACGGCGAAAAATTCTACCTCTGCCCGCAATTTCCTGCGACCGTGGTGTCGACTCTCGGTGCCGGCGACGCTTTCGCCTCGACTTTCTGTGCAGCCCTAGACAAAACGGATTTCGACATCGGAAAATCGCTTATGTATGCATCGGTCAACGCGGCTTCTATTGTAGCGAATTTCGGTGCAAGCGAAGGGTTTTTGACCTTTGAGGAAATTGAAGAAAAACTAAACAATCACCCGGAATTTAAATATTTCGTTACATAAGAGAGGCCCTTAACTAATTTGCCAATTCTTATTATCCATAGTATAATTTATTTCGTGGCTAGTAGCAGCTTAAAGCTCGTAGCAAAAGAGGTGCGAGCGGAGAAAGAAGGCAAAATGGGATACAAAATACTATCAAAGACAGAGCTTTGTCCAAACCAGTTTGAAATAACAATCGAAGCACCATACGTAACAAGAAACGCCCAAGCGGGACAATTTGTAATATTAAGAGTGGACGCAGAGGGCGAAAGAGTTCCTTTGACCATCGCTGATATCGATAAAGAAAAAGGCGAATTAACCATTGTCTATATGGCGGTAGGTTATTCAACAAAAAAACTTGCCGCACTTGAAGTAGGGGATAAAATCGCTGATTTGGTAGGACCTTTGGGGCAGCCTACCCACATAAAAAATTACGGCACTGTCGTTTGTCTTGCCGGCGGCTACGGGGCTGCGCCTTGCTATTTGATTGCAAAAGCTTTCAAAGAAGCTGGGAACAAAGTTTATATGATTATGGGTGCTAGAAACAAGGATTTGGTTTTCTGGCAAGACAAAATGAAAAATGCCTGTACAGAATTATTTATCACCACTGACGACGGCTCCTTGGGGATAAAAGGCTTTGTAACTCAGGTTATGGAAGAAATTATGGGCAAGGAAAAAGTCGACTACGCTATTGCTGTTGGGCCTATGCCAATGATGAGAGCGGTTGCCAATTTAACCAAGGACAAAGGGATTTACACAGAGGCCAGCATGAACCCTATTATGGTTGATGGAACTGGCATGTGCGGAGCTTGCAGAGTAACAGTGGGCGGCGAAACAAAATTTGCGTGTGTAGACGGCCCAGATTTTGACGCTCACAAAATTGATTTTGACGAAGTCATCAATAGAACAAGAATCTACAAGGATCAAGAAAAACACCGAGACGAAAATTGCAACTTATTACAAAAAATAGTGAAGGAGTAGGTCATGGCAGATAAAAATCTTCAGTTTTGCCCTCTTATGAGTGCCGGAAACACAGTCGAGATCGTCTGTACCCAAGAGAGATGCGCTTGGTACCTAAAAAATTACAAAATGTGCTCAATGCACGTTATGGCACACAAAGCCGCACTTGAAATTCAAGGACTGCAAGCGAAAAAATAACCAGCAATCAAAAGACAGAATAGTAGGTTGGGTTTGCAAACCCAACAACATGGAGTAAAAGTATGAACATAGCACTGTGTATAAAACAGGTTCCTGATACTGCGGATATTAAGTGGACGGAGAATAACACAATCCAAAGAGAAGGGGTCGAAAGCATAATTAACCCTTTTGACGCTTACGCGATTGAGACGGCTGTAAGATTAAAAGAAAAAATCAAAGACACGCACGTTACAGTGCTTACAATGGGGCCACCACAAGCGGAAGAAATCCTAAAACAGGCGGTTTCTATGGGAGTGGACGAAGCGTTTTTGGTTTCTGATAGAAAATTTGCTGGCGCAGACACGATTGCGACAAGCAGAACCCTTGCCAGCGCGATAAAAGAAAAAGTGAAAGACGTTGATTTGATTATCTGCGGACAATTTGCAACCGACGGCGATACTGCGCAGACAGGTCCAAGCATAGCTCAGCACTTGAACTGGCCACAAGTCACCTACGTAAAAGAGATTTTAGGGTATGAAAACGGCGCATTAACGGTCAAAAAAGAAGTCGAGGACGGCGTTGAAATAGTTAAAATAACACTTCCTGCGGTTTTATGTATGCTTAAATGCGACTACGAACCGAGAAGACCGCTCATCGGCGGGTTTATCGAAGCCCACAAGGCAGAGGTAAAATCCTACTCAATGGAAGACATCAAGCTTGCCGCTGAAGAAGTTGGAATGAAAGGCTCTCCGACCTACGTCAGCAAAGCTTTCAGACCAGAACAAAAACACGGCGGGGAAATTATTACGCCGAAAAGTGCAAAAGAAGCGGCTGAGATTTTGAAAGAAAAATTGAAAGAATTTGAGATTATAAAATAAGGTGCATGTCTGCGTTGGCAGTAAAGTAGTGTGGGTTTGCTAACCCAACAGCAAGAGACAAAGTAGGGTGCATTTATGCACCAACATGAGGAAGATATGGAAAACGAGAATAAAGGAATATTGATTTACGCGGAGATTACAAGAGAAGGGCATTTGCCTTCAGTTGTACTGGAATTGGCCAATACGGCTCAAGATTTGTCGCAAAAACTCGGCGGCGAAGAGGTTTCAGCTCTGGTAATCACCAAAACTGGCGACGTTGAACAAGTCAAAAACGAATTAAAAAACAATGGATTTGACAAGGTTTATCTTGTTCAAGATGATAGATTAAGCGTTTATTCGACCGAACTTTACGCAAAAATCGCAATCGATTTGATAACAGAAGTTAAACCCTCAATTGTCCTAATCGGCGCAACCACCCAAGGCAGAGACATCGCACCTAGAATTTCCTCAAGCTTAAATACAGGGTTAACGGCAGACTGTACGAACTTAGACATCAACGAAAAAGGGATGTTGGCCTCAACCCGTCCGACTTTTGGCGGAAACTTGATGGCGACGATTTTATGCAAAAACTTCCCTCAAATGGCTTCGGTCAGACCGAAAGTGCTTAAAAAAGCGGCCGAGGCGATTGTAAAAGACACCCAATTTATTGAGATTACTCCTCAAATTGACAACATCGACAAAAAAGTCGAGCTTGTCGAATTTATAAAAAATATCCAAGCGACTGGCAAAAGAATAGACGAATCCGAAATCATCGTGGCTGGAGGCAAAGGGCTTAAATCGGCCGAAGGTTTCAAACTTTTGGGCGAACTGGCTGAAGCGTTAGGCGGGGCGGTAGGAGCCAGCAGACCAGCGGTTGACGCGGGCTGGGCAGACCATTCTATTCAAGTCGGACAAACGGGAAAAACCGTTACCCCGAAACTTTATATTGCCTGCGCGATTTCCGGAGCTATCCAGCACTTAGTCGGGATGAACGCTTCTGAGAAAATTATCGCCATAAACAAAGACCCAAAAGCCCCTATTTTTGGCGTTGCCGATATCGGAATCGTTGGCGATGTCTATGAAGTGTTGCCGGAGTTGATTAAGATGCTTAAGAAATAATTACGGCTTAAATGATTTAAGTCCTTTTGCAAATTTTTCAAGAGTGTATTGGCCAAAATGTTTTTCGATTAGTTGAATCGATTTCTTCAGATGAATAATTTTGGCTTTTTCAAGCAATTCTGGTGTATTGTATTCGCTTAATATTTTTATTTTATTAGGGCAGTCGTCCGTGTGTCTAAATTCAATATATAAAAGGTTGTCTAATATTTTTGAATATATTTTTTGGTCTTCTCGTCCCTCATTTCTAAGCCAAGTGTTAAATATTAGTTCAGTTGGGAAATGGGTTGTATCATCATTAATCAAATTTAAAACCATATTTTTTTCTAAACTTTTGCCTGCAATATTTATGCCTGTTTTCTCTACTACTTCAAAATCGAGGCATATCTTTGAAGTAGCTATATTTTTCCAATGCTCTGGTAACTCCGCTATTGCATTAGCGTCCTTTGATTGAACTATTCTGTGAAGTGTTTCTGTAAGTATAGCTCTTTTTTTTGGCGGTGATATTGGAATTTCTTTTAGGATGTTAAGAGGAATGATTTTATTGTCTTTCCAGAATGTTCTTTCAAACAGTAAGTTGCTTAAATTCATAAACCCATTTTTTTCCAAAGAGTTACTTGCTTTTACTGTTTTATCTCTAAAATAATCAAATAGTGTCCACATGATATCTTTTTGATTAGGATGATTGTAAGTTATTTTAGATACTGTTTTTACAAACTTATCTGCACTTTCACACGTATCAGCGTATGGGATTAAACCGACGACTTCATTTAGCGCTTGCTGGTGAAACTGTCTTCTGTATTGCCCAGATGTGTCAAATTGTATGTTATGTACTATATCCATAAATTAATTAGTCCTTATATGATGTCTTAACGTACATAAATTTAAAATTTGCTAAAAATATTATGAAGCTTAATTTTGTGTTACAATTGACTGGTAAAACTCAGCCAAGAGGTTTTCAATTCTTGCGTCATCCTGAATTAAGTTCAGGATCTAACCCAGTGGCAGATGCGGATGAGATTGCTTCGGTGGACTTTAATTGTGTGAGCCGGTGACCAATGTCTCGCAATGACTTGAAAGTAGGGTGGGCATACCTGCCAGGCGATGTAGATAGTAAAGTAGGGTGCATTTATGCACGTACGCAAAACTCACTAGCAAAAGAGGTGCGAGCGGAGTAAAACAATTAAAAAAGATGTTCGTTAGCCAGAAATAGCGAGTGCATAAAGCTTGTAAGCGCCAAAATAAAGAAATAGTAGTAGTAAAACAAATTAATAAGCGAAATCAAAACAATTTCGTGTTGAGGACAGAATTATGCAAAATACAGTAGTAGTCGGAGCGCAATGGGGCGACGAGGGTAAAGCGAAAATAACGGATTTATTGGCGACAGAAGCCGATTTAATTATAAGATACCAAGGCGGCTGCAACGCCGGCCACACGGTAGTCGTGGAAGACAAAACCTACAAATTCCACCTCATCCCGTCGGGAATTCTGTACCCCGGTAAAACCTGCTTAATAGGCGCCGGAACGGTTATCCACCCTGAGACTTTTGAGCGCGAAGTTCAAGACCTAATCAAACAAGGGATAAACATCTCAGGATTAAAAGTCAGCCCGCTGGCTTCAATCACAATGCCATATCACATAGAAGTCGACGGTTACTGCGAGCAGACAGCCGAGAAAAAAGGCAAAATCGGAACAACAAAAAAAGGAATCGGCCCGACTTACACAGATAAAATAGCACGTTACGGATTAAAAATCGAAGATTTGTACTGTCAAGAAGCCTTGAGCGAAAAACTGGACATAATTTTACCACTAAAAAATAAACAGCTAAAAGAAGTCTACGGGCTTAAAACTTATACAAAACAAGAGTTGACAGATTTGTGCGCAACCTACGCCGAAATTTTCAGACCTTTCGTCTGCAACGATTGGCAAGATTTATTAAACAACGCCAAAAAAGAGAATAAAACCGTACTTTTTGAAGGCGCACAGGGAATAATGCTCGACATCGATTACGGAACCTACCCGTTTGTCACAAGCTCTAACCCAATCGCAGGCGGAGCAGGCACAGGCAGCGGATACGGGCCTTCTATGATAAAGGACATCATCGGAGTTTCAAAAGCCTACATCACCAGAGTCGGTGAAGGGCCTTTCGTAACTGAATTAGAGGACGAAGTGGGCGAAACAATAAGAACAGTCGGACACGAATTCGGTACGACAACCGGAAGACCACGCAGGTGCGGGTGGTTCGATGCGGTTGTGGCGAAATACGGTGTGTTGGTAAGCGGTTTGACCTCGATGGCGATTACAAAAATAGACATTTTTGACCAATTCGACGAGATAAAAATCTGCACGGCCTACCAAGACAAAAGGGACGGAACGGTTTACAAAAACTACCCGACCAACGTCTTTATCCACAAGTATCTTGAGCCTGTCTACGAAACCCACCCAGGTTGGAAATCAGACATAACTGAGACCAAAACCTGGGACGAATTGCCAGAAAATGCGAAAAAATATTTAAAAAGGCTCGAAGAACTCTTTGAAATACCGATTTCCATCGTAAGCGTCGGCCCAAAAAGAGAGCAGACGATTATTTTAGGCTAATAAATTTTAACTTATTGTAAATAAAGCTTACCAAACTAACAAAAAACATTATTTGGGGTTTTAAACCAATTATAATGTTCTAGTTAGCTGTAAGGATAAATTATGATAAAAGCAAATTTAAGTTTTAAAACAATGTTCGAAAGCGGGTTCAAAACCTCTCTAAAAGTAAAGAAATTTGCCGACAAAATGCCGATTTCAGCACAGGTCAAAAATCGAGAGCTGTTTGACGTATATTCTAGAGGGTTTTCCGATGCCCTGACAATGAAAAATGATACCGTTGTTATTAAACAGTACCGACTTGACGAAAAATTTAACAAAGCCACCCTAGTCGAAAAAAGAGTATTTCCAGCCTCTAACAAAGGTAAATCAATCTCCGAAGGCCGAATCGAATATTTGACTGGTTATTCTGAAACGGGCGATTTTTTGGCAACAATGAAGTGCGACAGCTTAAATTCTGATTACACAACCTTCTTTAAGGACAAAGAGTCGGGTAAAATGATTTCTAAAAAAGGTATTGGGGCTTTCAACAGGGCAGTGGGGTAATAACCCTTTTAAAAATCGTTATTTTAATCTATAATGTTGGTTATTGAGGAAAAAATGTCAGCCGTAGTAACCAAATACAAAAACCATATGAAAGAATTATTAACCCTTGCTATGCCAATGATTATGGGTAATTTGGGCATCATTTTAATCGGCGCGGGTTCGGTTTTTGTTGCGGCAAAGCACTCAACTGACACGCTGGCTGCCATAAGTATCGCTAACTCGCTAATAGCGTGTATTTTTATGTTCGGAATAGGTCTTCTGGCAAGCGTTTCACCGTTATTGTCGAATTACAGGGGAAGAAAAGAGGGCGCGAAAAAATACTTTTTGCCCACCATCGCTTTCGCTCTTGTTTTGGCCTTTTGCTCGACGATAGCTATTTTATTGAGTGTTCCTTTAGTGGAAAAAATCGGTTTTGAGCCCAAGCTCATGCCGGCGATAAAACAGTTCATGATTATCTCCGCATTTTCGACTTTTGGCGGCTATTTGCACGCCGCACTCAAAGAGTATTTACAGGCGTTTGAAATAGTGTTTTTCCCAAATTTCATAGCAGTAATCAGTGTGTTTTTAAACATTTTATTAAGCTTTATCTTCGTGTTCGGATGGTTTGGGCTTCCGGCAATGGGTGCTGTCGGAATCGCTATTGCTTGTTTATTGAGTAGGACTTTTGAAGGGCTCTGTTTGCTTATTTTCTGCCTAAGTTTCATTAGATTGGAGAAATTTAACGATGTCAGATACTACCTAAATCTTCTCAAAATAGGGTTTCCTATTGCGATGGCTATTCTGTTTGAATTTTTGGCGTTCAACATAATAACGATAATTATGGGCAAAGTCTCCGGCGTTTATGCTGCCGGCCACAACATCCTGCTCACCATAATAACCGCAACATTCATGATTCCGCTTTCAATTTCAACGGCAATAGCTGTAAAAGTCGGATTTGCAAACGGGGCAAAGAATTTCGCCGACCTAAAAGGTTACTCTATAGCCGGAACGGGTCTTTCTGTAGGGTTTATGACACTAGGTGCGGTTGTGTTTATAATGTTCCCCGATTTCTTAGTGAATATATTTACCCAAGACCCTCTTTTGGTAAAAATTTGCGTTCCGATAATGATGCTGGCGGGAATTTTCCAGATTTTTGATGGGCTTCAGGTTTCACTGAGCGGGATATTTAAAGGTATAAAACAGACCAACACCGTTATGATTGGCGATCTATTCGCCTATTGGGTAATCGGCCTGCCTTTAGGATTTCTACTTGCGTTTCATTACAAAATGAATTTGTACGGATTCTGGGTCGGATTAACAATTTCGCTGTTCTCCTTGAGCATGCTGCTTTTGTTTATTTTGCTGAGGAAATTTAAAGCCCTTAAAAAAGACTGGAAAGCCTAGCCAAAACAAGTATATTGGGAAAATATGGCCAGATAAAAAAGAAAAAAGAGCCGACTAATTTCTTAGCCGACTCTCTTTATAAGAAGATTGTAACTTCTTACTCTTTCGAGTTTCTTGCTCGCTCGCATTAAACGGGTCTTCTTGTCGCGCATCGCTGCACGACATTCCGCCCTCTGCTCGCTCGCGCTATCTGCAACCGAACGCGATTGTTACGTTTTCTCTTGGATTGATTGCTGCTATTTTAGCTCCGCTTGGGTCAACTAAATAAGCAACTTCGTCGCCTGCTGTTTGGAACAGACCAACTGTACCGCTGATAGCTGTTCTTGTAAGGTCGATAGGAGCCATTACAGTTGAGACTACCGCATCACCGATGCTTCTGCCTGCTGCTAGGAATTGACCTTGGAAGATTTCACTTGAAGCGATACCAACTCCGCCGGATACATCTTCAAAAGCGTTACCCGCGTTTGAAATTATACCACCGACTGTTCTTGCTGTGTTACCAACAAGTCCACCCACTAGTGTAAACGGCATAGCTGCCAATCTGGCAATTATATTTTGATTTCTCTCACAGCTAACTTGAGCTGAAAGAATTTGTTTTGGTAAGTCGACTTTGCAGCCATTACAACCCACAATTTCAGTGAAGGCAACTTTTAAAGCACCTTTATCACATCCTGAAGGTCTCATAACTTCAACAATTTTACCATTGACTCTTGCTCCACAAGGGTAACATTCGCCGTTAATAGTAACTTCTTCAGTTGTTTTTGCTGCGAATCGTTGTCCTACATGAGAAGATTTAGCGTTGATTTCATCTTGAAACTTCAATTTCAAGGTTGGAATTTGTACCATTGTATCTTGCTCCATATAAGCAGTACAAGGTGCCGCTGGGCAAGCTGCTATTGGAGTAGCAACCGGTGCTGGACAATCACACGCTGTTTTAGGGTTTGTATCAAAACCTACTGCAATACGGGTATTCTGAAGCATATCCGCGATTTCGGCTCTTGAAGCCTCATTGCAAGGATTGATTGTGTTAGGACTTAGACTGTTTTTAAGAACGCCGGCATTAAGCGATTTTGCGACAGGAATTTGTGCCCATGATGGAACGGAATTACCGTCACAATATTGGCTTAAGATTTCCTGCGCTTTTTCGCAACTTATATCACAGTTGATGCCGTGAGCCATAGCTGTTAGAGCTTCAACACGGGATACCGGTTTTTTAGGCATGAACTTTTTGTTCGGATATCCGCACATAATGCCTTCTTCGACGGCTTTTGCAATCAAAGGATTAGCCCAGTGACTGTTAGGCACATCACTGAATAAGCCCTTAGAGGCCAAGCTGTCGCAATTCAAGTTATAACCTTTAACCATCATTGTAGCAAATTCGGCACGGGATATATTTCTACCCGGTCTGAACATTCTGTCAGGATAACCTACAACAACACAGTTAGTCGCTAGTTTATCAATCGGACATGCAGCCCAGTAGCTATTTGGTACATCAGGGAATGCGCTTGTCAAAGGAGTGCAATCACATGCTGGTGGCGGTGGAGCATCACAAGGCTCAGCGGCTCCAGTTAGGCTTGAAGTTTGAAAAGGAATAATACACTTTTTCAAAGCTGTTACAGAGTCACACGTTTGGATTGTTGTAGAACAACCATTACCGCATATAGATGCAGCTCCGCCTGTTATAACAGGAAGACATCCGCATGGTGCAGCTCCGCCTGTTATGATAGGAACAGGGTGATAGCTTCCGCGTCTGCAAGGCCCTGCTACGCCAACGCCTTCACTACATCCGCATCCGCAAGGTGATGCCATACCTGTAATAGCACTACCATATCCAAGTGGTGCAGCAAAACCGCTTCCGCATCCGCATGGTGATGCCGCGCCCATCATTTGACCGCTTGAAGCAATAACACCATTACGTGCTAATGCAACCTCATCACATGCGTCTAAATCAAATGCAGTTTCAGTTGAGTAAATTCCATTTGATTCCTGTCCCACATAGTTGTTGTCGCCGTAAATGGCATTTGGATAAGCATACACTTGCTTCATATCGAATTCATGACAACTTGTAGTTGGGCAAGTCGCACACGCCGGAACTGATATTTTGCAAGGTGCAGGGCAACATGGCGTGGCACATGGCACGGCACAAGCCGTCGGACACGGTGCAACACATGGCGATGCGCAAGGCATTGCACACGGTGCTGGAATTACCGTTTGGCAACTAGGCAATGGGCAAGCACCGCTAGTTTCACATGGACAAGCTGCCATAACCGAGTTAATAGAACACGTTGCTATTCCAACGGCAATTGCAGCTGCCACAGTTAATTTTTTAATCGTCATTTTTAACCTCCTTGTGTTTTGTTTTGAGACTTAATTAAAATCTCCTAAAGTCTACTAGCTCGCGTTAAACGGCGTTTCGGCTTATTTTGCGCGGCTAACTCTAGACCTGACAATGTCTAGGTTTCAGCCTCTGCTCTTTAGCTCGCTCACGCGTTTTAATAAACAAACTTGTAGATGATTATGTGTTCTAATCACAGTTAAAAACATTACCAAAAATGGTTATCCGCATAGGCTATTTATAATACCATCCGGCTAAAACTTAAAAAAAAGACCCCGAAAATTACTAATGATTTTTCTGGAACTCCCACGACTTTGATTGCACTTAGTAAGAGGATGCGGAATAGTCGGTGGTAATCATGGAAAGCCGAAAAAGGGAGACTGCGAGAAAATTTCAGTTTTTCCGCAAGCTCTAATATATTAAATTTATTTAAGTTTTTTGTAATAAAAGACGACCAACTAGCAAAAAAAAAAGTTTTGAATTATTATAACCTAAGTAAACAGAAAATCTCCAAACTAAAGAGATACGAGCGGAGTAAAAAATAATAGGATAGATGTTCGTTAGTATACAATTAGCGAGTGCATTAATCTAGTAAGTGCAAAAAAATGAATTTAGTAGTAATAAAACAATTTAGTAAACGGAATCAAAATAATTTCGTGTTGAGGTAAAAAAATGAAAATAGGGATACCAAGAGCAATGTCGTTTTACAGTAATTATCCGTTCCTATACGGGTTTTTTACCGATTTGGGAATAGAAATAGTACTGTCAGACAAAACCACAAAAAAAACCCTCGCTAACGGCTCAGCAATAGTAGTTTCTGAAACTTGCTTGCCGGTTAAAGTTTACGTTGGGCACGTTTTAAATCTATTAGCTAAAGGTGTAGACAAAATTTTTGTCCCTTCTATCCAATCTATTGCGCCTAAAATTTACAACTGCTCTAAGATTAGAGGATTACCTGACTTAATTAGAAATGTTGTTAAAAAAGACGTCCACGGGGATTTTCAAATAATCGAAGCGACATTTGACAAATCGGAAAAAAATCAAGGGCTATACGAGTTCTTGAAAGAAACGGTTGCACCTTTTGGAATAACCGACGAAAAAAGAATTAAAAAAGCCTCAAAGGCCGGCTGGAAAGTTTACAACAACTTCAAAGTTATGTCAGCCTCAGGTATGAGCTACAAACAGGCTATGAGCTACGCACTTCAGGGAAAAATGTTTATCCAACAGCAATCTCGTGAATACCCGATTTCTGTGGCTTTAGTTGCGCACGGCTACAATATTTATGACGAAAGAGTCTCAATGAATGTTTTTGACAAATTGGCTAATATGGACGTAAAAGTTTACAGTGCCAACGAGTTGACAGACGAACAGATGGAAGAGGGCATAAACGCGCTTGGTCAAAACATTTACTGGGCTAATGAAAACGAGATGACTGGTTGCGCAGGCCACTATTTAAAAGACAACAAAATTGACGGAATAATCACTATAACAGCTTTCGGCTGTGGGCCGGATTCTTTGATGGTAGAGCGAATTACAAGAAAATCAAAGCAATTCAACAAGCCTCTTATAAATTTAACAATCGACGAGCACACTGGCGAAGCTGGGTTCATAACAAGATTGGAAGCTTTCGTTGATATGCTTTACAGAAAAAAACGTGCGAAAATAATTAACAAAATAAACCTCGACGAAGGCGAATACATCCCGAACACAAATTATATCCAAATCAACAGAGAAACTAATAATAAAAACGTTTAAAAATCAGAGCTTTGAATATTATAAGCTAATTGGCCAAATAGCATTTGACAGCTGGCACTTGGCTTGAATACAACTCGATATTACTTTTGTAAACTACTTCCATTCTGTTGAAAAATAGGTTAAAATTGTTTTATGAAGAAAAAAGTTATCGCATATCTGCACACTCACTGGGATAGAGAATGGTACAGAGAGTTTGAAGTCTTTAGGCTAAGGCTTTTAAGGGTTTTTGACAAAGTCCTAGAGCTGCTTGAGCAAGGTAAAATTCCTTGTTTCTATTTCGATGGGCAGACAAGCGCATTGAAGGATTATCTTGAGCTTAATCCACAAAAGGAAACTCTGGTGAGAAAACTCATCAAAGAAAAAAAACTTTTTATCGGCCCTTGTTACACGCTTGTGGACGAATTTTTGACCGACGAAATTTGTTTCAGAAAGAATTTAGAAATCGGGCTTGATTACGCAAAAAAATTGGGCTGCACAGACTTTTTGGGGTATTTTGCGGACACTTTTGGACACAGCAAAAACATTCCGCCTATTTTAAAAGAATTCGGAATCGACAAAGCAATCGTCTGGCGAGGCTGCGGGAAAGATATTCCGTCAGAATTTCTGTTTAACGGAATAAAAACAGTAAATTTACTTCGCGGATACTTTATGGATATTTTTTCCACCAATCTTTCTATTGAAAAAAAAGCTGAGTTTCTTGAAGCTCACTTGGACAAAATAGCTGAAAAATCAGCTGTTACCTTACTTATGCCAATCGGTGCAGATCATTTAGGGGTCGAAGCCGACATAGCAGAGCAAATTATTCAAATAAACAAACACCTAAAAAACTACCAAATAGAGCTTTCATCACCGTTTAAATATTTTGAATTGGTAAATGACAACTTCAAATTTGAACACGAGGATGAACTCAGGGACAATACCCAAACATTTATACTCCAAGGAAGCTACTCTGCGAGAATAAAACTAAAGCAGTACAATACTAAATGTTCTTATCTGTTGGACCTAGCCAACCAGTTCCAGAAATTCGCAAAAAAAACCTATGGAACAAAAGCTTACGATAATGTGATTTTGTACGCTTACGAATTATTACTGCAAAATCAGGCGCATGATGGAATTTGCGGGTGCTCAACCGATTTAGTTCACCAGGAAAACATCGTAAGGTACGAAAAAATATTGCAAATTTCAAACACTATTTTAGAAGAACTAAAATTCACATTGAGAGAAAAAGATTTTATTTTCAACCCAAAAAGCTTTAGTGGCATAGTTGAAGTCGAAGGAGGGTTTAACTTTCCTGGCAAATACCAAAAAATAGGCTCGAGAAAATGGGTCGAGAGAGAGCTCTTGTACGACACCCAAAAAATCCCGTTGACAGAAGATATAAAAGATATTTATACCTATTTGGTTGAAGTTGGCTCTGAGCAAAAAGCAGATTTAGAAATTTCTGACACCAAGCTTGAAAATTCCAAGATTTCCATTGAAATCAAAGGGCAAAAAATTCAAGTTACCGATAAAGTTACCAACGAAATTTACTATGATTTTATAAATTTTGTTGATTTTAAAGATAATGGGGATAGTTATAACTTCGGCCCAATCATTGGAGACAATGGGGTTAAAAGCGAAATTCTATCTTCGAAAATCTTAAGGAAGGGGGCTTTACAGTGTGCGCTAGTTGTCAAATTCAAAATTAACAAAACTGTTCTAAGCGCTGAAATTTATTTGAATAAAAATTCTCATCTGATTAATTTTAAAATAAACTGGAACAACAAGGTCAAAAATCACCTTTTTCAAGTTCAATTTAACCTAAAAGAACCGATTCACAAGACTTATTCTGAAGATATGAATACACTTCTGGAGAGAACTTTTGACCCAGATTACGAGATAAGAAAAAATTTACCAAAAACAAAAGGGATAGAGGCAAAAACAAATACTGCTCCAATGCAAAGGTATGTCAATGTCCAAGGGTTTGAAGTGGTCACAAAAGGTTTAACAGAATACGAAATAAAGAAAAATAACCTTTTGATAACCTTACTCCGAGCAATCGGGACCATTTCTAACCCAAAAAATCCAGCCAGATTGACCCCTGCCGGCCCTCCAATCGAAGTAAAAGAAGCGCAGCAACTAGGTAAAAACACGGCTGAATTTTCGATAGGATTTGGTAAAAATCATCACTGGAAAAGTGCGATTCAGGAAATTTTTAATTATGTTACTATTATAAAACCGCTGTAAAATCTAAAAAACACAAAAAAACAGCTGATTTAGGGCTTGTGCATCAGTCTCATGATTTCCCTTCTCAATTGTTTGCCGTATAGTCAAAAGTAGAAATTAATAGTATAATAATTGTACCATGGTAGAAAAACCTATTTTTAATGAATTAAAAGAGAAATTAGTCAAGCAAAATCGTCCGTTGGAAGACATTGAGAAGATTGAGCTGGCATATCTGTATGCGAAAAAGCTTCACGAGGGTCAATATAGGATTTCTGAAGAACCCTACATTATCCATCCGGTTGAAGTTGCCAAAATATTGGTCGACTTGAAGGCTGACGCGGACACTCTAGTGGCGGCACTTTTGCACGACATTCTTGAAGACACCGACACCCCGCCGGAGGAAATTGAAAAGAATTTCTCGAAAGAGGTTCTTTGTCTGGTTCAAGGGGTTACCAAGCTTGGGAAATTGCAGTTCAAATCCACGGAGGAACGGCAAGCTGAAAATTTCAGAAGAATGTTTATTGCAATGGCAAACGACATCAGGATTATTTTCCTTAAACTTGCCGACAGGTTGCACAATATGCGTACCTTGAATTTTATGGCGGTCAATAAACAGCAAAAAATAGCGCAAGAAACTCTGGATATTTTTGCCCCGCTTGCAAATCGATTGGGGATTGGGAAAATAAAAAGCGAACTTGAAGATTTATCCTTAAGATATCTGTATCCTGAAAAATACTACGAAATCGCCCAATTGGTTTCCCAGAAAAAAGCCGAAAGAGAACTTACTGTTAATTTATTGATTGACAAAATCACCCTAGATATAAAAAGAAATGGGATAAACGCCACCTTGACTGGTAGAGCAAAGCACTATTACAGCATTTACAGCAAGATGAAGCGATTGAATCTGGCGTTCCATGATTTGTACGACATAACGGCTGTGAGGGTTATGGTAGATACAGAGCGCGAATGTTATGAAGTTTTAGGGCTAATCCACTCTCAGTTTAAGCCCATCCCCGGGAGATTTAAAGACTATATCGCAATGCCTAAGGGTAACTTGTACCAATCCTTGCACACGTCTGTAATCGGCCCTCGTTCAAAGCCTTTGGAAGTGCAAATAAGAACCCGCGAGATGCACGAAACTGCCGAATACGGGGTTGCCGCTCACTGGAAATACAAGGAAAAAGGCTCCGAGAAAGCCGTTGACAATTCCGATATACAATTTTCATGGATGAGAAAATTGGTCGAATATGACCAAGACATGACCAGCGCAAAAGACTTTGTGGATTTGGTAAAACTTGACATCTTTTCAGATCAGGTTTTCGCCTTCACGCCCAGGGGCGATGTTTTCGACATGCCTGTTGGCGCCACTCCTGTCGATTTTTCTTACCGTATCCACACAGATGTCGGCCACAGGACAATTGGGGCTCTAGTAAACGGACGTATTGCTCAGCTTGACACAAAACTAAAAAACGGCGATATAGTTGAAATTTTAACATCAAAACAAATAGCTCCAAGGCTTGATTGGTTGAATTTTGTAGTCACAAAACAGGCAAGTTCCAAAATTAAACTCTGGTTCAAGAAAAATAACCGCGAAGACCACGTGAATATGGGTAGAAGCAACCTTGAACACGAATTAACCAAGGCCGTTTTCGACGAGTACACAAAGCAAGGCGAGTTTGAAAAAATTGCAAAACAAATGAACTACCAATCCACAGAGGATTTGTTCGCTGCATTGGGTTACGGCGAAACTACGGTAAATAAAATTGTTAATAAGCTTAAAAAACCTCAGGTAAAATCTGCTGAACCCACTTTCACTTCTATTTACAAAGGTAAAAAATCCGAAAAAGACATCATCGGGCTGGAAGGGCTTTTGTACTCGATTGCAAAATGCTGCTCGCCAATCCCTGGAGAACCGATAGTTGGAGTGGTTACGCGCTCCAAGGGGGTTTCCGTCCACAGGTTAGACTGCAACTCGCTGCAAGAAATTCCTACCGAAAGATTTTTGGATATCAAATGGTCTGACGACAACGCCACGAATAGGACTTACAACACGACAATAAGAATAGAGACCATGGATAAAATGGGACTTCTGAAAGATATCATAACTCAGGTTTCAGATAACAATACCAATATTAATTTTGCGAATGTTAAATCAAAAAACAATAAAATCGGGATTATTGAGCTGGGGATTGAGCTGGATAATATTGATACTCTAAAAAGAGTAATAACAAGTTTACAGTCTTTGCCAGAAGTTTACAGCGTAAAAAGAATTCAAACTTCCGCACATCAGGCTTCGCAGTCCAGCGGAAAAAAACCTGTCAAGAATCCTAGAAAAAAACAAGCTAAGCATTAAATTTAGGCTTATCAAAACTTGTGATAATTGACTGAAAGCATGTATGCATGCCGTTAGGTCAACTTTTTATTCGATTAATAATTATAATTCGACGGATTTTGAGATAATTTGCAACTCCTTGTTACAAAAAAATAAACTTTTGTAAACGCCAAAATGCCAATAATAATAACATTTTGTTTCATTTTTGTACAACTAAAGTATTAACTTTCATAAAAACATCAAAGTTTTTATAAACTCTGCCGATATATTATATATGAAGGTAATAAGAAAGCGAAAGTGGACTAATATGAATAAAAAAGAGTTGGATTTAGGAGCATCATTATTTAGTCGTTCAATTGACTTGATGGATGGAGACCCATTAGAAGAAATTTTCGCACTTAACTTGGGTGATTTTCTATCAGAGCACTTGATTTCTGAGGATTTAGCTAGAAAAATCGGCAATAATGTTAAAGACAAAACTGAAGGCTTGAAAAATCAGCTAAAAGAATTGAGTTCAATTTATTCACTTGACAATACCTTGTGTGTTTTGGGTTTCAGCTCAAAAGAAGATTATGTAATTTATAATTCAATCGCAAAAACCATTACTCAAATGTTGGATATGGACGCTTGCCACATATATTTAACAAAAGACAATGCCAAAGGGCTTGACTCTACTTCCAATGATTTACTTTTGGTAGGTTCTTCAATTGAATTCAAAGACGATATTTATAACCACCACTTGGGATACAAATTTGACGACAAATCTTTTGTTTCAGAAGCTTTTTCAAGAAAAGAGACTATTGAAGCAAAAAACCCTAATTTTTCAAATCGATTCAACGCCTTCAAAGAGTTGAGCGAAGACAAGGTTAAAATTTTAACTGCAATTCCTATGCACAACAATTCAAAAGTTGTCGGGGTTATTGTGGTGGAAAGCTATTCTGACAAATTTTTCAAAGACGAATACGTTGGCTTGGTAGAATCTATTGCTACTTTGTTTGCAACCTCAATGGCTTTGCAAAAATTGACCGAAGAAGTTTCACTTTTGATTGAAAATCCTGATGCAAGCGTCGGCGATCTTCAGCACATGAGAGCTGAATTGACTGCTATAATCGGCGATTTGGGCGATTTGCAACAGTTGTTCGTTCAGCGCCTAGCTACAGCGGTTGATGCAAAAGGTCAGTACAAAGTTTCACACTCTCAAAACACTGCAGATTTATCTCGCTTGATATGTAAACACTTGGGATTAAACGAAAAAACCATCGATTTGATTTACTACGCGGGTCTTTTACAAAATATCGGCAAGATTACTTTGCCTGCAGAGCTTTTCTCGCACAGCGGTAAATTGAATACGGCTGATTGGGAAAGATTACAAAACCACCCAAATGTAGGCGTGAACTTGTTGATGAGCATCAACTTCTTGTCGGAAGTTGTCCCATACATACACTATCACAAAGAGAGATGGGATGGCCGCGGGGAGCCTGAAGGGCTCAGAGGGTATTCTATTCCTTTGGGATCAAGAATTATCGCTGTTGCAGACGCGTTCGGCGCAATGACGGCTGACAGACCTTATAGGCAGGCAATGTTTAACCATCAGGCACTTGAGGTAATGAAGAATGAATCTGAAACCAAGTGGGATCCTGTTATCATAGACGCACTTATACAGGTAGTAACTAATAAATAAACTAAAGGACGGCTAATACCGTCCTTTTCATAATCCTCTATTTATCCCAGTGGATTAATCACAATCCCCGAAAGCAATTTTGGATAGAAATAAGTGGATTTTTGCGGCATACGGAATCCGGCTTGAGAAATTTCTTTGATATCCTGAATCTTCGGATAAGCCATGATAAAAGAAGCCTCGGCTTTTCCTGAATCAACCAAGTCAAACGCTTCGCTTTCCTGTTTGATGTACTTAATTCCATCCTGCGCCATCTGCTGCTCCTCGGTGTATCCAAGTTCTTTAGTGATAAGGATTTTGTGCAAAACTGTCAAATCAAGTTTTTTCAATACATCAGGCACTTCAAATTCGTCCAAAATCCCGCTGACGTCTTCACGTAGGGTCAAAAGATAAAACTTGTTCACGTTTTTCATGTAAAGACCCAACGAAATCTGTTTTTCATTCTCGTCCTCGATTGCCTGCAAAAATTTAGCCTTAACTTCTTTTTTGTTCGTTCCATCAAAAGTAAAATCTTTAAGGTCAAAATATTTTTTCACTTTATCCAGCAAAACGTAAGGTTCAACCCATTTTGTAATAATTCTGTGGGTCGGGAATACGAGTAAATTCTCATCGTCGAGGTTTGTGAAATAGCTCATTACGTAATTGTAATCAGCATCCGCGCCACAACTACCGTCGCCCTGAACTCCCGTTCCCGCCATCTGCGGGGCGGGCAGGGTCGCACAATCATGCGATGCTGAAACAAGTTCAGCATGACGTAAGTTTCGGTAATTCATCGCCGTTTCGTACCTGTGGTGGCCGTCTGCGATTAAAAGAGTCTTGTCTTCCATAACTTTTTCAATCAGCGCAAGGGTATTTTCGTCTTCTATTTTGTAGACCACGTTTTGAACCCCCTGGTCGTCGGTCACGTCAATAAAAGGTTTTTGGGTGAAATCAATCGAGCCTTCGATTTTGTATTCGTTGTCTGAGTAAACCATAAAAATTTGAGAGAAATTCGCATTGCATTTCTTTGTTAAATTCAATCGGTCTTCTTTCGGTCCGCCCATGGTAAATTCGTGAGGAAGGATTTTTTTTGTCGAAAAATCTTCGATTTTATTTCTGGCGATAAACCCTTTTCTTTCGATTTTTTTGCCGTGTTCAGTTGTGTATTTTTGCACGATGTAAAGCACGCATGGCTTGTCTAATTTGATTAAAACTTCTTCCTGTAACCATTTGTCAAAATTCTTTTTTGCTTCGTCGTAACGGTTGTTAGGGTCGGACAAATCCTTAGAGCCTTTCGCCAATATTAGTTTTACTATATTGTATTCGCTTCTTTCGTACAGTTCGTCCTGATATTCTTTTAATATAACGTCATAAGGCGGTGCGATTACATCGTTCATGTTGACTTTTTCTTGGTTGTAAACTATTGCGTTAAGTGGCTTTACTTGTACCATTTTTGTCTCCTTGTTTATCTGATTTGAATGAGTTTATTTTAGCATAAAAAAGCGCTAATTGAATTAGCGCTTTTAAACAGTTTATTTATTTTTTCCTTGATTAAACAGTCGCTTCGCTTTTTGCAAACTGCATTTCGTAAAGGTGTTTGTATTTTCCGTTTTCGATGTTTATCAATTCGTCGTGGGTTCCAAGTTCGGCAAGTACGCCTTCGTTTACCACGGCTATTCTGTCCGCGTTTTGGATGGTGGATAATCTGTGTGCGATAACGAAAACCGTTTTGTTCTGCATCAAGTTGTCCAAAGCTTTTTGAACGATGGCTTCTGACTTGTTGTCTAAGGCTGAAGTCGCTTCGTCAAGGATTACGAACGGTGCGTTTTTAATCATCGCTCTTGCGATAGCTACGCGCTGTCTTTGTCCACCGGAAAGTGTCGCTCCTCGTTCTCCGACAAAAGTGTCAAGACCCAATTCAAGTCCACCGATAAATTCGTCGAGGTGAGCCATTCTGATTACTTCTTGTAATTCTTGCTCAGTCGCGTCTTTTCTTCCCATTAGAATATTGTCTTTGATTGAACCTGAGAAAAGGAAGTTGTCTTGGAATACGAAAGAAATCTGTTCTCTCAATGATATTAAATCCATTTTTCTTATGTCGACTCCGTCGATTTCTATCGAGCCGGATTTTACGTCATAAAAACGTGGGATTAGGTTGACTACAGTACTTTTTCCGCCGCCTGAGTTTCCTACAAGCGCAATAGTTTGGTTTTTAGGCACTGTGAGCGAGAAGTTTTTCAAAACAGGCACGCCTTCTGTGTATTCAAAGTTGATATTTTTAAATTCGATTTGGTGTTCAAAAGTTTTCATCGGTACGGCACCGGCTTCGGATTTAATTTCCGGTATTAAGTCAGCCAGCTCAAAAACTCTTCCCATTGCAACGAAAGTTCCCTGCAATCCGGCAAGCGTTTGGCCGAGGCCTTTTACTGGTTTGTACAGTAATAACAGGGACGTTACGAATGCTGCAAAACTACCGCCCGTGAGTTGTCCGCTCATTATTAAGTGGTTTCCGTAGGCCATTACCAGTGCTATTCCGCAAGAGGCGACAAAATACATAATCGGTGATAACCAGCCGATTCGTTTTGTCAACGTCATTGCTAGGTTGAATTGTTGGTTGATTTGGTCGTTGAATAATTCGTTTTGTTGCCCTTGCAGGTTGTAAGCTGCAACGATTTTGTTTCCGGAGAAAGTTTCGTTGAAGTTGGTGGTCATTCCGCCGCCGACGACCATTGAGGCGTTGGAGACTGATTTAACTTTTTTTCTTATGAAGGCAACAGGTAACATTGCAAGGCCCAAAACGCTTACGCCGATGATTGCGAGTTTCCAAGAGGTGTACATTAATACGGCGACAAGCCCAAGGATTCCGAAGAACGCTGTGACGAAGGTTTTTACGTTGTCTATGATACTTCTAGATGCTGCATCGGGATCGCCCAAGAATCTTCCCAATACTATTCCAGAGGAGTTTACATCGTAGAATTTAGGGTCGAGGGAGGTTAGTTTTTTGAATAAATCTACTTTAAGTGAGTTTGAGACTTTCATACCTGTCCAGTCGGTCAAATATGTGTTTGCGTATTTCAGTCCGCCTTGGATGATTGCGAAAACTATGACGGCAGGCGGGATTATTGTTGCCCAGAAGTGTCTGCTTCCGAAGGTTCTTCCAAAGATTTCGAGAGTGGCCGTTGGGTCCCCATTTACTACGTTGTCGAGGTAAGGTTTAAGCGCGATTGCTGTGACGCCATCTAATAGCCCTAAAGGTGCGGCGATTAGTAGTCCCAAGATGGCTCTTCCTAATACTGGTTTTATGTAAGGGGTGATTCGTCTTAGAAGGTATCCGTACCTAAACGCGTCTTTTGATACTGTATCGTTTAATTTCATATTTCCTCAAGTCCTTAATGTGTTCAAACATGTTTTACAAGGAACATATTCGCACAAAAACACCTAAAATTCCATAGCGGGGGTTGAAGAGTAAGAAAATTTACAAACAGCAAAAAGTGAGAAGGAAAGGGGAAAACCAATCACGGAGTTCGCAAAAAAACCCGACCCAAAAGAAGGCAAAAGACTTTTCACATTAGGATTTTTGTAGAGCTTAAGAGTTTATAGATTGGCAAGGTGTAATAATGAAAGATTCTCATGCTCACTTATTAAGTTTTGCCTCAAGCTACTTTCTTTAAATTTCCCTTTTTATCATGTTTGAAGTATAATTCTCGTGTTATAAGAATATGTATAATTTAAGGAACGCACCAGAGTGCGTCAGAAGCGCGAGCGAGCTGAGGGCGAACATCCTTCGCGACTGCGAAGGTGGAAGACCCGTTAAACGCGAGCGAGAAAGAAAAGGAAAAAAATGGTAGAATCAAAAAAAACACAACTCGAAATCGGCGGAAAAATCGTTGAAATCGAAACAGGAAAGTATGCAAAATCTGCAAGCTCTTCTGTGACTGTAAGATGTGGAGACACTATGTTGTTCGTTCACGCTACAGTAGCAAAAGAACCAAGAGCGGGAATAGATTTTTTCCCATTATTAATCGATTATGAAGAAAGAATGTCTGCAGTTGGACGTATCCCTGGCGGATTCATCCGTTCTGAAGGAAGACCAAGCGAAAAAGCAACATTAACATCAAGACTTATCGACAGACCTATAAGACCACTTTTCCCAAGTGGATATAGAAACGACGTTCAAGTTGTTTCTCAACTATTCAGCTATGACATGGAAAACCAACCTGATACACTTGCTATCTTAGGTTCGTCTTTCGCTTTGATGCTTTCAGGAGCACCTTTTGAAGGACCTGTTGGAGCTGTTAGAGTTGCTAAAGTTGATGGTCAACTTATCGCTAACCCAACTCACCAACAATCAAGCAAGTCTGATTTGGATATCGTAGTTGCAGGAACAGAAGATTCTGTAATTATGGTTGAAGCTGGTTGTAACTTCGTAACTGAAGACGGAATTATGGAAGCGGTTGACTTCGCTCAAATAGAAATTAAAAAACAATGTCTTTGCCAAATCGCATTCGCTAAAGAATGTGGCATAGAAGTACAAACGTTTGTTGATCCATTAGATACTACTGAATTAGTTGCACTTATTAAAGAAACAGCTTTTGACCTAATTCACGATGCTTATCACAACTTTGACAGAACATACAGACAAGGTAAATTGGCTGAAGCAAAAACTTTAGTTAAAGAAAAACTTGCTACATTAGAAGAAACAAGCGCTATTAAATTGTTGCTTGCTTCAACTAACATCGACTTGGTTTCTGAATCTTTCAAAAAGGTTGAGAAAAAAGTTATGCGCGCAATGATTCTAGACGAAGGCGTTAGAGCTGACGGAAGAAAAACTACTGATGTTAGACCTATCTGGTGTGAAGTTGGTATGATTCCTAGAGCTCACGGTTCTGCTGTGTTCACAAGAGGACAAACTCAAGCCCTATCAATGGTAACATTGGCTGGTCCAGGTATGAAACAAGCTCTTGACGGAGTTGATCCAGAAACAGAAAAAAGATTCATGCACAAATATATTTTCCCAGGTTTCTCAGTAGGTGAAGTAAAACCTCAAAGAGGGCCAGGAAGAAGAGAAATCGGTCACGGTTGTTTAGTAGAACGTGGTAACCTTCCAGCTCTTCCATCTGAAGAAGATTTCGGATATGTAATCAGAGTAACTTCTGATATGTTCGAATCTAACGGTTCAACATCAATGGCTTCAACTTGTGCCACTTCAATGGCATTGATGAACGCTGGTGTTCCTGTTAAATGTATGATCGGTGGAGTTGCAATGGGTCTTATCAAAGAAGGCGACAAAGAAGCGGTTCTTACTGACATCCAAGGAATCGAAGATTTCTTAGGCGATATGGACTTTAAAGTTGCCGGTAACAGCGAAGCTATTACTGCACTGCAAATGGACATGAAAGTAAAAGGGATTTCTCGCGAAACTATGAAAAATGCAATTTCTCAATCAAGAGAAGGAAGATTGCATATCTTGAGCAAAATGCAAGAAGCAATTTCTGCTCCAAGTGAAGTTATGTCTCCACACGCTCCGAAAATCTGCACGTTGCAAATCGCTAACGAAGATATCGGTTCTGTAATTGGGCCTGGTGGAAAACAAATCAGAGCTATCGTTGACGCTTCAGGAGCTGAAGTTGATATTCAAGATTCTGGTATCGTTACTATCACTTCAAACGACCAAGAGGGTGCTGACATTGCAATCAATATGATTAAAGCAATCACTTTCAAACCGACTGAAGGAATGGTAATGAAAGGTAAAGTTGTTAGAATTATTCCTATCGGTGCTTTTGTTGAAATCGCAGCTGGTAAAGACGGAATGGTTCACATTTCTCAAGTTTGTAACGAGAGAATTGACACAATCGAACCGCACTTGAATGTTGGCGATAAAGTTGTCGTTAAAGTAATCAAAGTAGACGACAAAGGCAGAGTTAACTTAACTATCAGAGGCGTTTCTGACGAAGAAAAAGCTAAATTTGCTTAAGCTATTTTAAGCAAGGGGTTTAGGCCCATTGTTTAAAACTAACTCAATATAAGTTGCGAAAAGAAAGGGTGAAAATCCTTTCTTTTTGTTGGTATGGAAAGTTACCTGTGAAATAGGTCGGGCATGCCCACCAGAGAAAGTGCGGCTACTCACTCTTCACTTACAAATTGAGCTTTGTGATAAAGTATTGATAACTCTCACCTGTTTAATTGTAAATATTTGTTAATTTCTTGACTTCATGGGTAACAAATCGAATTTGACTGGATTATTATACATGTACAACTATCCCCAAATCTCCTCCCAAGATTATTAAGTACTAGCTGCACAGAGCAGCTATTTTTTTGCACGAGTGGACAGATAAGGAAGGGGGAAACCACATTTTGCATCGCAACTCAGCTTTGTTTGAAAGTTAATGCTGAGCAGGAAATAACACCCCCAATACATGCTTAGCTCGCTAATAATTAACAAAAAGGCAAAACTTTAGTAGGAATTTCGCAATTGCATAAATTACTATTTTAAAAATTTACGCCATTTACCTAAAAAGGTAAAAATATAATAAGCTTAATCCTTGCAATACTTTACTTTTCAGACCTTCTATGTGATAATTACTTGACAAAACATTCAACTTGATTTGTAAAGAATAATTAAATAAAACGCTTGCAACTAGCAACAAATTTTTTCAGGGCACTTAAGATAATTGACAACAAGATTACACTAATGGAGTAAAAAATGATGAGATTACAATCAGTAACGAGTGCAACACAACCAAATGTTCCACCAACACAACCTGTAGTAATACAAACTAAACCAAGCTTTAAAGGCTCCGATGAGGAAGCTAGCGACGAGTGGAAAAAAAATAAAAGTGATTTTCAAGCCCTTTACGACGACCCTGAAAACCCGTCTTTCGTGAAAAAGTTTGCTAAAGCAATGACTGTAGTTGCAACGGGCGTTTTGGCTTACGGAGCATCTAAGTATGGTATAAGAAAAAGTATGGAACTAGTCAAAAACATGTTGACATCCAAGCCTATAAAAGATGCTACCGCTAAAGTTACCAACTTTGCAAAAGGAACTGTAATCCCTGAGGCAAAAAATATAGCTGAGGCAGTTTCCCAAAAAGTTAAATCGACAAAACTGTTTGGAAAAGAAGGCAAAATTGCAAAATTTGTCGGAAAAATGCTTGCAAGCATCGGAACGAAATTTGCTTCTCTTTCTGAAAAATTCGTCGCCTTTACAAAAAAAGAAAAAGTGGCTAAAGTTATTAAGTTTATAAAAGCCCCATTTGTAAAAGTAAAACAACTGATAAAAGATTTTGTAGCTTTCGTCAAATCAAAAACACCCGCAAAGATAAAAACTAAAATCGCAGATATTGAAACTGCTATTGAAACTAAAGCAACAAACTTTAAAGACAAAGTTAAATCAAAAAAACCAACAAGACGTCAATTATTAAAAAGTATCGCAACGATTAAAAGCAAAATGCCTACAGCCGAACAAGTAAAAAACGGTTTTGTTGAAGGTACTGCGATTGTTTCAGCCACGGCAGCAAGTATTACAGCCGGCGGCGTAGCGAGTAATAACGAAGAAGCATAAGGGATTTTTTAATGATGATTCAAAAATTAAATACAACTTCATTTGGGACTTCTGCATCCACGGTTTCGCAGGTCAAAGCTGAACTTAAGGAAGCTCAAGATAAAAAAGATAAATTCATTGCAGGTGCTTTGGGTACAACTGGCGCAGCCGCTGTTGCCAAAGGAAACCAAGTTATGAAGGCAGGTTCTGGAATATTTAAAAAATCATCCAACGCATTAGTTGATGCTACAAAAAATAGTACAAAGTTTCAAAGGATTTTTACAGAGTTTTTTAACAAAACCGTAGCTAAAAAAGGCTTTCAATGGGTCGGAAAACTGGTTAAAAATAACGCTGTAAGAGGAATTGGCAAAGTCTTCGGTGGCGTTACTGCTGTTGGACTTTGTATAGGCGATTTTTCAAATATTATTAATACTTTTGGTGGAAACAAAATAAATTTTCCAACACTAAGCAATTTTGGGAAATAATTAAATATTCAAATCTGAGAGAGAGAACTTGTTGACTATGACAGGTTCTCACTTTTTTTATGGTTAATTAATTTGTCGGACAGAGAAGCCTGACATACTTTTCTAATTATACCCATGTTATAATAAAACCCATGGATAATTTTAAGTTAAGAGAAATTAAAAATACTAATCTGAAAACTGAACTCAAAGCTGTAGGGTTTGATAAATCTTACCTGCTCAAGGCGGTGGACAAGTTTACGTATAAGAACATAAAAATATTCGATTTGTCGCTACCTCAGGCAAACATCTTGAAGCAGACGGCGATTTCTGTTGGCGCAGATTGCGGAATTCACCGAGAAGTGCTGACTTCAAAAGTCGAAAAAACAGATTGCCTTCTGGGTGGAAGTTTTTCACAGCTAAAAAAAATATCGGCAAAGCTACGCAGCCAGCCTTTCAAATTGGCTCAGTTGGCTGACTTGATAGAGAATAACCTTGAATTCAAACTTAAACCGATGACCATAAAGGAAAAAATATTTGACTTTAAAAAACCATATATTGTCGGAATAGTCAACCTCACTAATAATTCCTTTTCGGACGGAGGGGAGTTTTTTGAACTGGATAAAGCAAAAAAACACGTCATTGCGCTTGTTGAAGACGGAGCCGACGTAATTGAACTCGGAGCCGAGTCCACAAAGCCCTTTTCCTCAGCTGTTGCAGACGATGACCAGCTTGAAAAATTGCTGCCTATTTTGGAGTTCATAAAAAAGCAGGGGATTAAAACGCCCATTAGTGTTGACACAAGAAGCTCTGCTGTCGCAAAAAAATGTATTGAGGCTGGTGCTGTCATAATAAACGACGTTTCCGGACTTGATTGGGATAACGAAATGGCAAAAACCTTGGCAGAGCTGGATGTTCCCATTATTATCCAGCATTCAAAGGGCACCCCCGAAACTATGCAAATAAATCCGATTTACGAAAATCTGATGGACGAGATATTTTTAGAGTTGAAAAACAAAATAGAATCAGCTATTCAGGCTGGAATTAGACAAGAAAACATCATAATCGATGCGGGAATCGGTTTTGGAAAAACCGACGAACACAATTTTGAAATCATAAGAAGAATTGAAGAACTTTATTCTCTCAATTGCCCTGTTATGCTCGGGGTTTCAAGAAAATGTCTGCTTGGCATATCGAATGAACCAAATGGAATCAAAGACGTTTTCACCCTCGCTCTAAACGCAATAATCATCGAGAAAAAAGTCAACTTTATCAGGGTTCACAACGTGAAACTGCACAGAAAATTGATCGACCTATTGAATTAGTTTAACCAGCAAAGCTAACTAAAGTCTTTGTTTTTTCCTTCAAGAAAACTTGGTTTGCAGGGGTGCTAGGCAATTCATTTTTCACAGATTTGCGTTTTTTTGCAATTCCTTTTGTCACAGCGATGTTTAACTTTGGAATACCAACACCCAAAACTAGTCCTGAGTAAGCATAGCCAATAAGTTGTGCAGCGCTGAGTAGTTTGATTTTTTTCAAAGCTGCATGGCCTTTTGGAATTGCTTTCACCATTTCTTTGTAAGTAAGAGCTTTTCCGTCTTTAATTGCTGAATGACCTAATTCTTTTAAAGCCTTGAACAAAACTTCGTCGCGACTGACAAGGCTGGATTTTGTTATTTTGTTAAACAAGCCTTTGCCGTGTTCTTTTTCGTGGTATCTTAGGAAGTCACCAAGCTTTGCATGTTTTTCAAAAGCCAATCCGGCGATAGTTTTAACAAAACCGCCCAAAACCATCCAGTTCAAGAACCCTAAAGTGTCTTTGGTTGCAGTTTCTCTTAGTTCATCTTTGTCTCTGGCGACAAAAAATCTAGACATTATCGACAGACCGTAAGTCACTTTAAGCTGGTTGATAGTTGGAACAAAACCTTGGAACTGAATTTTTGATAACAGCTTTTTTGGGTCCCCGATTGTACTCAATACCATTGCTCCAAAAGTTAACGCACCAGCGGTTTTCAAAAGTTTAAAGCCAGTTGATTTATCAGGTTGCCCGTCTCCATTACTACCTACGAAACCTGATTTGCCGGTTTTCTTTTTTGTTAAGTACATGTTTAAAGGTTGGATGTTGCAGCCGATTAACGCCGCTACGCCAATCCCAAAGAGGGAAGTTTTTGTGTTTAGGTGTTTAAGGCTTTTTATGAAAGCGTTGTCAGTCAAAGATGTGCTTTTAGCAAATTCTGCACCGACTTTTTCTTTCATAAACGTTTTACCCAATTTATAAACGTTATCAATAAAAGTGTCGAGAGACAAAACTTCTTTCAATTCGCCGCTTTTTATTCTGAACTGGCTTTCAGATTCAACGGAAGAGCCGATAACTGTTTTCAAATAAGAGTGAGCTTCTTTTGATAGTTTTGCTGTTTTAGAATCCCTAGCCTCGGCATCAAACCCTTCTTTGATAACTTGTTTAAATTTACTTATAGCTTCTTTTTGCGCATCTTCGGTAAGTCCCACATACCCTTCCAATTGTTCATTATGAGATGGGTTAAAAGCTTGAAGATTTTTAATAGTTTTTTCTAAAAATCCGTCAAGGGTTTTTTCAACATTCCCGCTTTTGACTTGCTCATTCCAATTTTGTCCTAGGATGTGGACAGTGTTATTGCTTGCAAAAGTGTTGTGGATTTTTACGTCGAATTTTTTGTTAAAAGGTTGGGCAAGCAGGAACGCAGCGCCCATACCGTAAGCACCGACTGCCAAATGGTTGATTGTACCAGAACCCTCTCTACGCATAGTTTCTACGCCGGCATCAGGTCCACGAGTAAAGTCTACTAAAGTTCTTGGAGTAACCATAAATGCTAAATCAACGAAGTTCGCACCCCAAGCCTGATTAGTGTCTAAAAATCTAAGCCCTTGCTGAACTATCATTTCTGCACCTGTGAAAGCCACGTCTTTAGAGGCTTTTTGCGGCTTTGAGGTTGTGCTATTGGTTTGTGTTTTTGGAGTAATTTGTAGTTTCAATTTTATGTCCCAGTCTAATGTATATTTTATGTTATTCTATTTTGCGGTAAAAAAAGCCTGATAAGTATTGCCCTTTTTGGCATGAGTGGAGCTATTCATCATAAAATGTGGGTAAAATTTCTGTATTGTTGCTTTATCAACACCAGAATTTTTTAAGTCTTCTTCATGCTGTTTGTCGGTTTTCTTTCTTGTAATCATAGGGATTAAAACACCCAGAGCCACAAGCGAGAATCCTATGTTCCCAATTTGGCAGACCGACCTCATTTTTTTGCCAGTCGCACTTGCAATTTCGTCAGAGGATTTAAGGCTAGTATTTTTTGCCCAGTTCCAGAATTTCTTCAATCCTTTAGCGTTTTTATCGTACTCATCTAAATAATTGACTAATTTGTGTTTTGGCATTGCAGTGGCAATACCCTTTGCAACGTAATCGCCCAAGAAGTAAAACGCTGAAAATGTTGCGATGTCTCTGACAGTCGATTCTCTTAAATCGTTTTTGTCTTCTGAAGCCATTATTCTGCTTGCAAAAGTCGCCGTTGAAATTATTCTTGCCTGATCCATAGTAGGGAAAATTCCGCTGAATTGAGTTATCTCTTTAGCCATTTTTAGATTCGGTTTTTTCATTACTGATAAAAGTGCAACTCCTACCATTGCACCAGCTGAGACAAGTTTATGGCTGAATAAATCAGCTTTTTCTTTTGTCGTTAATTCTTTTGACTGGCTGGCTTCAAAGTCTCTGTAAATCGGTGCACCTTTTTTACCGGAAGTTTTAGCCGTAATCCATCTGTTAATTGGCTGCATTGAAATTGCAAGAGGGATGATTACCCCAAGACCGAGCAAACTCTTTGCCGTAACCAGTTTGGTTGATTTTTTTACGAAAGCTTCGACCGCCTGTTCTGCAGTTTGGCCTTCTTTGATAAAATCTTTTTTAAGAAATTCTTTAATTATCTTAGGTGCTTCTTCAACTATTGCACTAAGTTTTCCTGTATATTTATTTTCGCCTTGCCCTATGTTTACATGCTCTGTTACAAGGGTATGCTCGGCGATTAATTTAAATGCAGCCTTTTTGTGTTTGCCTGCTTCTTTACCCTCTTTTATGGTTGCAGAAGTAAGCTCATCGGCACTTTTTTCTATTTGGGCAAATTTGTCTTTGAAGTGAATAGTTTCTTTACCGTCATTCCCGTACATATCTTTAATCATATTTGTATGGGTATTTTTGATTTTAACCTCGCCTTCGCCTTCGGCAGCCTGCCAGTATTTGGCTACAGTTTTAATCGTTTCTTCATTTGCCCAGCTGGAAGCCATGTTTGAGCCTGTTCCCATAATCGGTTTTTGAAGCAATTTGGCAGCGCCCAAAACTATTGCGCCGGGGATAAGACAGTTGACTACAAGCCCTGAAGACTCTCTTCTAAAAGCTTCGAGCCCTGCAAATGCGTTAGTTTGACTTTCGTATACTGTTCTCGGCCCGATTGCAGTTGCAACATCCAAAACCGCAACATTAAGCATCGGGTTTTGTTCACAAGCTTGAACGGCTTTTATAACACCATCAGCCAATCCTCTAAATTGAGGCTGGCTTTTTTGGGGCTTTTTACCATTTGTATTCACACTGGTTAAATTGATTCGTTCTATCATCCGTCCACTTTTTATTAACTACACACCTATCATAACAGTTAGATACATGTATTAAAAGTGCTCAATTTTAAAAATTGCCATGCAAACACTTATTGTAAAGCTAATATTAAGATGCCTTTTCGAACAATTTATTAAAAATAGAACATTTTAAAACCGTTTCCTGTTTTTCTCTGCTGAAAAACAATAAAAAATGAGGCTAAATTTCCAAATGGGCTGTTTTCTGGATGTAAATTTATTGTAAAGATTTATTACATACATCTCAAAAATCAACCATATAAAGGACAGAGCGAGATTAAGAGTTTTTTCAACCCAACAGTCGGGCATGCTCTTTTTTCAAAATTTCCTTTCCGGGAGAGACTTCTATAAAATCCCAAGGGAGTTCTTCGTTTAAATCGTAAGCTCGGACGGCGTAAAAATCGCTGTCGGGGAGATTTTTTTCTTTTGCGGTTTCTTTGTAGGCCGCTTTGAACGCCCCGATATTTCCACCCAGCTCGTAAACTTTTAGAACATACTCACCCAAATTCCTATCTCCTCTGGAAAGCAGTGCTTGGTAGTAATCCCACTTGACGCTTGAAAAACGGGCTTTTATTCCCAGTTTGTGAAACTCTTTTTTTAAATAATTTTGTTTGTTCTCAAGAGTCTTGATATCGTCTCTGCTACACCACTGGAAAGGGGTGTGTGGTTTTGGAACGAATGTTGAAAAGCTGAAAGTCAAATCAAAACCCTTGTGAATGTTCTTAATTTTTTTTGCAAGCGCAATCATTTCTTCTAAATCCTCTTGGGTTTCAGTCGGCAAACCTATCATTGCATAAATTTTAAGCCCCTTGAGACCGTTTTCCTCGGCTATTTGGACAGTTTCAAGTATCTGGGTCTCAGTTAAGTTTTTGTTGATGACCTTCCGCAGCCTGTCGCTTCCTGCCTCGATTGCAATAGTTGTGTTTTTCTGGCCACAAGCAACCAGAGTTTTAACAATGTTCGGCTCAATAGAATCTGCCCTGAGAGAAGAGACGCTCATCTGGATTTCCGGGTGTTCTTCCAGCCTTTTGTGGATGTGATTACATATATCTTCAAACCTCGGGTGTGCGCTTATCAAAGCTCCCAAAAGAGCTATTTTATTTGTGTACTCGAGTCCGAAGTCGATTGTTTCGATAATCTTTTCGTATTCAATGAATCTGGCTGGCAAATTTAGATAGGAAGCCATACAAAACCCGCATCTATTGGCACACCCTCTGGCTATTTCGATAATAAATGTGTTTTTGAAAAAACTTTTTTCGCTGAGAATCGGGGTTGAAACGCATTGGGAAAGTCCGCTGCTTACCTTTTTAACTTTTGTAGGGCTTAGGGAGGGAACGTAAATTCCCTCTATCCAAGATAATTTCTTTAAAACCTCTGCCTTTGGTCTGTCGGCGTTGTCTTTGCATATTTCAATCGCCTGAATATTTGCTTCTTCGCCGTCTCCCACTATAATAAAGTCGAAAAACGAACTAAAGGGCTCAGGGTTTGAAGTCAAAACGGGGCCGCCTCCGAAAATAAACGGATGAGAGTCATCCCTGTCAGACGATTTCAGCGGAATTTTGTATTTTTCAAGCATTTTGAATATATTAAGGAAATCCAAATCGAATGAAAATGAAAACCCAATCAAGTTAAGGTCTTTCAGCATAATTTTGGTTTTTTCCGTGTCTGAGCAAACTCTTTCGAGGTTTACATCATTCAATAAATCAATATCTTTGCACATCCAAAGGTAGCCCAGAGAGGACATAGAAAAAGAATAAATCCCAGGAAAAGCCATCCAGACATTAAAGTTTGTATTTTTATTTTTTTCCGTATCGTATAAAAAAACTTCGCTCATTCAGCACTCTTGTTAATTGTTTTTATGTATATCTCGTCAAACAGGGTGCACACAATTGCGGCAAGTGCGGGCGCAAGAATTACTCCCCATACTCCCAGAAACTGAGCTGAAACAAGTAATGCGAATATTATTATAAGTGGATGCAAGTCCAAAAATCTTCCAAAAACAACAGGTCTTATAAGGTTGTTAGAGATCCACTGGGCAGTAAGAAATACTAAAAGAACAAGAGCAATGCCGACTGGTCCCATTTGATAGGCCATGAGCAAGCAGAGTACAAGTGCCAACATCGGACCTACAATCGGTATAATATCAAGGATCCCTGTAATTAATCCTAACAATAGTGCGTAGTCAACTTTCATTATAAACATGCCGATAGCTGTCAAAACGCCGATTGCAACCATATTTAAAAGCTGAGCTATTACGTATCCGCCGACTTTTCGCGAAATATTTTCCGATATTTCGGCAGTTTTTTCTTTCATTTTATCAGGAAAAAGCCTTATGAAACCTTTTTGGATAACATCCTTGTCGGCCAAAAGATAAAACACAATCATACATATCGCAAGAAAAAACATAATCCCCTGAAAAGCAGCGAGCGTAATATTTATAGATTGGTTCACCAGCCCTGTGGCAAGCGGCGAGGATGAGCCTATTATAGTCTTAATATTAACAATTTCTGGAATTCTGTATCCGTAAAACTGGTGGTTGAATATAAAATCTTGGAGCATTTCTAATTTTCCAGGAAGAATTTTGATAAAACCCTGAATTTGTTTTGCCGCAACAAAGATAACAGGAATTGCAAGGACTGATGAGGCTACAAAAGTGCCCACTAAAACAACAGTTGCCGCTACATACCGTTTCATTTTTTTTTCAAGGCGATCCACGACAGGATTCAATGAGCACGCGATTACGTATGAGGCGAAGAACAAAAGCGCAATGGCTGTAATTTCGGACAGAAATTTCAACATTACGAGTATTAAAAGTAGAAAAATAACGTTTTTCGTTGTGATATATTCTTTAAAAACCATTTTTAATCCTCTTTCTCTGTATTTCTATCGATTTCATTTTGTGATACTACTGCTTTTCCAATGTTTTCGCTGGAAACAGATCTCATATTCAACAAAATCAGTTTATCTTGCAAAATTAAGGCTTGCTCAATGTCTTCTTTTGAAACTGTTTTCATGTTCAACAAAATTTCGCCAAGAGGAATGTTTTCAAACCGCTGAATGTCAAGAGCCATACCCAAATGGATGAGATTAATCTTTCCAGATTGCATTAAAATTTCGCCGAGCTTTTGGTGCTCTTTGATTTTCAACCAATCATTAATATCATATAAATTTTTCATAAGGTCATTATAACAGAATATTTTCAAAATAGAAGATGTTTATATAAAAAGATTTGCTGTAAATTTTATTACTAACGTTAGATAGTAATAAATGTAAATAATTATGTAATGCGGGTTTTTAAAGGTTGAGATAAACACAAAAAACAAGTATACTAAGTACACTTATTAAAGTATATTTTATTTGTAATTGTAAAATAAAGTAAACATAATTTTCATAAATAACAATATCCAATTGATTATGAACCTTTATATAAAGGTAGAACTATATTTAAAATGTAAAAGTGTATAATTAATTGTGGATTAACTAGGAATGTCCTAGTGTAGAAAAGTCAGTGGAGAAGGTTAAAACAAGACATAATGAAAACAACTTCAGTTTCCAACAGCAACTATGATAAAATTTATCATAAAAATACTTCGCCGACACAACAAACTGCTTTAAAAAACAATGTTGTGAAAGATGATGTATCTTTTAGTGGACTTAAACCTAGCGTTGGCGGATTAAAAGGTGGCGTTGCGAATATCATGGGATGGATTGAAAAAGGCGGTTTTTTAACTGAGTTTTTGATTGTTGACACCATAAGTATGATTATTCCGAGAATAGTAATAGGCCTTGGTAGAGACAAAGAGAAAACAGGGAAAATCAATTACAAAGCCGGTGCCGAAGAAGCTGGCAGAGAAATATTATCTGGTCCGAGTATGATGGCAATCCCGATGGCCATTTTTGCTGCAGCTAAACAGTTTGCTCCGTCTGTCAAGATTCCTAAAGAGACTATGCAAGCGCTTTCCGCCTCACTTAATGATGTTATTAACGAAACTGCCACTTCAGAAACGTTCAAAAATGTTAAGGATTTGAACAAAACCTTTGCAAACAAACTTTTTGACAAAGCCTTTGGTTCTTTTGAGCTTGATAAAATGGCAGAATTAAAATCACAATTTGCTGAAAAACTTACTCTTCCAAGCACAAAAGAGAACCTAAACGCCTTTGAAGAATTGATTATTTCTATTAACAATAAAAATAAAAAAACACCGCCTAAGGATACAAGAAGCATTAATTTGGGCGAAAAAGTACAAGCAAATGCAAAAAACTTGTTTGAAGATTTCAAAAATTATTCTAATGATATAGTGAATAAATTTGTGAAAAAAGATTTTGCAAAAGGTGCTATAGAGGATTGTAAAAATGAAGCAAAAACCTTCCTAAAAGGTCTCCAAAAAAACAGAAGCAACCTAAGATTGAATACATCTATTTCTTCATTCTTTGCAATTGGCGCGTTCTTATTATATATTCCAAAATTATATCAAGTTGGCAAAACTTCTCCAGCAGAGGAAAGTGCCAAACTTGTACTTAAAGATACTGGGAAAGGAGTGGTAAATGAAAGTAAATAATATCACCGATTCCGTTAATTATAATGGATTTCCTAGTAAAAAAGATGTGGCTTTCACCTCCTTTATGGGCAATACTAAAAACATTATACGCGATAAATACATAGAGCCGACAAGAGCTGGAAGCATGTCAAGGAATTTATTTGTCACGGCAGCATTTGCATTTTTACTAAGTGGCAGATTAATTAAATCCAGAGATAATAACGAAAAAAGAGAAACGCTAACAAGGGATATTCCGACAATCCTTCTCGCTGTGCAAGGCGTTCCGTTTTTCGAAAAAATTATTGCCAAAACTATTCAAAACAAATCCGGGTTTGCCATCCTAAACAACCCAAACAACTGTAAAGACGGCATAGCCAATGGTGAACAGATAAAAGATTGGTATAAATATGATAATCAGCTTGTGTCAGGTTTTAAAGGTTTTACTGAAAGATTGTCCAGTCTGGGCGGAAATTTGAAGAAGATAACTTCATCATTGAGTGAAGAATTAAAAGGTCAATTGAAAAACTTTAGCGAAGACAACTCAAAATTTATGGAAGAATTATCTAATAATAAAACATTAGAGCAGTCTGTTGAAAAAGCTTTCAAAGAAGACGGCAATAATGCATCAAAACAAGCCTCTTTCAAAAAAGCACTTCCCAAAGTAGCAGGCATTGTTACCACCCTTGGACTAATAGGTATATTCATTCCGAATTTGAATATTTTTATTACCGAAGCTATCAGTAAAAAGAAAAAAGCTGCGGCTTCAAAATCAATAGAAACAGTAAAGACTGAACAAACTTCTTCTCCACAAGAAGTTATAAAAACAGCCCAAAATTCTTCCTCCATCTCTAAAAAACAGACTTTCGCTTATTTTTTAGGTGAAAACCATAAATAAAATTTCGCCTGCGTAATTTTCCAATTGCCCAGAGTTAGTTTAAGAACTCTACTTTGCCGGTATCTAAATGATAGTAAGCAGGGATGATTTTAACGTCGTGTTCTTTAATATACTCATTGAGGTAGCAGTCTTCTTTTAACAGCTCTTCTATCTCAAGTTTGACGTGAGTTTTAACTACGTTTTCATAAGTGTAGTCCTTGCTTTTTTTGCAAAGACAAACGGCCGGTGCTATTGATTGCTTGAGGGTTTCGATGTATTTTGTCTCTTTTGTGTCAGTCATTGCAGACTTAACGGCACCGCATTCTTGGTGTCCCATAATTACCACTAGTTTTATACCTAAGTGCAAAACGGCGTATTCAATACTTCCTATTATGTGCTCGTCAAGTACGTTTCCGGCATTTCTTATGACGAAAATATCACCCAGCCCCTGATCAAAAATTATTTCAGACGGCACTCTGGAATCAGAACAGGACAAGATGGCGACAAAAGGGTGTTGACCCTTTACAAGCTCTTCTCTGCGGAGTTTAGTCTCGTCTGGGTGCTTCATGTGTACTTTGACAAAATGCTCGTTGCCATTTTTTAACTTTAAAATAGCCTCGTCGGCTGACAGGTTATTGATTACGTTCGCCCGAACGCTTGCTCCTAAAAATACAAAAACAAGTGCTAAAATTATTTTTTTCATATCGATTCTTTCTGTGTTTCATAAAATATGGTACACAAGAAGTATAGTCCTAAAAGGTTAAAAGAAAAGAAATATTTTAAGCTGATTTGTCCATTCCGACAGGTACAAATACTCTATGTTTTGTGCCGAGCATGAAAAGTTTTTCTTCAATTCTATCGCAAGCACCTTTTCCGTTGCCAAGAGTAACAGTAATGTGGCCGTGTAGGTCGGATGGTTTTGTTCCGACATAATTTCTGTCCCAAACTATAACACAACCAGCAGGCAAGTTTTTCAAATCGCCCTTTTCAACTTTTATTTCGCTGAAATTTTTTGTATCTTTTTTAAGTACATCGGCAGCCTGATATGCGGAACCACCCATTCTACCTTTGATAAGACCAGCTTTATTCAAAGATTCTCTTACCCCTTGAAGACATCTGTGTTTCGAATTTTTGCTTGTGGCATTTTCATAGGATATATTTGCTAATGAATTTCCGAGTTTTGGATTATAACCAGCATCTTTAAGCTGAGGCAAATTTGACTGTGTGTTGAACTTCATTTGCGGGAAAAATGACATTGGATTGTTTAAAAACGAATAATACATATTGAAATTTGAGGCCATAAAATCGTTACCAATATCTGGAAATGAACTTCCAGGATAAAACAAATTGGAAAAATCAATCGTTGGCACACTTGATTTAGCTAAAAAAGGATCAGTAACTGGACTAGGCCCAGCACAATTGCTAATGCCATTCATATTAAATAAATTGTAAGCTGTTGGCTCCATTAATATAAAATCCTCATACTTTCTATATATATATTAAGTATATTTGAATGAAAAAATTGCCTAAAATTCATGCTTTATGACGTTTTTTTGTAACAATCCGCTGCTAAAGCACACTAATATGGGTCTTTACTTTGTTGTAAAATGTAAAGATTGATAGAACGTTTAATTCCTGTTAAAATGCACCACCCTGCAATGTTCTGTATATATCAGCGGAGCACCATTTTATCGAAAACCTTTTTAAGCCAAGAGCGCTTAGAGCTTGCCAGTTCGGCTTCTGAATCAAGTCTTTTTAAGTCAGCACCGACAGTCGAGTACATAAAAGAAACCATATCTGCACTTCTGTCAGATTCAGTTACGTATTCAGCCCTCATAGCCTGTAATTCGCTGTTGTCAAGGAATTTCCCGCCACAGCCGTAACATTCATCTACTTCAATGGTTTTTTTGACACTAGAAAAATTCTTGACCATTCTAGAGCCGCAACATGGGCAAGAGCGTACGTTTGTCTGGTCAACTTTGGCAAATTCTTTGCCTTCTATTGCTGCAATTATCTCATCAACTTTTTCGTGTTGTTCGTCAAAATATTTTATTTCGCGGTTATCAAACCACATTCCACCGCATCCGTCTAGACAAATATCAATATTTACACCCTCTTTTGGGACAAAAACTTTTTTCATATCCTTCTGACAAGCCGGACATTTTAGTGTATCGTGACAATCAGACATAATAACTCCTTTGATTTTCTACAATGTTATTATAGTCTTTTACCGATATGGTGTCAAGAATGAGACTTTTTACAATCTACCGATTCTGAACACGATATAACCAGCAATTAGGGTCATCGCCATCACAAAAAGCATTAAAAAAGGTCTTATAAAAGATTTTATGGTGTTTGTATAATTCATTTTGTGATAATACATCTAAAATTTAGAAAAAACATAGCCAAAAGCGTATAAATTATGATTTTCCTACTCTAATAGGGTAGGCGAAAATAATCTTATAACTTTAAATTATTTTAGTTTATCGATGTAATTTTTGGCAAACTTAATCAGATTAGGGTAAGCTTCTACATCGTGCCCCATTTTTATCATTTCCTTGACGTTGTTTTCCCACGTTCCGATTTTATATTTTGTCTTGTACAAAAGTGAGTAGAATCCTGTTTTATTTCCTCCGTTTGTGCAATGGATGTGGAGCTTTTTTTGTCCGTTTGATTCTCTTATTTGTTCGATAAGTTTAAAAAAATTATTAATTCTTATTTCTTTTGGATCATTGCCAATCGTCGGGATTCCGTGGTATGTCATGTCGAGCCTTTCCAGCGCTTTTTGCTCGGAAAATTGCATGGGTTTAGAGTAAACTGTCTCAAAATTGACAACATCGGTCACGCCTTCTTTTTTTAGCCATTTAATGTTTTCTTGGGTCAGTTGAGCCGAGCGAGAGACAAATTCGTCTATTTTTTGGTAATTAACAGGCGGCGGATACGAAACCTGCTTAGGTTTTGAGCCGTTTTGTGCCTTGGTCAAATCTGATCTATTTGTAATTTTAAAAATTTTTACCACATTGAGCCTTTTTTTACAATTATTAAACAAACCAAGATAAAATTCAACTTACACCATGAATAATTGTAACTTATTTTAAATCTCTACGGCAAAGAAATATTACAGTTCTTGGCTATCTACTAATAATTTAAAAATGTTTCAATTATAATGAATGTATACCCCAATATAAGTTTATCTATAATGCGATTTTGTTGCTCTCTTGCATTTTAGTGTGTACGAGAGCATATTTAATGAGAAAGATTACAATGACAAGAGTGAAATTTGACCAATTAGGTCTATCCAAGGAAATCCTAAAAGCTATCGAAGATATGGGTTTCGAGTATCCTTCTGCAATTCAGGCAGAAACAATTCCTACCACACTATCAGGTAGAGACATCGTGGGCCAAGCCCCTACAGGAACAGGGAAAACAGCAGCTTATGCGATTCCGCTTGTTCAAAAACTAGATTTACAAAGTAGAGATTTACAAGCACTTATCCTATGTCCGACAAGAGAACTTGCAGTTCAGGTTGGAAGAGAATTTGAAAAACTAACTAAATACATCGACGGCTTAAATATAGTAACTATTTACGGCGGACAACAAATTGACAAGCAGTTGACTCAATTGAAAAGAAAAGCCCAAATCGTAATTGCAACTCCAGGAAGATTCATGGATCACCTTCGCAGAGCGTCTGTTGACGTTTCTACCGTTAAAATGGTTGTGCTTGACGAAGCTGATGAAATGCTTGATATGGGATTCAGAGACGATATCAACACAATTTTGGTTGACGTTCCTGTTGAAAGACAAACGATTCTTTTTTCCGCGACAATGGCGAGAAACATTTTAGAATTGACAAGAAAACTTCAAAGAGACCCTGTGGTTATTGACGTCACAGACAAAAAACAGACTGCTCCGAATATCGAACAGTTTTATTTTGAAGTAGCTGAAAGAAACAAATCAGAAGTTCTTGCAAGATTGCTTGACCTTAACAACACAAAGCTTGCGCTAGTTTTTTGTAACACAAAAAGCCAAGTTGATTCGGTTGTTGAATTTTTGAAAAGCTGCGGGTACTTTGCAGATTCACTTCACGGCGATTTGAACCAAAACCAACGCGACAAAGTTATGAACGGATTTAGAAAAGGCAGAGTGGAAATCCTTGTTGCAACTGACGTTGCAGGACGCGGAATCGACGTAAACTGTATCGAAGCAGTCTTTAACTACGACTTGCCGAGAGACGACGAAGATTACATCCACAGAATCGGAAGAACGGCAAGAGCTGGTAAATCCGGCGTTGCTTACACTTTCGTTTCAAAAAAACAAGTTCAAAGTATCAGAAGAATTGAGCGAGCAAACGGTTCGCTTATCGCTAAAAGAGAAATTCCTTCAGCTAACGAAATCGAAAAAGCTAAAACTGATTTGTTCTCCGGACAAGTTCTAGAGATGATTAAAGAAAGCAACCTTGGCGATTATATTCTTAAAATCGAAGAGATGATAACTGAAGAAATCACTTTGATGGATATTGCAGCTGCTTTGTTAAAATCAAGAAGCATGTCTGAAAAGAAAAAATTCAATGACGCTCACGATTTGTCTGCTCAAGATGAGTACGAATCAGAAGGCGGCGGACGTGGCGGTAGAGGCGGACGCAGCGGCGGTTTTGGCGGCGGCAGAGGCGGACGTGGATTCGGCGGCGGCGGAAGAGACAGAGATAGAGGCGAATCTAGAGGGCGAAGCGGATTTGGCGGAGACAGATCAAGATCAGGCGGCGGAAGTAGACACGGCTCAAATTCTGGTTTTGGTGGTGAAAACAGAGAACCGAGAAAAGAATTTAATACCGATTTCAACAAAGATTTCGTTAATAATTTCAACAAAGACGTTGACAAAACATTCATAAATGAGCCAAAAAGAGAATTCAAAAAAGATTTTTCAAGAGAAAATAAAAGCGAATTTTCTGGGACTTTCAAAAAAGAATACAGCAGAGGTCCAAAAGATTCTATCGTGAAAAAACAACAAGAAATCAGAGAAACTCTAGGCGAATTTGCTAAAAAAGACAGCAGACCAAAAGTAGGCGCAGGTGCAGGCGCACCTTCAAAACCAAGAGCCTTTGGTGGAAAAAAAGAGTATTCTTCAAAGAAAAGATTCAGCGGAAGATAATTAAATAATTTGATTTAAGCTGTAAAATAACCCCTCTTTTGTGGGGGTTATTTTTTTATAACTAAACAGGAGTGCGTTAATCGAGGTGTCACCTAAAAATATGCAGGCCAGCTAAAATTGCTATGCAGGATAGCAGAGTTGGACTCTTTGTGCAGTATCTGTGTTTATATTTTCTCAACCAACGTATAAATAGGATGGTAGGTCAGTTTCACTCCGTCAGAAGTGGAGAAAAGTTTTTTGTACTCTTTTTCAAAATTAAAAAAAGTAGACTTGTGAAAGTTTTTAAAACCCATGCAATTCACTCCTGTGTTTTTAATGTGCCTTAAAACCTCTTTCGGGTTTTTGAAATCAAGCTCGATTTTGTCCTCGACCGTTTCCAAAATTATAAAATGTTTCCTTAGTTTTTCTTCAATCACATCCTTGGACAAATACTCCAAACCTATTGAAAAAACCTGCTGGATTTCGAGGAAATTATCTTCTCCGAAAGTCGAAAAGGCAAATTTCCCTTTGGGCTCAAGCGAAGCCGCGACTTTATCAATTAATTCATCATAGTCCTTAACCCACTGGACTGTGGCGTTTGAAATAATCAAATTAAGATGTTCCGGAAACTCGATTTTTTCGACGTCGCCCTCGATAAATTCAAAGTCATCAACGTATTTTTTAGCCCAAATTTCGCTTTTTTTTACTATGTCGTTGAGGAACAATTTAGTGTAGGTAAATTCCCCTGAAAATAATCTAGTCAAATTAGCACTGCCCACTCCGAATTCAAAAACCCTATTGAAGCCTGTTCCTGAGTAAGCCTTCAGCAAATTAACTAAGTTTGCCGCCATGTAGTTTTGGACAATCGCATTATCTCCGTACGTTTCAAGACTTTTTTCAAAGCGTTTTTTTAACAGTATTTTATCAATCATAACGTCAGCTCGCTAAAATCATCAACGTTGTAAAACAAAAAGTGCCCGCCTTCAACAAGATGTTGATTTTGGTGGGACTGCCAGTAATTTTTCTGATTTTTTACAGGAATAACCTTGTCGCTGTTGCCAATTAAAACCTTATCGTATTCAAAATCCACTTCTTTGTTTTCAAAAAAATATTTTTTCAACGCTGAAAGTTCAGTCAAACTGCTCTCCAAATCCCGAACCGGCAAATTCTCGTTAAAAATAAAAAGGTGGTCTTTGTTGTCAAAAAGCTTTTCTCTGAATTTGTATGCGGTGTTTGCCGTCATGTTTTCAAGAGTGAGCTTGAATATTTTTTCCGGAATCCCAAACTTTTCATCCACTGGTTTCAATGTTCCATTGATGGCGATTTTCAAATCACAAGGAGGCAGAATGTCTTTTAGGAATGCTGCCATAAAAACCCCGTAGGAAAAGGCTATTAGGGTGGTTGACTTATAGTTTTTATCAAGTGCGGAGGAGATTGCTTCGGTGGGTTTTTCTTGTGAGAGTTGACAATTTATGTCTCGCAATGACGTGGCTGTCGGTTGGATTTGCCAATTCGACAAGAAAGAATCCGCATCAGTGTAATCGTAAAAAAACAAAATATCCGCGCTGCTTTTTAGCGGAAGGAAAGGCTTTTCGTCCATTCCCCATCCGCAAAAAAACAAAATTAATTCGTCGCTATTGTTATTTCTAAAAAATGTTTTCATTTATCATCTTTATTTTATAGTAGGGAGGGATTGCTATCCCGCCAACATTATTTAATTGCGTTTTTAATCCTTTTTAGAACTTTGTCTTTGCCCAAAATATGGATTACGGCGGTGATATCGGCACCCTTAACGCGTCCTGTAATAGCTGCTCTAAGTGCCCACATTGTTTCTTTTGGTTTAATTCCCTGTTCCTTGAATTTTCCTCTGACTGCGTCAAGCGTGTGGTGAAGCGATTCTTCGTCGTCAAAATTCCAGCTTTCAGCTAGAGTTGCAACTTCTTTTAACACGGTTTGGGTAGTCACGGTGTCCAAAACTTCCACTTGAACTTCAGGCAAAATTTCTACCGTTTCGCCGAAGAAATAAGGGACGTCGTTGGTGATATCAGACAATATTGTCAACGGCTCGCGGGTCACTTCGACCATTCTCGACAATTTTGCGTCGCTCAGTTCTGTTAAATTGTATTCGGATAAAAACGGCAACAATCTTTCTTTCAGTTCTTCAACGGAAAGTTTTTTGATGTACTGGGCGTTCATCCAGTTTAATTTGTCGTACTCAAACACCGAATTGCTGGTTGAAACGTCTGCTATTCTGAAATCAGCCGCTATTTCGTCCACAGATTTAATTTCCACTCCGTCAGAAGGCGACCAGCCTAATAGTGCAACGAAATTGACTAATGCGTCAATCAGGTAGCCTTTTTCAACGAATTCACTGACCCCTGTCGCTCCGTGTCTTTTCGACAATTTGCTTCTGTCAGGTGCCAATATCATTCCTAAATGACCGAAGGCTGGAACACTTGCGCCGAGGGCTTCGTAGATTAAAATTTGTTTAGGGGTGTTTGAAATGTGGTCCTCCCCTCTTATTATGTGGGAAATCTCCATCAACATGTCGTCCACCACAACCGCGAAGTTGTAAGTCGGTGTGCCGTTTGATTTCATGATTACAAAATCGCCGGTCAAGGCTGTATCGAATTTTAAGTCGCCTTTGACTAGATCGTTGAAAATCAGTTCTTTGTTTTCGACGGCAAATCTAAGAGCAGGGGCTCTACCTTCAGCACGAAGTGATTCTTTTTCTGCTTCGCTCAAGTTTTTGCATTTGCCTGAGTAAACTGGCGCAATTTTAATTTCCTGAGATTTTGCCTTTTGGGCGTCAAGTTCTTCAGGGGTACAGAAACATTCGTAAGCGTGGCCGCTTTCGATTAGCTTTTGTGCATATTTAGGGTAGATGTCGAATCTTTCTGATTGGCTGTACGGGGCGAATGGGCCGCCTACATCAGGACCTTCATCCCAGTTTAGGCCTAACGCTTTCAAGCTGTCGTAAATGTTTTGTACGTATTCGCTGCTTGAGCGCTCTGCGTCGGTGTCTTCGATTCTCAAAACGAATTTTCCGCCGGTTTTTTTGGCGAAAAGGTAGTTGAACAAAGCTGTTCTTGCCGTTCCTATGTGTAAATTCCCGCTCGGTGACGGTGCTATACGTACTCTTATTTGTTCTGACATTTGTTTTCCTTTTCATGTTGTTGGGCTGGCAAAACTACTTTATTGTTTTGGCACTGGCGTCATTGCGAGGCTTTAGCCGAAGCAATCCAAGAAATATTTTGTTTGGATTGCCACGTCAGGGCTTTGCCCTTCCTCGCAATGACGCGGTTTTTGCTAATTATAATTATAACAAGAACAAAAAATCAGCGCAATGTAACAAATGTAAAGTTGGATTTAAAATAGCTGAAATTCAATCATAATAGCGAATAGGATAGGATAGGATAGGATAGGATTTCTACTAGCAATAAATATTTTCACAGTTTTTAAAGCAATAGTATAATTTAAAATTTTCCAAAAGGAGAAAACATGCAAGTACAAAAAATTAATTTTACCGGCTATATCAATGACACGATAAAAAAGTCAAAATCAAAACTAAAAGAAGAATCAGCAAAAAGCGAGCCCAATGCTCAGTTTATCGACTTCTACTCTCAAAGACTCGCACAGTACAAAGAAATGGAAAAAGAAAGAATAAACCTAAGAGTTTCCGACAGAACGGTCAACGTAATCGCAGACAGCTTGCACGAAAATTTTTGCAAATATGATGGTTGTACCTACAAAGCAAAAAACGAAAAAGAAACAGGATTTTACTTGGGAAAAGCAATCAATATAATTAAAGATATGAAAGAAAAAGGCATAGATATTATTGCTTAATCAATGAAAAATATTTATAACTCCCAAGGGTGCGTCCCACGCACTAACATTGTGATAGGTGAATAAAAAAGGGTTTGAAATTAATATTAATTTCGAACCCTTTAAGTTTTAGCGTTTATTTATTTTGATAACCTAACCGCAGCAGCTGCAACCGGTGCAAGTACAACCGATAGCTTCTTTAGCTTCAGCCATTCTTACTTTGATTCTGCCGTCAACCGCGATACCTTCACCGGTTTTTTCAGAAATCAACAGTGGGTTGATGTCTAATTCGTCGATGAATTTGAAATCGTTAACCAGTTGAGACAATCTCAACAAAGTTTCTTCGATTTGGTCGATTTGCGCAGGTTTAGTTCCTCTAGCACCTTCAAGCAATTTGTAAGATTTTACCGATCTGACCATTTCGCTTGCGTCTAAGTTTGTCAAAGGAGCGATTTTGAAAGTAACGTCTTTCAAAACTTCGATGAACACTCCGCCGAGTCCGAACATCAACATTGGGCCGTACTGAGGGTCAGTTGCCACTCCGCAAACCATCTCGCGGCTGCCTTTTACCATCTCTTGGACGATAACCCCTTCTAATCCTTCTATCAATCCAGCCTTTTCCAATCTTGTCATTAGAGCATCATACTCGGTTTCAAGCTGTTCTTCGGATTGGATGTTTACAACAACTCCGCCGACGTCTGTTTTGTGAGAAGTCGTTTTTGAAGTCATTTTCATAACAACAGGGTAGCCGATTGAATTTGCAAGTTCAATTGATTGTTCTTTTGTTGTAGCAAGGCCGTATTTGCAAGCTCTTATTCCGTAAGCTTCAAGTACGTCGATACTTTCCAAAGTCGTCAACTGGTCGCGGCCTTCTCTTACAGATTGAGAGATGATTTTTTCGGCTTTTGCTTTATCAACGTCGAAACATGTGATTTTGCCTTCGCCTCTGTTCATCCACTGTCTTTGTTGGTCAAGTCTGTAGAATCCGTCTACTGCAGCTTCCGCGTACATAAAGAATGGCATGTTGACGTCCATATCAGCTAATTTCGAGAAGAAATCGCTTTTAGTCATAAACGCTCCTATAACAGGTTTTTCAGGGTGCGCTTTTTTGATTTCCATAATCGCTTTTGCCACTTCAATATCGGTTAAGCCCATAAACGGTAGGTAAATAACCACAATCATATCGACGTTTTCGTCAGCAATAACTGTCTCAAGCGTTCTTGAATAATGCTCGATACCAGCTGATGCAATCATATCGATTGGGTTTTTAACGCTGGCCGCGGCAGGCAAGAAGCTCAATAGCTCGTTTCTTGTTTTGTCTGTAATTTGAGCCATCTCTAAACCGTATTCGCAAATTGAATCAGTCGCCATAATTCCAGGACCGCCAGAGTTTGTGATAATCGCAACTCTGTTTCCTTTTGGAATAGGACAGTTTGAGAAAACTTTAGCTGTTGAGAAAAGACCCTCTAGTGAAAATTCTCTGATTACGCCAGATTGTTTCAACAAAGCGTCAGCCGCGATATCAGCACCGGCAAGTGAGCCTGTGTGAGAAGAAGCAGCAGAAGCACCCGCAGCAGAACGTCCAGCCTTCAAAGCGATTACAGGTTTCTTTTTGGAAATTCTTGAAGCCAATTTTCTGAAGTTAGCAGGGTTTGAAATTGATTCCATGTAAAGAAGGATTTGTTTAACATCGTCATCATTTTCCCAATATTCCATCATCGTTTCAGCGTTGATGTCAGCTTGGTTTCCGACAGAAACGAACTGTGAAAATCCGATGTTTAAGTCTTTCAATATGTTCAAGATTCCGCCGCCTAACGCGCCTGATTGTGAAACAAAAGCGATGTCGCCTTTTTCAGGAAGTGCTTCAGCGAAAGTCGCGTCCAATCTTACATCATCGTTAGTGTTCAAAAGTCCCAAACAGTTTGGTCCAACGCATCTCATTCCGTATTTTTTTAATGTTGCAGCCAATTCAAGTTCAAGTTCAGCACCAGCTGCGCCAGTTTCTTTGAATCCTGCAGAAATTATACAAATCCCTTTGATTCCTTTTTCGTTGCACTGAGCAAGCGTGTCAAGAACAAACTGTTTCGGGATGATAAGAACGGCAAAGTCGATGTCTCCAGGAACGTCCAAAACGCTTGGATAAGCTTTGAATCCTTCTACTTGGTCAGCTTTAGGGTTGATTGGATAAATATCGCCGTTGAATTTATAATCTCTTAGTCTTTGCATCATTTCTGAACCAATGGTTTTGGCTTTTGTTGAAGCTCCTATTACCGCAATTGATTTAGGTTTCATAATTTTGTCTAATTGTTCTTTTAACATCTTTACCACTACACGAGATTTATGTGCTCGCGCCTTTCTTTTTTGTATTGTATTAACTATTAAATTTTGTTTTCTAATTTTTTGTCGGTGGGGTAGGGACCCCACCCTACTTGACTATTCACGAGTTCCCCCGTTAGTACCCTTCGTCGAGCCACTCTCTGACTCTGAATTCTGCGCCTAAATCTTTTGTGATTTTTCCGCAGGCGATTAAATCTATTTTGTGATTTTTGTAACCGTCAACCACGCTGGCAACTGTCTTTATGCCGCTTTCGACGCTTTTTTTGATAAAGTCCTCTACTTCGGCAAGCGGTTTTTCGCAAACCAAGTTCGGCTGGGTGAGTTCCTTGTATAATTCTTCGGTCGGGGCGTTCAGGCTGACAGAAATCTCGTCAACTAGACCCACAAGCTCTTTGGTTACGTCTCTTTTGTAGACAAAATTGGCATGCCCGTTTGTATTGAGCCTGACTTTTGTTCCCTGATAGTTGTCTTTGACAAATTTTGCGACTTCTTTTAAGACTTCGAGCTTCAAAGTCGGTTCGCCGTATCCGCAGAAAATAACTTCTTCGCCGTTTTTTAACAACGGTTTTAGTTGGTCGATGACGTCAATTGAGGTGAAGTCTTCGCTTTGCAGCCAAAGGTTTTTGCCCTGTACGTCGTCTTTTAGGGTGCGAATGCAGAATATACATTCGTTTGTACATTTATTGGTTAAATTAATATAGATTTTTCCATCTAGTGTGTAAACTAAATTGGAGACTGAATTATCTTTTTTCATCGTACCTTTTCTCTCGACAATATTATGACACAACAATATTTTCAATCAAGCGAAATATTTGCGGGTGTGAATAAAATCACGAAACCGTTATAAAAGTTAAAGATTTGGCTAAAAACACAGAGTTTAGGATGCGAAAATTAATTTTTTTCGTCAATATAAAATTTCTCGTCGGAAAGGACACTTTTCATGTCCAAAATCGTGTACAGTTTGTCGTCAAAAACCACTTCGCATTGTATGTACTGGTTGCTCTGGCCTATCTGCTGGCCGTGAGAGTTTTGTTCTATAAGCTCCTCGGGGATTTCAATTATGCTAAAAATCTCGTCCACCAAAAACCCGACCTTAAACTCATCGGTTTCAACCACAATCACTCGGTTTTTTTCAGAAACCGTTTTGGATGATAAATCAAAGAATTTTTTGAGGTCAACAACCGCCACAAAGTCCCCCCTTAGAGTCATTAGACCGGTTATATAATCTGGCGTGCATGGAACCGGAGAGATGACCGGAGTTTTTAGAAACTCACAGACGTACTCCAAATTTATGCAGTAGGTGTTGTTGTTAAGAGAAAACGAAATTAATTTGTCCTGCGAAAAAACATTTTTGGATAAGTCTAATCTTGTTTTTTCCTCCAGAGCAAGAGCTCGCTGCATTAATTTGTAGCTTGAGACTTCGTCTTGTGGAAAGAGTGAGGGAATATCAATCGGCGAACTCTCAACCCCTTTTTTCACAAGATTTTCAAGGGCATACAAATTTAGCATCGAAAGCGTAAAACCCTTGTAGTGGTAAATGTTTTCAATCAAATCATCTTCGCCGGAGAACGGGAAATGTTCAATTTTAGATTGCTCCAAAGGTATTATATCATCAACTCTGTTTATCAAAAGCCCAAAAATCGCCTCGTCTGTTTTTACAATCAAAAGGTGGTCTAAAGAAGAGTAAGGGGTTATTTTTATATCTAGATAGAACCTTACATCCAGAATGTTTATCATAAAATTATTATAATTCAAAAGCCCAACCACATTATTCGGCAGCTTTTGAGGATATTCCAAATGCGGAAGCTTCATTATTTCAACAACCAAGTTTGTATTAATGGCGTACTTGCACTCCCCTAAGGAAAAATACAAGTAGAGGTTTTCGTTGCTATCTGCAATATTATTACTGTATAACTTCGTCAAATTGTTCATTAGAATACACTACCACTCTGTTTCTACCATCTTGTTTTGCCCTGTAAAGAGCTCTGTCGGCACTTTCAACCAAGTTTTTTTCGTGCTTAATGTTAGCAAAATTAGCACTTACACCGATACTTATTGTAACATTGGTTTCTTCATCATTATATCTAAACTTGTGCTCCGAAATCCTTTCTCTCAATCTATCGAGGGGGATTTGCGCGTTTTCCAAAGAGGTTTCGGGAAGAATTACAGTCAACTCTTCCCCACCGTAACGGTAAATCATATCTGTTTTTCTGAATAACGCAGGTATAAGTGTAGCAATCTCTTTCAAAACAAAATCTCCGAACTGGTGGCCATAAGTGTCATTCACGCTCTTAAAAAAATCTATATCAATAATCGCAAGACTCAAATCTGATTTGTAGCGCTTCGCTCGCAAAAATTCACGTTCAACGTTGTACTCAAAGTGTCTTCTATTGTAAAGCCCTGTCAGGCCGTCGCTTACAGAAAGATACTCCGTTTCGGAATACAGATATCTCATCTTGAACAATAGTAAAATTTCTTCTGTCATAGTTTTGAAGAGTTTGAATTCTGTATAGTCGATTTCCTCTTTGCTAAAAAAACAAATCCCGCCTAAAATCTTTCCTTCGAATTCAATCGGCAAGTAACAAGAAGATTTTAACTCATCGGGAGAGGAAATACTTTCTTCTCCGTTTGTTTTTTCTCTAACTATATCGTGGGCGAAGTCTCTCATTGTAAGGCTTTGTAGACCTGGCATCGCAGAGAAAAAATCTCGTTTAATTTTTTCAATTACAAAACCAGAAACAGATTCTTTGTGGATATCAAGGTGTAAGACTTTTTTCTCGTTTTTATCCATGCTGTTTAAAAACAATCCCGCGATATTGTAATCAATAAATGAACCCAATAAAGAGAACGTTTTTTCAACCAAAACTTTTGGATGGGTTAAAAATTCGCCCAGATCCCTAAATTCATTTAAAAAAGTTGAATTCATTAACAGTTCATCCAATACGCTATTAATTTGGTTTTGGACATCATCTTCTGCTATGGGGTTATTCAATAATTCTTCTTTGTAATCGTCGGCAATCGGATTTTTTTTAATCAATTCACTGGTAACCCATTCTATCTCATTAAAATCGATAGTTTTGGAGAGATATCTATCGGCACCGGATTTACTCCCCCAGAATTTATCCATTTTGCCTTCCAAGACCGTTAATAAAACCACTGGGATTTTTTTAGTGAGGGGGTTATTTTTCAACAACCGACACAATTGGTATCCGTTAAGATTCGGCATGACAATATCGGACAAGATGATATCAGGAGTTGTTGAGAAAACTTTTTGATATCCCTCTCCACCGCTTTGCGCTGTTTCGACTTCGAAGCCAACCTTTAGAAAATTCAATTTGAGCATCTCGAGCTGGGTTTTACTGTCATCTATAAGTAAAATTTTGTAAGGCATTTTGGAATGTTCCTGTGTTGAGATATGTAATAATATAATTATACAACAAATCTATGATTATTAATATACACTTTCCAGTTATAATAAAATCATTAAAATAAAGGAGCACTCAATGACAAACAATTTTAAAATCAATCTTAGCCAGAAACTCAAGATAAAATACACCTTTGATATCCTATTCGCGTTTGCTATAATGGGTATTGTGCTGATTGATTTTGTTACTTTTTATCAGGGGCAATACCATGCCCTAGCAGTTGCCGTATTTTTAATAATCTATGTTGCTCAATATGAATACACCAAGCGCTGGATTGACAAATCATTAAAATCAAGCGTTCAAGAACAGATAACAAGTACCTCCAAAACAACAAAAACAATTATTGACTTTTCCGCTAAGCAAAAAGAGACCCTCGAAGGTCAAATTAAACTAATGAAAACTGCCCTTGAATCAGTTGACAAGCTCAAAACAGCTTCAACGAAAACAAAACAAAACGCTGAGTATGTTTCTTCTAAAGCCGGCCAAACAATCGGCTTCTCTCAAAAAGAACAAGGGGATGTAAAAGCAAATATAGAAAAAATGTTTACCCTTAGACAAAAAGTTCAAATAATCGCCGAATTAATTTTGGAGCTTTCTGACCATACCCAGCAAATTGGAAGCACCATCGGCATAGTTGAGGACATAGCGGAACAAACTAACATGCTCGCTCTTAACGCCGCGGTAGAAGCAGCAAGAGCCGGCGAACACGGAAAAGGTTTTGCCGTCGTTGCGACGGAAATCAGAAAGCTTGCCGACGAATCAAAACAGGCGACTACAAAAATAACCTCTCTTATTAAAGACATCCAACAAGCAGCCAATTCCACTGTAATGGCAACGGAAGAAAGCTCAAAGGAAATCGAATCCGGCGTAAAACTAGCCGATAGCATAAGTACCAACATCGACTCTTTGATAACTATCATAAACGAAGTTTCATCCTCAGCAGAGGAAATTTATATCGATTCTGAAAACCAAACAAATTATTCAAGCAGTGTTAGCTCGATTGTTTATACTATCGATGAAGAGCTTAAAACATCTTTAAATGCTCTGGAAGAAAATATTAAAAAACTTCAGACGCTGAACGATATTTCAATATCATTTAAAGAAAATATCATTAATGAATAGGTTTGGAGCGGACGCAGTAAACGGTAAAAAGTGAATATTGAACGGAAGATTCCCTCACCCTTCACCCCTCACACTTCAATCAAAAGAACAGGATTTTAATGGATTTTTTAAAAGAAGAATTTGATGAAATATTAAAAATATTCCAGGTGGAATCGGAGGAAATAATCTCCCGCCTGAACAACAACCTTTTGAGTCTGGAAAAAAAACCAAACAACAAGGATTCAATTTTTGCGCTTTTCAGAGATGCCCACAGCTTAAAGGGTGCCTCAAGGATGATTGGATTCAATAATGTCCAAACGATTGCCCACAAAATCGAAGATATTCTGGGATTGGCCAAAGACAATAAGCTTCAAATAAACACAAAAATCGTAGACATTCTCTACAAATCCGTCGATTTTTTATCCGAATTAATCCAAAAATCCATCGTAAAAAAGCAAGAAGTCTACAGCGAAAAAATTAACGAGCACATATCTATTTTGGAAAACATAAGAGACTACACAGAAGACTACAATAGGAGTGTAGAAAAAATAGACGTAGATGTTGAATTTTTAGCCCAAAATCAAAATAAAATTAACAATCTCATTTCAGAAAGCCTTTTAAGCTTGATGAAAGTTGCAAGCGAAAATGACGAGAGTTTTATACAAAAATTGCTTGCTGAAGTACAAGAATTGTACGAACTTTTCGAGCAAACAGGTCCTTTTGAAATCAAAAAAAAACTTGAGGATGTTAGCTTAAAACTCGATTTTGTAAACAAAGCTACCCACTCACTTACATATAAAGAAAGTGAAGAAATCCAAAACACCCTAAATGAAATTATCATAAATTTAAATTCAATCTATGAGCTGCATGACCTCAATATTGTAGACCATTACACCATGGCTTTTGAAAAATTGGAAAATAAGCCTAGCTCAATAGTACAAGAAGATTTTCAACAACCAAAAAAAAGTGAAAGAGTAATCGAAGCTGCAAAAACAATAAAACCCCAAGACGTAACAACTCTTGAAGATAAAATTTATTTAGAACAAGAAGTGCCCCAATTTGAAGACATTTCAGCGGTTTCTCAAGAATGGGTTCCCACAGATGAGGACTTGTTTTTAATTAAAAATAAAATGGCCACTCTTGTTCATAGCTTTAATTCTCTGGCTGAAATAAAAGAATTTTTAACCGGTTTCAAAGACACCTGCAGCGATGAGAATGTAAATCACATACTCGAAATTATTTTAAAAATACTCAAATTTGCAGAAAGAAACGAAATACTACTGAACGAGGAGACCATTTCTGTTCTGGAGCAGAGCATTGACTATTGCGATAATAAGCTTAAAAACAAAAGTGAAACAGCCGACAAAGAACTGACTTGGCAACGATTGGAGATTGTACAACAACTCTTAGAATTTAACGCTCACGAAAACGAAGATTATTTATCAGCTCCGCAGAAAAAATATTCCTTAAAAAGCAAAAAAATCGCTAACTTTTCAAGTTTTTTCGACTCTGGCGAAATTAAGACACTGAGGGTGGATTCTTCAAAACTGGATACATTAATAAACCAAGTTGGAGAATTAATTACGACGAAAGTAAAAACGAAAAGACACTTGCACCAATTGAACAAAATAAACAACGGTTTCGAGGAGTGGCAAAGAACCTCAAATAAAACTTTGACCCACCTAAAATATTACGATAAAAAATATTTTTCTAATCTTGAAGACTCGAATTCTCCGACATCTTTTTTTGTTAAACAGCTGGTTAGCCTTTATTCTGACAATAATAAAAAAATCTCAGAGGCTATCTGCTCCATTTCGGCCCTGCAAAGAACTATTCAAGAAGATGATGCCAAAACAGGGTTGATAATCGACGACCTTGAAAGTATGGTCAAAAGCATTCGCTTGCTGCCTTTGGCAACAATTTTCCACCTTTTCGGGCGAATGATTAGGGATATTGCCCAAGAAAAAAATAAAAAAATAGACCTTGAGATAATAGGAAGCGAAACCAACACAGACAAGAAGATTATTGAGGAAATAAAAACTCCGCTGATACATATTATAAGAAACGCTATTGACCACGGGATAGAGACGCCAGAAGAACGTATTGCACTTGGAAAAAACCCTGAAGGGAAGATTGTTTTAAGCGCTAGGCAAGTCGAAAACAAAATTCTGATAGAAATCCAAGACGACGGAAAAGGGATTAATATTGAAAAAATAAAAGAAAAAGCCGTGCACAACGGTTATTTGAGTAGAGAAGAAGTAAATTCCATGACTGATGAGCAGCTGACCAATATTATTTTCGCTCCGGGGTTTTCTACTGGAGAGGAGATAACAAATATATCCGGCCGAGGAATCGGACTTGACGTTGTTCGCACCAAAATCTCCCAGCTTAACGGTAAAGTAAAAGTGTTTTCAGAAATAAACAAAGGCTGTTGCGTTCAGATAGAACTTCCAACGACTATGTCTACTCTCAAAGCCTTTCTGATAGAGTCATCAGGCCAAACTTTTGCAATCCCTATGGCTGCGATAAATATGGTTATGCTGAAAAAAACCGACGAAATTTTTTGTAAAAAGGGTAATAAAACAATCATTTTCAATGAAAAAACAATTCCTTTGTATGCGCTAGCTGAAGCCCTTAATTTACCAAAAACAAAAACTGATTCGACTAAACTGCGGGAAACTGTTTTGATAATCGAAAGCGACAATAAAACAATAGGGCTTTCTGTGGATAAGTTGATAGGGGATCAAGAGATATTACAGAAAAAACTTTTCGCCCCATTTTATAGATTAAAAAACATTTCCGGATTGACTACTCTGGCTTCGGGCAATATTTGCCTAATATTGAATATTACAGAGCTTCTCAAAAATATTAACTTGCAAAACTCACAGTTAATGGAGCCTATGGGTGCGAGTATATTGGCCGACAAAACAAAGAAGTGCAATATTTTAGTGGTCGACGATTCTATCACGAGCAGATCTTTGGGGAAAACGATTTTGACTCAGGCTGGGTATTCGGTTGAGACAGCTTTTAACCCTATTGAAGCACTGGAAAAAATGAAAACACAGCGGTTTGACCTTTTGATAAGTGATATTGAAATGCCCGAAATGGATGGGATTGAGTTTTTGACGATGATTAAGACTGATGAGATGTATTGTGATATTCCTGTAATAATGATGAGTTCGCTTTTATCTGAGGATATTAGAAAAAGGGTGATGGAACTTGGTGCCGAGAGTTATATTGTGAAGGGTGAATTTAATCAAGACGAATTTTTGGAGGCAGTTAAAAGCGCGCTAGTCTCTATAAATACATAGCTTATTTCCACAGAAAAACGACCATATCGGCATAACTAACGATATCAAGTACATTTGGCTGCTTAAAATCCAGGAAATAATCAAGAGAATTAAAGACATCTCAAATTCGATAAAAACCAATATCGCGATTGATTAAAGCTTGGATTAGCAAGTTTTTCCGAGTTTTCGATACAAAACCGCAAAAAATCGAAATAATATGTTATAATAATTTCAATTATAACAAATGTTCAAGGAATTAAGTTGAAGAACAATACACCGATTGTAGAAACCAAATATTTAAAGGTAAACGAACCGCTCGAACTTGAAAGCGGAAAGAGCTTACCAGAGTTCACCATCGCCTACGAGACTTACGGCCAATTGAACGAAGCGAAAGACAACGCCCTGTTGGTTTTGCACGCCTTGACCGGAGACGCTCACGCGGCAGGAAAACACTCCGCCGACGACAAAAAATTTGGCTGGTGGAACGAAATGATAGGCCCAGACAAAGCTTTCGACACCAATAAATATTTTGTAGTTTCCTCAAACATTTTAGGCGGATGCTCCGGAACAACCGGACCGTGCTCATTTAAACCTGATTCAGACCAGCAATACGGACTCGATTTTCCTGTAATAACAATCGAAGACACCATCAAGGTCCAAAAAAAGTTGTTGGATTCTTTCGGCGTGAAAAAAGTTATCGTCGCGGGGGGTTCTATGGGCGGAATGCAGGCGCTGGAATGGTCAATAGCATACGCCGATATGGTTTCGGCCTGTATCATAGTGGCCTCGACCAGCAAACTTTCGGCTCAAAGCATAGCTTTTAATGCTGTCGGCAGAAACGCGATTTTGTCCGACCCCAATTTCAACAACGGAAATTATTATGGGGCGCAAAAACAACCAGAGCGCGGATTGGCGATTGCTCGGATGATAGGGCACATAACTTACCTTTGCGAAGACGCGATGCAAAACAAGTTTGCCAGAAGATTTAGCCAGAACAAAGAAAAGGCCGATTTCGATTTCAATATCGATTTTCAGGTGGAAAGTTATTTGGAACATCAGGGACAGGCTTTCGTGGAAAGATTTGACGCGAATTCTTACCTGTACATAACAAAAGCGGTGGATTTGTACGATGCGGCACAAAAGTACGGCTCGCTTGAAGATGGGTTCAAAAACACCAGCGCGAAGTTCCTGGTGATGTCATTCACCACCGATTGGCTTTTCCCGACCCAACAGTCTAAAGAGATTGTGAATGCGCTAGTTAAGGCTCACAAGGACGTTTCGTTCTGCGAAATAGAGAGCCCTTGCGGTCACGACGCGTTTTTGCTCGAGTTCGAGACCCAGACGCAGATTGTCAAGAGTTTTTTGAACAAAATAAATTCGGGTAATGACAAACAAAAAAATACGTCATCCTGAATTTATTTCAGGATCGCACAAGCGAACAACCTTGCGATGCTGAAACTAGTTCAGCACGACGTGGATAGAATATTATAAGGGCGAATAAATGAGCGAATACGGAAATTCAAACGGTTTAAGATTAAATTACTCAATCATCACGGACATCGTGGATGAGGGGGCGAAAGTCCTTGACTTGGGCTGCGGCGACGGGACTTTGCTGGCTCAATTGATAGAGGAAAAATCTGTAAAAGGGATAGGGGTCGAGATTAACCAGCATTCGGTTATTTCCTCGATTGGAAAAGGATTGTCGATTATACAAGGCGACATTGATGAGGGCTTAAACGGTTTTGAGGACAAGGAATACGATTGGGTCGTACTCAATCAGACCCTTCAATCGACCGAGAAACCTGATTATATTATCGAGGAAATGTTGAGGGTCGGAAAAAAGGCGGTTGTTTCTTTCCCGAATTTCGCTTACTGGAAGATTAGATTCAATTTGCTTTTTGCGGGCAGGATGCCTAAGTCCAAAATCCTTCCGTTCGAATGGTTCAACACCCCAAACATCCACCTTTTGACGGCAAGCGACTTTTATGACTTCTGCAAAAAACGGGATATAAAGATACTGAAATCGATTTGCACAACAAAAGCAAAAGTACAAAAAAACGCCCTAACCCGCCTGTTCCCAAACTTCTTTGCTGAAGAAGTGATTTTTGTGATTTCTAAGTAGGCAATCGAAATTATCCGCAAAAAAAGACTGTCCTCTCAAATATGATTTATCATTAGCAACCAAACGCCCACTATCAAGCCCTCTTTTTGGCTAATTGATAAAAATATCAATTTTTGCTATTGTGATTCCATGAAAAAACTTTGGCTTGTGATATTTCTGTTTTTTGCATTACAGTTGGGCGCATTTGCGCAGACTGGCATTTCTTTTGTTTATCTCAACGGCTCCAATATGAACGATGGCAAAATAAACAAATGGTACAAGCAAGGAATTAAAAGGTTCCATCCGCAGATGGTGGAAGCGTTTTTGGACAACCCCGAGGCCAAGCAATGTTTTTTGAAAGACGGGAAATATTTTATCGAAGAATCCCCCATAACTTTTTTTTGGGGGGACAAAAATTACAACGACAAAGTCGTGAAAAACAACTATTTGTCAGTATCAAAAGGACTTATCCCTAGGCTGGCCAGTCAAATCAGGTGGACTGCCAACAATGTTTTGCACGATATAATCTGGATAGAAAATTACAACAACATGAATTTGGTACTTGGCGATTTGCACGAAACCGTGAAAGCACAATCGCAAAAAGGTAACAAAATAGTCTTCTACGGCTATTCTTCGGGAAGCTTTGTCGCCTACGACTATTTGCTTACAAGAACTCCCTACATAAACGTTGCCGATTTTTTCAGTTCAGTCAAGGCTTCAAAAGAAAAGAAAGATTTTGCCGCCCAGCATCCGATGGGAAACACCTGCATGGCCGCACTTTTAAAAGATGTGGCCGTTTATTCAGCCAGTGGAAACCTTATCATAAACAATGATTTTAGTGATTTTAAAAAGTATTATATGAACTTGAACCAAGAAACCTGTGACCTTTGTATTCCTAACAATTCAGTGATGGGAATGGTTAATATAGCAAGCCCATTGGTGCTTTTCCACTCGGATTTATCCGACCCGGATTTTGAATTGACCTATTACAACAGGCTTTTGTACAAATACATTCTTGAAAACAATATGTTTTGGCTGACAGTGAACTACCGCGAAGATCCTCTATCGTTCCCGCGTGGGAAAAATTTAACTGTTGAAGAAATCGAAAAAATTACAAATTTAGCCATCGCACCCTGCGGCGGTTTTATATATGACCAATCGAACACCCACGGCGGTGTTTTGGCTATGACCCATCTACGGTATTTGTCAACAAATAAAACCCTTTCTAAGGCTGTAGTCAAAGCCTACGTGGATGGATACAGCCACAAATATAACGGCAGCTATAAACAAAAACCCCTCAACAAATATAGGCAAAAAATAGATATCAGGCCGTAATCGAAAGTAATTTGAGACGTGCAATGCTCTCATCCCCTATGCAATGCCGTTTCCGAGTGAAAGCAAAAAACTAGTAATTAAGGCAATTATTTTTTAAAAAAAACGACTTATAATCAACTGTGAAAATAAGGAGGTTTTTTATGTGTAAAAAAGTAGTAGAAAAAATATACGCGCTTTCAGAAAAATGCGGGACAAACAAAATTGCGGTTGTAACAAACCATTTGAAAGTCACTGGCACGCTTTGCTCTGCCGAGGAGAATGACAACGACAAGGACGATTATATGCTAACATTAACCGACGCCAAAATGTGGCGACTGGAAGATATTTGTACCTGCAAAGAGCCCGATTGCAAGTGCGACGAATCCACCTTCTGCCCGATGGGCGTGTTGCATGTGAACATGAAAAAAATGGTTGGCTACAGTCTTATTTGCGAAGAGTAAGTTAAAACCAAATAAAAAATCGGGGTCTCTTTTGAAACCCCGATTTTCTAATTATTTAAACTGATTAAATATCCCAGCTTTTAATATATTTTGCTTGCTCAGGAGTTAACGTATCGATTTTAAGCCCCATTGCATCAAGTTTAATTCTAGCAATTTCTTCATCAACCTCACGAGGAAGAGTGTATAATTTTTTCTCTAGTTTGCCTTTGTTTTTTACGATGAATTCAATACCAAGTGCTTGGTTAGCGAATGACATATCCATAACGCTTGCAGGGTGGCCTTCAGCACAAACCAAGTTAACCAATCTTCCTTCACCTAGTACATATATAGATTTTCCGTTTTTAAGTTTGTATTCTTCCAAGGTGGGTCTGATTTTTTTGATCTCTACAGTTTCAGCTGCCAAATCTGGAACATTGACCTCGTAGTTGAAGTGTCCCGCGTTACAAACAAAAGATCCTGATTTCATTTGCAAGATGTGTTCAACGTCAACAACGTGCTTGTTGCCTGTTACTGTCAAGAAAATATCCCCTTGCTTACAAGCTTCTGCGATTGGCATAACTCGGTAACCTTCCATAGCAGCTTCTAAAGCCTTTAGAGGATCAACTTCGCAAACAATAACATCTGCACCCATAGCTCTTGCTCTTAGGGCACAACCTTTGCCGCACCAGCCATATCCGGAGATTACCACAGTTTTTCCTGCGATAAGGATGTTTGCAGAACGCATAATTCCATCCATAGTGCTTTGGCCAGTACCATAACGGTTATCGTATAAGTGTTTTGTCATACTTGAATTAACGCCAACAACAGGGAATTTCAAAACTCCGTCGCGCTCCATAGCCTCTAGTCTTGTGATACCAATAGTTGTTTCTTCAGTTGAACCAATGATTTTTTCAGCTACTTCAGGGTATTTTGCGTGTATCATAGAAACGATGTCGCATCCGTCATCGATAATGATGTCAGGCTTGTGGTCAAGAGCCACTTTGATGTGTTCTTTGTATTGTTCTGCGGTTTCGCCAGCGATAGCGTAAGTCGGGATTCCGTAGTGTTTTACCAAAGCTGCTGCAACGTCATCTTGAGTTGAAAGTGGGTTTGAAGCAACCAATATTCCTTCAGCGCCGCCGTCTCTCATAACAACACAAAGTGCCGCTGTTTCTTTTGTAACGTGTACGCAAGCAGATAATTTCAAACCTTTGAAAGGCTGTTCTTTTTTAAATCTTTCTTGAATTGTTTTCAAAACAGGCATATCTTTAAACGCCCATTCGATTTGGTTCTTACCTTGATCAGCAAGGTTTATGTCTTTAATGTCGTATTTTTGTTCGGTTGCCATAGTCATTGTGTTCCCTCTCTCTTAATTTGCTACTTATTTTTTTTGTGAAGAGTGAGAGGTGAAATGATTCACTTTTTCACTTTTTCCTTTTCACTTTTTCCTTCCAATATCATATCACAAACTTCGCAAGCCACGCTTACGGATAAAATATTCCGATTATTAAGGCTCCTGTTGCGTTTGCAATGCAAACGCTTACGTCGCCATCGACCGGTTGCAGCTCTGCAGGCGAGCAAAGCTCGACCTTCGAGCCTCCACACACGGCTACCGCATCCTACAATAGCCCATCTGAGAGGCTTTATACCCATATCTAGCATCTTTTGCTCTATTACTTCGTTGTCAACAGGGAATTTTGTTTCTATTTCTATTAGTTTTGATGTTATTTGCATTCCTACTCAACCGTAACCGATTTTGCCAAGTTTCTCGGCTGGTCGACGTCTTTTCCTAGGAATTCGGCTATGTAATAAGCCAAAAGTTGAAGCGGAACCATAGCGATTATTGGAGACAAAAGTTCGTTCACCTGAGGCACTCTTATAATAAAATCAAACAGTTCGCTAAGTTTTTCGTCGCTTGAATCGGTAAGCGCAATCATTCTGGCGTTTCTGGCTTTTGCCTCTTCCGCGTTGGAAAGAATTTTCTCGTAAACTTTTCCCTGCATCAAGATAGACAAAACAGGCATAGTTTCGTCTAGCATAGCGATAGGGCCGTGTTTGAGCTCGCCCGCAGGATAGCCTGTTGCGTTGATGTAGCTGATTTCTTTAAGTTTAAGTGCACCTTCAAGTGCGGTCGCAAAGTTTATCCCTCTCGCTATATAGATAAAATCTTTTGTGGTCGAATAAGCCTTGGCACATTTTTGAATTTCTTCTTTGTGAGCCAAAACCGTTTCCACTTTTTGAGGAAGTGCAACCATATCCCTTTTTAATTCTTTCAAGAAGGTCTCATCCAGCGAACCTTTGACTTCGGCCATAAAAATCGCCAAAAGGTAAAAAGAAACCAATTGGGCTGTGTATGATTTGGTCGCCGCAACCGAGACTTCTATCCCAGCGTTTACAGGAATCAAGCTGTCCGCTTCTCTTGCCATGGTTGAATCTGGTCTGTTGGTCACTATCAGAACGTGAGAACCTTTTGCCTTGGATTGTTTAATCGCCGTAATCGTGTCTGCCGTTTCACCCGATTGAGAAACCCCGATTACAAGGGTGTTTTTATCGGTAACTGTTTTTCTGTAAATGTACTCGCTTGATGGTTCAACATCAACCGCGATATTGCAGAAATCCTCGATTAAGTATTTTCCTATCATCGCAGCGTGTAGGGAAGTACCGCAGGCAATTATCTGGATTCTGTTTAAGTTTTTCAAAATTTCTCGGTCAAGTTTCACTTCTTTTAGAGAAATAGGCTCGTCTATATTGTACAATTTTCCGCTCAAGACGTTTCTAATGACATCTGGCTGTTCGTGGATTTCTTTGAGCATAAAGTGCTTGAACCCCATTTTGCTCAATGCAACCGGCTCCCAAGGAAGAATTTCAATCTTCTGGGCAACTTCTTCGCCTTCGCCGTTTATAAGCGTCATTTTTTCTCTGGTCATCGTAACTATTTCGTCGTCGTTCAAGTACATAGCTTTTTTTGTGTGCTCGATTATTGCAGGAACGTCAGACGCGATAAAGAATTCCTTCACTTCATTATCGCCGATGCCAATAAGCAACGGTGCGTTTCTTTTTGTGGCAACCAGCACATCAGGCATATCCTGGTGTAAAACCCCAAGTGCGTATGCTCCTTGGATTTTTTTGGTAGCAATCCTTACAGCTTCTGTTAAGTCTTTAACTTTTTCAAATTCCTGTGCGATAAGGTGAGCAACAGTTTCAGTGTCCGTCTGGGAAGTGAATTTGCAACCTTCTTTAATCAACTCTTCTTTAAGTTCTTTGAAATTTTCGATAATTCCGTTGTGAACTATTACCAATTTTCCGCAGTTACAAGTGTGCGGGTGGGCGTTGACTTCTGTCGGAGAACCGTGGGTAGCCCAACGGATGTGGCCAATTCCTATTGTAGCTGATTTTGTTTCGTTTTCATAATTTTTCAATAAATCTTTGATGTTTTGAAGTTTTCCTTCTGCTTTGTATATTTTAATCTTACCGTCGGCATTAATAGCGATTCCAGAAGAATCGTAACCCCTGTATTCAAGCTTGCTCAAACCGTCTGTTAAAATTTCAACGACCGGTTTATTCCCAATATATCCTACTATTCCACACATTCTTATACCTCAGCACGAAATTGTTTTAATTCCGCTTATTAAATTGTTCTACTACTAATTTTTCTTATTGTCCCTACCAGCCTGTATGCACTCGCTGATTGTTGATTGCGTACATCGACATTATTACTACTAAACTTTTCCGTTTTTCATTTGTAACTATAATTTTAACATCAACATATTATAATCAAATTAAATTTTTATTAAAATTTACAAGAAACCCATATTACATTGACAAAAAGGGTTTTCTAAAATATTATTGAACTTAATTTACAAAGTGAAGGGGTAATTATGAAAAAGTTTTTTGTGGTTTTTGCACTTCTGTTAGTTGGGCTTGGGACTTATGCAGAATTTTTAGAGTCTGGTACTGGCGTTACGATGAGTAATTTTTGGGATAAAAAAGGCCGAGAAGAAGAAAAAGTATTAGACGTAGGTTCTAAAATTATCAATGCAAACCGCCTTGACAAGCGTATTCCAATAATGGTGCATCGTGACCAGAAGACTGTCAACGCGTTTTCGTACAGATACAATAAAACAGTTGTTGTCACCACCGGAATAATGCTCTACATTGACAACGATGACGAATTAGCCTATTTAATAGGGCATGAAACTGCTCATTCACTCGATTCATACGGTGGGCTGGGCAGGTGGGCGGCGATGACCTTTAACAGCAGGCAATATGAATACAAAGCTGATTTGATAGGGATAGACCTAATGGTAAAAGCAGGATATAACCCGATTGCTGCAATTACACTACAAAATAAATTTTTTCCAGAGCCTCCTCTTGATTTAGGAATGTTCACCTCCCACCCCAAATCATCAAAGCGGATGTTTGAAATTTACAAATATATTTACAAAAAATATCCATCGGCACTAAGCTCAGATATGACCAAAAATATCAATTACGTTAATTTCACATACTCAGCTGAAAAAGATATTAATTTATTTAAACAAACCGAAAAGGAACGTGCAAACAAAAGAGTGAGCGACCTATAGATGTTAAAAAAATCTCTTTTAACCTTAATCTGCGTTTTTTGCTCTACTCAAGTTGCTTTTTCTAAAGAAATTCCCGTCAAAATAAAACCGATGCAAAAAATTACGACCTCAAACCTACTGGTAAAAGAAGGAGACAGCATAGATTTTGTCGTGTCGGAAGATGTTTTGATAAATTCAGAACTTCGGCTGAAAAAAGGAGAACGAGTCCAAGGAATCATAACAGGACTTGAAGATAACGATTTCGTAGTAAAACCTGCCAAATTGTATATCGAAAATTTTCGCACAACAACTGTAAGCGGAAAACCGATAAAACTAAAGGGTATTATTTACAAATCCGGAAGCGAGCATCGTGTTTTTGGAGAATTTTTAATCTTTGATTTGCTTAGAGGGGGCGAAGTCCAGATAAAACCTGAAAAAGATGAATTCACAATTTATATTGAGGAGAATTTATGAAAAAGCTGCTATTGCTAGGCTTAATTATTATACTCTCAAACATACAAAGTGCTCTAGCTGAGAAAATCCCTGTTAGAATAGCTCCTACACAAGTTATTTCAACCCACCACGATGAACTTGAAGTCGCAGACTGGATAAGTTTTGAAATCGTTAACGACATTTACATCAACGACAAATTATACATAAGAAAAGCGACACCGATTTATGGCTGCGTTGACTTTTTTAAGCCAAATGGTTGGGTCGGAGATAGTGCAGAAATTTATTTCAAAAATTTTGAAACTAAAAATATCGAAGGCAAAAAAATCACAATAAACTACCCACTTAAATTAAACGGAAACAGTTTGAAAGCAAATGACTTAAAACAGCTGTTATCATGGGAATTACCTTCAATACTTTCAAGCTATTTTATCTTGATTAGAGGTTCAGAAATCTTTATCGAGCCCGACACTAGAACTTTTAACCTTTTTATTACACAGTAACCAGTCTGATATTGCCGAGATTTAACGGTTTTATGATGTTGTGAACCTCGGAGGAGTTTATTTTCCAAGTGACCCTGCCGTGGGGATATTTGGCGTAATGATAGGTCGAGCATAAAATCGTAACCTTACTGGCGTCAATTATGTTCAGATGCGAAATATCCATCGACATGCTCGGACAGTCATGGGCTAAAATATATTTTTTGATAGTCTCAACAAGACTAAGAGCGTTGTGATGCCTGTAGCCTGGGGAAGTATATGTTTCACGTTCTAAAATATTTTGTGTCATAACTCTTCTTTTTTTACTGTAGTCATATTATTAATTTCGGCCATGATTATAAAAAGTTTTAACTTTTATGTAAAAACTAATACTTTTATATTAGATTGTCGTATAATTATAAGAGTGAAAGGTCAAAAGTAAAAGTTGAAAAGAATAATCGTTCAATTGTCCGACCATTCAAGCATGATATAAAATAAAAGAAGGGTGCATTTATGCACCAACATAAAATGGAGTAAAAAATGCTGATGACAAGAAACATAACTGAGCTGGCAAAAGAAGTTTTGGATATCGAGGCCAATTCTATTTTGAGACTAAAAGAAGGTATCAACGAGAATTTTGAAAAAGCCATCGATATTCTATACGCCTGCAAAGGCCGCGTTATTGTTACAGGGATGGGAAAATCGGGACTTATCGGCAAAAAAATCGCCGCCACCTTGTCTTCGACCGGAACCCCCTCTTATTTCTTACATCCGGCTGAAAGCACCCACGGAGATTCAGGGATAATAACCCGAGACGACGTAATAATAGCGATTTCAAACAGCGGCGAAACCAAAGAATTATTGAACCTTTTGCCGTTAATAAAAAGATTCGGCGTCCAGATGATTTCGATGACAGGCGGACTTAATTCCACCCTTGCGAGAACAGGTGACGTTTCCATCGACATCTCGGTCGAAAAAGAAGCATGCCCACTCAATAAGGCACCTACAGCCAGCACCACCGCAACTCTTGCAATGGGCGACGCTTTGGCTGTTTGTTTATTGGAAAAAAGAGGGTTCTCTGAAGAAGACTTCCTTGTTTTTCACCCTTCAGGCGCACTTGGCAAAGGGTTCTTATACTCTGTATCGGAATTGATGATTATGGGCGACAAGTTACCTTTGGCACAAGAGGACGACAATTTCGCTAAAGTTATTGAACTTATTTCAGACAAAAAACTCGGAATGGCGATTGTCACTGACCAAAACGGCGTTATGGCTGGGGTGTTGACTGATGGAGACATCAGAAGAGCATTGATTAAACATAAAGAGATTAAAGATTTGAAGGTAAAAGAAGTTATGACGGTCAGCCCGAAAACCATTTTACCGACAGAACTCGCCGCAAAAGCCTTGCATTTGATGGAAAAATATTCTATCACCGCGCTTGCAATCAGCGACGAAAACGGTTTTCCGGTCGGCGTTGTACATATACACGATTTGCTGAAAGCCGGAGTGGCTTAGGAGTGAATGGTAAATAGTAAATGGTGAATGGGAGTCTAAGACGTTTCAACCAATAAAGTAGTAGGTCGGGATAGCAATCCCGACAGCAAAAAGAGATTGCAAAGTAGGGTGGGGTCCCTAACCCACCGAAATAGGAGCAAAAATGATAAAAGATATTCAATTAAAAGCGATAGCGAACAAAATAAAACTGGTTGCCTTTGACGTGGACGGAGTTATGACCGACGGCGGGCTAATCTTCGACGAGGACGGAATTGAATACAAAAAATTCAACGCAAAAGACGGCCTTGGGGTTGTTATGTTGAGCCGTTCGGGGATAATTCCAGCCATTATTACGGCAAGAACCAACGGAACAGTAGTTCACAGAGCAAAAATTCTTGGGATAACTGAACTTTACCAAGGGCAAAAAGATAAAGCGATTGCACTGGAAGAAATCGTAGCGAAATTCAAAATTTCCTATGACGAGATTGCTTATATGGGCGACGACCTTCCAGATTTGTGCGTCTTGGAAAAAGTCGGATTGCCTTGCTGCCCAGCAGATGCTGTTGATGAAGTCATCAATGCCTGCAAATTCGTTTCAAAAAAAGACGGCGGAAAAGGCGCAGTAAGGGAGCTTTGCAATTTTATATTAAAGAGCAAATCCGTCGACGTAAAAAAACAGGGTGGACTGTCAGTCGGAAGACAGTAGGTTTTAGCTAATCTATCTTCAATTTCGGGCCCAAAAACATATCATAAAGCTTTTTTATTTTCGGGTCTAGGTCGGACCAGATTTTTTGTTCTGCTATAAGTTTTTCGGCCGTGCAAGCAAGGAATTCCTCTCGGTTTGTGGCTGCATATTTGCGTATTTCTTGTTTTATTATTTTTTTGTTTAAAGAGGTTGTTAATTTTCCTCCAATCCTTTCAATAGTGCCAATGACTGGTATGCATCTTACAATACGTACCGCTCGATCATTTTTATGGACAGTTTCATGGATGGTAGTACTGCATATTCCCATGCCACTTGGGTCGACGTAGATGTTTTTGGGCTTGAATCGCCTAAAATATCCACGACAATCTTCTATTTCTTCCAATATAACATTTTTGGGCAATTTTAAGCCGGCCTTTTTCGAGGCAGTTAAGCCTTGCAATATGCTGAATATTACGTCAGGGTGGATTTTATCGTTTGTTTCGTTTTTGAATTCAATACCTAAATTTTTTATTATTTTCTTTATGAGCACATTTTGCTCTGTGTCATAGATTTTTGAAAGATAGTCTGAAATCGAATTTTTCGAGTTTGATTTAATTAATTTGCTAATCGCGCCAAAAGACCTCTCGGATTTGCTATACCCGTGGTATCCCGGTTGGGCAAATCTCATGCGATTGAGCGTGGCGATACTAAAGCGACTTGGCTCGCTAATCATTTCGGCCAACTCAGCCCTCGCCGCTTTTCTCAAGCCTTGAGGAGCGAACGAATGCATATCCGTGACTATTTGTCTTAAACTACTTATACTTGTCATACGCTGGTAAAGGCAAAACGATTACAAAATTGCTTGTTTTTTTAAATGTGTTAAAAAAGATTAAGTTCTTCACCCCTCACCCTTCACTCTTTTGTGATAAAATTATTTAGAACAAATCATTTAACTCACAAGCAAAAGAGGTGCGAGCGGCAGAGTATTGCATTATGAGATGTTCGTAAGTGACAATATAGTGAGTGCATTAAGCTGGTAAGCCCGCTATGTAACTAGTAAATAAATTAAGAGTAAATAATGAAAGGGCGGAACTTAAATAGTTTCGTGTAGTGGTAAATGTACGAATTAAAATCACAGATGTATTTTTCAGCGGCGCACCATTTGTTGAATTACGAAGGGGACTGCGAAAACCAACACGGCCACAACTGGCTGGTAGAAGCTTTTGTAACCGGCGACACGCTCGACAAAAGCAATATTTTGATAGACTATAAGGTGTTAAAAACCGAGATGAAAAAAGTTTTGGACTACTTGGACCACGAAGACATCAACGAACTTCCCGAGTTCAAAAACGTCAGCCCGAGCAGCGAAATATTGGCGAAATTCATCTACGACGGATTGAAAAAATCGATTCCTATTGTGAGTAAGGTTTCCGTCTGGGAAACATCGACTTCGTGCGCGAGTTATTTTGAGTGAGCTTACCTCTTTTGCGTCATTGCGAACCCTTCGGGGTGAAGCAATCCAAAATACATAGATTAATGTCCCTTGGATTGCTTCGTCGTTTCACTTCTCGCAATGACGCAGGCAGAGGTAAATAATGAACAAGCAAAGTAGGTCGGGCTTTCCTGCCCGACAGCGTAAATAGCTAAATATATTATAAAAACTGGAGTAGACAATGATTGAAAATTTAATTCTGATCTTAAAATCAGTGATTATCGGCGTGGTAGAAGGTATAACCGAATTTCTACCAATATCGTCAACGGGCCATATGATTATAATCGGCCGTTTTATAAATTTCGAGGGAGACTTCGCAAAATTATTTGAAATAGTAATACAGCTCGGCGCAATCCTTGCGGTTGTATTCCTTTTCAGAAAGAAAATCTCTAATTCGTTCAAGAAACTCAAGCCGAATGAAGAAGGTTTCAAGCTCTGGACGAGCCTACTATTGGCGTTCGTTCCGGCTGGGATTGTCGGCCTACTGTTTCATGACGCGATAGAAAAATACCTGATGAATCCGCTGACAGTCGCCTGTGCGCTTCTTTTCGGGGGGATTTGGATGATTTATGCTGAGAACAAATACAGAAACAACAGTAAAATTGAAGAAATAGAGCAAGTAGGGTACAAAAAAGCCTTTGTAATCGGCTGTTTTCAGTGTTTGGCACTTGTTTGGCCAGGATTTTCCAGATCGGCTGCCACTATTATCGGCGGTTGGATAATGGGGCTTTCCAGCGTTGCAGCGGCAGAATTTTCGTTCTTTTTGGCTATACCGACGATGATTATTGCCACCGTCTTCGCCTTGTTGAAATCCAATCTGGTATTGACATTACCGCAGGTTGCAGCCTTGATTGTCGGCTTCGTTGTATCCTTTTTCGTCGCTGTTGTCGTTGTGGCGAATTTCATCCGATTCTTGCAGACAAAACCGATGAAGAATTTCGCGATTTATAGAATATTGGTGGGGATTTTGATTATAATCTTCGTTTATTTCAAGGTGATTTAAAATAAATTTATATTGTCGGGATTTATGTTGTCGGGCAGGAATGCCCGACCTACTTTTTAATTTTTACAAAAAAGCAAATTCACAAAAAAATGGGGTTCGGGGCGGTAGCCCTGATGTTCCGTAGCGTTCTTTTTTCTTTTCTTTGGTTCTGTTTCTTTTCTTTTTTTATCGCAAAAAAAAGAAAAGAAATGAACATCCCAAATAATAACCATTTTGAATGTTATTATTTGACCTTCTGCATAATCATTACGTATTCGTGTCTAAAAATATTAAATCCGCCGGCGAGTGCACGATAGCGCCATAAGTTGGCAGTTTTGCCTTTTGCTCTTTCGTTGCCTTGGATATCTTTTATAATGATGGCTTTTGTTATAAACCCGAGTTTGTTCATTCTTGCCATACATTCAAAACCAAGAGGCTGGACTTGAGAATCAGAATACTTGTCACCGATAATAAGTGCAGCAAAGCGTCCTTTTTCAAGCATATCGTAGCCGTTTTTTGCTACTTTTTCAAAGAGTTCATAGAATTCATCTGTGCTCGTACAGTTTGATAAATCTTCTTTCTTTTCAGAAAACTTGATGATATCGTCATATGGTGGGTGAAGAATCAAGAATTGCGCTTTATCACGCCCCATGATATCAAGTCTGGCCTGAATTTTTTCCTTTGCAAGTTCACTTGCAGAATCAGCACAAACTATGTTTACGTCTGTTACAAGTTGTTTTGGAGTAAATTTTTCTGAAACGCTTTCAGCAAGCTCTTCTTTCAGTTCAACGCCGATACATCTTCTGCCCATATTGAGTGCTTCAATTCCGGAAGTTCCTGAGCCAAAGAACATATCAAGTACGATATCTCCTTTTTGAGTATAGCGCTCGTAAAATTGTTCAGCGAGTTGCGGGATGTAGTTCCCGTGGTATTCATTCGAGTGGCCGCCTTCTCTTGAGCGGGTCGGGAATTCCCAAAGAGTGTCGGTTTTGACGTGAGAGTAATCTCTCCAGCTTTTAAGGTTGATATCGCTGTAGGCAGTGGTTTTGACCGCGTTGTTGTCGACAAGTTTTAAATCAGCTTTGGTTTTCTTCTTTGGTACCAAAACCGCCTTGGTGGCAAGCTTTGTAGCCTCTTTTGTTAATGCTTTCGCCATATAATCCCCTATTTCTCCCCATAATTCTTTATTTACCTCATTATATAGACTTGTGTTAAGATTGTAATCATTAGTTTAAAGGATATTTGATTAAAAAAACGGAATTAAGGTACAATAATTGTATGAAAAGGATTAAGCAATTATCGATACATTTAATAAACCAAATCGCAGCTGGGGAAGTCATAGAACGCCCTGCCTCTGTGGTAAAGGAACTTGTCGAAAATTCTGTTGACGCTGGCGCGACCAAAATCAGCGTTGAAGTTTCAAACGAGTGCCGTGATTTAAGAATCGCTGACAATGGCTCTGGAATTCATCCGGACGATATCGCTTTGGCCTTTTCAAAACACGCCACAAGCAAAATCGAAAATGACGAAGACCTCTTTGCCATCTCAACTTTAGGGTTCAGGGGTGAAGCTCTTTCAAGCATAATTTCCATCTCAAAATTGACCTGCACGACCAGAACAAAGGATTTTGACGCGGGAACAAAAGTCGAGTGCGAAAATTCGCAGGTAAAAACCGTTAAAACGGGCTGTGCTGTAGGGACAATTATGGAGGTGAAAAACCTTTTTTATAACCTTCCAGCCCGTCTAAAATTTTTAAAAAACCCGAAAACGGAATTTTCTTATATCCAGGAATTAGTTCAATCACTGGCAGTAATCAACCCCCACGTGGCTTTCGAGCTAAAAAACAACGGCAAAACAATGGTTAAAACAACCGGTTCCGATGACTTGAAAACAGCGGTGAAAGAGGTATACTCTCAAGACTTGGTGGACAACCTGAAAGACGTCTTGAAAACAGACGGCCTATCAGGGTTCAAAATTTCAGGCTACGTGAGCACACCGGATTACACGCGCTCAAGCAAAAAAGGCTATCACATCTATATAAATTCAAGAATGGTCAAGTGTCCTGTTTTCCAAAAATCCATCGACACGGCCTACAAAAATTTAATCGGGTTCGGTAAATACCCATTAGTGGTATTGAACTTGCAAGTTCCGGCCGGCGAAATCGACGTTAACGTCCACCCGACAAAAAAAGAGGTTCGCTACAAGAACACCAACCAGATATTCAATTTCATCCATTCATCAATCGATATGGCACTCTCGTCATTCGGTCAATCAATGAATTTCGAGCAGAGAAATGAAATAGAGCAACCGCGGTGGGGGTCTCAGGAAAATTATCAAGGCAGTCAAAGCCAACAAGGCAAAGTTTTTGACCTGCCGAATATCTCAGCCGACAGCGACGACATTTATGTGGGGGATGAAGAATTGGTTCAATATTCAATTTTGGAAAACCCTTCAGTCCAGCCCTCTCCCGCAGGGGGCGAGGGAGAAGTCTGGAACTCTTCACCCGATAATATCATCGGCCAGTACAAAAACACCTATATATTGATAGAAAAAGAAGGTGAAAATGGGGGGCTTGAGATTGTAGACCAGCACATCGCCGAGGAAAGATACATTTACGAAAAACTGAAATCCCAAAAACAGGCAGTGTCGCAGATGCTTTTTGTTTCGGATGTTTTGGAAGTTTCGGCTTCTGAAGCACAGTTGATAAAGGAAAACAAAGAGAAGTTTGAAAAATTCGGCTACGGAATTGAATTTTTGAAAGAGCACGAACTGATTTTCAAAAAAGTCCCTCAAATGCTCTCAAAGGTGAACCCGAAAGAAATTCTTTCAGATATTTTGGAGAATTTGTCCGGCGACATCGACAGGCTGGAAGAAAAAATCCTCATAATGACTTCCTGCAAGGCAGCAGTGAAAGCCGGTCAAAAGCTTAACAGCTGGCAGATGCAGGAAATTATCAAAAATTGGAGAACAACAGAAAAACCGTACACCTGCCCTCACGGCCGACCGATTTCAAAAATTTTACCACACAAACAGATAGCAAGTTTCTTCGAGCGTCAGGTATAAAAGAGGTTTGGAAGTTAAGAAGACTGGAGGTACAGCTTTAAATTGTACAAGCTCCTCTAAGCCTCTAGGCTTCTACCCTGCATTTGACCTTTAGCATCAAAGAAAATCCCGTGGATTACGACTTCCTCGTAAAAATCTTCGTCTTTTTCCAATTCCGCAATGGTAATTGGGTAAAGGTCAATGAAGATACCAAGTTCTGTTTCGATTTTGCCCACAATGGGCCAGATTACTTCGCGCTTAAATTTGTCTTCGGCCTCGAAAATAGCCACCAATTCGATGTCCTCATCTTTGTGAGGGTTTCCGTCAGTGAAAAGTCCATGAAGATACAGCCCGTGAAAATCGTTGAAATGTTTACTCAGAGCCGTTATTAATAAATTAATCGCTTCTTCTACCTTTTTTTGCATAGGGGAATTATACAGTTTTTATTTCAAGTTGTCAATCAGCTCAGCGACAGATATGTTTTTTTGCTCAGAAGTAGACAGGTTTTTGAGAGAAACCGTATTTGTTCTGATTTCATCTTCGCCCAGAATCAACGCGAAATTAGCGATTTTGGAGGCTTTTTCGAGCTGTTTTCCGAACTTTTTGTTGGTCATGTCAAAATCTGCACTTATCCCGTTTTCTCTCAATTCTTCGACTAATTTCAAAGCGTCGATGGTCGAATTTGAGACCACATATGCCTGTATTTTTTCGCCCTCAGCTTTTTGCAACAGTGAATTTAATCTTTCCATTCCCATCGCCCAACCGACAGCCGGAGTGTCTTCTCCTCCTAGGTTTTTGACCAACGAATCATATCTTCCGCCGCCGCAAACCGCGTTCTGCGAACCTAAATTGTTCGATTTTATTTCAAAAACTGTTCTATTGTAGTAATCAAGCCCTCTTACGAGAAGTTTGTTCACCACGTATTTTACATTTAAAGTATCCAAGTAGGTTTTTAATTCTGCAAAATGCTCCGCGCAACTTTCGCAGATGTAATCAGAAGTGATAACGGCCTGAACCTCAGGTTTTTTGAATATTTCTTGGCAAGTTGGAACTTTGCAATCCAAAAGTCTTAAAGGGTTTTTTTCATACCTAACCTGACAATCAGGACAAAGGTTTTCAAATTCGGGCTTTAAAACTTCTTTAATTCTGTCCTTGTAAACCTCACGACACTCTGGACAACCGAGTGAATTTAATTCGACATCCAAATCATTTAGTCCAAGCGTTTTGAGGTAATTTACAGCAAGCAAAATCATCTCAGCGTCGGCGGTGGGTTCTTTTATCCCGAATATTTCCGCTCCGACTTGGTGAAACTGTCTTTGACGACCAGCCTGAGGGCGTTCGTATCTAAACATAGGGCCTTTGTACCAGAGTTTTACAGGTGTCGGCAATCGGTGCATACCGTTCTCTATGTAGGCTCTGACCACTCCGGCCGTGTTTTCGGGTCTAAGGGTAAGGGAGCGCTCGCTTTTTTCAAAGGTGTACATTTCCTTGTTTACAATATCGGTCGTATCGCCGACGCCACGGGCAAAAAGTTCTGTAGATTCAAAAATAGGGGTTCTGATTTCTTTGTATCCAGCTTTTGAAAAATTATTCAAGGCCGTCTGTTCCAAATTTTGCCAGTCTTTGACTTCCGTCGGCAAAATATCCTTTGTGCCTTTTGGTGCTTTTATAAATTTGCTCATATCTTTATCTTCTCCAAACAAGGGACTGTGCCTCTTATTTTAATTATATGAAGAGTAGAGGCCAAAGTCAAATAAGACTATTTTGAAGATAAACATTAGTCATCAACTGAAAAGTCTTTTCGGTTCCTTTTCTTCAGAAAAGGAATAAAAGAAAAAACAGCAAATCTTTCAAACATTACTAAACCCGACTTGTGAGTCGAAGGATTTCGTAGAAATCGTTCGACTCACAAGTCGGAATCCATTGCGACTGAAGAACTCGGGGAAGATTGTCTTGGATTATTCGCCATTAAACGAGTTACAAAGCCACGCAAACCTGCGTGCCATTTTCACTCTCTGGCGAAAATTCGCTGCTTCGGTGGATTCTTTAGCTGAGTCCCCGAATTTCATCTCTCGCAATGACGTATAACAAAAGGGTCAGATTTCCTGAAAGAAATTCCGACCCTTTTGTTATATTTGTGGGGTGGTAATCCCACCCTACTGTTCTACTCTTTTGTATATTCAGCGTCAATTACGTCGTCATCGGAAGATGATGGTGTTTCTTCGCCCGGAGTTTCATTGACTGTCTCGCCTTCGCCTGTTTGAGCGGTTTCGCCTTCTTTTTGAACCTGCTCGTAAGCTTTTTGAGAAATTGCGAACATTGTTTGTTGCAATTCTTCAGACAGTTTTTTGATTTCTTCAAGAGGTTTGTTTTCGTCAAGCGCTTTTTGAAGCTCAGCTTTTTGCTCTTCAAGTTTTGTCTGCTCAGCAGGATCGATTTTGCCTTCAAAATCTTTCACTATTCTGTCAGCCGAACCGATTAAGCTGTTTGCATTGTTTCTTGTTTCCGCTTCTTCTTTTTTCGATTTGTCTTCACCGGCGTGAATTTCAGCTTCTTTAACCATTTTGTCGATATCGTCGTCTGAAAGGTTGCTTGAATTTGTGATAGTGATTTTTTGCTCTTTGTTGGTCGCTTTGTCTTTAGCTGAAACGTTTACGATACCGTTTGCATCTATGTCAAAAGTAACTTCGATTTGCGGTAAGCCTCTCATAGCAGGCGGAATGCCGTCTAATCTGAACATACCTAGTGATTTGTTGTCTTTAGCCATCGGTCTTTCACCTTGCAAAACACTGATGTCTACTGCTGTTTGGTTGTTTTCTGCAGTTGAAAACACTTGGGATTTAGAAACAGGGATTGTAGTGTTTCTAGGAACAAGTGGAGTCAACACTCCGCCAAGAGTTTCGATACCCAAAGTCAAAGGAGTTACGTCCAAAAGAACGATGTCTTTAACTTCACCGGCTAAAACACCCGCTTGGATTGCCGCACCGACAGCTACAACTTCATCAGGGTTAACTGATTGGTTAGGCTCTTTTCCTGTGTAGTCTTTTACCAAAGCTTGGACTGCAGGAATACGAGTTGAACCACCGACCAAAACTACTTCGTCGATTTCGCCTTTAGAAAGTCCTGCGTCTTTGATTGCGTTCTCAACAGGCTTTTTGCATCTGTCCAACAAATCGCGGCATAAGTCTTCGAATTTCGCTCTTGTTAGAGATATATCCAAGTGCTTAGGGCCGTTGGCGTCAGCTGTGATGAACGGTAAGTTTACTGTTGTTTCTATTACTGTAGAAAGCTCGCATTTCGCTTTTTCTGCGGCTTCTTTAATCCTTTGAAGTGCTTGCTTGTCGTTTCTCAAATCAATTCCTTCTGATTTTTTGAATTCGTCGCAAATCCAGTTCATTACTTTTTCGTCGAAGTCGTCTCCGCCGAGGTGCGTGTCGCCTGAAGTTGAAAGAACTTCGTGAACACCGTCGCCGATTTCAAGGATTGAAACGTCGAAAGTACCGCCACCAAGGTCGAATACTAATACTTTTTCTGGTTTTACTTTGTCTAATCCGTAAGCAAGTGCTGCTGCTGTCGGTTCGTTTACGATACGTAAAACGTCAAGCCCTGCGATTCTTCCGGCATCTTTTGTCGCTTGTCTTTGAGCGTCATTGAAGTAAGCAGGAACGGTGATTACCGCTGAGGTTACTTTTTCGCCCAAGTATGAACTAGCGTCGTCTGCCAATTTTCTCAAAATCATTGAGCTGATTTCTTGAGGGGTGTAAGTTTTGTCGTCAATTTTTGTTTTGAAATCTTCACCCATGTGTCTTTTTATTGAAGCGATTGTTTTGTCATGGTTGATGATAGCTTGACGTTTTGCCAGCTGTCCTACCAGTCTTTCGCCTGTTTTTGAAAACCCTACGATTGACGGGGTTGTTCTTGCGCCTTCTGCGTTTGCAATAACGGTCGGTTTACCACCTTCCATTACGGCTACTACTGAGTTTGTAGTTCCTAAATCGATACCAATTGTTTTTCCCATTTTTACTTGCTCCTTATTTTTTTATTGTGTGTCTGTTTTTTAACTGAGTGAAGGATAAAAGGTATGTAATTTTTATTATTACTGGCTAAACTTCTAAGCCACTGCTCCTCATAACTTCCATATTAATATATACCACTGTTTTCCGTATTTTTTGAAAAAATAAACAAAAAATTAATTATTCTAATTTGATACTCCCTCTCCAAAGAAATGTAACAATAAATTAACAATCACTTCAAAATCCTAAATAAAAAGACACAAGTTGCCGATTATTAAAAAATAATAAAAAAGGAGTATAAATATGAGTTTTATCGGTTCTATTTTTCGCGGTAACATAAACACAAAAGTGGCGAGCCCAAAAAAGCAGGAAGCGGCACCCCCTAGACCTTCTTTATTGACAAAGGCCCCCACTGTTTTCAACACCACAAGCTTGGCTCCCAGTAATCCCAGAACAGGCCCTGTATTATACTCAGGAACTAGTTTATCTGCTGTGTCTTCAAAAATTGCTCCCCCACCGTCAGGTAACTTTTTCAGTAAAATCGGGTCTTTTTTCGAAAAAGCTTTCAATGGCATAAAAAACTTTTTATCACCGCAAAAACCTGCTTCTGTAGTAGTAATAGCCAAGCCGGTTCCGTCAACTAACATTTTCACCCCCCCAAATAAGCCTGTAATAACGCCCGCAATTCTGCCAGCTGTGGAGACGGAAACGCCAGACGTATCAGACAAGTTTGCTAATATGTTTAACTCCTTGGGAATCACAGCCAAGACAGCCGCGACCATAGCTCCATCCGAGTTTGTAAAAAACGGCGACGTGATTGAATATAGTTATCATGATAAAGACACTAATTCAGATGTTAAACTAAAAATAAATCAAGAACTAACCACAAAAGATACTCTAGTATTTGATGAATATAATACAAATCTTCAAACAGGAACCTGTGGTCACATTATACATACAATTACTCAAACTGCCGATGGCTTTATTGATAAAAAAGCAACGCTACAAAGATGGAAACCTCCAGCACCTGAACCTGCTCCAACTTTTCCTAGTATCTCGACTTATCATTCCGTCATTGATACTGTAGGGGTAAAAGAATATAAAATATTAACTAACGGCACTGAATCAATTCAAACTACAACTATCCCTAGTAGTGAGACAACATTAACGGTACTTGGACCAGACGGGGGAGTTCTTACTACATTAACCAATGTTTCGGTCACCAAGCTGAAAAACATCGACACTGGGCTTCACGACGTTCGCATGTAGGGTGATACAATAATTCAAAAAGAGGAGTAATCAATCGATTACTCCTCTTTTTAATACGTCTTTTCGTCTTTGTATGGTTGGGTTGTAAAACGCTTCATTGCGAGCATCGCGAAGCAATCCAAAGGACTTAACTCTCCGTGTTCTGGATTGCTTCGCGATGCTCGCAATGACGCAAGTGGCGTTTGTCTTTCGCTGGCTGCTTCCAGGTTCCTTTCCCCCTTCACCCCCCCACACACATTGGCTATTTCATGTTTATTTTTGTAAACTTTCTTTTTATTTAAGACAATTATTTTTATGTTATTTTATTATATAAACAGTGTTACAAATTTAAAGTTTATAAACTAAAAATAGGAGAACCAATATGCAGGTCAATTCAGTAAACTACTTAGGCTCAACAAGCTTCGGCAAAAATTTACACAACAAAAAAAAGGATTGCCCTAGTTGCAACCCTAATACGGATAACTCGATGGTGAGCGTTCCTCGCCCTCTTTATAACAAATTGCTAGGAATGGCTATGTTGGCGATGGTAGCAGGCGGACCTGTTGCTATGACTAGTTGCGACCCTATGGACGAACCGGAAAATCTAACAGGGCTTTCTTTAAATATAAATGAAACCCCGAAAAACCCTAACACCTACGTCGTTGGAGCGGACACGGCTTCCATTGCTACCGAAATACCTACCGCATCGGAAAGATTTGCTAAGATGTTTGATTGCTTTGGAATCACTGCCAAAACCGCTGACACAATCGGGGCACATGAGGTAATAAAAAACGGCGACGTGATTGAATATAGTTATCATGATGAAGACACTAATTCAGATGTTAAACTAAAAATAAATCAAGAACTAACCACAAAAGATGCTCTAGTATTTGATGAATATAATACAAATCTTCGAACAGGAACATGTGGTCACATTATACATACAATGACTCCAACTGCAGATGGCTTCATTGATAAAAAAGCAACGCTACAAAGATGGAAACCTCCAGCACCTGAACCTGCTCCAACTTTTCCTAGTATCTCGACTTATCACTCCGTCTTTGATGCTGTAGGGGTAAAAGAATATAAAATATTAACTAACGGCACTGAATCACTTCAAACTACAACTATCCCGAGTAGTGATACATCATTAACCGTACTTGGACCAGACGGGGGAGTTCTTACTACATTAACCAATGTTTCTGTTACTAAGCTGAAAAACATAGGCACTGGGCTTAACGAAGTCCACATGTAGGAACGATGCAATAATTCTAAAAGAGGAGTAATCAAGCGGTTATTCCTCTTTTTAATACGTCATTGCGAGGGTATTTCGCCATTGCAGTGGAATTCTAATTCCCTGTCGCCGACAATGCCGCTTTAGCCTTGTCGCAGTTTGCCATCACTTGGGTTATGTAGTTTGCAAACTCTTGTTCCGCCGCTTTTTTACTATCCGACGTAGTTGCAGTTTTATACCTATATCTAACTTGTTTATAATCCTCTTGATCATTTGAAATAGCCTGCACTATTCTTTTACCATTGGGTTGTGTCGGAGAGTTGATCACAGGGCTATAATTTTCAGTATAGGATACTCTATCATTAATGTCTATTGGCAATCCGTTTTTATCTATAAGCTTTGATTCGTCTATTTGTTCCACTCCAGTACTGAGCCCAATATCGGCCAACATTGTTTTTACCATTATATATTTAAGTAAGTCGGTTTGCTCTGCCGCTGTTAGCCCAGTCGCATTTGTACCCACAGGAGTGGTTTGGCTTTTAGCGTTAAGCACATCTATTCTTTTCTGGGTATCGTCCATATACCACTGAAGACCTTGTTGACCCGCTATCTGGACGTTCACCACAGAATCGGTGTAGTTTTTGTTCAAATTGGTGTTCGCTGTCACCGTCGATGTGTCTTTTTTGACAAGGTTATTAAACCCAGTATTATCGGCCATGGTTTTCAGGTTGTCGCTGAACAGCCCCAGCACCAAAAACAGCACTGAAACAGCCAAAACTATCGCAATGGCGACTTCAACAGTAACCCCCGCTTTTCTAGCGGTATTAAAACTCTTAATATTTTTCATACATTTCCTCTTAGTTAAAAACAGACTTTTTAATCACGTCGCCCTGAATTCAGTTCAGGGTCGCACAGGCACTCACTTTTGCGATGCTGAACCAAGTTCAGCAAGACGTGAAAGATACTTGTAACTCTGACTGTTAGTATTTACAAAAAAACTAACAATTCATTATAACCCTATTCCGATGATAATTCAAGTCCTACTTCTTTTTACTTTTTACCTTTCACTTCCCCGTAATTTTTGTATTATAATAAAAAAAGTAAGCAAACAAAAAAAGAAGGTTAAAAATGAAAATCGCTATCTACCCAGGAAGCTTCGACCCAATCACCAAAGGACATCTAGACGTCCTCAAAACCGGTGCGGGAATATTCGACAAAGTAATCATCGCGGTCTCAAGAAATTCCGCAAAACAAGGATTCCTAAACGTAGACGAGCGAATAGAACTTATAAAAGCTAGTATAACGGACTTAGAAAACGTTGAAGTAGACTCCTTTGAAGGTCTAACCGTCCGATATGCAAAAGAAAAAGGCGCAAAGGTAATCCTCAGAGGACTTAGAGCCGTTTCTGACTTTGAGTACGAAATGCAGCTTTCTCAAGCAAACAGCGCACTATCAGACGAAATCAAAACCGTATTCCTAATCACAAAACCGAAATACAACTTCATTTCCTCCAGTACCGTAAAAGAAATCGGCGCAATGGGCGGAGATATTTCGAAATTTGTATCAGAACCCGTTAACGACTACCTGAAAACGAAGTTTGTTAATTAAGGGCACCTCTAAAAACTCTAAACGTCGTGCTGAATTTATTTCAGCATCGCATAGGCGAGCGACTTTGCGACCCTGAAACGAGTTCAGGGCGACGTATATTGATTGCAATTCAGTGTTTGTAGAGGTGCCCTTAAGAAAATAAACCTTTGCGTGATTTATCTTCCCCTTTTCTCCCATAATATTTTCAACTGTTAAGAGTTTTAAGACAAATTCCAACCAAATTTGCCAAAAAAATTTTATTGTTATAGAATATAATTACTAATGAAAGGGAATAACATCATGAACATGCAACAAAGCGGTATATACGAACTCTTAAAACTTCTTGAAAACGTTCTCGATAAAAGTTTTCCTATTTTGCCAAACTACTTGGTAGCAATAAAAGTGAAAGAAGTTGAATCCTTAATTGACAGAATTTATGCCTCTCTCCCAAGCGAAGTGCAAGAAGCACGTGCGTTCCTAAGACGTAGAGAAGAATTACAAATAGAAGCTCAACAAAAAGCTGAAAAAATAATCATCGATGCCCAAAATGAATCAAGCAGACTCCTAAGCGAATCGGATGTACTTAGAGCAGTTCAAAAAGAAGCAGAAAAAATTAAAGAACAAGTCGTTGGCGATTGCGAAGGCGTAAAAAGAAAAGCGCTAGACGATGCTGAAAACGTTCGTATTCAAGCCGCTGATGAAGCTATGAGAATAAGAGAAGGTGCTGAAATTTACGCAGAACAAGTACTTATAAACCTTGAACGCGATCTTAACCAACTTCAACAAGTCGTTAAAAACGGTCAAGTCTATATGGAAAAACTTCGTTCAGAAGTTACTTCCAGCTATGACCCACTTAGAAGTAGCTACACTCAACACGCTCAAACAGGTGGCTTTGTGGAAGATTTCAGAATAGATTAATTAAATAAACGTATTAAAAGAGCCGGTTTTCGTGGAAAACCGGCTCTTTTAATACGTCGGGGCTAGGCTAAAAGTGAAGAATAACACGTCATTGCGAGACATGAGGCTACGGCTAGGCATGAGTAATCCACCGAAGCAATCTCCTTCGCATTTGCTATAACGTAAAATAGAAAACTAAAGAGTTGCAAGACTCGTGGGAGATTGCTTCGGTGGGGTCTGTTCGCAAAGACGTAGTTATAAGTCTCGCAATGACGTGAAGTGCTGGAGCATCAGCTCACAATCTAATCAATTATCGTAACCCTGCTACCTGAGCCATAATTACTAAAAGCATCAGAATACCCATGGTTTGAGCGATAGCCGTTGTACTGGCCGTATCCGCTTGGACTCCCCATATTAGCAAAGTTGTTATATCTATTGCCGCCAATATCGTTATTTGCGTTGTAATTATTGAATGGATCAATCGGTGGAGTAAACCCCGTCATTGTCCCGCCATACATTCCTCCGCCCAGCAACATATTACCTAAATTACCTAATGCCGCTTTCAATCCACCCCTTTGCCCTCCCTTTGGAATTTGGACCGTTTGGCTTTGCATCATAGGATTTTGCCCCAATTGGTTTTGGTCATACCCTGTCATATTAGCATCCGCGTTGTAATTTTTTGCAGCTGTTTTTAAAGTTTCAAACCTTGCTGTAACATCCCCGCTTTGGACTGCCCCAAAAATCTGTTGCTCCAACCTTTCAACTCTGTTTTCAATATCATTTTCGACGAAACTTCGCTTGAATACCTTTGTCTCCATCCCTGAAAGAGTATTTTTTGAGATATTTCGAAACTGGTATATTTGGTTAAAATTCAAAACTATATTATCAACACGCTGAGCTAACGATAAATTCACGCAAATTGTATTAAAAAGGCTTTTTTCTATCCTTGCGAGCCTTACCAAAATGTCTTGCGCGGTAAAATTTTGACCATAAAGAGATCGTTCAATCTGGCTAATTTTAGGATAACTAAAGCTTGAATCCGACAAATAAGAGTTTTCTAAGGACGCGGCATTAGGATTTGTTAAATTATTATTAAAAAACCCTGTTGTACCTAAAGGTTGCAACGGCGGGAACATCGTTGTCGCGCAGTGCCCTGCATTTTGCCCTGCATTCAGGCATATCGCCCAAAACAAGCATAAAATTAGCGCTCGTTTCATATAACTCTCCTTATAACTCATGCGTCTAGATGTGGTTAGCATAATTTATAAGTACAGAATCTGCATTGGACTAGTGGCTAATACCCTAAGTAATTAATCTCCCAATCAGCAATCAACAACTACGGGAAGATAAAAAATAAGGCAGACATGCAGAAAATTGAGAGTGTACTCAATAAAAACCAAGTGTGGATAATTGGGTGCTGTCTGTTCCATAAATCCTTTAGTGTAAAATTCGTTTTTATGGCCGTTTCGTTTATTGACATGTATTTCTCCCTTTTATAAATGTTTTATCAGTTAGTATCATTTTGTACTTTCTACAGGTTTGAACATCACCTACATGGTTGATTTTATGGATAAGGCTCTTTAAACACTATTTTCAGTGCTTTCCAGTATTTTAATGTATGACGAAATGTAAACAATAAGCCGGATTTCGTTTGTGCTTTTCACAAAAAAGCTATATAATATTTTAATCATTAAGAACAGAGCATGCTGAAAAAAGGAGTCTTGAATGCAAGTTAATTTTTATGCTGGAGTAAAGCCAGTACTATTCAATAACCGCATATGTGCAACCTTCTTTAAAGGTAAAAAACAAGAAGTTGAGCTTAAATCGCAAGTTAAGCAAGATTCGTTCGAACCTGCACCTAAATGCGAAGGCGAAACTTGTAAAAAGTAATCGTTAATTAAATTTTCAAAGATGGCGGATTTGCAAAGCAAATCCGCCATCTTTGTTTAAAGCCCCATTTTTTTATAGTATTATATATATATGAACAAAACGCAATTAATAAAGCCTGAACTGTTAATGCCAGCAGGCAATCTGGAAAAATTAGAATACGCGATAAAATACGGAGCGGACGCGGTTTATCTGGGAGTGGGGGATTTCAGCTTACGCTCGATGAGAAAAGGTGAAGTGATAACTTTGGACAACCTCAAGCATGCCGTTGATTTGGCAAAGAGCTTGGGGGCAAGAGCTTATTTAACCTTGAACATTTTCGCGTTCAACAACGACATAGAAAATCTGGAAAAATTTGTCGATATAATAAAAGATGCCAACCCTGACGCAATTATTCTCAGCGACTTTGGGGTGTTTAGAACAGTCAGAAAACACATGCCAAATATGCCGATTCACGTCAGCACACAAGCAAACACCCTCAATTATGAGGCAGTTAAGTTTTGGCAGGACAACGGCGCAAAAAGGGTCATCCTTGCAAGAGAATTGCCGATAGCTGACGTCGCTGAAATGAGGGCGAAAGTTCCCGATATCGAGTTGGAAGTTTTTGTTCATGGCGCACAGTGCATGTCTTTTTCTGGCAGATGCTTGTTGAGTGATTACATGACCGACAACGAAAGAAAAGCCAACAAGGGTAACTGTTCTCAACCATGTCGCTGGGAATACGCACTTGTAGAACGCACTCGCCCCGGACAATTTTATGAAATAGAACAGACCGAACGCGGGGCCCATATTTTAAGCACCAAAGATTTATGCCTAGTAGAACACCTGCAAAAACTAATCGACGCGGGGATAAATTCATTCAAAGTCGAAGGCAGAACCAAAAGCCTATATTACGTTTCTGCTGTTGCAAAAGCTTACAGGAACGCCATCGACGAAGTATGGGAAAACCCGAGTGCGGATTTGAGCAAGTACCTGGAAGAACTAAAAAAAGTCGGAAACAGAGGTTTCACCCAAGGATTTTATCTTGGCAAAAACGATGAAACCAGCTACAGCTACGATGTTTCAAAAGGCTTGGCCGGAGCGGACTTTTTGTGCGAATTCTGGGACGGACTAGAAGACGGCAATCGAGAAAAAGTTTTCAAAGTAAAAGTCAAAAACAAATTGCTCTTGAACGACGAAGTGGAAATAATCACCCCGAATGAGCAGTTTATTTCAAAAGTTATTGAGATTAAAAACAAAGACGGCGAAAATCTCGAAGTTGCCAACACAAACGAAGAGCTGTTTTTGAAGTTCTCAATTTCGCCAAAATCCCACAAATACGCAATGGCAAGAACACCCGGGATTAGAATAAGAGGTAAAGAACAAATAACCTAGTGCTATTGCGTCATTGCGAGTGAAACGAAGCAATCCAAATCACCTAGATTTTATTCTTTGGATTGCTTCGTCGCTCGGCTCAAGCCTCGCTTCTCGCAATGACCCAAAAGAACAGAGTAGGGCGGGATTGCCATCCCGCCGTCAAAAAACTAACAAAAGGAGAAAATATGCTATTGAAACCAGATTTTAATTTAAAAAACATCTACGATATAGACTTGGAGCTGCTGAAAAGCCAAGGAATCCGCGGGATTTTCTTTGATTTGGACAGCACAATTATGGTATCAAAATCTGGAGAGTACCAAGAAAAAACTGAACAGTGGCTTAAAAAAGTCGAGGAAGATTTTTTTATCGCGGTTATCACCAACAACAAAAAACCTTCTTACGTTGAAAAAGTTCAGAGCATCTCGACTTTTCAAGTAATTGCCGACGCGAAAAAACCTTCAACCAAAGCTATAAGAAAACTGCTAGCGAAAATAAAAATGGAGCCAAGCGAAGTAGTAATAGTCGGCGATAGGCCGCTGACCGACATTCTAGCCGGTAAATTATTGGGCTCTAAGACCATTTTGGTAGGCTCAATCAACGCCCATAATGAAGGGGTAGCAACCCGCCTAGTTCGCTGGTTGGAGAGAAGATTTATATTAGATTAGTCAACTCATTTTCCAAAAGGGACGTTTTGTAATCTTTTACTTGCTCGATTATTTTTAACAATTCGCTGTAGCCAACAACATGCAGTGCTTTTGAGCTTTCCACATTCGATAAAAATTCGATTTGGTACTCGAAATCCGCTTTTCTCAGAATTGTAATCGTTTCTATTTCTTCAAAAATTTCAAGTAAGGCGACTACAACCTGTTTTGGCTGGGCCAAATAGCTTGCGCATTTTTCCAAATCAAAAACCCCGCTTTTGTTATTATGGGCGAATTTAACCATCCCTGAAAAAGTTTTTAAAAACTCCTGCTCGTTGTGCTTTGTAAGCTGGTGATTCATAAAGTGCAAAAAGTCAGGCGAAGTTTTTGCGATAATATCGTCGAATATTTCTTCTGAGGCCGGGTAATCAAAAAACATGACAGCATCAAACTTTTTAGACACTTGACGGTTGAAGGCTCTCTCAGACAGCGATTTAAAAGGTTTTAATTTGTCCAATACTGCTTTGTCCTCTGCGAAAACTCCTATATTTAAATTTGACGTTTTCACGTAATCTTCGACAGACGAGTAAATATCAGTTTTTTTACGGTGGTCGTAGACTTTTATGCTCTTTTGTCCTGCCGGTTTTACGTTTTGGCTGGCCATTGCGGCTACTTCAACACTTTCTGTGTCTATTAAATTGTCCGCGTGAATGTCTTTTAAAATGAGCTGGACTGTGGTATTTCCGTTAAAATTGTTCAACTGCGGGCAAAACGCTATGTCTAATTTATCACCATTGATGAGTGAAATGTCGCCTCTTGACCACCAAATGCAGTCGTAAGTGTTATCTTGGGAATCGCCGACCACCAGTTTGAGGTGGTTTCTGTTTGAGCCCATCATCTTTTTCTGGAGCAAAGTAAGGCCGTTTAAGACAAAAACTGGGTTTGGATTTGCCGCCCCGAATGGCTGCAAACGCTCGATATCAGAAATCAAATTGCCGTCAACCTCGCCCGGTTCAAGACTCAAGTCGACATTCAATGTCGGGACGAGCTCTTTTGTTTCCAACAGTTCATTGACAGTTGTGTTTAATGATTTTTTGACTTCTTCGAAGGAAACCTTTTCGGTGTCAAAAGAAAGCCCTGCTGCCATTGAGTGTCCACCAAATCCGTCTAATTTTTCGGCACTGACCGAAATGACGTCATAAAGATGCACGCCCTCGACGCTTCTGGCTGAACAACGGATTTGCTTGGTTTCTTCACTGAAAGTCATCAGAAATGTCGGTTTGTGGTACTTTTCAACAAGTTTTGATGCGACTATACCGATAATTCCTATGTGCCATTTGGGATTAAAAAGAATAATGGCCTTGTTGAGCTGTTCCTCTCCGTTTTGCATCACCTCGTCTGCCTCAAGAAAAACGTTTTCGCAAAGTTCCTGCCTGACTTTGTTGAAATTATTCAAGGATATGATGGCCATTTCAATTTCCTGATTGTTGTCAGAAATCAGCACTTTGAGGGCTTCTTCGACGGTATCAAGTCTTCCTGATGCGTTTATTCTCGGAGCCACCCCGAAAGCAATCTGCTCTGAGGTTATACCAAGTTCAAGGCTGTAGCCCGCAACTTCCAAAAGTCTTTTGAGCCCATAATGTTTGCTGTTTGAAATCAACTCCAAACCTTTTGCCACATAATACCTATTTTCACCAATCAAGGGAACCAAATCCGCGATTGTACCTACGGCGACGTAAGGCAACAGGTCGTAAATAAATTCTGTTTTTTCGTAGTGCTCCAAAACCGCCTGAGCCAGCTTGAACGCAACCCCGACGCCAGCCAAGGCAGTCAAATTAAGTATTTCTTTTGCAGAAAGTTTCTCATCAAGAGCGTTTTGGGCTTTCGGGTTAATTATCGCAACCGCAGGAGGTAAAATTTCCGGTGCCTCGTGGTGATCGGTTATTATCACGTCTATTTTAAAACTGTTTAAATTTTGAACCTGTTCAACATCACTAACGCCGCAATCGACCGTTATGACAAGTTTCGGTTTTTTAACGGCCATCAATTTCACCAGTGCTTTAAAATTAAGCCCGTGGCCTTCTTTTTCCCTGTCGGGGATAAAGTGATCCACCTTCGCCCCCAAGTGCGTAAAACAGCGCAGCAGAAGAGCAGTGGATGTCACGCCATCGGCATCAAAATCGCCGTATATCAATATGTTCTCACCTTTGTCGATTGCCTTGGCCACGCGCTTGACAGCTTTTGGCATATCGGTAAAGGCGTTCGGGTGGGTGAGTTTTGTTTCAAGTGGGTTAAGGAAATCCTTTATTTCATCTTTTTTGACTATCCCGCGGGCAGCCAAAAGCTTCTCAACAAGCGTAATTGGTTGTGATGGTTTTGCCGATTTTGCGGAAGTTACATTTTTATTTAATACCCATTCTTTAATTATCATGTTTTACCTTCTGCTCTTTTTGGAACAAATAAAGCGAAAAGCCTAGGCATATGCCACTACTGCTGTATTATTTACCGCCGGACAGAGTGAATATCTCGTAAATTTCGTTGTCTGAAAGCTCGGTTATAATTTTTTCGCCTTCATAAACCGCCAAGTTTGCCAGTTCCTTCTTACTTTTAAGCATCTCGTCGATTTTCTCTTCGAAAGTCCCCAATGTAATAAGTCTGTGAACCATAACGTTTTTGTTCTGGCCGATTCTGTAAGTTCTATCAGTCGCCTGATCTTCAACCGCAGGGTTCCACCACAAGTCGTAATGAATTACGTTCGTCGCACTGGTTAGGTTTAAACCGGTTCCGCCTGCTTTTAATGATAGTATCATAACTTTTGACGCGTTATTGTTTTGGAAGTCGTCAATGATTTTTTCTCTCTGAGGGATGCTCAAAGAACCGTGGAAGAACAACGGATCAACCCCGCACTCGTCATTCAAAACTTTGCACAATATGTCGCCCATTTCTTTGTACTGGGTAAAAATAAGGGTTTTTTCGTCGTTATCGATTATATTTTGAACCAAGGAAACGCATTTTTCCATCTTACCGGAGAGCTCTTTTCCCATCTCTCCAACTTTTAAGAACTGTCGCGGGTGGTTACAAATCTGCTTCAAAGCCGTGATGAGTTTGAATATATTCCCTCGACGGTTAATTCCAACAAATCCACTTATTTTTTCCATCATCTCTGCTAGAGTTTTTTCGTACAAGACCGCTTGCGACTTGGACAAGTAACAGTAATCGTCAAGAACGAGTTTTTCAGGCAGGTCTGTGATGACATTTTTGTCAGTCTTCAATCTTCTCAAAACGAAAGGTGAAACCGACATCTTGAGTTTGGTCGCTCTTGAATTTTCCTTAAATCTCTCGATCGGAATAGCGTAACTTTTCTGAAACTCCTTCAATGAGCCCAAATAACCGCGGTTGATAAAGTCGAAAATGCTCCACAGTTCGGTCAATCTATTCTCGACAGGGGTACCGGTCATCGCTATTTTTACGTCAGATTTAATAGACTTAACTGCAAGTGTCTGTGCCGTGTCAGGGTTTTTAACGTTCTGTGCCTCGTCGACAATAAGCATTGACCACTGTTGTTTTTTTAGCTCTTCAACGTCAATTCTCATAATCGCGTAAGTCGTCAAAATCATGTCGTAATTCAAATCAAGCTGTCTTTCGCTCCCGTGATAAATAACCGCGTTCAAATCTGGTGCGAACATAGCCAATTCTTTCATCCAGTTACCCATCAAAGTGGTCGGGCAAACAACAAGAACAGGTTTTTTTAATTTGCCCTCTTCTTTCGCTTTTAAAATAAGACTTATAACTTGAATCGTTTTTCCAAGCCCCATATCGTCGGCCATACAGCAGCCGAAACCTTTTGCAATATTCGTCCAAAGCCACTTTAAACCTGTTTTCTGATAAGGTCTCAAATCACCCTTTAGCCCTTTTGGAGGTTCAACATCCAACGGCTTGGCGAAATCTTTGATGATTTTCGCAAAGGCTTCGTCGTAATCAAAATCGTAGTTTTCCAACTGGCCGGACATTGAAGCATGTATCAATTCCAACCTGGAAAGCTTCAAGTGGTTGGCCTTGATAATCTGTTCGAATATTTTTTTGCTCTCGTCTCTGTCAACCAAAACGTATTTGTCTTTGTATTTGATAAGACCTTCGTTCAATTCCACCAATTTTTGGAATTCTTCCATAGAAATTTTCTCGTCGCCGATTGCGATTTCGTAAGAGAAGTCCAAAATATCTTCCAATGAAATGCTTCCGGAAGAAGTATTATTGAATACATCGGACAATTCAGCGGCGCGGTCGTTTTTGACCTTAGCATTAATAGACGCTCTTGGAATTACAATATTCACCAACTCTTTCGGCAATATTACTTCTATCTGAGCTTTTTGCAGGTAATAAGCCGTTTGGGTTATGATTTTGTAAACCTCATTCAAGTTCAATTTCAAAGACAACTTCGACTCATCTTCAAAAAGAGCCTCAAGCTCAGGCATATACTTTATTGCGTAATTCAGCTGTTTTTCGACAATTCTTGAAATATCTGAGGCGTTAGCGTCGAAAACCTGATCTTTGACGTAAAGGTCGTCAATCAAAACGCTTTCACCTGTTTTGCGATTTTTGATGTGAACCTTCAGCTCAAAAATTTCGTCCTCTTGTTTTTCAATGACAAAGAACGGGATAACGTCGTATTTGCCAAGGTAAAGTTCGTCCAGCCATTGAGAGAAACTCTCAGAAAGATCGTTTCCTTTGAGCAGATTTTTCTGTTCCAAATCTTTTATGAGATAGTGACCCGACTTAATGTTTTTGAATTTGTAAGCCTTTATTCCTAAGAATTTGTAGATAACGTAGTTCAAATAGTTTCTTATAAAATCGCCCACAAAGCCTTTTGGTGCGGCCCCGTTTACAAATAAATCCTGTGGCATATTTTCTTCAAATTGGTTTATTATTCTAGCCAATTGGTTGCTTGCAATAATCGGCTCATAGACGATTCTGAACATCGTCCCGCGTGTTTTTACCGTCGGAATGAAATACAATTTTTCAATCAGCTTCATTACAAACTGGGTTAATTTATTCAGATAGATAAAACTGTCTGATAAAGCCTCAAGGTCAACAATGTCACCAAACCCGCCGAAGTAGTCCAAAATTAAGTCCAAAGGCATTACGTAACCTTGCTCGTTGTTGAGGGTTTCTGAGCGGAATCTAAAAAGAGAACCTTTTGATTTCAAGTAAAACTGAAAATTATTTGTCGGGGTGATAAAGAAAGACAGAGTGTCTTTTTCATTCATCAAATGGAAATTCGTGTTTCTAACAGGAGAATTCGGGCTTAAAAAAACGTCCTTGAATTCGTCCTCAATTTCTTGGTAAATCAAACTCAATGTATAGCGGAAATCTTTGTTTTTAAACCCTGCAGGGTTTTCGCTCAAATTAAAAAACAGCTCGTCCACATCATTTTTCTTGAACGATAAATCTATATCCAAAGGTTTCGTTTTAGTTTCCGCTTTTGTTTCCATTATTGCCCCATATCAATACTTTGCTATTAAACCCCGTAATCAATTAATTATAGCAGAAATACATTTTTTAGACAATATTAATTTTTATAAACAAAGATTAAAGCCCCTAGCAACATATTTTTTTACGGCTTTTAGAGTACATGTGAAGACCACTGCACAAACGTCATGCTGAATTTATTTCAGCATCGCAAAAGCAAACGCCTGTGCGACCCTGAAACAAGTTCAGGGCGACGTACTTCTTGAAAATCAATCTCATGCATACAATAACAAAAGATAAGGACAAATATTAATGAATATTAGAGCAATACTGGGCTTGAAACCGCATATGTCAGCTAAAAATGTCGATAAACTGGTAACAATTTCCAGCGACACCATCCCCGGAAAAAGCTGGGAGCAAATAAGCGCGCTTAAAAAAGACATCGCTATTTTTGCAAGGCAGAACAAAATCAAAAACGTGGAAATATACGACGCCAGAAGAGATCTTAAAAACGACGAGTTCGTCTCGCCGTCCCTCGAAAACAGGCTTGGAGGATATGTCGCAGTGAACTTGAAACACAAGAGCGGCGTAAGTACACACGATTACGTGGACTATTTCAAAAACGAAAACAATTTCATTGGCGCCTTCTTCGAAAAACTGGGCTCAATGTCACAATTTTTCACTAAAGAAATCAAACCCGAATTTGAAATAGAAATAGGGAATATGCATTCAAAAGAAATTCAAGAACTTGAAGCCAAAGTGTTAAAACCAGCGAAGAAAATGAAAATATCGAATATTGAAATCAGCGAAAACAACAGTGGCGGCACCGAACTTGAACTAAAAAGGGTATATGATGAGCATAACAGCTCCTCCAAAACATCCTATTTCAAAAAAGGTACTCTTACTGCAAAAGAAGTCATAGCAAAAATAAAAGATTTCGACGGCAAATAACGGGATTAACAAAATTGGCGGCAAATAAAAATGCTCCCAGCACGTCATCCTGAACTTGATTCAGGATCTCACCAGAGCAGACTGTTGGATAGATCCTGAATCAAGTTCAGGATGACGCAATACTCGTTTGTTTGTTGAAAAATAAAATTTGAATTACAAATACGCTTAAAAAAAGACCACCTCGGTGGTCTTTTTTTGGAATGATTATTTAATCAAAGAACTTCCGGTCATCTCCGCCGGCTGTTCGATATCCAGCAGCTGCAAAATGGTCGGAGCAACGTCGCACAGGGCGCCGTCTTCCTTGAGTTCTATATTTTTGTCGCCGTTAATCACAAAGAACGGCACCTCGTTTGTGGTGTGAGCCGTCTGAACTTTTCCTGTGACCTCGTCTATCATAGTTTCAGCGTTTCCGTGGTCTGCAGTCAACAGCATTACCACGCCGTTTTGCTCGGCTTTTTGTGCGATTTTACCCACACAAAGGTCAACCACTTGGCAAGCTTTAGCGGCTGCCTCTATGACACCTGTATGCCCTACCATATCAGGATTTGCGAAATTGACCAGGATAAATCCGTACTCAGGGTTCTCAATCGCTTTTATAACTTCTTCGCAAACTTTGTAAGCACTCATTTCCGGCTGCATGTCGTAAGTGGCAACCCTTGGAGAAGGCACTAAAACTCGTGTTTCAAGCTTATTTGGCTCTTCCTCACCGCCGTTGAAGAAAAAAGTAACGTGCGCGTATTTTTCGGTTTCGGCAGTTCTGAGCTGTTTAACCCCGTGAGCATCAAGCACTTGTCCCAAAATATTGACCAATCTGGTCGGTTCGAAAGCCACCGGATAGGTAAAATTCTCGTCGTACTGGGTCATGGTTACAAAATGAAGATTTTTTCTGACAGCTTTTCTTTCAAAACCGTCGAAATCGTCGAAATTTATAGCTCTTGTTATCTCTCTTGCTCTGTCTGGACGGTAATTAAAGAAAATCACCGCGTCGTTATCGCTTATTCTTGAATCCTCAGAATTCGTAACCGTCGGTTGGACAAATTCGTCGTTTTCGTCTTTTGAGTAGGAATCCTCAACCGCTTGAGTTGAGCAGCAAGCTTTTTCACCGTCGCCGAAAAGCAAGCAGTTGTAAGCTTTTTCCACTCTGTCCCAGCGGTTGTCGCGGTCCATTGCCCAGTATCTGCCCATAACGGATGCCACTGGAGGAAGGTCGTACTTTTTCAATTCAGCCTCGACAAGCTCCAAATAAGTGCAAGCACTTCTAGGAGGGGTGTCTCTGCCATCTAAAAATGCGTGAACGTAGACTTTTTTCAGTCCGCTTTCAGAAGCCAGTTTAATCAGGGCAAACAGATGCTCAAGTGAGGAGTGTACTCCGCCGTCAGACACAAGCCCGAACATGTGGAGGGCTGAATTGTTTTGTTTTGCAAAAGCGATGGCGTCCAAGAACGCTTTGTTTTTGAAGAAATCTCCTTCTCTAATACTCTTGTTTATTTTGGTTAATTCTTGAAAAACAACCCTTCCTGCGCCCAAATTAAGGTGACCAACTTCAGAGTTGCCCATCTGCCCCTGCGGAAGCCCGACGTATTCACTATCAGCGTGAATCAGCGTATATTTTTCTTCTTTTTTGAATTTTGCATAATTTACGGGATGAGCTAATTTTGTCGCATCGGCCTTTTCAGAACCCGCGTGTAAATTGACTCCCCAGCCGTCCATTATACATAATATTACTCTTTTATTATCTTTTTTTGACATAACTTCCCTCGCGTTTTTTAATTTTTTTCTACTTATCTTTCAACTATCTACACATTTTAGCAGAAAAAAAACCTTTTTCAAGAAACTCCTTTTTCGAGACTATTACACAGGTCCAAAAGGGCGGAATTTCACTTTGTGAAATTCCGCCCTTTTAAGTTCGATTTATTTAAAAACTTACGCTTTACCAGCCGTTCCAAGAACTGTCATTTTGTGTTTAACAAGTTCTTTTACAGCTGTTCTACCAGGTCCCATGTACTCTCTTGGGTCAAATTTAGATGGCTCTTCAACGAAGAATTCTCTAATAGTTGAAGTCATTGCAAGTCTCAAGTCTGTATCGATGTTGATTTTCGCAACGCCGTTTTTAGAAGCAAAAGCTAACATATCTTCTGGAACGCCTTGAGCGTTTGGCAATTTACCGCCGTATTTGTTGCATTTTTCAACAAGTTCTTTAGGAACTGAAGAAGAACCGTGAAGTACGATTGGGTAATCAGGGAATCCAGCTTTAGCTAGAGCATCTTTAATTGCTGCAAGTCTTTCAAAGTCTAATTTAGCTTCGCCTGCGAATTTGTAAGCACCGTGGCTTGTTCCGATAGCTATTGCAAGTGAATCACAACCAGTTTCAGTAACGAATTTAACAGCTTCTTCAACGTTTGTGTATTTTGCATCTGCTGCAGAAACGTTAACGTCATCTTCAATACCGGCCAATTTACCAAGTTCAGCTTCAACAGAAACTCCTCTTTCGTGGGCGTAGTCAACTACTTGTTTTGTCAAGGCGATGTTGCCTTCCAAGTCGAATCTGGAACCGTCTATCATTACAGAAGAGAACCCACCGTCGATACAAGATTTGCAAATTTCGAAATCATTACCGTGGTCAAGGTGAAGTGCGATAGGCACTGTAGTTGTCGCAAGAGCCGCTTCTACCAATTTAAGTAGGTAAGTTTGGTTTGCGTATTTTCTGGCACCGGCTGATACTTGTAGGATGATTGGGGATTTTGTTTCTTCAGCTGCTTCTGCAATTGCTTGAACAATTTCCATGTTGTTAACATTGTATGCGCCGATTGCATATTTGCCTTCTAGGGCTTTTTTGAACATTTCGCTTGTTCCGACTAATTTTCTTTCACTCATTAGAGCTCTCCTTATTTGTGTAAACCTTACGCAAATAAATTTACATCAAAAAAAGAAAGATTACAAGCATTAAATGTCGCCGCTTCTTGTAAAAACAAATTGATTATATAGAATAGAATAAAAGCGAGGGAAAATTATGAAATTTAATACAATTGCACTACACGGCGGCCAAGAAGTCGATTCTACAACCCACTCGAGAGCTTTGCCGATTTACCAAACCACTTCTTATACATTTGAAGACACCCAGCACGCATCAGACCTTTTCGGACTAAAAGCGCCGGGAAATATTTACACAAGAATTATGAACCCGACAACAGATGTTTTGGAAAAAAGAATAGCACAACTAGAGGGCGGAATTGGCGCACTAGCGGTTGCTTCTGGCTCTGCTGCAATCATGTACGCGGTATTAAACATAGCAAAATCCGGCGACGAAATAGTCTCCTCGACTGCGCTTTACGGCGGAACCCACAACTTTTTTGCCCACACTTTGGAAAGGTTCGGGATAAAAACCGTTTTCGTAGACCCAGAGAACCTTGAAGATTTTGAAAAAGCAATCACTGATAAAACTAAACTGATTTTTGCCGAAACTGTCGGGAACCCGAAATTGGGAGTGCTGGACATAGAAAAACTGGCCCAAATTGCCCACTCAAAAAATCTGCCGCTGATTGTAGATAACACCATCCCAAGCCCTTACCTTTTGCGTCCGATTGAATTCGGGGCAGACATCGTCGTTCACTCGGCCACAAAATTTTTGGGTGGACACGGAACCTCAATCGGCGGCATAATAGTCGATTCTGGCAACTTTGACTGGGTAAAATCGGGCAGATTCCCTGAATTCTCATCCCCTGACCCGAGTTACAACGGACTCGTTTACTCAGAAGCTTTCGGCCAAGCCGCATACATCGCAAAAGCAAGATGCCAACTACTTAGAGACACCGGTGCCTGCATAAGTCCTTTCAATTCGTTCTTGATTATCCAAGGGGTAGAAACTCTGCATTTAAGAATGAGAGAACACTCCAAAAACGCCCTTGCAGTGGCCCAATTCTTGGAAACCCACGAGTGTGTCAGCTGGGTAAATTATCCCGGGCTAGCCTCAAACAAAAACCGTGAACTTGTCCAGAAATATTTGCCTGAAGGCCAATGTGCGATGATAGGATTTGGAATCAAAGGGGGAAAGCCCGCCGGAGTGAAATTTATCGAAAACGTAAAACTTTTGTCCCACTTGGCAAATATCGGTGACGCGAAATCGCTCGTAATCCACCCTGCCAGCACCACCCACAGCCAGTTAAGCGAAGAAGACAGACTGAATGCTGGAGTCAGCGATGATTTTATTAGACTGAGCATCGGACTAGAAGACGTCGAAGACATAATCGAAGACATTAAAAGAGGATTGGAAGCCTAGAGGGACAGAGGGTCGGCTAGGTTAAGCAAACAGAAAACTAGAATCTTTCAACTATCAAGGCTCACCAATTAGCCTTACCAATTACATTTCCGCCCTCATCGTAAATAATCCCTTTAACGGCATGCGCGATGAGTTCGCCATCTGGCGAGAATCTGAACTGCTCGCTTTTTGACACGGTCAAACTCGTCAGGGTAAGATTCCCGTTCAAGTTGTAACGATAGCCCCTGTGGGGGTAAACGTCGACCGGTTTATCGTACTTGTCTACGTAAATCAAGTTGTAATCTTTTGAGTAGATATAAGCTTTGTCCGGTTCGTTTTTGTACTGGACGGTTATTCCGACGATTTCGCCGCTGTTGTTTCTCGAATAAACAACTTTTTGAACCTTGTTGTCGTCAACAAAATGCGAAGAACCAGAAATATCAATATTGCCAACTAAGCCTTCATTAACGTACTCTCTGGCAGAATTGACGTCATAAACCACGCCGCCTTGCAGTTCCGAGGCAAAAGTGGAACATGTAGGAATTGCAAATATTAGAAGATAAATCAGTAGGTGGATAATTCGTTTCATTTATTCAATATAATAAAAAAATGTTTTTTTTCAATCTCCAACTCGGTGAGATTTAAAAGAATCCGCGCGTATTGGGTTTTATGACGGTGGGTTGGGGAACCCACCCTACTGCTCAACTTTACGTGGGTCGGGCTGAAAAATTACTGCTTGTAAAAATATTCCATTGCAGAATCAAAATCGAGTTTTTTTGCATCGCTTCTGAAAATTTTTGACTTAAAAATGCCGATTTTTGCTAGCCTGTACTGAATACTAACGGCCAAAACCCCCATTCCGTATTTACACGAACGCAAAAAGTTTATCGACGATGCCTCTTTGAAATATTTTGTAGGGCAGGACAGTTCGCCTATTTTATAACCGTGATAAAAAAGTAAAGCCAAGCATTCGTTGTCGAAAATGAAATCGTCATTGCACTCAGCTAACGGCAATTTTTCTAGAATTTCCTTGGTAAATCCGCGAAAACCAGTGTGATACTCAGACAACTTTTCGCCCAAAAACAAATTCTCAAACCCAGTCAAGAACTGATTGGCGATAAATTTATAAACTGGCATGCCACCTTTCAATGCAGAATTTCCCAAAAGTCGAGAAGCTATAACTGCGTCGTACTCACCGAAAGCCATCATCGCTGCCATTGCAGGGATGAGTTTTGGGGTATACTGGTAATCTGGGTGGAGCATGATTACAATATCCGCACCGGCATTCAGAGCAGCCTTGTAACAGGACTTTTGATTTGCACCATAACCTTTGTTTTTGCTATGCACAATCGTTGTTATAGCCAGCTCCTTGGATATAACCTTGGTGTTATCTGAAGAGTTATCATCGACGAGGATAATTTCGTCCACAACTTCGTGGTATATCTCGTCGTACGTTTGCTTTAAAGTCTTCTCAGCGTTGTATGCGGGCATGATTACAACGACTTTTTTGTTATTAATCAATTCTCGCCTTTCTAGCTTAGAATTTACGCTTCTTCAGTATCCTCAATAACTTCAAACTCTTCAAGAGCTTCAACTTCATCTTCTAGTTCAACTTGGTCTGTTCTGATAGACTCATTTTTGCCTTTAGAGGTAAGTGCTTTGTCTTTGAATTTTATAACTTGCCTGTCTAATTTATCAGCCAATAAATCAATGCTTTCATACATGGATACTCCGGCCTCTTCACAGTGAATTTTTCCGTTATTTAATTTGCAGGTAACTTCCGCAACGTGTTTTTTTGCGACTGATGGGTTTTTTATAACAGACAAAACAACGTCAATACCTTGTACTTGGTCGTAATGATGTTCAACTTTCCCCATTTTTTCTTTAACGTAAGCTTTGATAGCGTCTGTGATTTCAAGGTTTCGTCCGTTAACGTATATGTGCATAATACCTCCGATTAATTGATACTCTTTTAATGATACTTATCCAGTATACAACAAGATTATTTTTTTTAAAGTGTTTATTCAATTTCATCAATTATTGCTTCAACTTGCTCAATTAATTTTGGGATTTCATTTTTCAAAACATTCCAAATAATCATATAATCAATGTTGTCGTAATTATGAACAATTCTATTTCTCAATCCACGCATTTTGTGCCAAGGTAGCTCAGGATATTTTAATTTTACTTCGTCAGAAACTCTATTCGAAGATTCTCCTATAACTTCAAGAGTTCTAATAACCGCAAATACAGATTTAGTATCAATTACAAACGATTTATAATCCATATTATCAACAAAACTCAATGAAAATTTTGCATAAGTCAATATATCCCTGAAGTTATGTTTATTGGTTCTTTTCATACAATAATTACTTCATTTAAAATATTATCTCTCAAATCTGGCTTCAAGGATTTTTTATTAGCCAAATCCACTTTTATACAAAAAATACTAGTTAAAAAATCCTCTAAATCAATTAATGTAAATAATGAAAATGCCTTGCTTTCATCATACTCATACAAAATATCAATATCACTCGAATCTGAATTTTCACCACGTGCATAAGAACCAAAAAGTCCCAAATTTTCAATATAAAAATCTTTATGCAAAATAGGCTTTATTTCTTTTAATTTATTTAAAATTTCTTCTTTTGTCTTCATACTAGCATTATAAGTTATTTGACCTACTTTTGTCAATCGACAGACGAATTAATAGTTCATCTCCCAGCCTTCTTCAATTATGCGGCCGGCGCAGGTTTCGCCAAGCTTGTTACCTGGATAGCATGTTCGAGGGTTTCCGCTACTGTCTTGCCAGTAGCCACACCAACTGCTTGTGCAACCATCGTCAACTCCGCCAGTCGGGTAAAGCATAGGGCCTTTTCCATTTGTTATGTAAAAAACAAAGACATCCATACCTTTATTGTTAGGACCTTTACGTCCATTGACGTCAACATTAATAGCCCCACACACTTGAGTCGTATTATATGTTTTATTGGTACTATAGTTAAGTGTGCAATTATTTTGCATATTAGAAATTAAAAAACCCGTACCATCCGCAGTTATGAATCTGTAGTAGGAAGTACTATCACCATCACCTCTTGCACTACTTCCATCATAATTGTCCGAAATTCTCGATAAACATCCTGTTATGGACGGCCCTCCTCCAGCAGTTGTTTCACAGTTTTTTACTACTTTAAAGTATTTGACGAGCTCGTCACCCAAAGACCGATTGGTAGTACTCGCCTCAAAAAGCCCTGTGCATCTCAAATCCCCTACACAACCTTTGTCTGTGGCTATTTGCACAAGCACTTGGTTGAATTGAGTATAAGCTTTTTTTAAGGCAGTAACGTATTGAGCTTTTTGATTGTTCGCCATTAAAGTAGGAATCGTCATAGCTGCGACAATGCCGATTATACCGAGTGTTATCAAAACCTCAGCAAGAGTAAAACCATTTTTCGTTTTCATATTAAACACCTTTTGAACCTTTATAAATATTATACCCCCCCCCAAATTCAAGTCAATATGTTAAAAAGCACGTCATTGCGCAAAATAAAGGCGAAAAATCCCCAAACTTTTCGCCTATTAATATCTTTTTCATTTTCCAATTTAGTTTTAAAAATTATTCATGAAGAACTTGTTGTAATTCCAAATCAGGAGTCCCGATTACTCTCACTAGTTCCAAAACAGATGCTTTCATCTGACATTTTTGAGTTGTTCCGTTAAAAAACTCTTTGTAGAAACATCCGCCACAGTTACATCCTCTTTTATAACAATCCAATGCAGTTGGCGTCCACCTTCTAACAGCTACAGCTCTTCCCATATCACGACTTCTAAACACTTATATCCTCCAAAAAATCAAATCTAACTTATTTATGTTTAACGACCCCCAAAGCCGAAAAACCAATCCCCACTGCATCAAAACCGATGCACTAATCTTTAAACACCCCAAGAGGCTTAATACGCCTCGCTTTAATACTATTATAAGGACTAAGAATGTTTTTGCAAGAGGGTTTTGGCACAATATTACATTTTGAAACAATCATCCAAATCATGCTCCACGGCTATATTTCAAGCATGTCAACCATGATACAGAATAAGCCCCGCCATGCTTTACAGGTTTTGAATCATGAAGACATGCACCCCACATGGGTTTTCATGATTTCAAGTTTTCTGTTTTTTGGTTAAGAAATGTAAAACTTGTAGAAACACTCCCCAGGTGGGTACATGTTTCAGGCATGCCTTCGGCCATGCCTCACCTTTTGTCAAGAGGGAGTATGTAGTTCTAGAAAATATTGGTTGTTAACCCTATAGAATTAGACTCAACAAATCGAAACAAACGTTTGTAAATCTCAAATATTTAGGCTAAAATTTTTCAAGAAGCAGAAGAATACAGAAGTAGGACGGCCAATGGAAGATACAGGTTTTGTAGAAAACGGTTTTATAATAGACTTGGGCAACGCTGAAAACGCGGCTGAAATCATTTACGAACTCAGCTCTATTTTGGATATGCCCGAAGCGAAAAACAAGAAAATTTGTTTGAAACTGGGTGCCATAGACTTGAGCCAATCTCAACTATTGAGCATAAAATCTTTAATAAACTCAATGTCTTCTGATATAGCTTTTGTTGACACATCATCACATCAAACCGAGCTTTCAGCTTTAAGCTTGGGTATAATCATTTCTGAATTATCCAACGAAATCGTCGTACCGGAAATAGAACCGGACCGCTACGAGGCACTGGAAGGCGAAATTCACGAAAAAGCTGTGGAAACAGTTCAAGAATTCAATCAAGAACCTGACCAGGGGCTTTCTTTCGATATATTGGGGAACAATGACGATAGCGACGACTATGATGACGATGACGACGACGAGGATGATGACGAAGATGGAGGAATAAACCTTGTTCCTCCCAAAAACATTTCAGCTAAAGAAGTCGAAGCGACGCAAGAGGAAATTATTCCCGAAGAAGCTACGGCTGAAGATAAGCAGGAACAAACCACTAAAGAAAAGCCAAACCTCCAAACTTCCAACCTGTCCAAACTTCCCACTTTATACTTACAGCAAACCCTCCGTTCTGGCCAAACTATAAGCTACGACGGGAACATTGTAGTAATTGGAGATGCTCACGCTGGAAGCGAAATTATAGCAAAAGGCGATATCACCATTTGGGGTGTATTGGCCGGAATTGCGCACGCTGGTGCTCGCGGAAACGATTTTGCAAAAATCAGAGCGCTCAAGATAAACGCAATCCAATTAAGAATTTCAGGGTTCTACTCAAGACGCCCTGACACTTTGAATATACCATTTATTCAAAGAACCAACGAATTTACTCCCGAAGAAGCGAGAGTAGAAAACAGTGAAATCGCAGTATACAAAACTTACGAAGTGTAGAACTAAAAATATCAAAGTCGGTTGGTTTTGCCAACCCAACAACAAAAGATTAATAATCAAACTAAAAAGGAGAAAAGATGGGTCGGGTCATAGTAATTACATCAGGTAAAGGCGGCGTTGGAAAAACAACCACCAGCGCAAACATCGGGACAGCTTTAGCAAAAGCTGGACAAAAAGTTGTCTTAATCGACACAGATATCGGTTTAAGAAACTTGGATTTGCTTTTAGGACTTGAAAACAGAATAGTTTATACAATAGTAGACGTAGTAGAAGAGCGTTGCAAGCTTAAACAGGCGTTAGTAAAGGACAAGAAGAACCCTAACCTTTGTTTGTTGGCTGCAGCACAAACTCGCGACAAAAGTGCGGTCAACCAAGATCAATTAAAAGCCATCTGCGAAGAGTTGAGCATTGATAACGATTTTATCCTAGTTGATTGCCCTGCGGGTATCGAACAGGGGTTCCAGAACGCCATAGCCGGTGCTACGGAAGCTATTATCGTAACCACTCCCGAAATGTCAGCGGTAAGAGATGCGGACAGAATAATCGGGCTTTTGGAAGCGAAAGAAGAAATCACTTCTTACAAACTGCTTCTAAACAGAGTTCGTCCAAACCTTATTCAATCAAACGATATGATGAGCGTCGAGGACGTTGTGGATATTTTATCTTGCGAACTAATCGGAATTATTCCTGAAGACACAGGTGTTATCACTTCTACAAACAAAGGCGAACCGATAGTAAACGACGAAGAGTCGCTTGCCGGCAAAGCTTATTTGAACGTAGCGAGAAGAATTGTCGGAGAAGAAGTTGAATTTTTAGACCTGAACGAGCCAAAAGGTTTTGTTGCTAAAATGAAAAAGTTCTTTTCAGGACTATTCGGTAAGGAGTAAGACAGATGAAAGATATATTTACAGATTTATACAAAAAAGTTGCCGGTTTTTTCCAAGCAACTGAAGAAAAAAAAGACGAATCAAAAAATGTTGCATGCAACAGACTGAAATTTGTCTTGATGCAGGACAGAACAAACCTCAATCCGTATTTGCTTGAAAGAATGCGTTCAGAGATGATTGACGTGCTTTCAAAATACGTCGAAATGGACAAAGAAGCTCTTGAATTGAGCTTTGAGCAAGAAGGTGAATCAATGGCATTGATGCTTTCAATCCCTGTTATAAGAGCAAAAGAAGAAGAAGAAATTCAGGCGCTTATTGACGAAGAGGAAAAAGTAAAAAGGGAAAAGGAAAACGCCAAAGAAGAAGCGGCGAAAGCTGAAGCTGAGTCAGAAGAAGAAGTTGAAGCTGGCGAAGAAGGCGAAGCTTTCGCACAAGATGCAACTAAAACAGTTGATGCCGAATGCGAAGAAGAAGTTCAGATAGAAGAGCTTTGCAACTGCGATGAAGACGAAGAAGGCGAACTTGTTTGCGACGAAACTTGCGGATACGAATCAGAAGACAGCGAAGAAGGTTGCTCTGAAGATTGCGGATGCCAAGAAACAGTTGAAGAAAACTCTTTTAAGAAATCCAAGAAAAATAGAAAGTAATTTATAACCTTAATAAAAAGATCCTACTTTAGAGCAGGGTCTTTTTATGTGAAGAATTAATTTTAACTAACAAAAAAATTATTTACTGGTTTTAAAATACTGTAATAGAAATTTATAAAGGAGAACATAATAATGTTTATAACTAAATTTGCACCAAAAGGCAAAGTAGTCTAGCCTCAAGCACTGACAAAAATCAAAGATTTGATGTCAAAAATGAATTCGAGAACTTCATGTGTAACTAGTGAATTTTCTTTTGAAACAAATATGCTATCTAAGATTAAGACAAAACAGGGCGACTTTTTTGACGGCCGGTATTTGACGAAACCAGTTGACGGAGTTAGAGACGGAGAGGCGATAATTGAACTATCTAAAATAACAAGCAAAAACGAACAAAAAACCAAACTCAAGCTCAATGTTGACACAAAAACAGGCAAAATAATTCTCGCAGAAAAATCCCCTTTTACTTCTTGGAAGACCTCACTTAAACGTGTTGAGCGACTTATGGATAATATGCTTGCTAATTTTGATAACAAAGAAATCGTTGAACACTTCTCAACAAAAATGAATGGCTTTACACAAAAAGGTATTGAAAGATTTCAAGCGGCCGCAGAAAAAGTTTATAAAAAATAAAACTATTTCCCTATACAGAAATTGTCAAAAATGTTGTTTAAGATATCATCGGTGATAACCTCACCGGTGATTTCATCTAAATAGAGCAGCGCAGATTTGACGTCGATTGAAATCAAGTCTTGAAGCTCCTCAATCTGAGTTGCCAAAAGTGCTTGATTGAGGCTCTCTTTTGATTTTTCAAGGCAATCTTGCTGGCGGTTGTTGGTGATAAATTCGGTTTCTTCGATGGATTTTTCGCCCACGAATTCCGTGATGCCCGCTTTCAACTGCTCAAAACCGTCTTTGGTTAGGGTGGAAAGATAAATAATATTATCACGTCTTGCTGAACTTGATTCAGCATCGCAAGGTTGTTCGCCATTGCTGCCCTGAAACGAATTCAGGGTGACGTTATTTTTTCCATTATCAATTAAATCGCTCTTGTTGGCAATTCTCAAATATTGTTTGTCCCCGATTAAATCCAAAATAATCTGGTCTTCGCCCGTGATACCAGAATTGACGTCGTAAAGGAAAAGAATCAAATCGGCCTCTTCTGCCGCTTGTTTTGAGTACTCGATGCCGATTTCTTCGACTCTATCAATGTCGGAATGCTCTCTTATTCCGGCCGTATCGATTAGAGTAACTGGAATTCCTTGTATATCAAGAGTTTCAGTCAGAACGTCACGTGTCGTTCCTGCAATATCGGTCACGATTGCTCTATCCAAGCTCAATAGTGCGTTAAACAGAGAAGATTTACCCACGTTTGGTCTGCCCAAAATGGCGATTTTTATCCCCTGTCTCAAAACATTAGAGGATTTTGCGCAAGCCAAAATCTCGTCTATTTTTTGGATGGCCTTGTTGAATTCGTCCTCTAAATAACTGTACTCGGGTTCTACGATGTCGTCTGGAAAATCAATTCCCGCGATGATTTTAGACAATATTTCAAAGATATCTTTTTTTATTTCATTAACTTTGACCGCCAGAACTCCGGACAAATTTTTGGCCGACTGAACGGCGAAAGTCTGGGTTTTTGCGTGGATTAAATCGCAGACTGCTTCAGCCTGAGAAAGGTCGAGTTTGTGGTTAAGGAAAGCCCTTTTTGTGAATTCGCCTCGCACCGCCGGTCTGACTCCGCTCTTGAAAACCAAATCGAGGATGTTTCTGACCACGTTAATTCCGCCGTGGCACTGGATTTCGATTACGTCCTCGCCTGTGTAGCTGTGGGGGTTTTTGAAAGGAAGGACGATTACCTCGTCGATTTTCGTATTACCGTCGGTTATCCAGCCGTGGTGGATTTTTCCCGCTGTCAGTTTTTTGGCGAAAATCTTCTCGACAATAGAAAAACTCTCGTCGCCTGAGATTCTTATAACTCCAACTCCGCCAGTCCCTATCGGGGTTGCAATCGCTGCAATCGTATCAAATTCGTGGATTATGTTCAAATTTATCACCTTACTCTAATACTGTTGTCGGGCATACCTGCCCGACTGCATAAATCAATTATAATATAAAAAAAGTGGAACTTTCTCTATTAAAGAAAATCCCACTTTTTATCCCAAGTAACAATTGGTTGTTGTTGGGCTAGAAAGCCCAACCTACTTTTCAGCTTCATCATTACAAATTCAAATTAAAGAAAAGACCCGCCCGAGCCCAACCCTAGAGTGCTTGCAAGAAGCGAGCTCAAATTGCTCGTGCTTGACTGCCCTTGTTGGGTCAATTTATAAAGCGCGTTGTACAAATTATTATTATAAGAATTTGCACTAGAACTCCCTCCGAGCGCCGAATTTATAAAACTGAGCGCATTTTGAGTCGGCTGGTTTTGCATGGTATTCAACAGGTCGATGTAAGAATAACGGTTCTGCAACTCGTTGTTGACAAGCTCGCTTTTCTTGGCCATTACGTCTTGGGCAAAAGCACTCACAGCGTCGCCTCTTTTGGACTCTATACCGTTCAAATTGTCCATGAATATGGAGTTGTCGAAGTTTCCAAAGCGCGAAGCTATGTCGTTTTGGAGATTTTTCAGCATCGGCGAATACACATTGTTTATTGTTTTTGTGCCTTGATTCGTATAAGCGTCAATTTGCGATTGAAGCGAATTCAGGGTCTCGGGCAAAAACGTATTCACCTGCGGCAAAATATTCGCTAGAGTGCTTTGTGCGTATTCATAGATAGCTTTCTCGCTGTCAGACATGTTGTAGTTTGAGTTCAAAGTGCCGTTTGCAAGGCTTGTGCTCGAAACATTGTTTCCGTTAACTGAAATGTTGCTACCTGTATAAGTCGGGTAATCGACTGATGAGACTTTACTCATAATACTGTTCCTTTCTGGCTTTGCCAGATTTACAAGAACAAAATTTAAATTTTGGAGCGTTTGATTATTTTATTATAAACATTTTTTACCCAATATAAAAGTCCGCACAATTACTGACAGTAATTATACGGACTTATAAAAAGTTTTTAAAACGGCTACGGTGTGATATGCAATTTTCTCTGATATTTTTTTATGGCTTTTGATTTAAAACTATCATCATATTCGTGCCTATATCCATTTACATAAGCTCTCACGACTGCTTTCGAGAATATTTGCCTTGTTGCCCAGTAGGAAGTGTGAGTAGCCAGAGCGCTGTTTCTTCCCCAAGTGTCTGACTGGTCATATATAAACCCAAAATGCGGGTCTATATCAAGATTTGCAGCCTGTTCCATTTCTTCGATTGTCAAATTTCTTCCCCCCGGGAATCCCAGTGGATCGGCGCGGTAGTTGACAGTGAGCCAAAACATATCATTTTCTATTAAATACTCAAACAATAAACTGTTGTAATAGGTCAAATCGAAATTCGGGTCGGACAAATCCGAGTAAAACAGTACCAAGGGGCTTGCAAAATTGACTATCCCTCGAACACTGTTAGGCGGGGCACAAACACTGTCTGTAACTTGGTCCAAATTCATATAGTTTCTTTTGAAAAATTCTGGGTTGGCGTTGGTAACGATGTGGCCGGATGAAGTGAAAACCGCCAACTTTGCGCTTCCTATCGCAGCCATACAAGTGTTTTTCATCGGATTTTCCGCTATAAAATCTTTTTCGCCCTCAGGCACTCCGACTTTGTTAAAAAAGTCAGCCACGCTTAAGAAAGGCAGTCTTGTTTGCAGATATTCGTAAGTGACGAAACTTCCCGCCGAATAGCCATACAAAACAACTTTATTACCCATTTGCGACTCGGATTTTACCATTTTGTGCAAATCGTCCAAAATAGGCGCCATATTGTGGTATTTTTGAACCCAAATCGCATCGTGTAAAAATTTGGTGAGAGCCAATCTAATTTGATACGCAGACCAAGAACTGAAACCTTTTGAGAAGGCAAGGTTTTTTTCGACAAAGCTCAAATCGGCATGGCTTTTATCGCCCCAGTAAAATATCCCCGGTTTTTCGTTTATAAAATACTTACCGTCTTTTAAAAAATATTTCTGCGCCAGAGGCGTTTGTTCAAACTCTTTTTTCATATACGGATGAAGTTTTTTCACCCCATTTTCGTACCAATTCTTCATTTTTTCGTCGTTATTGTTAGAGCCGTTTATGTAAATAAAAGAAATCCCCTCGGCAGCAAAGCTCACCCCGCAGGACAAAAATAACACTAAAACCAGTAAAAATAATCTTTTCATAAACCCTCACTTAACACTTTACTTAAACAGCTTCATTTATGAGAATTCGAAAAATCGGTTGTTACGTCGCCCTGAATTTATTTCAGGGTCGCAAAGTCGCTCGCTTTTGCGATGCTGAAACGAGTTCAGCATGACGTGAAATAATTTATGGGATTTTCCGTATCCTCTATATCATCCTAACAAAAAAAACCCGTTTTATCAAATTTGTACTATAATAAAATTATGCAAGAATTAACGTTAGCACAATTTGTACAAACCAAAAGAGAGCATTTCGGACTGTCCGCAAGCGGATTAGCCAAGAAGTGCCACCTTGACTTGGTTTTGATTGAACAAATCGAAGCTGGGCAAGAACTTTTTTTGCCGACCACCCTCAGACAAAGTCTCGCAAAAGGGCTAAAATGCAACCCTAGCGAAATCAAAGAATTAGAAAAAAGTTTTGACAACGAATTTACTTCCGAAGAGGTTATTGAATCTCTGAAGGCGAGAATTCTCAAAGGCGAACAACATCTGATATGCCCAAAATGCAAATCCCCTCTGGTTACAAGAATTGCCGAAATGTTCGACCTTGAGGATAATTTGATGCTACACCCAAAAGGCAGATGCTCAAAGTGTGTTTTTCAGATTAAATAATTTTGTTAATATTAAAAAGAGCCTGATTATAAAAATCGGGCTCATTAATTTTGTACTCTGTACTTTCTTTGACTATACCGTTACTGCAGCTTTTGCTGTTTCGAATATAATGTCAAAAGCTTCTTTGTCGTTAACTGCCAAATCAGCAAGCATTTTTCTGTTCACGATGATGTCTGCTTTCTTACAAGCGTTGACAAATCTTGAATAGTTCATTCCGTTTGCTCTTACTGCTGCGTTAATTCTAACAATCCAAAGTCTTCTCATTGTTCTTTTCAAAACACGTCTGTCTCTGTATTGGTATTTAAGTTTTTTCATAACGGCAGCGTTAGCTACTTTGAAAATTCTGCTTCTAGCACCGATAAAACCTTTTGCAAGTTTTAATATTTTTTTGTGTCTTTTACGACTTACGTTTCCACGTTTTACTCTCATTGTTAGGTTACTCCTTTTTTACTTACTAATACTTCGCTCGCATTAAACGGGTCTGTAAGTCACGCAAGCCTGCGCGCCTTTTCGCCCTCTGCTCGCTTGCTCCTACCTTGAATACTTTTTGTAAGGCAACTGTTTTGATATCAAATTCACGTGAGTGTCTGATACCTGCTCTGAGCCAGAATTACTTCTTTTACGCTTAGAACTTTTGTTAGCAAGTAGGTGGCCTATTCCTGCGTGTCGTCTCATGATTTTACCAGTTGAAGTCACTTTGTAGCGCTTCGCTCCGGCTTTGTGTGTTTTCATTTTTGGCATTTTCTTCTCCTTTTCATTATGTGAAAGTGTTAAGTTTTAGAAAGATTATGGCACGCCAAGGCCATATAACTTTCGACTTGTTTACCAATAATAACAAATAAAGCCCAACATGCAAGCATGAATTTTTGGCTTTACACCTGAGCCTGATGCACAAGTCCAAAAAAATACTGAAATTTAGCTAATTTGGACTTGTGCTACGTCTCTCAGGTCTAGTGTCAAATTGGCGAAAAAGCGTGGTTTTCCGCCAATTTTCACTTTTGCAAGGTCGACCACTGCCCCTTAAAAAATGAGCTTTTTAGAGACATGCCGTGGTCTCACCATGTCGTAATAAAAATTTATACCAACGGGCAAGGTAATGTCATATAAAATAGTAAAGAATGGGAAGGACCATGAAAAAATGGTAAAAAGGAGATGATATTATGTCAAAAAACGGTGGCTTGGGTCGCAAAAGAATTGATAATAAAGACAGCAAAGGGCTAGGAAAATGCCCACCGAATTCCAGGGGGGAGCAGTGCGGAAACGGACGCGGACTGACCAAAGGAAATGGCGAGGGGCTTTTTAAAGAGAAAAAAGGCAAACTCAGCAACCCTTATATGACAGAGGAAGAGCTTATCCTTCCTAAAGACGATTTTTAATTTTTAAAGGTTATATTGTGCTAAAATTATTTTTAATAATATTTCTTACCTTAACAGGAATTTTTATAGGCAGGAGCGTTTTTATGCAAAATTTTAAAACCCAAGGCAGTAATCAAGAAAGTAATGTGAATACTCCGAAAACACTTGAAAGTAGGCAGATTTACTTTGCTGGCGGATGCTTCTGGGGCGTAGAGGCTTATTTTTCAAGAATACCTGGGGTCGTGAACACTGTTGCCGGCTATGCGAACGGCAAGAGCGAAATCTCTGGCACCGGCCCAAATTACAATGAGGTTTCAACTGGCCAAACTGGCTTTACTGAGACCGTTTTGGTCCAATATGACCCCAACATAATCTCGCTCAAGGATTTGCTCAACCACTATTTGGATATAGTGGATCCTACAAGCCTGAATAAACAGGGTAATGACATCGGAACCCAGTACAGAAGCGGGGTTTATTACGTGGATGAAAATGATGAAATTATAATAAAAAATGAGATTAAAGAGGAAGAAAAAAGGTACCGACTACCAATAGTAACCGAGGTCAAAAAGCTTGAAAACTTTTACAAGGCGGAAGAGTACCACCAGAAATATTTAGATAAAAACCCTGGAGGGTACTGCCACATAGATTTATCAAAGACTCAAAAGTACAAAAAGCCAAGGGCAGAAGATTTAAAGAAAAATTTGACCTCCCTTCAGTACAAAGTAACTCAGCAAAACGAAACCGAAGCGCCGTTTTCGAGCGAATACGACAAGAATTTTGACGAGGGAATTTATGTTGATATCTCAAGCGGAGAACCGCTGTTTTCATCAAAAGACAAATATGATGCTGGCTGTGGCTGGCCGTCTTTCACCAAACCGATCGACAAAAAAATGATTAAAGAAAAAACGGACAACTCTTTGGGAACACGCCGAATTGAGGTGAGAAGCTTGTTTGGAGATTCACACCTGGGACACGTTTTTGATGACGGACCGAGTAAAGAAGGAGGCAAAAGGTTCTGCATAAACGGTGCTGCACTACGATTCATTCCATTAAAAGACCTACAAGAAAAAGGGTACGGGGAGTATTTAGACTTTTTTGAATAAACCTACTAAACACAGTAGCTATTAAGCTTTACAGGCTTTTGCAAGCACCCTCACCAATTTTAAAACGGAAAATACATTGGTTTTTTAGCTTAACATTTACTTTACAATTAGAATAATTAAAACAGAGGTTAATGGAGAAAATGGAAACATTATTTTTTATATTAAAACTTTGGCTAGTGAGCTTTGTTATTATTTTTCCTATTGCTTTGGTATGGTGCAAAGGTGCTAAAATTGGGGACGAGGGCAACGGGTTCGTAAATAAATAATTTAGACTAGCCGTCAAAATTTTTAAAAATTATCTGTAATCGATGCAAATACGGTTTATTTTATAAAATACCTTTTGTTGAAGGAATTACATCTTTTTTCTTTTCATCAATTGAACACGCAACATTTAGTGCCCTTGCAAAAGATTTGAAAACCGCCTCTATAATATGGTGAGTATCCGAGCCGTCCAGCAATTTTATGTGGATGGTAGACAAGCTCGCTTGGGCGAAACTATTGAAAAAATGCGGCAGTAAAACAGTTTCAAAATCAGAAGTTTTTTCGTCTTTTATCTGAACATCCACCTTGGAAAACGCTCTTCCGCTCAAATCTACAACCGCAAGCGACAAAGATTCGTCCATAGGTAAAATAAAGCTTCCGTACCTTACAATACCTTTTTTATCAGAAAGCGCCTCTTTAAAGGCCTCGCCTAGCGTAAGCGCAACATCTTCAACAATGTGGTGGTTGTCTTTGTCGTGGGAAGTGACATCAACTTTCAAGTCAAACCCGCCGTGAGCGGCAAATTGTTCCAACATGTGGGAGAAAAATTTAATCGGGGTATTTATTTCGCGTTTTCCCGTCCCGTCAATGTTCAATTCGATTTTAACTTCTGTTTCAAGCGTCGCTCTAACTTTACTACTTACTCGCATTTTCCACCTCTTTTATATTCAAAAAACTTTCTAATTCTACCGTCTGATCTAATACTACCATGGCATTTTCAGATTTCAACAGTTCGCTCAACTCCTCGGATTTATCCTGCGGAGGTAAAACCCCTATCCCGCAAACGCACGAGGATTTGGCGCAAATCATATCGTCGACAGTATCACCAAGATAATAAATTTTATTCGTGATGATTTTTTCTTTAACCATTTCTATCCCCAAGGAATCGGGCTTTTGTCTATCCAAGCCTACGTCATCAAGGGTTATTATTGGGTAAAAATATTTCAATACTTCGTTTTTTTCCAAAGTATAGTGAGCTTCTTTTTTCAATCGGCCTGTGAAAATCGCCAAATTATAATTCATAGAAAGTTTTTCAAAAAAGCTTTTCTCGACCAGCATTGCTTCAACGTCTGCAAGCTCCGCGTAATGCGATTGAAAAACACTCACAATATCATCTTTTTCAACTTTTAGTCCTTGTTGTTTCAACAAAAATTCTGTCAAATCCCAATCGTTATTAAGTCCGCCCAATTTTTTTACGGCCGAAAGTTCTTCTTTGCTAACCTCTTTGCCTGAAAAATGAGTAAAAGTCTTTTGCACCGCCACTCTATAAGATTTAGAAGCATCAACTAAAACCCCATCCATGTCAAAAACAATAGTTTGCCTGTTTTTAATTACTTCCAAAACCCTGAGAGTGTTTTCCATCGTCGGAACAGCTATTCTCATTGTGTTTTCAAGCATTGGTGCATGGTTAAAATACCTCACCTTAATTTTGTTCAAAAGGAGTTTGTGGTAAATAAAATCTGCCTTCGCGCCGAAATCGGCACAGACAAAATTGGTGGTTGATGAATAAACTTTAGCACCCAGCTCTTCCAGCCCCGCGGTCAACACTTTTTTCGATTCTTCGACAAGCAAGCGGACATTTTTAAAGTGCTCCACATCTTCTAGTGCAGCCATGCCAGCCTTTACCGTAATTGTCGAAACGTTATACGGACTCAAATATTTTCTCAAGTGTTTGATGTTTTTTGAATCGGAAAGCACATAGCCCAGCCTCAAGCCGGCAAGTGCGAAATCTTTTGAGAAAGAGCGAACGACAAAAACGTTGTCGTAGTCTTTTATCAACCCCAAACTTGAAGCCCCTGAATAGTTGCCGTAAGTTTCGTCAATCAAAATCGCCTTTTGTTTCACATTTTGGACAGTTTCACAAGCTTCGCAAGCTTCAACTACCGATTGGATTACTTCAGCCGAAATGACTTCGCCAGTCGGAGAATTGGGGGTAGTAAGGTGAACTAAATCAACCTTTTCGTCAATATTTTGGATAAATTCTTCAACAGGGAATTCCCACTTTTTACCGTAGGAAATTTCTCGGTAACTCAGTCCGTTAATCTTTGCGTATATTTTGGGCATTATAAAAGACGGCGTTACTGTTAAAACTGTAGAACCGTACTCTAAAAAAGCTCCAAAAATAGCACTAATAGCCTCGTCAGCACCACAAGTAAGGATAACATTATCGATGCCAACCCCGTGAAAATCGGCCAGCTTCTGCAACAATTTTCCGTAATAAGGGTAATACTGAACGTCAGACTGCTCAACACTGCGTAAGACCTCCATCACCTTCACTGACGGCCCAAAATCGTTTTCATTGCTATCTAATTTTAAAAACCCCTCTTCCTCAAAAAGTGGAACAGGATAAGGTTTTAATTCCTGAATAGTTTTTTTTGCTTTCATAATTAAATTATATACCAAAGAAAAGCAAAAAGGGAACGTTAAAATGTATGCTGCAACTTAGTAGCTTAGAAGCAAGGCGATAAAAGGCCTAAATATATTTATCTCCTAGTGAACCCTATAAAAGAGCTATTTGCCGATGGCTTGTCGCCCTGAAGATTTATTCCGTGTCTTTGATAAACAAACTTGTCAAATGAAACATCACTTTTGATTAGATCCGCACATTTTGCATGGTTTTTATCTAGGTAGTTTTCTTTGTACCAGCTTGCAAGCGGAGTGGAAAAGAACGGTACGATGACTCGTTTTGTGATTATTTGAGTCGCAATAAGCACGGCTGCTGCACTGAAACCGATTTTTAGCAATTTTGTGGCTTTTCCGGATGATCCAAGTACTTTTTCTCTTAAAAACGTCGCAATATCTGCTTCTTCGATTTTTTCATTCAGGTGCATTTTTTCAAGTGCCTTAGATATACTCTTTGCCTCTTTTACAGTCTCATCGGTATCCAAGGACTTACCGACGGTTTTATCAAACCACTCGGGAACTTTTTTATCAATCCACATTCCGACTGTAAATTGCAGCGCTACATTCAAAATCCCGTTCATTAAATCAAGCGATGCAACAAAGTTTCTTTTCTCTTCAGGTATTTTATCGTTATGTAAGCTCTGGGTGACGTAGTAATAGCAACCTACTGCATCTTTTGTCAATGCTGAAACCAAGGCCATCTTACCTGCGAATTTTGCGGGGTTTTCCTTTGCAGGAGCATAGATAAATTTGTTCAAAGTTTTACTGTCTAAAATTTTGTCGTTGTAAAGCCTCTGTATTTTTGTCGTGAAGTTCGGGCTAATTATCGGCATAATTATTTCCCTCCCTTGTTTTCAAATGGTTTGAGGGCAGTTTTTCCAACTGGTTTGTTAGTTAATTTTTCAAAGTTTTCTTCCGTCTTATTATCAATTTTTTTGTCTGAAAGACCAGGGAACCATTTTTTCATGATTCTGGGATAAGACCAATTTAAAGCGCCGCAAGCGAAAGGCAGAATTGCCAAAGAAAGTGCAATACCTTGGATTTTGCTGTAAGCTTTGAAGTCACTTTCTGCGCTATTAACCGCATTTGCAGCAATTTGCCCAGCGAACTTTTTCAACTTTTGGGCTTGTTCAATCGTTTCTTGTGCTGAGGCTTTACCTTGCGTCGGAAAGTCTGAGCGAACACCTGCTGTTAAGTTTTTATCCATCCACAATAAGAATTTATCCATTTTTGTATTTAGACGTTCATGCTTGTAGAAATCATCCTCTATTCCCAAAACTTTGAACAAACTTTTTACGGATATTTTTTCTTCGTTTTTGCTTTTTTCATCCACCCAAAGCTCACTCAGCCTTGATATAGTTTTTCTCTCATCTTCGCTGAACCCTTTTTTGGAGATAGAGTCTTTGAAAAGTTTTTCTAGTTTTTTTTCGTCAAGATTTGCAAAAGCTTCTTCTTTTGAACTTTTTTTGATGATATCGAACAGTTCACCAGCTAGGTTGTGGTTTTCCAACATTTCAGCATCAAATTTTTCTTTGTAAAAATTCTTACCTAAAAAAGTACGGAGAGTGCTTTCGTCAATATCCATTCCTATTTCTTTTAGAAATCCGACAGCATTTGTGTTCTTAATATATTTTTTTATAAAATCTGGGTTCAGCTGGTTTTTTTCATTAGGATGTTGCTTAACTTTCAGGTTTTTAATCATAAAGTCCTTCAGCGACAAGTTTCTTAGCCCGGTTTTGAAATTATTTGGATCTAAAATCTTTTGTGCAGCTTTTGCCTGGGTCGCAGAATGAACCCCTTTTATGAACTCCTGAAAATCAGGATACCTTTTTTTAAATGAATTTAAGTCAGCAAAACTGCCGTCGTTGACCAACTCAAAGTATTTTTTGTCTTTTTCTTTAATTTTTGCAAAATGGTTTACAATCCCGTTATATCGGTCTTTGAGAAAATCTGAAGGAGGCTTTGCCTCCATGTTGAATTTTTGCAATTTCCCCTGGGCTGCCATTTTATTGAACGCAGCAGTAACCGGCATGTTTATTCCGAGGCCAGTTGCTGTAGCAATTACAGCGGATATTGGTTGCCTTAGTGCTGAATATTTCTTTGTTTTTTCGTCCTGCTTAGATAGAGGATTGTAGGCTATAAAGATTGGTGCTACTAAAGCTGTTCCAACTCCAATAAAGATAATATTTTGAGCCTCTCCTGCCGTGCCTGACAATCTAGCGAGAGCCTTGTGCTTCCTAATAAAAATATCCCATACTAAATTCTGTTGTTGTGGGCTGAGCCCGCCTTTAAAGCTCGGGGTTTTAGTAACCTTAACGGCAGAATGCCAATTGTTTGGCATAATTTTTTGCGGATAATTTGATTTTATGGTCTGTATACGGCTCATAAACTCATTTCTGATGTCATGCAATCTACACACTCATGATAAAACACATGATTGTTTTTTTTGACAGCTGTCGACATTTTTTTCATTTTTGTTACAATCGAAACTTCTAAATCAGAAAACATCATAACAGAATGCACTTTAGAGGAAAGAGTAAAACCCGCAAATATTAAGTGTTTAAAGGACATTTGTACTTTTTAAAGCCACTTTTTAAATTTAATGATAAAATTAAACAATGAAAAATTTATTATTTTTAATTTTGTTTTTTTTAACAGCGCAGACTGAGTGTTTTGCGTTAGAAATCGTCTACCCGAAGAAAAGCCCTAGTATAATCAATGCGCCCTCGTCTTTTTTCATCGGCTCGACAAAATCAGCGGAAGTGCTTAAAATAAACGGTCTTGAGGTTAAGATTCACGAGAATGGCGCATTTGCACAACTTGTGCCATTGAGCATCGGCAAAAACGAGTTTCAGATTACGTCTGGCGCGGAAATTTTGAACTTTACGATTGAAAGACCGCAGCCACAGCCTTCAACTAAAAGCTACACTGCGCCTATACTTATAGAATATCCACCAATGGGCAACTTTTGGGTTAAAACAGACGGGGTTCCGCTTCGTACGACCCCGATAGATTCAGGGATAAACAGGATGTCGCATTTGCCAAAAGGCATGCCTTTGACTATAAAAGGCGAAAAACAGGGTTTTTACAGAGTGTTCTTGAATGCCACTACTTTCGGATGGATTGACAAATCAAACGTCGAAAATATCGGGAATATCGAAGAGCTCCAAAGCGGGCCCGTAGCGCTCAAGCGGGCGAAATGCAGGATGACCAGAGAGTTTTATATATACGAATTTGACTTTGAGCAAAAAGTACCTTTTGCGATACGAGAGGAAAGCGGTTTAGTTCAAGGCTTCAAGTCTGGGCTGACTCTTGATTTTTTCAACGTAAAATCGCGCGAAGACAATACTTTAACGATGAACATTCCTATTCAAAAGCTTATGGGTTACGAAGGGGTTTTTCAGGATAATAAATATATTTTAAAAGTAAGAAGGCCGGTAATTATAGATTGTAACAAGCCACTAAAAAACATTAAGATTGTGGTGGACGCGGGGCATGGTGGCAATGAAGTCGGAGCAATCGGTTGTTGCGGGGATATGGAAAAAGACATAAACCTTGAGATAGCAAAACAGCTTCAAACTGAGCTTGATAAAAGGGGGGCAAAAGTTGTTATGACCAGAGAGCAGGACGTTGACGTTTCGCTTTCGGATAGGGTAAAATTTGCAAAGGATAGCGGGGCTGATTTATTACTGAGCATCCACGCAAACGCACTGCCAGACGGTGCCGACCCGAATAAAAATAGGGGTACGAGCGTTTATTACTACCACAACCAGGCAAAGCCCCTTGCTGACAGTATCTTGAATTCAATGACCACGCAACTTTGCACCCAAAATGACAAGGTAAGACAGGGAAGCCTCGCGCTAGTGAGACCAACAAGCTCGGTGAGTGTCTTAATCGAGGTGGCTTACATGATAAACCCTGATGATTACGCATTGCTGACGGATAAATGCTTTCAAGTTAACTGTGCAAAAGCCATTGCTGACGGAGTTGAAGAATACATTTTAAATATTTCACCTTATAGTAGCAAATAATTTTATGTTCGGATTTTAAATAAAAATGAAAATAAATAATAAGGAAAAAATACATAAACTACCTTTCAAGTCACAAGGGCTCTATAACTTGACGGCTCAAATTCAAGAAAACACCATACTTAATCGCGGCTTGCTTGACCTTGGTGGCTGCGCTATTCCTCACATGATTATGGCAAACAATAAAGATGAGGCAAAGGAAAGAGGCACAATGTCTGCTCTTTACTTTGTGACAGCCTTTGTAGCACCTTTTGTTTTATTGCCGTTTTTTAACAAAAAAGCGCTGTCTCACAATGGAATGGTAAAGAATTTTGAAAACAACGAAAAAAGAATCATTGAAGTTTCAAAAAAATATCTTATAAAAGATGCTGAATTAATGCTTGAGGGATTCAAAAAAACAGCAGAAAAATTAGTAATTGAGGCCGAAAAAAAAGGTAAAAAAATTAATGTTAAAGAGGATTTTAACAATATAATCAATCGATTTAGCGATAAAGAAGAGCTTAAAAACAAATTGCTAAAAACACACGAGCAAGTTCTTTTCTCTGACTTTCTTGCAACCGCATGGATGTGGTGCGCAACCCCATGGATTGCAACAGAAGTGACAAAGGCAAGAACAAAAAGAAGCGGTTTTTCAGCCACTTATGGAATAGCAAGCGAAGAGCAAACAAGAAAAAATGCAGAAAAACACGAAAAGGAAAAAAAGAAAAAACTCCTTATATCCGCTTTAATTGGAACAATCCCTGCTTTATTTTTTCCTAAACTTGTTACAAAAGCTTTAAAAAATGATTTGGCACCTCTTATTAAATCAAAAAATATTTTTGCAAGAGGCTGGGGACATACTCTAAACCTTATCAAAAAAACAGCAGATAACTGGAACTACACCAAAGGAATGTACCCTTCAAAAACCATCTTTGGTGCTATTTGGCTATTGTGCGATTACCCATCTGCTCTTGTCTCCTCAAGAGATAAATACGAAAGAAGAGACAGGGCCGCTAGAAACGCAGCAACATTTGCCGTCTTTTTTGGAGGCGATTTTGCCCTTAATAATATCTTTGGGAGACTATCTGACAAGGTATTAAAAACTCAAATAATGGATAGATCAAAAATCGGGAACAACAAATCAAAATTCTTTAAAAAAATGTTGATGGTTCCAAAGAATTTTACTGAATTAGCAGATTTGAAAGATATCGCACCTAAAACACTAAAAAAAACAAAAAGCGTAGGTGCTGGGCTCTATTGGCTGACACTGTTTGCTAATATGGGATTGCTAGGTTTTGGAATGCCTGCTGTTATGAACAAAATATTAAAAAACAATATAAACAAAGATATGTCGTATCAACAGAACACAAATAAAACTGCTTTTGTGTTTAAAAATCAAAACAAACTCTTTAAAAAATTCGGATTCGCTAAATAATTGATTCTTTAACTTTTTTTAAATCCGTAAGCATCAACCCCCGCGGGGAATTCTCATCCACCGAATGATTTCTCAAAAGATACGACGGGTGAAAAATTGCCATGCTTTTGTATTTTTTCCCGCGAATTTGTGTCTCCAAAATTTCACCCCTGACTTTTGAGATTGGGGTTTTAGTTTTCACAAAAGACTTTAACGCCGTAGCCCCGCAAAACAAAATTATTTCAGGGTCAATAATTTCTATCTGAGAAAGCAAGAAATGCTCGCAAGCTTCTTTTTCAAACGCACTAGGCAATCTGTTTTTTGGCGGACGGCACTTCAGCGTGTTTATTATATAAACATCATTTTTTCTCGACAAACCAGCACTAACCAAAAATTCGTCCAACAATTTTCCGGCCCTTCCCACAAAAGGAACGCCGCATAAATCCTCGTTTTGGCCAGGAGCCTCACCGATTAGAACCACTCTTGCCGTCTCTGGATTTCCATCAGAGAAAACGACCTTCGTTCTCGTCTTCGATAAATCGCACTGGACGCAATTTTCGCATTCAATTTTTAGTTTATTAAGCAAGTTCTGTTTCAAGTTTTATTTCCTCACCAACTAAATCAATTTTATCAGAACTCTTTTCACCTTTAAAAGCCTTGATTCCGATATCATAAGTCCTGCAATATTTTTTTAATTCCTTGATTATCACGTTAGACAAAATAAATACCGCAAACAAATTCGGCACCGCCAAAAATAAGGTCAAGGCGTCGGAAACGTTTATGATACTCTGGAAATTCATCGCCGAACCGATAACGATAAACACGCAATAAATTATCTGGAAAGATTTTGTCTTTGAATCGTCCTGACCGAAAAGAAAATGCCAGCTTTTCAGCCCATAGTAAGACCCGCAAAGCAAAGTCGAAAGCACAAAAAAGCTAACCATAACGGTCAAAAGTATCGGAAAAAAGGAAAACGCACTTCCGAAGGCTTTTGATGTCAATTCGATTCCGGCCAAACCGCCAGCGTTCAAATACTCGCCAGAGACAATTATTACAAATGCAGTTGCCGAACCCACTATCACAGTATCCACAAAGGGCTGTAGCATCGCAATGAAGGCCTGCGCGACAGGTTTGTTGGTTCTAACCGCAGAGAACGCAATCGGGGCCGTTCCAAGACCCGCTTCGTTTGAGAACATCGCTCTTCTGAATCCCCAGAACATACATGCGAAAACCCCGCCCTGTAGGGCTTGAGGCTTAAATGCTTCTCTCAATATCAACGCGATGGTTGCAGGAACGTGTTGGATGTTGATTAAACATACCGTAAGTGCCGTTAATACGTACAATGTACACATAACCGGGGTGACCTTTTCGGTGAATTTCCCGATTGATTTAATCCCGCCTATTATGGTAAACCAGATGATTAAAGCAACGATGAGCCCCAAAACCCAGCTGTTGTGATAAAACACACTCGAATGGCCACCGGTGACTTCGGTGATTTGGGCGGTCATAGCGTTGATTTGGAACAGATTCCATCCGCCAATCATGGCAAAAACGCAGCACACGGCGTAAATTTTCGCCAAATGGGGAGCGATTTTACTCAAATACTTGCCTTTTAAGCCAGCCAAAATATAATACATCGGCCCGCCCGCTACGGTGCCGTTTTTGTTGATTTTTCTGAGCTTAACACCCAATAGGACTTCCGCGAATTTTAATGCCATGGAGAAAAACCCAGCAATTATCATCCAAAACATAACCCCAGGCCCCGCAAGCGATATTGCGGCAGCAGCTCCGGCGACGTTTCCGATTCCCGCCGATGCCGAAATGGTAGCGGTCAGTGCTTGGAAAGACGAGACTTCACCTTGTTTTTTTCTTTTTGAGTCGTCAGGGTGCTTGTATTTTCTGGTGATGAGATTGTAGGCGTGTTTGAACCCCCAAACCCCTATGAATCGTGTTCTAAGGGTGAAATAGAAGGCTGCGAACATTAGGAGTGCGACCAAAAACTCGATTTTGACCCCACCGATGGTGATGTGGCAAAAAATAACTGCTGAAATCTTGTCGGCGACTGGGGATAAAAAGTTGTCTATGGCTGTGTCTAAACTCAAAATTCTTTTTCCTTCTTAATAAATTATACTATGAATAAGTTAAAGGTGAAAATAAATTGGCACTTTCGCATAAAACCCTGTTCTAAAAGTTTTTTTATTCTTTTTTACAAAAAAGAAAACGGAACCTCTCTTGCAGAAATTTATCAAATCATACCTAAACCGCCTTATCAGTCGAAGGATTTGCAAAATCGTTTGACTGATAAGGCGGAACCCCTAACAGTCGAGGCGCAGAAAGGAACCATATTTTATGATATTGCCCACGCAGCATTATCGCTTGAAGCTGGTGGGTTAGGGAACCCACCCTACTTTTCTTTTTACCGCCGTTTAAGTCGAAGGATTTTTGTAAGAAAATCGTTTGAGTTAAATGGCGGAACCCCTTACAATATTGGTGCATAAATGCACCCTACTTATAATTAGAATCCACCCACGACGGAACATTACAGATTGTAAATACAAATTTTAAATCGTCAAAACACTGTCAGAATAAGCAATAGGATAGGATAGGACTGAAAGACCACTAGCAAAAAATATTTTTACGAACGTTCACACACTATCAGTTAATCGAAAGGAAATAAAAATGAGTATACAAAAAACAAATAACCAGCCGTCTTTCACGTCAGAAGTATTTTTAACAAAAGGACTTAAAAAAGTATTGAATAAACAAAAAACAAACTTGAACAGAGAGGCTATAATAAATCTTACAAAAACTATCGAAAATGACGGACTAAAAAGAAAGTATAACTTCGGGTATTTTACAGGAGATCGAGAAGGGAAAAACTTCTTACACGGGTCGCTAGTTGACATATACAAAAGATTAACAATTCAAATAAGTGAAACTATTGAACATATGGGCAAAAAAGGCGAAGCGAAAATTAACCGCAAAAGTACGACTAAATTAGATAATTTATACTTTTCAAATAGCGAAATGTTAAATGAAGAAGTAGATAATGCAAATTATTCTTTTGAAAATGCAACCAAAGTAGTTAAAGCTAACATTAACAAACAAATTGCAAAAGAAAAAGAAGCTAAAATTGCAGAAAAAACCAAAGAGGCAATAAAAAACATTGGCAAAAAATCAAAAATAAACCCTTGGTTGTAAAACAAAGACCTCGTATAGTGTGATGAATAATAGATAATTATCGTAAGACAAAAATCTTAATAAAGCGGGCAAAATTCTTTCAGAATTTTGCCCGCTTTATTAAGATTTTTGTCATCTCTTGAATGAGATTGCCACGTCAAAACTGCGTTTCTCCTCGCAATGACACATCTCTAAGGCTCCTACTTCGCCAAGAGCTCTGTCACTTAATATTTGAGTATGTCCACGCATCAAAGCTTGGGCTTTCAGCGATTTTCATTTCGCGCTTTTCGCCGCCAGCTGTTGAATCGTCATGAGCGATTGGTTTATACAATCTGTTATAGTACTCAATAACCATTCTGTCAGAGTTGAAGTAAGCTTCTGAAGTTCTGATTGCTTGACGCATCAATCTTTCCCACTCTTCTGTATTATCGTAGTAGGTAGGAATGATTTCGTTTTCAATGATGTTCATAACGCTTTCGTGGTCTTTCCAGTGTCTTTCTTCCCACGGCATTTCATCATCCAAACCAGGGTATTCAACAGTGTAACCGTTGATTCCGTTGAATGTTCCTTCAACAGTCCAGCCGTCATAAATTGACAAGTGCAAAGCACCGTTCATGTTAGCAGACATTCCTGAAGTACCAGAAGCTTCGAACGGTCTCAAAGGAGTGTTCAACCAGATGTCAGAACCTTTTTTAAGTTTTGCACTCAACTCAAGTTCGTAACCAGGTAGAACAACGACATTTTTCAATGAATGAGAACGGCTCAATATTTTGTTGAACATTTCGCGTCCCATAACGTCATCCGGGTGGAATTTACCGGCAAAAATTATTTGGATTTTATTGGCATCCAACAATTTGTTCAATCTGTCTTTGTCCATTAAAATTAGCCAAGCACGTTTGTAATCAGCAAATCTTCTGGCCCAAGTGATTGTCAAAACGTCAGGATCAAATCTTTTTCCTGCAGTGTCAGCAATGTACTTAAACAATTCAACTTTCATTTCACGTTTAGCTTTCAACAAATCGCCAGGGACTTTAGCATCAGCGATTCTGTCGTCTTGCCAGTAGTGAACGTTTACAGCGTTGGTAATAGCTCTAATCGGACATTTTCCTTCAACCCATTCCCACATTTTGTTAGCTACAAGCCCGTGGAGTTGAGAAACAGCGTTTGCAATTCGGCTAAGTCTAAGAGCAGCAACCGTCAAGGAGAAGTTTTCTCCGCCCAGATTTACGGCTTGTTCTCTTGAACAACCAGCAAAGAATCCGCCTTGTAATAATGTGTCAACCCAGTGAACTTCGTTTCCTGCAGCTACTGGAGTGTGAGTTGTAAATACAGTTTTTCTTTTAACTTGCTCTACGTCGCCGTTGAACTGTTTCAACAATTCGAAAGCCGCAGGAAGTGCGTGGCCTTCGTTCATGTGAACAACATCAAAGTTGTAATTTACAGCTTGCAATATTCTGATACCGGCAACACCAAGAACAGCTTCTTGGGCGATTCTGATTTTTTCGTCACCGTCGTAGAGTTTGTAAGAAATACTTCTTGCCCACTCGCTGTTTCCTTCGATGTCTGTTGTCAAAAGATAAACAGGACAAGTTCCGAACAACTGAGGCTCTACTCTGAAAGCTTTTACTTTAACTTTTTCGCCGAAAGATTCGATTTCGGTGTATATTCCTAAATCCGTTAGGAAATCGTAATATTTTCTGATATAGGCAACTTCTACCTGACCTGCATGGTCTATCCTTTGGTCGTAATAACCGTAAGACCACAACATGGTGACTCCAACAATCGGCAATTGCAAATAACCCGCAGATTGCATGTGAGAACCCGCCAAGAAACCTAAGCCTCCTGAATATGTGCACAGGGATTGGTCCATTGCTATTTCCATTGAAAAATAAGCTACATTTGGTAATGACATAATTTTTATACCTTCTTTTCTATTAACTACTTTACACTTTGTTCTACATAATTTTATATTATCTTGTTTTGAAAATCTTTTCAACTCGCGTCAAAAGAAATCCTAAATATACTTATATCAGAAAAATGGCATAATTTCAATAAAGCTTGCTTTTTTGAAGCATTATTTTTTTTAAAAATCTTTAAAACCGCCGTAGAGGTTGAAATTTGCACTATTAAGTTTCATGAAGAATAACGCAAGGGAAATCAAACTTTGGCTTTTTTAAAAAACCCCCACTCCAAAGTCCTAATTCTTTGTAATTAATTGGCCAAAATAATATCGACTATTTCATCTGGCGCAATGCAAAGACAGTCAAGCGTTTCACAGGTAGTTTGACGTCTTTCCCAGAGGCATGGTTTCAGGTCACAATTTTTCGTACTTTGGATAGGAATCACCTCAGGCGAATTCGGGATTAATTTTTTGTAGTCTGTAGGCCCAAATACAACATAAGTCTTGGTTTTTAACGCTACTGCGATGTGCAACGGAGCTGAATCGGAACAGACAAACTTTTCTGACGCTGCAATGAGCTTCGCCAAATCCATAAGGCTTTTTGTTTTGCCGTAATAGTCTGTAAAACGTGGATTCTCGGTATTCTTCATTGTATTTCTGATGGTTTCAATGCACTCTTTGTCGTCGGGACCGCCGGCTAATATGACCTTTTTACCATTTTCAAGAAGCATATCGATAACTTGGGCCCACTTTTGAGCCGGAATTGTCTTAATCATCCCCATCTCGACGCTCAATTTACTGACGCCAGGGTGGATTAAAACGGTGTTGGAATCTTTTTTGACACTCTTGAGAGTGATTTCAGGAATGTAGGTTTTTATGTCAGTTATTGGCGAAATCAGGTCGTGATACATATCACAGGCGTATTGGTTTTTATTCAAAGGGACTGCCTTAGTGAGCAAAAGCTCGCTCAATTTACCTGTATTGTAACCGTATCTGTACTTTATCCCAGTTAAAAACAGTATAATGCTCATGAACTGGTTTCCGCCAGCCGTAACCGCCAAATCAAAATGGCCTTTACGGGCTGAAAATATCAACTTTAACAGCTGAGAATACTTGTTTTTAGACTTAACATCAACCAAAAACATCTCGTCGACAACATCAGTCAAATCTTTTATTCCTTTGCTTCTTGGCTCAAGCGCGAGGGTGATTTTGGCTTCAGGGTAAGTTTTTTTCAAAGAAATCAGCGTCGGCAAAAAGAGGATTTCATCCCCGATGCCGCCAAAATTCATCACTAAAATTTTATTAATCTCATTCATAAAATAATTATAATTTAAAAAAAATAATATGGTACAATTAAATTAATAACTTGAGACTAATGCGAAAAGTCCAATTTACGTCTTGCTGAATTTATTTCAGCATCGCAAAAGCGAACGCTGGTGCGACCCTGAAACAAGTTCAGGGCGACGTAATTCTTAAAAATTGGTTTTTTGCATTGACGTCACATACAAAAAGAAAGCTAAAGAGTATGGTATCGAGGGTTACGACAGCGACAACAATAGGGTTAAACGCTTACAAAATCGACGTTGAAGTGGATTTTGTCAACTCTTTGCCGAATATTTCGATAGTGGGATTGCCCGACATCGCAATAAACGAGGCAAAGGAAAGGGTGCGTTCCGCTGTAAAAAACTCCGGTTTCACCTTCCCTACACTTAGGGTGATAGTCAACCTTGCCCCTGCCGACATCAAAAAAGAGGGGACAAATTTCGACTTGCCGATTGCGATTGGAATTTTAATTGAAAACGGATTCATAGAAGAAGATCAGACCAATTACACGGCTTTTTTGGGCGAATTGTCCCTCGACGGGACGCTTAGAGGGGTAAACGGAATCCTTCCACTGGTTTCAGGACTAAAAGACTTCGGCTTAAAAAGCGTAATCGTTCCTTTTCAAAACGCCGAGGAGGCCGCTCTGGTTGAAGGGATAGATGTTTACGGCGCGCGGAAACTCGAAGACGTTGTAAACCATTTTTCACAAAATTCAGAAAATAAACTGGAGAGGGTTACCGTTGACGTTAAAAAATATTTGACCCAAAACGCGAAAAGCGATTATATTCACGATTTCAAGGATGTAAAAGGGCAGCAAAAAGCAAAACGCGCGATGGAAATTGCAGCGGCGGGCGGACACAATATGCTTATGATGGGCTCTCCAGGTTCAGGCAAAACTCTTATGGCCAAATGTTTTGCGTCTATTTTGCCACCTTTGGAACTGAAAGAGGCACTTGAGCTGACTAAAATTTACAGCGTGAGTGGGCTTTTGCCTTCAAACCAACCGCTGATAACAAGCCGCCCTTACCGTTCTGTCCACCATTCGGCTTCTGCCGTTGGGATAATCGGCGGGGGCAGCACGCCAAAACCCGGTGAAATCACCCTTGCACACCGTGGCGTTTTGTTTTTAGATGAAATGGTAGAATTTCCGAGGAATGTCTTGGAGGTACTCAGACAACCGCTTGAGGACGGCGAAATCGTTATCTCACGCGCGCAGACCTCGATTAAATACCCGGCAGATTTTATGCTACTTGGGGCTATGAACCCATGCCCGTGCGGGTTTTTAGGGGACGGCCAAAAGCGTTGCAGTTGCAGTGAATTTCAGGTTCAGCGTTACCGCTCAAGACTATCCGGGCCGCTGTTGGACAGAATTGACCTTCAAATCGAGGTTCCCAGACTTTCTCCAGAGGAATTGCTTAATATGCAAAGCGAAGCCGAGCCTTCGAGTGAAATCAGAAAACGGGTGGTTAGGGCGAGAAAAATTCAGGCTCAAAGGTATGGGGCTACTGCTATTTTAACCAACTCGGAGCTAAATTCTGATTTAATTAAACGATTCTGCCCGATTGACGAGAACTCGAAAAACATGTTGAAATCGGCCATTATAAAATTTAATTTGTCGGGAAGAAGCTACGACAGGATTTTAAAGCTGTCGAGAACCATAGCGGACTTAGACGAAGCAAAAGACATCGGCCAATCCCACATCGCGCAAGCACTTCAGTACAGGACGTTTGTAACTGAAAATTCTTTGGTTTAATGGGGTAAGCTGTAGCGGAACTTTCTGTGGGAGAAAATCACAGCCTCTTTGATATTTTCGAATAACGTCCAATGTAATATAGATACCTCTACAATTTACGTTTTTTTATTATCTTTAAGATACTTTCTAATGTTTGCGACCTCTTCAACATTTTGTTTCACCTCTGGGTTTGTCAACTCCAATTTAAAAACCCACTTGGGCATTCCGAGCTTGACCAGAGTCTGCTTGAATTTATCTGAATATTTTGAGAAGTCCCCGGTTGAAGACACCGCCAAAAGTTCTCGCTTGTCTTGGTAAGCGTAGTCTTGTAGTTCACAATAGCCCATGCCCCCGTCAAGGAGGTCGTCTTTGAACAATTGGTTGTCTTTAATCGCATCAAAATTAACCCCGTTAATCACCCCGTCTTTATAAAAAAGCTTGTCTTGGTGGTGCATTATCTCATGCCTGAGGGCAAAATTAATAGCCCATTCACTGTCGCCTTTTATCGCAACGCGACTAGTGCCTTTATTAAAGAAACCTGCAGAATTTCCGACAAAAGTGTCTCTTATTTGGCTCAAATCTATCACATTCGGTGCGGTAAATTTTTTCCCTCCCGCTGCCTTCCACCGACAAAGCTCTTTGTAAACAATTTCAGGAGCATCAGGGTTTTCGACACAGAAAAGTTTAGTCCCAAATTCTTTCAGTATTTTCAAATGCTCTTGTTTTAAAGCCTTCGGTAGGGACTTCAAATAGTAATTTTTGTACATATAATCAACCATCTTTGACTGGCTTTGGATGTCGTTATTGCTCATTATATATTTTTTCAAACCGTCTAGTTTTGATTCTTTTTTAAAATCAATTAGGGCGTCTGGTTTTAACCCTACTGGGTTGTCCAAAGGAAAATCTTCAATGTTGCCCTCAAACACATACCGCTTCAACAGTTCTTGTTCGCCCGGCTTGGATTTGCCCAAGGCCTTATAGTATTCATTGAGGTCGCCTCCGACGTTGCTGTAATAGCCTTTTGAGACGTGATATGCGTCCAAAAGTTCGTCAAGAGATTTCATGTGACTAGGCATGTACATATCCAAATCGTTGTAAACATGGTCTCTTATTTTCGGGTCATCAACGCCTTGCAATTTGGAGTCGATATTTGCATACTTGGAGTAAATTTCGGGGTCAAAGTACTCCACAAAGTCATTATTTGCTTTTTTGCCATAAATTTTTTCGGCAATTTCCTTGATTTGAGGGTCTTTGATTTGCTTCAAACCCAGAGATATTTCCTCTTTTACGATCTTTGTCAGCATATTAGGGAAGGTTAGTTCTTTATCCGACAATATTTCAATAAGTTTGGGTTTTTCTATCCTTGCAAGCTTGACAAGAAAGTCGGAAATTATATTTTGTCCGAGTCCTTTAAACCCCATTAATTTGTTTACTAAATCTGGCTCCAGTAAAATATCCAAATATTTTGAGTTTTCCCCAGTGAGGTGCTGCCCTATTCCGTTTATCTCCCAACAACCAAGGGAACTATTCCTAGCCGTCAGCAACTTTTCGTAGCTCGGTATCAATGACTTGTTTTTCAAAACACTCGCCACGTTCCCTGACAGATAAAGCCCTCTTTTTTTCATATTGGGTTTTGCAAGGATTTTTCTGATGTCGTCAATTGTTTTTGCAACTGGTTTTACCTTTACCGCTTTTTTGACAGCCGACTTTTCCGCAAGGTTAAAAATGTCTTTTGACGGCGATTTTTCAAGACAACAAAAAGTATTCAGCCTTTCCTTGACGACTGATTTGGTGAAATTTATTTGTTTCTGGGAAATGTTTAATTTGATAATTTGTTGGGGCTCCTAGGTTTTACACTTATTGTAAACCTCGTAAAAAAAAAGTTTGCTCATTTGTAAACAAACATTAAAAACCACGTCATTGCAAGACGTTAGAATGCGATTTTTGCACAAATCTCCCACCGAAGCAATCTCCCTCAAGGCTTGGGGGAGATTGCTTCGGTAGCTAATTCATAACAAAGGCGATTCTTTAAGTCTCGCAATGACGCAAGGTGCTTATTCGGCTGCATCTTCCTTCTTAACAGGTGCCGCTACAACAACGCCTAGACTTTTCAGTTGTGCCGCAGATTTTGGAGCAAGTGCCGTGTCCGCAAAGTTTTCCAAAACAGTTTGGAAACACTCTATCGATTCGTCCTTCATTTCTCTTGTTTTATAAAGCACTCCGACTTTGTAATAAAGTGGTGCCAAAGCTGGGTCCGGAGCTACAAGCATTTGGTTATCAAGTTTAATTTTAACGTCAATCAAGTTTTCGTTATCGGCAGGAGAAAAAAGTCCGTTTGCGTACATTTTTTTTGTCAAGCCGTCAACGGTGGTGCCCATAGTTACCATATCTTCAGCGGTGATTCCTTTACTCTTACCGGATTTTTTCGCCTGAACAGATTCGATGTTAAATGCCAAAGTGACTAATACTACAGCAACAATCAAAACTAATATCTTTTTCATAAAACTTCCCCATCCCTAAATCTTTATATTTATCTATCATACTACACAAACCCTTGTTTTTTCGCCTCGGTTAAATGTATGATATATTTCATCCGATGAAGCTAAAGGAACTTAAAATGAATCTTAAAAACAAAATTTACCAAATGTTTATTATGGGACTTGAGGGAACCGATTTACCAAATAACCCAAACCTTATAAAGGCACTTCAAAACGGCCTTGGCGGGGTAATCTTTTTCACCGAAAACATCAAAACCGTACCTCAAATTAAAAATTTAATTAATAACATAGAAAAAGAATCGACAACAAAACCCTTCCTGTCTATCGACCAAGAAGGCGGGCGAGTTGAGCGAACCGAAAACATCCACGGCGGCAAAAAATACCTGAGCGCAAAATTCGCCGCGGAGCGGGGTGAAGAATTTTTAAAGACCCAAACTGAGCAAATAGCACTTGAATTGAAAGATTTGGGATTCAACCTGAATTTCGCACCCTGTCTGGACGTAAACACCAATCCGAACAACCCGATAATAGGCGAGCGTGCGTTTGCTAATACTCCAGACGAGGTGATTAAATTCGGCAAAATCGTAACCGAAACTCACCTAAAACACGGAATTATTCCCTGTACCAAGCATTTTCCGGGCCACGGCGACGCTGGAGTAGACAGCCACATTTCCTTGCCCAAAATAGATTTGCCACTGGAGGAGATGGAAAAATTCCACATCGAACCGTTCAAAAAAGTTCAAGCACCGATGATAATGGTTGCACATATGCACTGCACAGCTTTTGACGAGGACGAAATCCCATCTTCTCTCAGCCAAAACGTAGTAAAAAAGTATCTGATAGAAACAATGAACTACAAAGGACTTATAATCACAGACGACATGGTAATGGGCGGAGTATTAGGGCAAGACGCCACTTCGGCTTGCACTCAGGCCATCAAGGCCGGCGTAAACATTCTTCTATACAGAAATTCAGACGACCAAACTATTGAAATCATTGAGAATCTGACAAGATTGGCAGAATTCGACAAGACTTTGAGAGAAAACATCGAAAACTCGTACGCCAAAATCGTCGATTTTAAAAAGTCTTATTTTGCTTAGACTTTTTTCTTCAAGAAGCTTTACATTTTAGCAAATTTAAATATTTAAGTGTTATAAAGTTAGTATGATATTGCCTATTTCACAAAATAAAATACAAAAAGGCAGTTATCTGCCTCAAAAAAATATTGGGAGCAGTGTCAATTTGGTGACTTTTGCGAAACACTCGCCAAAGCCTTCTAATCATATAGGGTTTTTCCCTCCTTTTTTAGGAACCTCTGGGACTTATTCGAGCCAAATTCAAGCTTTAAAAAAAGAAATGGGCGCCTTCCCAAAAGATATTGATTACCGAAAAAATCTAATGATTAATGCCGGCAAAAATCCTGATGAAGCTTATAAACTTCGTCCAATTATTGGGTTGAATGAAATAAAGTCGATAATGAAAGATTTCAACGATAATGAGGAATTTTATTCTGTTGGAGTCGATGATAATAACCTCAAAAACAGAACCTTAAGGGCAAATTTGCATATCCACACTCTTGCCTCAGATGGTTTTTTGCCCATCGAAGAATTGCTTAACAAGGCTGCCGATTACGCTGACAAAGTAGCTCAAAATCCGGAATTTAAAAAAGAGCCGTTTATTATCGCAATAACTGACCATGACACCACCGAAAGCACAAAAGAAGCGATAAATATCATTTCAGAAAATCCGCTTAAATACAAAAATCTTAGGGTTATATTGGGAGCAGAATTTACTACCTATAGTAATATTGCAACCGACATTTTAGGTGTCCCGGCAGAAGCCCATATCTTAACATATGGAATAGACCCAAATGAAGAGACTTTTAGCAATTTTGTCGAAAACACAAAGACTGCTAAACACCAACTTGCATTAAAAATGATTGAAAAAGCTAACCGCAATTATGAAGAAAACTTCAATCAGCAAAAAAACTTTTTCGAACTGGAAGAAGCCGAAGACTTATATAACCCCCTCAAGAAAAATATCGTGGGGATATATAACCATGTGGTAAGCTACATTGAAACTAAAATTCTGCTAAATGAGGTTGTACTGAAAAATTCTGAACTTACGAAACGGATGAAACAAAACAACCTGCCGCTGGACTCGGGCGAGCTTATTAAAGAAATCAAGAATTTTTACGCTCCAATTGACAAGAATAACATGGCCCGAAATAGCTATAAGGCTGTTTCTCAAATTTTAAGCCAAAATCTAAAAATGGAAGAATCCGAAATTAAAGAACTACTCCAAAATACGCCAACATCAAAAGAATTAAAACAATTCAACCAGAGCATAAAAAAGGATTTGGAAGAATACAAAAGAACACTAACCCCAAAATACGACTATATGCCTACAATCAAAGATATATTTGACGCATTAAAAGAACAGGACGGAGCAACTGTAGGAATAGCGCATCCGCTTGATTACACAAAAAAAATTAAAGATAACCGCCAAAAGTTCCACGTCTTAACTGAGATATACAACAGCTTTAAACAGGCTGGCGGAGACAAAGCAGGGTTTTCGGAAGTCTACTACCAAAGCTACAACGATGAGGAAAAAATTCTTAAAGAATCCGAAGAAACAAAAGATTTCTTCAACAAACTTAGTGAAGAATTAAATCTATTCAAAACTGGCAGCGCAGACAGTCATAGGCTCAATATTTTCAAAAGGTATTATTAATAAGGCTCAATAATTTGAATTTTCTCTCTCCCCATGGTAAAATTTCTTTATGTTTACAGGAATAATCGAAGAAATCGGCATCGTAAAAGAATTCAGCCAAGGCAAAAACAGTGCCTTGATAGTTGTTGAGTGCGAAAAAGTGCTATCAGAAACCAAGATAGGCGACAGCATTGCGATAAACGGTGTTTGCCAAACAGTCACCGAACTAAAAGGGAATTCTTTTTCAGCCCAGGTTTCAAATGAAACTCTAAAAGTAACAACTTTTTCTACCTTAAAAAGGGGTGAAACAGTCAACCTGGAAAGAGCGCTGACACTTTCCTCAAGGCTCGGCGGGCATATGGTTACGGGCCACGTTGACAACAAGGCAAAGATTTTAAAAATAGAAAAACAGGCTGATTTTTATAATTTGACTTTCAAGGTCGAACAAAACCTGACCAACTTCATCGTAAACAAGTGTTCTGTTTGTATAAACGGCATCAGCTTAACAGTTGCCGCGATTGTTTCGGATGAATTCATGACTGCAATAATCCCTCATACGTTTGAAAACACCAATTTAAAAGCACTCAAAGCTGGTGATTATGTAAATATAGAAGTGGACATTTTGGCTAAATATGTTGAAAAATTTTTATCAACGGGCAATAATGTAATAAATACAGCTCCAAGAATTAGTGAAAACTTTTTGGAAGAAAACGGTTTTTTTTAAAATGAACAAAGCGACAACACAAGAAAATATTTTTGACACAATCGAAGAAGCGATAGAGAGTTTCAAGGCTGGAAAACCAGTGTTGGTAGCCGACGATGAGGATCGCGAAAACGAAGGGGATTTGATCTGCTCGGCCGAGACAGTCACCCCGGAAATAATAAATTTTATGGCACAGGCTTGCCGCGGGCTTGTTTGTCTTGCGATAACGCAAGAAACAGCAAAAGCACTTGAACTTACCCAGATGGTTCTAAAAAATACCGAAAGTGCGCAGACGGCTTTCACCCAAAGTATAGACGGAGCTGCAAAATTTGGCGTAACAACAGGGATTTCAGCCTTCGACAGGGCAAAAACAATTCAAATCGCCATCGACAAAAACGCCAGGCCAAACGATTTAAGACGACCGGGACATATTTTCCCATGTGTCGCAAAAGCAGGCGGAGTGCTTGAAAGAACAGGACACACAGAAGCGAGCGTGGATTTGGCAAGGCTTGCAGGCCACAGTCCAGCTGGAGTTATGTGCGAAATACTTAACGCTGACGGAACGATGGCAAGACGCGACGATTTGAAAGAATTTGCAAAAACACACGGAATAAAATTTGTAACCGTAGCACAATTGATTGCCTACAGGTTAAAAACCGAAAGATTTGTCACCAGAGAAGCCCAAGCGACTTTGCCGACCCAGTTCGGGGATTTCAAAGTGCTAGGCTATCTAAACAACTTAACAGGCCAAGAACACGTTGCGTTGATTAAAGACGACGGCTCCGACAAGATTCCTTTGGTTAGAATGCACAGCGAATGCTTAACTGGCGACGTTTTTCACAGTTTAAAATGCGACTGCAATTCCCAACTCCACACGGCAATGAAAATGATTGACGAGTACGGAAAAGGCGCGATAGTTTACCTTAGAGACCACGAAGGGCGCGGAATCGGGCTAGTTAACAAAATAAAAGCTTACAATTTACAGGAAAAAGGTCAAGACACTATTGAAGCGAACATTTCGCTCGGGTTTGAACCTGATTTGAGAGATTACGGAGTCGGGGCACAAATTATTTTGGATTTGGGGTATAATAATTTTAATCTAATTACCAACAACCCAAAAAAAATTGTCGGGCTGGACGGTTACGGATTAGAAATTCACGAAATGGTTAATTTGGAAGCTGATGTTAACTGTTATAACAAAAAATATGTTACGACCAAAAAAGAAAAAATGAACCACTTATATAAGTGACACAGTTCTTGGCGAAGAATGAGCCTTAGAAATATGTCATTGCGAGGAGAAACGGAGTTTCGACGCGGCAATCTAAAAAGCATAGAACCTAAAACCATTAAAAGAGGATTAAAATGAATTCAAACATAATTTACGAAGCACAACCGCTTACAAAAAGCCTACACAAAATTTTTGCAGGGGTGTACAGTGATTTTAGGGTTGCGGCGTTGGATCAGTACAAATTTGAGCTTGAGCCTTTGTGTTATGAAGATTTTATCGGTGCCACTGAAAAGAATTTGATAAAATGTATCGTTTTGTTGGAAAATAAAATCCCGACGGCGTTTTTGGTTTACACAACAGCCATATCCGAATCGGTAGAACTCAATATTATTCACTGTCTTGGGGACGAAGATTTGATTGCCAAGCGCAGAATTTTATTGGAAAAGTTTTTGGAAGAAACAAAAGCGGAGCGCGAGCACAAAACGGTTTGCTATCCGATGTTGGGCACTCAAGCTGATTTCACGGGCGACATTTCGCATTATGGGTTCAAATTTGTGGGGCTTGCGGTTTTGAGATTTATGATGCAGAACACTAGTTCCGAGAGTATTTTAAAAAACATGACATTGTCAGAAAAAGAGGCTGGATACGATATAGTTACTTGGTCAAACGAATACATGGACGAGGCTGTTGAAGTCGTTCAGGCTGCTTTTGAAGACAGCGCGGACGCTCTTTTCGACCCTAGATTCAAATCAGTTGAAGGGACTAGAGATATTTTGGAAAAAATCGTTCAGGGGATTTACGGCGAATTTTTACCCGAGGCTGTTAGCGTTTTACTTTTTGAGGAAAAACCGGTTGGGTTTTGTTTCACGAACATTACTGGCGGAAAGATTGCGAACATTCCTATAGTTGCGATTCAAAAGGAACATCAGGGCAAAGGGCTGTCAAAACATATACTAAAAAAATCAGTCGAGACCCTTTTGGAATGGACAAAATCGGGCAAACATGACCTTTTGGAGGTTAATACCTGTACCGAGACAAATAATTATCAAGCGCTAAAAATGTACAGACATGTTGGATTCAAAGAGGATTATAGCTATCCTCAATCGTACTTGCCGGCAAGCGTTTAATATGACGGTGCGTCTAAAGACGGCACCCTACTTTGCTACTTTACAATCATTTTAGTATTTTCACCAGAAACCCTATGTGAAAAGTCTTTTTGCATACTTTTTCTTCAGAAAAAGTATGAGGTAATAAAACAATTTAACAAGCGTTCGAACCGCCTAATTAGTCGAAGGGTTTGCCTTCTTTTCAAGGCGAGTAACGAGCCGTAGAAAATGGCCTCACGGCATGCATAAATAACCCAAGTACACAAATGAAGCTCCAATAGTGAGAAGGAAAAACCGTTTGGCTCAACTGTCGAAACCTATCAAAATTTTCCCGTGGGCAAGTATTCCAACCTTACGCATAAACAAGACTTGGAAGATTTTTGCGTTACCTTTATTTCTTTTCTAAAGAAAAGGAACCGAAAAGACTTTTCCACTAGGACTTATCTTTAAACCAGATGGCTACAAGGTAGGGTGGGTTTACCAACCCACCGTCATAAAGCTTTGCTCATTTTTAAATTATTGAGGGATTCCACCAAATTACCCGAACGATTTTGCATTTTTTAATAACAAATTTATATTTCATGCATATGGCAAAATCCTTCGGCTAATTTCGCGGGTAGAACTAAGCTCGGAAAATATTGTATTTTCTTTCTGCCTTTTTAAAAAAAGGCAACAAAAACTTTTACCATTGGGCTTTTTGTCGGAATTGTTATCTGGTTTTGGCTTCAACTTATTTTTTTCACTAAAAAGCGGATGATTTGAATTAAACCATCCGCTTTTTACTCTATTTTATTTTACACTTTGCCTTTTCTTTTGTAATAATCCTCGATAAACCCAGTGTTGAAGTTTCCTGACATAAACACTTCGTCCTCGATGATTTCTTGGTGGAAAGGTATGGTCGTTTCAACGCCCGTGATAACATATTCTTTCAACGCGCGGTACATTCTGCGTCTTGCCTCTTCCCTGTTACGCCCCCAACAAATCAGTTTCCCAATCATTGAATCGTAATAAGGAGGGATAGAATATCCTGGGTAAGAATGCGAATCCACTCGAACTCCAAATCCACCCGGAGTAACGTATCCGTCGATTTTTCCCGGACAAGGCATAAAGTCTTTCGCAGGGTTTTCCGCGTTAATTCTACACTCAATCGCGTGCCCTCTTAAAAGCACATCCTCTTGAGTGAAATCCAACGGTTCGCCAGCGGCAACTTTAATCTGCTCTCTGACAATATCGATATTAGAAATCATCTCTGAAACGCAGTGCTCAACCTGAATTCTGGTGTTCATTTCCATGAAATACCATTTTCCGTCGCTGTCTAGCAAGAACTCAATCGTTCCCGCACCTTCGTAATTAATAGCTTTTGCGGCTCTTACCGCTGCATCGCCCATTTCTTTTCTGGTCTGTTCATTAATCGCAGGAGACGGAGCTTCTTCGATTAATTTTTGGTGACGACGCTGAATTGAGCAATCTCTTTCGCCAAGGTGCGCAACGTTTCCGAAACTGTCGCCTAAAATTTGAACCTCAATGTGGCGAGGGTTTTCTAAATATTTTTCGATGTAAACATCAGGGTTGCCGAATCCGTTTTTAGCTTCCTGTTGGCACATAGACATCAAAGATTCGAGCTCTTCATCCTTGCGGACAATTCTCATCCCTTTTCCGCCGCCACCAGCAGTCGCTTTGATAATAATCGGGTATCCGACTTTTTTAGCGAATTCTCTTACATCCTTAACATCATTCAATATACCTGTTCCCGGTGTTACAGGGACATTATTGGCAGTCATAGTTTTTCTTGCAGTCGCCTTGTCGCCCATTTTTCTCATCGAGTCAGAACTCGGTCCGATGAATTTTATCCCGTGCTGGGTACAAATATCAACAAAATCAGCGCGCTCTGCCATAAACCCATATCCAGGGTGAATCGCATCCGCTCCGCACATAAGTGCCGTGGATATTATCGCAGGAATACTCAAATAGCTTTTCGCACTCGGCGCAGGTCCGATACAATAAGCTTCTGTCGCCAAACTAACGTGCAAGGACTGTGCGTCCGCTTGCGAATATATCGCAACTGTCGGAATCCCAAGCTCTCTACAAGCTCTGATTATTCTTACCGCTATCTCGCCGCGGTTTGCTATAAGTACCTTTTTAAACATCGTTTCATCCTTATTAATGTTGTCGGGCAGGTATGCCCGACCTACTTTTATTCTCCATGCTTTTTAATCTAAAACCCCAGCAATCCCGTACTTAAAACACAAAATAGCCGAACTTCTAAGCTTCTGGGCTTCTAATCTTCTACTCTACGTACATCAAAACTTGGCCGAATTCAATCGGTTGGCCGTCTTCAACGCAAATTTCTACAACTTTACCAGAAACTTCTGATTCGATTTGGTTCATCAATTTCATCGCTTCGATGATGCAAACAACCTGACCTTCAGAAATAGTCGAACCAACTTCGACGAAAGGTTTTGACTCTGGAGACGGAGCTGCGTAGAAAGTACCAACCATCGGAGAAGTAACAGGTTTACCCTTTTTCTCGATTGGAGTACAAACAAAAGCTTCAGCAGGAGCTGACGGCATTGTTGCAACAACTTGAGATACAGCACCCATAGTTGAACCCGCTACGAACTGTTTTTCTTTTTTAAGAACGATGGCTCTTTCGCCGTCTTCTAAAGATAATTCTGTTAAAGAACTTTCTTCTAATAAACTTACTAAATCTTTTATGTAATCTAATTCAAACTTCATTTTACCACAACACGAAATCTTTTTGATTCCGCCCTTTCTATATTCATTTGTTATCACTAATTTACTTTACTTACGGGCTTACCCGATTTATGCACTCGCTGTTTTTTGCTAACGAACATCGATTTTATTGATTTTAACTTCGCTCGCATCTCTTTTGCTACCAGATTTTATGTTGACGGGCAGGAATGCCCGACCTACTTTATTAACTTTTCACCCAACTAGCATCTGTCCAAATAATCGTTGGTGCGGGTGTCTACTCTGACTTTGTCTCCGTTCACTACGAAGAAAGGAACGTTAATTACTGCACCAGTTTCAGTGGTGGCTCGTTTTGTTCCGCCTGCCGAGGTGTTTCCCTTGTCGGAAGGAGGAGTGTCAACGATTTCTAATTCAACTACCATAGGCATATCAACGCCGATTACTTTTCCGTCGTACTGCAACACGGAAAGGTTCATGTTTTCTTTCAAATATTTAAGACCGTCGCCGATTTGAGCCTCGGTCAACGAGATTTGATCATAATCTTTTGTGTCCATCATAACGTAGTCGTTGCCTTCTTTGTACAAATATTGCATATCTCTGCGGTCGAGCATCGCTTTCATAACTTTTTCACCAGCTCTGAAAGTTTTTTCTACCACTTGGCCGGAAGTAACGTTTTTAAGCTTTGTTCTTACAAACGCAGCGCCTTTGCCGGGCTTAACGTGCATAAACTCCACTACGGACCACAAGTTATGGTCTATTTCAAGTGTTAATCCTGTTTTCAAATCGTTTACTGAGATCATTATTTGCTCCTATTGACTAATTTTATTTGATAATAACATAAACAAGCCCTTTTTCAAAATATTTCAAAATTTTTAATTATCAATTTCTTAACAATTATTGCCAGTTACCATAATGTGTTTTATTATTAAAGGGAAGTACAATCACTTGAGGATAATGTGCAAGGACAAATTTTAAAAATACATTCAGACTTTTATTATGTAAAATTTACGGACGACTCGAAGCTTACAGAATGTAAAGTTAGAGAAGTTTTGAAAAAGCAGAAAACGAAAATTTTTGTGGGGGATTTTGTCGAATGCGGCGAAATAAATTCTGTCAGAAACACGGCTGTTATTGAAAAAGTTCTGCCGAGAAAAAATTTCCTTACCCGTCCGAGCGTCGCCAATGTTGATCAGGTGGTTATAATTTCTTCGATTAAAGAGCCGGATTTGGACTTCACCCAGCTCAACAGGTATATAAGCTTTGCAAAACATCATAAAATTAAGACCAAACTTTGTTTCAACAAAAACGACTTGTCGCAGGACGACACGATTATCGAAAAAGTTTTCGAAATTTACGAACCTTTGGGGTTTGAAATCATCTTCACTTCAGCCTTAGAGAATATTGGAGTCGAGGATTTTGTGGGAATTTTAAAAAACAAGAACACGGCATTTTGTGGGAATACAGGGGTAGGAAAATCGAGCTTAATTAACGCCATTTCGCCAGGGTTAAACATCAAGACAAAACAGGTCAGCGAAAAGACCAGCCGCGGGGTTCACACCACAAGACACTGCGAGATTATTGAAATCAAAACCGGCAAAAAATCTATCCGAATAATAGACACGCCGGGGTTCAGTAACCTCAAATTCGACTTTTTGTTGCCGAAACAGGTGGACGAATTGTTTGACGAGATTAAAAAATACAAACAGGGGTGCAAGTTTACAGACTGCCTTCACATTGACGAAGAGGGCTGTGCGGTTTTGGAGAACATCGACAAAATAGATATCTCGAGATACCAGAGCTACCTTTCTTTTTTGGGCGAGGCACAAGAATACAAAGAAAAAATCAGCACCGAGAGTATAAAGAAAGAAACCTCACAAAAAGAGGGCTTAAACAAAGTGGTGGCAAAAATCAGCACGAGAAAAAGACAGGCTAGCAGAAATACCATTAAACAGCAGATTTATAAAGACATGGACACAAACCTAGACAAAGCCCGTGAAGAAAATGAATAATAAAACCACAACAAAAAGCCCAATGTGAAAAGTTTTGCCTTACTTTTTCAAAAGTAAGAAAAGGAAAATACCATAATTTTTCAAACATACCTTATACGGCGAAACCCATAAAAATGAATACACAAAGCACGCACAATCCACATTTAATGACGGTGGGATGGTAATCCCACCCTACGACCAGAACAAAACCCATTTTCAAGAAATATGTCATCCTGAACTTGATTCAGGATCTATCCAAAGAATAAAACTGGTAAGAGTCTTAAACACATTAAGAATGGCGGCGCGCGGGACGCACCCTACTACTCGGCAACACCATAGGTCTATTCAGGGCCACGGAACAGGAGATTATTCGGCAGGCACGTATTGTTAAGTTTTAAAAACTTTAGCCTTTTTTTCGCAACTCACTAGCAATAAAAGATATTTATGACTGTTCATACTTTTGTAGTGAAAAGGACAATGAAATGATTACATTTGGTTCAAGAAATGCCCCCATAAAGCCTTTTAAAATAGAGACCAAAGCAGGGGGACTACTTGTAAGAGAGGCTATTCCTGCTGATTATACTAGAGTTGTTAAGTTTGAAACAGCAATAGATATAGAATGTTTCAAAGCTTGTTCCTGCCTTAAAAACGATATTTTGGCAAGAAGTAAAGTAGAGCAAGAAAATTTAGACTTTTACGCAAGGTATATGAATCCAAAGTTTAATGCCAATAGTACTCTTTTAATTGCAGAAGATAAAAATAAAAACATTAAGGCTTCGTTTAGCTTAGCGCCACTGGATAACTGCGACGGCCTTACTGATTACAGAACTGGATTAGTGAATACATGCATGGTTGATTCACATTTTAGGGGATGTGGCGTTGGTAATAAAATGCTTTCAAAACTGGCAGAGACAGCTAAAGGCGAGTTTACTGACTTAATAGTTCATTCTTATATAGAATCCACCGCCTTTTATAAAAGCTTTGGATTTGCATCCTTAAATAAAAACAACCAAGATCAAAAAAGCTTATTAAGCATTGTACAAAAGAAAAGAAAAGATTTTAAATGGATAGAGGTTATGCATAAACCATTAGCTGGTAGTTCTCGTTGGTGGCAGCGCATAGCAGAATCGATAAAATAACCAAGGTTGCTTTCTCTACCAAACCGAAATTTGTTGGCAGACTTATAGGGCGGGATTACTATAGCACCGTCATAAATCCAAATAAGACAAATCAGCGAAATGCCACTTTTGTGTTACAATTGACATAGTTTTAGGCAAAGCAAAGCCGAGCCGTAGAAATATATCATCCTGAACTTGATTCAGGATCTATCAAAAAAACAAATTTGGTAATAACCTGCTCAGGCCAAGGATTAAGTGAGGAAATTAAAATGAAAAACTATATCAAACTAATAGACGAAAATTTAGACAAATTTCTTCCTATCCAATATCCGGAAGAGATTTTTGAATCGATGCGTTACAGCGTTCTTGCGGGCGGCAAAAGGCTTCGACCTGTTATGTGTCTGGAAACCACGAGAATTTTCGGCGGAAATATTGAAGACGCTATAGCCACTGCCTGCGCCATCGAAATGCTACACGCACAGAGCTTAATCCACGACGACTTGCCATGCATGGACAATGACGATTTTAGGCGCGGAAAACCAACCAACCACAAGGTTTACGGAGAAGCCACGGCGGTTCTGGCCGGCGACGCGCTTTTGAGCTTTGCGCCACAAATAATTTTACAAAAATCAAAAAACTTAAACGACAAAACTAAAATCAGACTGCTTGAAGAATACTGTATCGCCGCGGGGGCATACGGCCTTATCGCCGGACAAGTGGTAGACATAGATTCCGAAGGGAAAGAAATTACAGCCGAGACTCTTGAATTTATCCACACCCATAAAACGGCTGATTTGTTCAAATTCGCCCTGAAAGCGGGGGCTATTATCGCCCAAGCAGATGAAGAAAAAATTCAAGCGATGGAAGATTTCGGACAGAAATTGGGGTTTGCTTTTCAGATTTGTGACGACATTTTAGATGAGACGTCCTCCTTTGAAGAGCTCGGTAAGACTCTCGGCAAGGACAAAGAGGCTGGGAAATCCACTTACACAACACTTTTCGGGGTAGAAAAAGCCCGCAAAGAGGTAGGTTGCCTTTTGGACGATTCTTATGCTATAATATCCAAATACGATATAAAATCGGAAGTTTTTGAAGAAATCATAAGCGGGATAAAAGAAAGGGCGGCCTCATAGATGGCAATACAATCGCATTTTTTAAACACAGGCTACGAAGTATTATTCACAGGATTATCAGGGGCATTTATCGCTCAGGTACTAAAATTTTTACTTCATTTGATTTTTAAAAAGAAAATTGATTTCAAGCAGTTCACCACAACAGGCGGAATGCCAAGTTCGCACTCTGCTGGCGTTGTTGGTATAGCAACAGCCGTTGGAATTATTGAAGGGTTCAGCTCTGTAATATTTTCAGTAGCAATGGGCTACGCGCTTGTTGTAATGTACGACGCGGCCGGTTTAAGACGGGCTTCAGGGAGAATGGCAGCTTGTTTGAATAAAATTATGGATGATTTTTATAAACACGATGTTCAATCAGCTGGCGGAAAACTCAAAGAACTTTTGGGCCACACCCCTATCGAAGTTTTTGCTGGTGCAGCTTTTGGGGTAATCTACGCTCACTACATCCACTCTTGGGTGTTACAGTAAATTTTATCGGAATTAGTTAATTAGAATATGATAGAGGGGTTTTAGTGTATAAATTTTCTCATAAAAATAGAACCATTTTCAGACCTTTCTGCCTTGGCCTTATTGCAGTAATTCTTCTGGGGGCACAAATTGTCCGCGCTAGCGACGGGCATTTTCAAAACAATTTGCTAAAAATGGACGTTTACAAGACCTCTCAAGGTGGCTTAAAAGTAAACCTTTACACCACTAAACCATACAGTGACACCGTAGTTGTGAATAAAAAAAGCGACACCGAGTATGTTATTTTGATGCCAGAAACGGCAAGTTCAATGACATCAAAACCTACTGCAAAAGCCGCCCCAGATGTTTTGACAAACATTGAAGTCAAGACCCAACAGTACGGCTCGACTCAGGGACAAAAAGGCTACACAAAAATAATTATTTCAACCCTTAAACCTGTTGAAATAATCCCTCAACTCCAGACAGTAAGCACTTCTGATTATCAGTTGAGCGAAAAAGAAACCCAAGAATTAATTACTCAAGCCGGAAAAAAGCATGTTACACAAGCCAAAGCCGCAAAAACTATGCCAAAAACAGTCTCAAGGGCTCAAATAGCAACGCCTGTGGCAATAAAAAAAGTTGAAGCAAAAAAACAGATTCAAACAATTGCACAAAAATCAGCTGTGACAGCCCAAACCTCAGCACAAAAGGCAGCTAATAAACCAACCCCGATTTTATCAAAAAAGGCTCCAGGGGTTGCCGCTCTGAAAAAAGAGGATGAAAAAATACAGACACAGAAAATTTTACCCCCTTCCAAATCAGTTTCTCCAGCAAGTAATCGAGAAATTAAGCCGACAGTTGCTTTGCAGAAAACCCAAGTGGATACGCCAATACTTGCTCCTGTGATTACCCCTAAAGTTACCCCAACAGCGGTTACAGTTGGAAAATATCAAAAATACAAGGACTTAGCAATGGCTAATATAGATATTTGGAGTCTCGTACTTATTCCCATAATACTTCTTTTGCTTGCTTTGAGAATCGCTAAAAAAAACAAAGAAAAACAACCGCTAGATATGTCTAAATCAAAACCGCCTACCCCTATGGCGACCACTTCTGACGATTACAGCGAAGGCATAATGGTCGATTTGGACTGGAAAGAGAAATTAAAAACCTATAAAACCCAACCGAGACCCACAGATGAGGCCTCTTTAGAGCAAACGGAAGAAGTTTCCGAAACTGTTTTGGCAGAAGATGGCTGGCTCGTAGATGAGCCGTCAGTTTTCACAGAAACTCAATATGGAGAAAACACTGAGGACTCGGAATGGGGGGCTATTGAAGCAACTGATGATGATGAACTAGAGCAAGAAGAAACTCCACAACAAAGCCAACAAAAGGAGCAAATCAATTCAATAGAAGATTCCAGCTGGCTTGATTTTGAGGACGATGAAATACTTAAAGATGCCTCAATAGAAAATCTTTTCAATTATAACGAAGAATCGTTCGATGAACAATTTAGTGAGAAACTCGGTGAAGACTTAGAGGATAGCGAAGAAGCCACTGAAGAAATTTACGGTGGGTTTTTACATTCAGAAACACTAAACGACAACCCCCAAGAGACTCAGAATGAAGTTTCTATTGAAGGTTATGGCGATTACCAAGAACTTGAGTCAGAAACTGCTCTGGAAGATTTCTTTGTCGAAGAAGCGAGCGAAGAAATAACTTTCACTGGCGATTACCAAGGAGTATTGGAACCTCAAGAAATTATCGAAGCTGCCTCTCAAGAGGACTTACAAGAAGATTTAATCGAAAAAGAGCTCGGGCTGTCCAAAAAATCTGGCTTCTCTATAGACGAAACAAAAGGGCTCTACCTTCTTGATTTTGAAGAAACGACGGCACTAGTAGGATACATCGGTGAAGACGTTTTTGTATTAAAGAGATTTGAAGAACCCATAGTCGGTACTATAAAAGCCAGAATAACTGAACATAAAGGTGACTGTGTTAACTTTATGGTTCGAATTGCTGATTTTAAAGCACTTGTTGAAGTAAAGCCTAATAACATGAACTTATTAATCGAACTGTGATTTTGAACCGTGATGAAAGATAAAGCAATAATAATTTTTCTTTTGGTAGTTTTTAGCGTGACTTTGTCTGGCATAATTGCCAGAACACTAAAAAAAGCCCCGGCTAACGCCCACGAAACTGTCAAGTTTGCTAGCTGGGGATCAAAAAGCGAAGTAGACATCATAAAACCGATTCTAGCCGAATTTGAGAAACAAAATCCAGACATAAAAGTGGATTTTATGCACATTCCTCAAAATTACTTCCAAAAAATTCATCTGCTTTTCGCCTCAAATTTAGCGCCTGATGTCATTTTCTTAAACAATTTGTACCTGCCGATTTATGCAAACGCTGGGCTGTTGGAGAGTTTGGAAGCTCAGAAGTTTAGAAGTTTAGCACAAAAAAAGCCAAGCCTCCAAGCCTCCAAACCGTCCAAGCATCCGGATGACCCTTCACCGTTTTACAAAAAAGCTATCGAGACCCTGTCCTACAACGGCAAGCTTTATGCCGTGCCGCGCGACGTTTCCAATCTGGTGGTTTACTACAATAAAGATATTTTTAGCAAATATGGGGTTCCTTGCCCTAGCAAATACTGGTCTTTCAACGACCTATTAGTTCTTGCCCAAAAACTGACCAAAGACACTGACATTGACGGCAAAACCGATATTTGGGGAATAAGTTTCGAGGAAGATTTGATTTTTTACCTTCCTTATCTTTTGAGTGAAGGCGGAGGGGTGCTGTCAGACGACTTAAAGACCTCAATAATAGATACGCCGGAAAGCAAAAAAGGGTTGCAATTTTACTCTGATTTAAGAAATAAATACAATGTCGCCCCGAAAAAATCCCAAAGTGCAAGTGCCACAATGGCTCAGCTGTTTTTGCAGGGTAAACTGGCAATGCAGGTTTCTGGGCGTTGGCTCGTTCCAAAATACAGGCAGGACGCTAACTTCAAATGGAATGTCGTCAATTTTCCGAATGGAGATAAGGGAAGCATAGTGCCGATGGACGCCTCTGGTTGGGCGATTACAAAAAACTCTAAACATAAAGCGGCAGCTGCCAAATTGATTGAATATTTATCCTCAAAACAAAGCATAGAAAAATTCACCCAGAGCGGGCTCATAGTTCCAGCCAGAATAGATGTTGCTCAAGGGGAGTTCATTTCTGAAGGCGAAAATTCTCCGCCTAACAACAAGGTCTTTTTAGATGCAATCAAAACCTCCAAAAAAACTCCTGTTTCGATTAATTACAGAGAGATTCAAGACGAATTAAAGGAAAAAACAAACTACCTTTTCAACTCAGGTTTGAAAAAATAATTCTTTTCAAATCGCCTAAAAGCCACATTCCATAGCTCTGAAACCATATGTCTTAGCCTCTTTTCGTCTTATCAGAATTACGACGTGACTTGAATATATTAATAGGCACATCATCGTTTTCAACAGGAGGTTTATTTTCAGATATAGAAACTGATTTCTTCGGTTTTTCTTTTTTTACTACCTGTGCTTTATCAACTTCCAGATTATTCTTCAAAGCAAGAGTCGGCCGGAACGGATTAGCAGATTCTTGCGACTTATTTTTTTCTGCCAAAGAGTTTTTAACACTTGCCAGTGATTTCGGATGGTTATATTTTTTCACCAATGGTTTTGTATCCGGTGCAGATTTTATAGTGGTTTTTAATCTTGAAAGGTCAAGCACAACGGAGCCGCTTGATTCCTTCTCTATTGTTTTTGCAACCAAGGCAGGATACCAATCATGACCTTCGATAGTGCCGTCATTAATCTTATCGATAACTTCGTCAAAGTGCTTTTGAATGTTACCTTTATGTTCAGGGTGGATTTTAACCCACTCTTCCGTAGAAAGACCGCCCATATCAGTGCCTACAGGGATATTATGTATCATCTGAGGGTTATCAGCTACAAAGTCAGAGAAAATTTGGTTCCCTCTAGGGTTGTTACATCCAGCACATTCAAGCATGTAATTCACGTCGTCACTTGCCCCGCCAAGAGAGCGCGGCTTTATGTGCTCAACTGTACCCGTAGAAGGACTAACCAGCCTTTGGCCAATCTCCCTTGAGCTTCTTTGAGAATATTTAACCACAAATGCGTTCAAATCATCGCCTGAAGCAGGAAGTGTCTGGACTATTTTATATAATTGGTCGGCAATTTCCTTTTCTTGAACTTGTCTCTTTAATTTAAATATCTGGTCCAACATCGGTTTTCTTTTAAAAGAATCATAGTTGCCTTCACAAGTGATACAATTTTTCGCCGTTGAAGTAATTACCTTTAATCTTCTAGCTGAATCAGCCGACAAACCTTTACCCACCTCATCAAGTTGATCAATGATTTTAAATTGTGTTAATTTCAATTTTTCAAAATACTCGGGTCTGACAGAAGCCAAAATGCCCTGCAAAGTTCTGCTCGGTTTTTTTTCGCTTACCGCCTTGAGTATATCGAAACAACCTTTTTCTACCTTATGCATATTCCCTTCAAAATAAGAAAGCGCTTTTACAGCAGTCTTGCAGTCACCGGACAAATTCGCGTCGGTAAGTTTAGCGATTATATCATCAACCATGGGCATCTCCACCCCACAGCAAGGGCAATGAAATCCGCGGATATTTTTAAGAAAAAACGGAATAGGCATGCCTGTAAACGAAACCTGGTCTACGCTTATGGCACGACGAATAGGGCTAGTATGCATACCAGCATTAAACCTTGGTGCATCCGTAGACTGAAAAGTGCTTTTGGGTGTACAATTCAGGTTGTAAAACCCTATTGAATTAATTTTCATATCTCAATAATAACTTGTACAGATTTTTTTTTGCTACTTATATAGAAAAGATTTACAAATAAATAGCCCAACTGGCTAAGGAGCTTTTGAATGTGAGTCGTAGGTTTTTCAAATGTTAAGAAGGTAAGTGAACTGAGACTATCTTCTTTTGCGTCATTGCGAACCCTGCAGGGTGAAGCAATCCAAAATACATAAATCCATGTTTCTTGGATTGTTTCGTCGTTTCACTTCTCGCAAAGACGCAAGTAAAAGGTGAACCGTAAAGTAGGGTGGGGTCACAACCGCAACGACAAGAACTTGGGAATAAAATAGTAAACAGCAAAAAGGGAAGCTTTAAACCGAACCACAGTTCACTTTTCACTTTTCACTTAAAAAAACCGTGCCACTACCTATCGACAAGTCCAAATAAAGTATCGGGGGAATATCACCTCTTTTTTAAAGTTATAACACCCGCAAGTGATGCCTTAGTGCTGCTATGTTTCCATCCTGACACGGTTCGGCAGCTTACGCCGCTATAATTTAAAACGTCATCGATAATATATCCTTCAACCAAACTCACACTGGCCTCACAGTAGGCTCTGCACCTCGCATAAAGCGTTCGAGTCGAGAGATCCGCAACGTCCCCGTGGAGCACGGCTTAATTATTTTAGCACAATGGAATATAAATTACAATTGTTTTAGTTTAAACCATGTGTTATAAGCACTAGTATATGGTAAATGTTTTTGTACGAAGACTTCTCATTACGGCTTGTATGCAGAGAAGTGTATAACATATTGAATTTATGCCATTGTAGAAAAGAAATTTTTGATTTCTCTTGCAGCTGACTCTACGCTATCGGAGGAGTGGACAAGGTTTTCCGATTTCGAATCTGGCGCGTATTTTGCTCTGACTTCTGATGCTGCCGCCCTCAATTTTACTATTGCATCATCGCCTTCAAGAACGTAAGCTCCAAATTTTCCTCTTGTTACGTAATTTATTAAATTCTCGAAAAATCCTTTACCTTTATGCTCGGCGTAGTGGTTTTCCATTATTTTTTTGCTTTGCACTCCGATTTTTGCGGTAATTAATTTCAGCCCTGTTTTTTGGATTATTTCTTGGCCAATTGTACTGGCTAATCCTTTTTCGAAAGCATCCGGCTTAATCCCAAGCAAAGTTCTTTCAATTGCCCCAAAGCTTACATTTTGCTTTCTTGACATTTCTTTGCTTGCTGTATTCTTTTGTTGGGTAAATTGAATTTGTTGTAACATTGTTTCCCCTCAATTGGCTATTCATCCATTCGGTTGTTTAATAAACCGTAAAAATATTTTTTGCTAGTTCATTACGCTATATAAAGTTCTAATTCATCATCTGTGTTCATTTCGGTCGCCGATACTAAAATTTTGCTGTCATCCAATTTTAATCCGCCGATGATGTTTTTTGATTTCAAATCAGCCAAGAATTTGTCCGAATTTTCCACTTTGATGACAAATTCGTTGTAAAAATCTTTGTTTAAGGTTTTAATCCCTTTTTCCAATAACATTTTGGATAATTTGTGGGCGTTATTGCTGGATAAAATCCCTGCTTGTTTAAAGCCCTTTTCACCCATAAGTGTTAAATACAAAGTGGCACAAAGTGCTATTAGGGCTTGGTTTGAACAAATATTACTGGTTGCTTTTTCTCGTTTAATATGCTGCTCTCTGGTTTGGAGAGTCAAAGTGAATGCCTGCTTGTTGTCAGCGTCGAGAGTGCGCCCCGCGATTCTTCCCGGCATCTGTCTCATAAATTTATCCCTGCACGCCATAAAGCCAGCGTGAGGCCCACCAAAAGACATCGGAATACCCAAAGGCTGAATATCACCGACTACAATATCTGCTCCATATTCACTAGGTGATTTTAGGACAGAAAGCGACGAAATATCAACGCAAACCGCCAGTAAGGTTTTAGTGGATGTGAGAATTTCGCTCAAATCAATTTCTTCAATCGTTCCGTAAAAATTAGGGGTCTGGATTAAGACACAGGCGTACTTTTCGCTTTTAAGTTTTTCACCCAAAGAACCAAAATCAGTCTTGAATTCGTTTTCTGCCAACCACTCAATCTCTATCCCAATTGCTTTACAGTAAGTTTGTATAACTTTTTTGTATTCAGGATTAAGGGCTTCAGAAATAAGTACAGCCTCTCTTTTGGTCACTCTGGCCGCCATCAAAACAGCCTCCGCGCAAGCACTCGCACCGTCGTAAACAGAAGCGTTCGCCACATCCATGCCGGTCAAATTACAAATCATCGACTGATATTCATACATAATCTGTAAAGTTCCCTGAGAGATTTCCGGTTGGTAAGGGGTGTAGGCTGTCAAGAATTCAAACCTTTGAGCCACGTAACCGACGCTCGCTGGGATAAAGTGGTTATAAACCCCAGCACCCAAAAAATTTATCACGTTAGTATTGTTCTTTTTGGACAACGCTTTGACTTTTTTCTGAACCTGCATCTCGCTTAAGGCTTCGGGCAAATTCAATCCGCCAGTTCTCGCCTGAATCGGAATCTGGGTGAATAAATCTTCCACCGAATTTATCGAAATACTCTCAAGCATTTCTTTTCTGTTGTCGTCGTTAAGCGCCAAAAAGTTTTTCATTAAACATTCTCTCCAATTGGGTAAATTATAGCATAAAAATCAATCCCACTTAACGTCATCCTGAATTTATTTCAAGATCTATCCAGCACACCAAGATGACACGATGAGGCTGAACAATCCATACCGAACAAGGGGCTTCATTTTCTGGTAAGGATTTAGGGCTTTAATCTGCATAATTCCTGTATTTCATGTCGGTGCATAAATGTACCCTACTTTATAAATTTATATTGGAGGCCCGACCTAAATCTAGGCCTCCAACCATCCGAGCTTCCACTCATCTTGTTAGTCAATCTCTTCTTTGTAATCTTCGTATTCAAGCAAATCGACAGAATCTACTATCGCAGAATCGCTTTCGATTTTGACGAGCCACCCTTTTTCAAATGGGCTCTCGTTTAATAATTCTGGATTATCAACCACCGCTTCATTCACTTCCAAAATCCTTCCTGAAATCGGCATGTAAATTTCTGATGCTGCTTTGACGGATTCAATCGTGGCATAAACTTCGCCTTTTTCAAATTCTGCACCAACATCCGGCAATTCAAGAAAAACTATATCGCCCAACTGCTCGATAGCGTAATCAGTCAGCCCTACAAAATATATCCCGTCCTTTTCCCTGATATATTCGTGGGTCTTGCTACATAAAATTCCATCCGTTAAACTCATATGTTTTTTCTCCTTTTTTTGTGTTTCTCTGTATATCTTCTTATCTTGTCGGGCAATTATGTCCGACCTACTTGATTTTTAAATTTAGATTGCCGCGTCGCTTCGCTCCTCGCAACTAACTACTTCTAAGGCTCGTTGCTCGCCAAGAATTAGTTCGCCTTATTTTTTTTGGCAACAAAGGGCCTTTTCACTATTTCAGCATTATAGAGTTTCTCTCTAATCATAACTTGAACAATACTACCCTGGCAAATTTCTTTAATATTTTTTACATATCCAAGCGCTATATTTTCGCCGAGAACGGGTGAGACTCCCCCGCTTGTAATTACGCCGGTTTTTTCGCCCTTGTAAAAAATATCGTAGCCGTGTCTTGCTATGCCTTTGTCAATCACTTTCAGCCCTACAAGTTTTTTATTTCCGCCTATTTTTAACTGTTCTTGAATGACTTCTTTGCCGTTGTAGTCAACCGTTTTGGTTTTGGAAACCGACCAGCCGAGAGTTGCCTCAATCGGGGTAGTTTCTTCGTCCATCTCGTTGCCGTAAAGATGAAGAGCCGCCTCTAATCTGAGTGTGTCTCTCGCCCCGAGTCCGATTGGTTTTAGGTTAAATTCTTTTCCCGCCTCTATTATGCGATTCCACAACAGTTCAGAAAATTCATTCTTGACCATTATTTCAAAGCCGTCTTCGCCAGTGTAGCCGGTTCTTGAAACAAAAAGATTTACGTTGAAAAGTTCGGCTCTTTTGATAGAGAAGAATTCTGGCTGATTTCCCTTCGTCACTCCCATTTTTTCCATCAGGTCGGATGCTTTCGGGCCTTGGATAGCCAAAAGCGAATAGTTGTGAGACTGATTGTCTACAGTAACGTCAAATCCTAGTTTGTTTCTGACCATCCAATTCAAATCTTCGTCGATTCTTGAAGCGTTTACAATCAGCAAATATTTTTTGTCCTCTAGTTTATAAATAATTAAATCGTCAATAATTCCGCCCTGTTTGTTCAGCAATTGGCAGTAAATCGCCTTGGAATCAGTCAATTTGGCAACATCCTGAGGAACTAGCTTATTCAAGTACTCAAGACTATCGGGGCCTTGGACGAAAACTTCACCCATGTGGGAAACGTCGAACAATCCTACGTTTTCTCTCACTGTTTTGTGCTCATCAATAATGGAAGAGTAGGAAACAGGCATCATCCAGCCCGCAAACTCAATTATTCTTGCTCCGAGTTTTACTTGTTCATCGTGTAAAAACGTTTTTTTAGTCATAATCTCTTTCTTTGGTTTCTTTTGTTAAAATTTACAAAACCTTCTTTTAAATTTTCGCCCTAATCTAATCCCATGTCAAGTGCAAATTGTTTTTTTTATAAATTTATTGTATTTTGACCCTAAAAATGTTACCATGTTTTTAAGAACATCTTGGGAGAATTATTTTGGGGAATTTTGAAATAAATGAGTTTTTGAAAAAGGCCGTATCAATCGGCGCATCTGACGTCCACTTGAGGGCAGAGGAACACCCGATTATAAGAAAAGATGGTAAAATCATTAAGATAGACTTGCCGGCATTGTCAGAGGATGATATTACAGAGGTAATAAATGTTATCATCCCAAAAGCTCTCAAGACTCGCGCCAGTTCTGTTTTTGACGTAGACTTTGCATTCGAAATTAAAGGGATTTCAAGATTTAGGGTGAATTTAAGCCGTCAACTTGGCAAAAATGCTTTAGTTATGAGAAGTATCCCTTACACCATCAAAAAGTTTGAAGAGTTGCACCTCCCTGTTTCAATAGAACAATTTGCAAGCCTTAACAACGGCATTATACTAATCACAGGACCAACAGGAAGTGGTAAATCGACCACACTTGCCTCTATGATAGATTACATAAACACCAACTATCCAAAACACATTATTACAATAGAAGACCCTATTGAATTTATCTTTACAAATAAAAAATCTATTGTCTCCCAAAGACAGGTAGAAATCGACACAGCCTCTTTCTCTGACGGTATAAAATATGCGATGAGACAAGATCCTGATGTTATTTTGATTGGTGAAATAAGAGATAAAGAAACAATTATGAGTGCCCTAAAAGCCTCAGAAACCGGTCACTTAGTTTTTGCGACATTGCACACAAATGACGCAATTCAAACGGTAAATAGAATCGTAAATATGTTCGAACCACAAGACAGACAATTCATAAGAAGTCAGTTGGCATCAACATTAAGAGGGACAATCTCTCAAAAACTCGTCAACAGAACGAACGGTGAAGGAAGACACCCGGCTTGCGAGATTCTTGTATCAACTCCGACCGTCATGGATTTTATTGTAAAAGACGAACTGGAACAAATATATGACCTTGTAAGAAAAGGTTCATTCAATGACATGATTACGATGAACATGTCACTACTCAAATTGGTTCAAAAAGACATTATCACCCAAGCAGAGGCGCTTGATAAATCAGATAACAAGAACGAGCTTCAGCAAATGCTGAGAGGCGTCTATCAAGGAACAGGGGATAAATCTTAATGATTAATTTCACTACCGATGCCATAAATTTAAAATCTTACAATTTGAGCGAAAGCGACAAAATTATAGTGATGTACTCAAAAGAACATGGGCTTATAAAAGGGGTTGCAAAGGGCTGTAAAAAACCTAAAAGCAAGCTTGGAGCCCGGATGGATTTATTGGTAGCGAACAAAATTATGCTCTACAAAGGCAAAAATCTTGATACTATCTGCGAAGCCCATGCTCTTAATAATTTTAAAAACACCAGAAAAGACATGGATAAAATCTTTTACTCGATGTACATCTCGGAGATCGTTCACAACTTTGGACATGAAGACGACCCGTGTTCAAAAGAAATTTACGAACTTTTTTACAAGGCACTGGAAAAGGTTTCAGAATCCACTGAGAAAAAAGACATTCTAATCGGGGTTATAAAATTCCAGCTAAAAATTATGGAGATTTCTGGTTTCGGAATAGAATTAGACAGTTGCCTATGTTGCAAAGAGCAAATATTGGCCGAAGATATGTATTTTTCTTCCAATATGGGTGGAGTTTTCTGTAAAGAGTGCAATTCAGAGCTTGGGGTAAAAACAAAAATGCACCACAAGTTGAGAGACTTTTTGCTTGCAATGTTGCAGTTTGATTTTAACTACCAGAGCGATTACGACAAAAAAGCGACCGAAAAGGTTTGTTCAGTATGCTTCGAACTTTTAAAAGGTTATATCCAAACCCACTGTCCTAAAAAATTTAAAACCACCCAGATTCTTCAGGAAATCAGCTGAGATTAGGAAGCTTGACAGGTTAGAGGCAAAGAGGGTTAGCACTTAGAAAGCTAGGGCGGGCCTGAATTTAAGTGTTTTGGATTGTTCCAAAACAAATGATTCTCAATGATGTGCTATTTTATTAATTACAGCGAGATGTCAACCCTACCGCTTACAGCTCCTCTCCCCTTTTTTTACTTTTTACTTCGACCCATTACAATTCTAAATCTATCTTATAAAAAGTTTACCAAAGTTCACAATCCACCCCTAATGTTAATTTTTTTTAACTTTTAGCAAAAATAAATCACTTCATGTTTTATAATAAGAATATAGAAGTCTTGTGTAATATGATAGGTTAGTGGAAAATTGAATAAAAACAAACAATCGGCTGAACAAAAAGAGGTTTTGTACAACAAAACTACCAGTTCAAATCCCATTAATAACAATGGGATTATTGCTCGTATAAATTCTCTCAACACAAAAACCTCCGTTAACAAAATGTACGGTGGCTATAATTTAAATCCTGTCAACAATTTTTCAAACGTGGATTACCCGGAGTTATTACAATCTTTAAATGAAGTTTTAAAAAATAAAACAAACATTAATGATTTTTTCTATTCTGTTCACAACATTTTAACAAACGCACTACAGTGCCACTTTACTGCACTTGGAGTGTACCAAAATCAATCAAATTATCTAAACTTGAAGCTTATAGACAAAATCGGCGGAACTTACTCCTCAAGAGTTTTTGCTTCAGAGGAAACAAACCCTCTTATCGATTGCCACAAAACTCAGTGTTCAATAGTAAGACCCGATTCGAAGTTTTTGAACATATCCTATCTTCAAAACACCCCAGTTGCGGTGGTTCCACTGATATCTGTCAATAACTGCCTTGGTGTTATGCTTGTCGGTGATAGCAATGCGCAAAAAAATATAGAATTGTACTCGCTTTTGTCAAACTACATGGCTCTTTTCATGCACAACGCTGAATTAATCGAAAAGGCAAACGAGAACACCAACATCGATTCATTAACAATGATGAGTAACCACAGAGGATTCCAAGAAGTTCTTACAACTGAAATTGCAAGCGCAGATGCCAGAAACAGCAAATTATCAATAATAATTATGGATGTAAACCATATTTCTAAAATCAACAGAGAACTTGGGCACGCAAAAGGCGACGAAGTCATCAAGCTTCTTGCCGAAAAAGTTAAAATAAACATAAGAAGTTCTGACACAGCTGGAAGATACGGCGGAGACGAAATCGCAATAATATTGCCAGACACAGACACGGCAGAAGCGAAATACATAGCAGAATACCTAGTCTACAGCCTTTCATGCAGTTTTGTGGATGACGTCGGGCCTGTTAAAGTTTCAGTGGGAATAACCACCTACCCTGAATGCAGCAAAGATCAGGAAAAATTGTTAATTTTGGCTGAACAGGCAATGTACGTTTCTCAATCAAAAGGCTATAAGGACGGAATGTCCGCCATTGTAAGCTCTTTAGACTTCAATTTCTGGGATGACACGGCACTTAATTCCTTTGCGGAAGTCTTGAGCAAGCGTCATTCACAGCTGGGAATTAAATTTGAGGATGAACTGGTCAACAAATTTAACCACGAGCAAATAAAATCGCAGAACCATCTAATGGAAATGGTGACCTCTTTAGCCAGCGCCATCGACGCAAAAGACACTTACACAAAGGGTCATTCGACTTCCGTTTCCAGATACTCTGAAGCACTTGCAAGAGCTTTGAACTTACCTGAAGCTGAAGTAGAGCGGATTACTTTGGGTGCACTTTTGCATGACGTAGGTAAAATCGGAATCCCTGAAAATGTTTTAAGAAAACCGACCCACCTTTCAGAAGAGGAGTGGGAAATTATGAAACAGCACCCTGTAATCGGAGCCGAAAAAGTTTTAATGCCGAATGAAGCTCTAAGAGATTTGATTCCAATGGTCAAATATCACCACGAACGTTGGGACGGCACGGGTTATCCCGACAAATTAAAAGGCGAAGATATTCCTTTCTCTGCAAGAATTGTATCAGTGGCAGACGCTTACCACGCACTTATCAGCGACAGACCATACAGAAAAGGTCTCGGCGTTGAACGAGCCTGCGAAATTTTAAAATTGGGTGCCGGAATTCAGTGGGATAGAAATTTGGTAAGACATTTTATCCAGATTGCTCCTTCTTTATCCACAATGGTATAAAACTTTACGATACCGAAACTACCTTTAAATAGGGAAATTTCATCCTTTTACATGAGTGGTTAGGGTTGAATTCCTCAAAATCAATGCTATAATAAGAGCATACTTAACAAGTGTGAAAGAGGATTTATTATGACAGTATCTATCACAGGATTAGGAAGCGGACTTCCTATTGATGAATGGGTCTCAAAGTTAGTCGGTATAAAACAGGGTCAAATAGACACTATTAGCACCGAAAAAACTTTTCTGACTAATTCTAATTCTGCCATTTCAACTGTAAAATCTGCATACAGTAGCTTGCTTTCCTCATTACAAACTGTTACAGATGCGGCTTTTGGCTCGACTACTGACGTATTTGCGCAAAAAAAAGTATCAACTGCAGATTCGGCCATTGTAAGTGCTTCTGTTAGCTCGCTTGCCTCTAAGCAAACAGTTAACGTTTTTGTTTCACAGCTTGCCACTAACACAAAGGTTGAAAGTACATCTGCCACTCCGATTACAGGCTCAATAACAAGAGATACGAAGTTTTCATCCCTTGCCAACGGAGAAGCGAAAGCCGGAACAATGAGTGTTTTCGTGGATGATGAAAAATTCAGCATTGATATAGCAAGCACAGATACCATCGGTGGGATTCTAGACAATATAACAAGCAAAACTGGCCTTTGGGCTGGAATTAAAGACGGAAAAATAGTAATTGCAGATGCTGAACCTGCTGAAGGTATTCCCCCAAGCTCAACAAAAAATATCGTAGTTGGATCCAATACTGACACCTCAAACTTTTCCTCTATTACATCTTTGAAAAAAACTGTAGAAGGGGCTTACAAAAGTAATCAAGCAGTTTCAAAAGTAAACTCATCTGCCATTTTAACAGGCACCGACGCTGGGTTTGCAACGCAAATAAAAACCGGCTCTTTTAAAATCGGAGAAGATACGTTTACTATTAATTCAACAACAACCCTACAAAGCCTGCTTGGAGAAATAAATTCCAGTGACACCGCTGGGGTAGACGCATACTGGGATGCAACAGCAGGGAAGATGGTTATCACCTCAAAAACACAAGGGGCATTCAACGTAAATATTGAAAACTTGGCAGGCAATTTTACTGATGTAGTAGGGCTAACTTCATCCACCTACGACACAGAAGGTGCGGTTACTTCATCCAAACTAAAGACTAACTCCCAAACCATTGGCGACGTGGCTATTTTGAAAATCAATGGCTCTGAAATAATTTCCCAATCAAATACAGTAACCAGCGATGTCTCAGGAATTGCCGGATTGACTTTAACCTTGAACGCAAAGAGCACAGGAACCGCGGCGACAAAACTTACAGTGAGCTCTGATAATTCTACGCTCCAAAACGCTTTAAGTTCTTTCGTAACAAAGTTTAATACTGCCCTTGCACAAAGTGATGAGGCAACAGCCACAGATGGTTATTTGCACGGGGAAAGTACGTTAACTTCAATCAGAGACAGTCTTCGTCACACAGTAACAGCAAGCGTAAGTGGACAAACCGGCTATACATCTCTTGCTTCAATTGGAATAACAACCGGTGCTATTGGAGCAGCTATTGGAGCCAATACGGACCAATTGGTAGTCGACTCTACCGTATTCAATAAAGCGATGGCAGACAACCCGGAAGCTGTAAAAATGTTGCTTATTGGTGACGGCACAACCGGAGGGGTTCTAAGCAAACTACAAACCCAAGTAAATGGCTCACTTGACTCAGTCAGCGGTTTCTTTGCCTCACGAACAAAAACTATCAATACCCAAATTACTGATTTAACAAGTACAATCAGCACTAGAGATGACGAACTTGCAGTGTACAAAACAGAACTTGAAACGAAGTTCAACTTGATGGATCAAATGATTTCATCAATGCAGAGCCAATTTAACAATATCAGTTCGCTTCTTGGAAGCTAATCAAGCTAGCATTGATTTCTTCAATGGTTATATCGTGATAACAAGAAACGACAGATTTTGACGTGGGCAAAATAAAATTGATTTTACCGTCTTCGACTTTTTTGTCTAATTTCATTAAATTGATTAATTTTTTGTGGCTGAGTCTTGGCAGCCTTTTTACAATTGAATATTTATCTATAAGTTCCAATGACTTATCTTTATAAGCTTTCGATATTAAATTTCTTTTAAACGCAAGAATAACGGAGAATTTCATTCCGTATACTACCGCCTCACCATGGGTAAATTTTTTGTAATTGGTTATCCGCTCGAGAGCATGCGCTAAAGTGTGGCCAAAATTGAGAATTTTTCTAAGCCCCAATTCTTTTTCGTCTTGAGATACTACAGCTATTTTTAACTTGAGCGAAGTTTTTATAATCGCCGCCAAAACAGCAGTATTGCGCTCAAAAACCATTTGTGGATTTGCCGACAAAAACTCAAAAAAATCGTATTCGTTTGGGTCGCCGCAGCTTTTTTCAATAAAAGCGTACTTGATAACTTCGGCCAGCCCTGTTTTATATTGCCTCTCGTCAAGGGTGTGCAGAAAATTCAGGTTGCAAAAAACTGCTTTGGGCTGATAAAAAGTTCCGACCAGATTTTTGCCGAAATCTGTATTGATGGCGACTTTTCCCCCGACGGACGAATCCACGCACGCAAGCAATGTAGTTGGAATTTGGATAAAATCAATTCCTCTCAGATACGTCGATGCGACGAATCCAGCAATGTCCCCGACCACTCCGCCGCCGATTGCGACGATGGCATCTTTTCTTTCAAGCTTATTTTTGGATGCAAAATTCAAAATTCGTTGGTAATTTTTGAAGTTTTTTTCACTTTCGCCGTCTTTCAAAACGTATTTTACCGAGTTTTTAAAGTTAAGTTTTTCACCGTAAATTTTGTTGACTTTTTCGCTTATAACAAGAAGAATTTTATTTGCACCGGTATAGTGAAAAATCTTTTCTCCGATTTTTTCTATTCTTTCGGCATCGATAAAAATAGGATATTTTTTATCCGGTGAAATTTCCATAAAAATCTCGCTAGTTGGCATATTTATTACACTCCATCAAAATTTCATCCAAAATAGTATAAGCCTGCTTTTGTTTCGTGTCGATTGTAAAGTGTGCTTTTGAATAGTTTTTTTCGCGCTTTTTCAAAATAGACTGAACGGTTTTGGCAGAAAAATCGTCCGCCAGCATAGGACGGCCCAATTGACCTTTTTGATTTTCGATTCTATTAAAAAGCTCGCTTGCTGTTGCTTTGAGGTAAAACACTAGCCCGTTTTCTTTCAAAAGATACTGGTTTCTGGGATTTTCAAACGCACCCCCGCCTGTTGAAATAATTTGATTTTTGTTTGCAGCAAACTTTTTAATAGTTTTTTCTTCGAGCATTCTGAAGTGTTCCTCCGAATATTGTTCAAAAATTTGGGGGATAGTTAACCCTGCTTCTTTTTCGATTTCAGTATCAATATCAACATAATTAAAATGCACCAAAAGTTTGGACAATTTGCCTCCGATGTAAGTTTTTCCGGCTCCCATCATTCCAACCAGTACAATATTTTTGTTATTATTTTCTTGCAAATCTGAATTCATAATTTATCCAACTCTATTCGAATAATTCGTTTTAATCTCTTTTATGTTGTCTTTTCCGAATTTGTTCAAAAACTCATCCAATAAAACACACGCAACCATTGCTTCTGCGACAACCGCACAGGAAGAAACCGCACAAACGTCGGAGCGCTCAAAATGAGCCTCAGCTTGCGAGTTGTCAGCAAAATCCACCGTTGAAAGCGGCTTTTTCATGGTCGGAATCGGCTTCATACAGGCTTTTACCACCAAATTTTCGCCATTTGTCATCCCGCCTTCTATTCCACCGGCGTTGTTTGTTTTTCTGACATATTTCCCGTTTTCAAAGAAAATCTCGTCATGCATCTGGCTTCCGAAAACCTCGGCTGATTTTACCCCGAGTCCTATTTCAACTGATTTCACTGCGGGAATACTCATAACGGCGCCTGCTATAATCCCGTCGAGTTTTCTATCCCATTGAACGTGCGAGCCTAAACCAACAGGTAAATTTTCAAACACCACTTCAAATTTTCCGCCCAAAGTGTCTCCCTCAATTTTCGCCGCTTCGATTTTTTCTCTGATTTCATTTTCACCAAATGCATCCGCGATTTGGGTAACTGTGGAATGGCAGGAAATAGAAAATTCTTTTAAAATTAATTTTGCAACCGCACCTACCGCAACATCAATAGCTGTTTTTCTGGCACTGGAGCGTTCCAAAACGTCCCTTAAATCTTTCAGGTCATATTTTATACTGCCCGCGAAATCTGCATGCCCCGGTCTCGGCTTAGAGAAAGATTTTTCTGATTTATCCGCTTCGATATCTTCAACGCTCATCACCGTTTGCCAGTTTTGGAAATCCGTGTTTTTAATTTCCAAACAAATCGGTGCGCCTGTCGTTTTGCCGAACCTTACCCCTGATTTAACTTCAACAGTGTCTGATTCGATTTTCATCCTGTCCCCGCGGCCAAATCCACCTTGGCGGCGTTTTAATTCTCCGTTGATAAAATCCAAATCAATTACAAAACCTGCGGGCACGCCGTCTATTATCGCATTTAGGCATTTGCCATGGGATTCGCCCGAAGTTAAAAATCTAAAATTGTTCAACATTAATCTTTTTCCTATTTTATTTTAATTTTTATATTTATTTTACCACAAAGTAATAGGTAAAATGTAAAAGGTTAAAGGTTAAAGGTTAAGGTTAAAGGTTTTTCCCACTTTTCATCTTAAGCTTCTTTTTACTTTTTACCTTTTACCCGTCTACTTCTTGGCGTACTTTAGAAAAATCTGCTCTTTTGTTTGCATCATTTCCTCGACTATAAGCCATTTTCCGTCTGGCTGTTTTTGGACGACCATAGAACTTTTGAGTTTGTAATCGCTCAACGACGGTTTTCTTAAAGAATCGATTTTATATCCGTTTGGAACTTTTGAAATTTTAATGTCGTAGTAAGCATTTTTGTATTTTTTCATTTTGGCAAGTTTTCCGCTGAATTTCATCTGGCTTCTATAGGAATCGATAGAAAAAGGGACGTTCACCAAACTGCCGTCGGGTTTTACAACCTGCCTTATTATTTTTGCGTCGTCAGAATACAACTCCGGCACAGTTGGGCTGTAAGAATTTGAGGCGTAAATAAAGCTGTTGAAAAATTTTAAAGCGTCGTCCTGGTCAGCGGCAAAAACGCCCATTCCAAAAACAAGTACAAAAAGTGTCAATAATAATTTCTTCATAATGTGCTTCATTATTTTTCTCCTTTACAAGACCACTGCATTCATCCAGTTTTGTGAATTACGTCGCCCTGAATTCATTTCAGGGTCGCATAGGCGTTCGATTTTGCGATGCTGAAATAAATTCAGCATGACGTGGTTTGGTTTTATGCATGGCATTTTTTATTTAATACGAACCAATCTTAGCATGAAAAAAATTATTTCCAGACCCCTTTTGGGCTATAAGAGTTGGCCTTCTGATTAGCTGGAAAATAATACTATAATCTGATATACAAAAAAGCCAAACTTTGACGGTTTGGCTTTTTGATTATTTTATCTTCCCTTTTGCTTACTTTTTCAAGAAGTCAGGGATTTCTATGTTTGAAATACTAGGACTGAAATCGTTAGTTACTTTCTTTTGGTTGAAAGCACCTGAGAAAAAGTCAGCTGCGCTTAGTGTGCTTGTATCAGCTTTTTCAGCAATCGGAGATTGGTTTCTCAATTCAAAACCGGTCGCGATAACAGTGATTTGGATTTCTCCTTGGATTTTGTCATCTACAACCGCACCGATGATAACTTTCGCATCATCAAGAACAGCCGAGTTGATTATGTTTGTAGCGTCTGTAACTTCGTGAAGTGTCATATCAGGACCGCCGGTGATGTTAACGATTACGCCGCTTGCTCCGTTGATTGAAGTCTCAAGAAGTTGAGAATCGATAGCTGTTTTTGCAGCATCAATCGCTCTTCCTTCACCTTGACCGCGTCCGATACCCATAAGAGCCGAACCAGAAGCTTGCATAACACTTTTAACGTCAGCGAAATCCACGTTGATAAGTCCTGGAATTGTGATGATATCAGATATCCCTTGAACCCCGCGAAGTAGAACTTCGTCTACAACGATGAAAGATTCTTGAAGAGAAACTCTTCTGTCAACAACATCCAAAAGTTTGTCGTTAGGAATAACAATCAGAGCGTCAACCGCTTCTCTTAATTTTTCCAAACCTTGAGCCGCTTGGTTTTGTCTGCGTTTTCCTTCGAAAGAAAAAGGTTTTGTGACAACACCGATTGTCAAAATTCCAAGTTCTTTTGCGATTTTAGCAACTACTGGAGCAGCACCCGTTCCAGTACCACCGCCCATGCCTGCTGTAACAAAGACCATATCAGCACCCTCAAGTGCTTCTGTGATTTCTTGTTGAGCTTCTTCAGCGGCTTTTTCGCCGATTTGAGGCTCTCCGCCGGCACCAAGACCATTGGTCAATTTGGAACCGAGCTGAATTTTATTTTTTGCAGTCGAATACTGCAACACTTGTAAATCTGTGTTCATTAGCCAAAAATCAACGCCGTTAAGTCCTGCCTTAATCATTCGATTAACTGCATTTCCGCCACCGCCGCCTACACCGATTACCTTGATGTTAGCTGGGCTAATCATTGGTCTTTGTTGTAAAACTTCTTTTTTTCCGAAGATATCTGGTCCAAAATTTTCCACGTATTATTCCTCATTTTTTTAAACTACTTACTCAATATAATACCATACTATTTTAAATAGGAAAAATAGTAAAGAACTATAACCATATTGTTATTTAATTTTAATATAAGTTCAAGAAACTTCGTACTTTGTAAAGAAATCATTACATTTCTGAGGTTTAGACAGGTAAGAGGCTTTGAGCTCTTCTTTTTCCTTTTCTCCACGATTCTGAGCTCCTTAGTTCTCCGCTGCTGTTCACGGATTACTAGACCCATTTACTATTTACTTCATCTGGTATTGCGTACAAGACCGACTCACAAATCGAATTCAATGAATAGTGGTAAACTTCGAAGCGGTAGTCTGATAATAGATTGCCGAGATAAATCGGGATGTCAAACAACTCCTCGTAACTGTGATAAATACATATCGCAAGTTGGGGACGGTGAGCTCTTATGGTGTTTTGCGCCCCTTTTAATGCGGTCAACTCGCAGCCCTCGACGTCCATTTTTATAAAATCAATTTTTTCTATGTTTTTTTCCTTAACAAAGTCATCGATGGAAATGGTTTTGATAACTATGCTTGTTGCCAAATGAGAAAATTGGGGATTTATGTTCGCCCGCGAAGCGGTGCTGTTTTCTGAAAAACCGAGTTCTCCAGAACTTTCAAACAGCCCTTTTTGAATCACCTCAACCTTGCCGGATTCTGCTACTATACTATCATTTACTTCACATTTGAAATTTTCATACATAGGTTCAAACGCGTAAATTTTCTCCACATTTTTTAGTCTATCTAAAAACAACAGGGAAGTCCCGGCATCGTATGCTCCGCCGCTAATAATGGTCTTTATCGAATCCTTGTCGATAAAATCCAGATACTGCTCATGAACATTTGGGGAAAACTGTTTGTTCTGCTCAGTCAAATAATTTGCCAGATTTTTAAAACATGTGGCACTTTTGTAGGCTTTTGCAATTAAGTCAAACACTTTTTTGCTCTCATCTGATGAGAGAATTTTTTGAACCTGCTCCACTCTTGCCAAATCGTCAAATTTGCTGTCCTCTTCTGCCAAAACGCCATCTTCTAAATTATAGTGAGGGAAATTGTCAAGGTGGGCGTAATTATTAATCCCGAAATGCCTTAAAATGGTTTCCATAATTGCAGTATTTGAATAAGAGGCTACAAGCACCAAGTCGAAATCCGCTTTGAATTCTGCGATTGTTTTAATAGAACGGACTGTCAGCCCCTCGACCTCGCCTATCGGCATCTTGTCAAAGAAGGAGATTATTTTCAAATCAGGCCGATTATTTTCCACGTAGTGCTTAATCAAAAGCCCTACTTCTCCAGCCCCATAGATAGCTATTCTTGAATCTTTTGGTATGTTGTCGATTTGGTTCATTGATACTTTCCACTCAATATTTAATAGAAATTGTATCACGAAATATATGCAATCTTAAAACTCAATAAGCCATTCCTAATTACATTTGGATTTACCGGCCCAAGAAAGGTCGTTACAGTGCAGATAATCCATATTGTCATTGTAGATTAACCAGGCGGCACAGCTTGAGCCGACCTGAGTAGCTTTATCTCGACAATTATTATCAAAAGTATCAGCAGCTTCTTGAGCACTTCCCGCTGGAACTATACCATATTTTGTTAACCAAAAGCCAAATAAATCTTTACCGTGTTGGTTGGGTTTTTTAGCTCCATTTATATCAACTAAATACTGTCCGCAAATATTTTGAAGGGCAAGAGAATTTCCAATACTTAAGGCACAATCACCATCCCACACCGAAGCAAATATTAATGTTCCATCAACTAATCTCATTGTAGTTTCACCATCGTAATCCATTTGGAGACTGGAGTCCAGCCCCTTGTATCTATCGGTCGACCAACACCCAGAACTAAGGTCAGTACAGTCTTTAGCTATTTGCAAATAAGGCTTGATTTTATTTAGCATGTCGGAACCATCTACAGCAAAAGTCAAATCCCACTGGGTAGGGTTGCCATCTTCCTGCTCTGCCCTTTTATAAGCGCTGGAAAGGATAGAAAATATCTTTTTTGTCGCAACCACAGTCGAACGCTCAGTCGCATTCTGCGACAGCGTCGGTATGGTTAAAGCCGCGACCACCCCGATAATCCCGAGTGTGATTAATACCTCTGCAAGAGTAAATCCTTTTTTATTTTTCATATCAAACTCCTATAATTATATCTATATTACCCCCCCCCGAATTGTCAATACTGCAAAGAAGGGAAATAAGAGTTTTTGTCAGACACGGACATTGAAGTATTCAGACCACTGCACAAGTCACAAAAACGTCGTGCTGAATTTATTTCAGCATCGCAAAAGCGAACTCCTGTGCGACCCTGAAACAAGTTCAGGGCGACGTGATTTGAAAAATTAAGGCTTGTGTACAGTGGTCTAGTATTACAAAAAATGGTGCGACAAAGTAATCATTCCTTATAAACTTGAGAGACGGCTTGACGGTTCCGCTATGTGAGTCGAACGATTTCTTTTAAATCCTTCGACTCACATAGCGGTTAGTGCTAGACTTGGAAGTTTTTTGTATTTCTCCTTCTGCTTTTTGTAAAAAGCAGGGCAAAAACTTTTCACACTATCTTTTTTGTTTGTTTAGATTGACAAAATATAATTCAAAAGCGTTCGGACTCCCGCTCCAGTTGCACCTTTTGTCAATTCTTTTTGGGGCTTGTCAAGGAAGGCAACGCCCGCAATATCCATGTGAACCCAGTCAACGTCTTTCACAAATTCTTTCAAAAAGACGCCCGCAGCCGAGGCTCCGCCGTATCTTGAACCTGTGTTTCTCATGTCAGCAACATCACTTTTCAGGCCGTCTTTGTACTCTGCGTACATCGGCAGTTGCCAGAATCTTTCGCCGTTGTTTTCGCCGACTTTTATCAATTTATCTATTAATTCTTGGCTGTTTCCCATAATTCCAGCTGCCTGAGTTCCAAGTGCCACCATACAAGCGCCTGTTAAGGTTGCGATGTCGATAACTTCGTCCACGCCGAGTTCGCAAGCGTAGCAAAGTGCATCTGCCAGAGTCAATCTTCCTTCAGCGTCTGTGTTGTCGACTTCGATTGTTTTGTTGTTTTTGGCTGTCAAAATGTCGCCCGGCTTGTAGGCCGAACCGTTAATCATGTTTTCGCAAGTCGCCACAATCCCGTGGACTTCGACTTGAGGGTTGAATAGTCTTAAAGTGTTCATAACTGACAGAACGCAGGCAGATCCTGACATATCGTCTTTCATTGTTAGCATTGAAGAAGCAGGTTTTATATCGTAACCGCCGCTGTCAAAGGTTATCCCTTTTCCGATAAGTGCGATTTTTTTCTTCGGAGTTCCAGACGGGGTGTATCTGACGTGGATAAATTTAGGGGCTTGAGAACTCCCTTTCGCCACGGCTAAAAACGCACCCATTCCCATTTTTTCGATTTCGTCTTTTTCGTAAATTTTTGTTTTAACCCCTTCGATTTTTTTTGCGATTTCGGCGAGCTTGGAAGGAGTGGCGTACTGGGCAGGCTCGTTGGATAAATTTCTCGCAAAATTCATCGCGTTGGCGATTTTTATCCCTTTATCAACGCCGTCTTTTAATTTATTGAATTTGGTTTCGTCTTTTTCCACCAAAACAAATTCACTGACACGCTCTTTCGGCTTATCGGTTTTGTATTTGTCAAATGAGTATTCACCTATCAATGCTCCTTCTGCAACCACTTGGCCGCTTTCGAATCCGTCAAATTCCAATTTGCCCAAATCGATGCAGACCTTTTTCGCTTTTATACCTTCGACTTTTTTGATTATTTTTGCAGAAAGCTCTCTCAATTTGTTCAAGTTGAACTTTTCTTTTTCTCCCAATCCGACTACCAAGACTTTGTTGGCAGGGATTTTTGCGTAAGTTTGCAACAGATAAGTGTGTCCGAATTTCGCTTCAAACTTATCTTTTTTGATGACAAATTCGTTTATAATTTCCCCTAAAACTTCGTCTACCGAAGCAATTACTCCAGTGAGCACTTCTGTTTTTTCAAACAGACCGACAACCAAAACGTCGCAAACCTGAGATTTCAATTCCTCGTTTAAAACTTTTATTTCCATGACAAAACTCCTTTCGGTAATATTCCACTTAACATTTCTTCAAATTATAACACTAAAAAGATAAAAATCAGCAAAAAAATTTTTGCTTTGATTTAAAATAAGTGATAATTAAAGAGGAGTATTAAAAGTGCGAATAGAAAACAATCAAAATGTTAATTTTAAAGCAAGAGTCAGAATTATTCCAATTGCCAAAGGAAGCGAAAATAATCCATTATTAACGCCTTTAGTTAATAAACTTAAGCGCATAGGCGGCAAAAACATTGAGCACATCATCGAAACATATAATCACGGAACTAAATTCACTACAAAATATCCTGCTGAAACGGGGGATGTTAGAATAAAGCTTAATAGATCTCTTTTTATAGATTCTTTAAAAAGAGAACCGCTAACAGCAGCCGGCGCGGATAAAATTATCCAATTTTCCAATGGCATGAAAAACTGGATAGAAAGAATTGAAAATAATAAGCATTTAGTAGGATATCCAAAATGGAAACAAGTCTTTGAAGAATCAAAAACTGAATTTATTAAATAGTGGTAGACAGTACAGTAGAAACGTAGGGTGGGTTCCCTAACCCACCGTCATAAAGCTAAATACAGTGTTTCTTGCAATGTAAAAGACACAATCGGGAAAACATTTTGCTTTTGCATTTTAATTTTTAATAAACTTTTCAGACAGCTTGCATAATCTTTTGACGGTGGGGTAGGGACCCCACCCTACTTTGCTCTTCACCCCTCACTCTTCACTCTTCACAAAACTTTCTTGCCTTATATATAACCAAGCCATACAATTTTTCCAAATATTAAGTAAAAACTATACAAATGCCAAAAAGTATGATAAAATCTTTTCAGATGTAGTAGAATGATTTTTTTGGAAATATATGCAATAAATATCAGTTAAACATAATTTAATTTTTGACTCGCAACCGGCAACTGTCGGGCATTGTATGTACCATAAAAAAATAGAATAGAACGGGGTAGAAAATACTATGGATGTATTATTAATTTTGACAATCGTTCTTGTAATAGCTCTTACTGCTTTTATCGTAATTCAACAGAACAAGTTCAAATCACTCTCTCAGCAGTCTCAAAAGACTCAAGCTGATTTCGGTGATAAAGAACAAATTTTGAAAAAAGAAGCGATGCTTGCGGCAAAAGAAGCTGTTCACATAGAACGCGAAAAACTTAACGAAGAAATTAGAGAAAGACGCCAAGAAATCTCTAGAACTGAAACCAAATTGGCAAAAAGAGAAGATATGCTTGAGGACAAAGTCCAAGAAGCAACCGAAAAAGAGTACACGGCTCAAAAGAAACTTGATGAGCTTTTGGAAAAAGAAGACTATCTTGCTGAAATCGTTCAAAAACAGACAACCGAACTCGAAAGAATCGCAGGCTTGTCAGCTGAAGAAGCAAAAAAAATCCTTATGGAACAGCTTAAACATGATTTGGCTCAAGAGCAAATGACACTTATTCGCGAAAACGAAGCGAAAATTAAAGAAAATGCCCTTGAAAAATCAAAAGAAATCCTTACCACAACCATGCAACGCTGCATGATGGAAACGGTTGTAGAGTCAACAGTTTCAGTGGTTTCACTTCCAAGTGACGATATGAAAGGTCGCATTATCGGTCGCGAAGGTAGAAACATAAGAACGCTTGAAACTCTTACCGGCGTTGATTTAATCATCGACGACACCCCGGAAGCGGTTGTATTATCAAGTTTCGATCCTGTCAGACGTGAAATAGCGAAACTTGCGTTAGAAAAACTTATCGCAGACGGGCGCATCCACCCGGTCAGAATCGAAGAAATGGTCGAAAAAGCCAAAGAAGAAATCGACAAAAAAATTCTTGCCGAAGGTGAAAACGCGGCACTTGATATCGGAATAATGGGAATAAACAAAGAACTTTTGAAAACTCTCGGACGTTTATATTACAGAACAAGCTACGGTCAAAACGTGCTTAAACACTCGCTTGAAGTCGGACACATTGCAGGAATGCTTGCAGCCGAAATCGGAGCGAACGTTTATATCGCAAAAAGAGCGGGACTTCTCCACGACATCGGAAAAGCGGTTGACCAAACTCAAGAAGGGACTCACATCCAGCTTGGGGTTGAACTTGCAAGACGTTTCGGCGAAAAAGAAGAAATAATCCACGCAATAGAAGCACACCATGACGACGTTACAGCTAACACAATCGAGGCTGTCTTGGTTAAACTTGCAGACGCAATTTCTGCAGGCAGACCGGGAGCAAGACGCGATACTGTAGAAATTTATATCAAACGTCTTCAAAAAATTGAAGAAATAGTAAATAGCTACGAAGGTATCAAACAATCCTTTGCGGTACAGGCGGGGCGTGAAGTTCGTGTTATTGTCCAATCTGAACACTTTGATGACCTTGGGTCACAAAAGCTTGCCAGAGACCTTGCAAAACGTATAGAAGACGAACTCGATTACCCTGGACAAATAAGAGTCACGGTTGTAAGAGAATTCAGAACAACTGAAATAGCAAAATAGGAAGGTTAGAAGTTCAGAAGTTTAGAGGGCTAGCACATTAATACAAATTAAAGGCCAACCCTCCGAGCATCTAAGCTTCAGTACCTCAATGTGAAAATATGTCTAATCAAATAAAAATAGTCTTCTTCGGCGATATTGTAGGTAAAATGGGGAGAAAAGCTGTCGGAAACTATCTGACAGAACTAAGAGCCCAGGAAATTAACCCTGCCACTTTAACATTCGCAATTGCAAACGCGGAAAACGCCTCCCACGGTTTTGGGCTGACTGAAAAAAATTACAAAGAATTGACCAATTACGGGATAGATTGCCTGACTTCAGGAAACCACATCTGGGACAAAAAAGAGATTTTCACCTACCTAGACAAAGCGGACAAATTAATCCGACCTATAAATTACCCGAAAAAAACCCCCGGAGTCGGCTCGAGAATTTTCGAAGTCGGTGAACACAAAATAGGGGTAATAAACGCACTTGGGCGGGTATTTATGAGCCCAATTGATTCCCCTTGGGAAACAGTCAAAAAAGAGATTAAAAGAATTAAAAAAATAACGCCAATCGTTCTTATCGACTTTCACGCGGAAGCCACCGCGGAAAAGATTTGCTTCGCCAAATTCTGTTCCGAACTGGGGGCGAGTGCCCTTTGGGGTACGCACACTCACGTGCAGACCGCAGACGAGCAGATAATGAATAACATGGCATACATTACTGATGTCGGATTTTGCGGAGCCTCCAATAGCGTTATTGGAATGGAGTTTGAGACTTCATTCAAACGACTTTCGACAAACCTTCCCGAAAGATTTGAGGTCGCCGAATCCAAAAACATCCAAATCAACGCCATTGAAATTGTTATTGATTCAACTTCAGGTGTCGCTTTGGGTATTAAAAGAATTATGTTAGAAATAGACTATAATAAGAGGATGGAGGTTTAAAGTGAAATCGGATTTTCATATCCACACAAATTACTCGGACGGTGTTTTTTCCCCCGAGAAGATTGTAGATTTGGCTATTGATGTAGGCCTAGAGGTTATCTCGCTGACCGACCATGACAACGTTTTGTCATACAAGGTTGCACAAAACCATCTTGAAAAACTCAAGAGCGAAGGAAAAAAGACGCTTGAAGTTATTCAGGGAATTGAAGTTAACACACTGTACAAAAACCATGAAATTCATATTTTGGGGTATTTTATGGACGTGGAAAATTCCGATTTTAAAAACCTGATAAAAATCCAGCAAGATGCAAGAGTCGAACAAACACACGAAATTATTTCACTTTTGAGCAAAAAAGAGGGGATAAGCGTTCGTTTTGAGGATATTCAAAGCCAAGTCGCTCCGGGCGGAAGCATAGGAAGACCACATTTGGCAAAAGCCATTACCAACGCCGGTGGAACCAATAACGTGATGGAAGCCTACGCTAAATACATCAACGACCGTTCCAGTGTATACGTCCAAAGAAAAACCGTTACTCCGCAAGACGCGGTTGAAATAATTTACGATGCAGGCGGAATTCCGGTAATTGCACACCCGCACGATTTAGTTATAGCAGAAGAACTCATAAAAAAACTAATGCACTTCGGACTCAGGGGGATTGAAGCTTACCACAGAAAGCACTCTCCTGCAATTGTAGAGTACTTCTCATCTATGGCGGAAGAACTTGGGCTTATCGTAACAGGCGGCTCTGATTTTCATGCCCCTGGTATTATGAACGGGCAGATATTTCTTGGGAAGAATTTCGTTCCCGACTGGATTTACACTAAGCTTTTAGAAGAAAAAAAATGTTTAGACATGGCGTAACAAGTTGAAGTGAAAAAATAATCTAAAGAAAGGACAAAAAATATGCATAAAAACGGATTTACCATAATAGAAGTTTTTGCTGTATTTTTGCTTATCCTTGGGGTGACTTTTTTCATTCTTCCGAGAATTTTGGACAACACAAAACAGGCTAGCTTTATCTCCAAGTGGTCAGAAAAATACACTGAGTTGGAGTACATCTCGTCCGTTATAAAGGCTCAAGATGACATAATGCTCAAAAATAAATTTAAAAAAGCAAAAAACAATGAAGTTATGGCGGAAATTGCGCTTCAGGCCGTTAAACCTTATTTGAGAATAAAATCCGGTGTCGCACAAAGCGAGTACAAGCAATTTTACATGAACAAAGAATCAGTCAAAAGGTGGGATAAATACTACTTTGACAACTTTTATCTAACCGAAGAAAATCAGGTGGTCGGGCTAAAATGGCTAACTAAAGATTGTCGCTACAAAACTGCTTGCGGGATTTTGTTTTTTGACCTTAACGGTGTTAAAGAGCCAAACACCTGGGGTAAAGACGTCTTTGGCATAAATATTCTCGACAATGGGATTGAACCTATCGGCAAGAATGCCGACACTGACACTTTAAAAGGCGATTGCTCCAGAATCGGTGCAGGAGTGTACTGTTCATACTTTTACCTGATAGGAGGGGATTTTGACTAACTTAACCAATTCGACCAATTTAATCAATGAGATAAAAAATGTCTGTGTGTATTCTTCTTCCAGTAACAAACTGGACGAAATTTACTACCAAGTGGCGAGAGAAATGGGAATCCTAATAGGGAAATCGGGATTCAACCTTGTCTACGGGGGCGGCTCGCTCGGCACAATGTTTAAAAATGCTCAGGCAGTAAAAGAATTCGGCGGAATGGTCTACGGAGTGCTACCGAAAAAACTTCACGAACTTGGGGTTGGCAACAATTTTTGCGATATCCTTCACGTAACAGAGGAAATGAGATCAAGAAAAGAGAAACTAGATAAGCTTTCTGACGCCATAATAGCGTTGTCGGGCGGTTTTGGAACCTTGGAAGAACTGGCCGAAATGATTGTGCAAAAACAGCTTGGCTACAACAAAAAAGCCATCGTTATATTAAACACCAACGGGTTTTACGACCACTTGCTGAACTTCTTTGACGTAATCATCAGCCAGAATTTCGCCACCGACGATGCGGCCGAAATTTATTTTGTGGCTAAAACTCCAGATGAAGCGATTGAGTATTTGATTAATTACCAACCGTCAGAATATGATATCACGGAAAAGTGGCTCAAAAAACAAGAGTTAAGGTCATAAATTTAATTTAAAAGGAGAGCATCATGTTATCAAATACAAACGAAGCTGATGAGTACAGAAAAGAATTTAAGCAATATTATTTAGAGAATATTCAGCCAAAATTAAACGAATTTGAAAGTTTAAGACAATCCAAACGTAAAATCCAACTAACCTGCATAATTCTATGTACAATAACTACTTGTATTGCTATATATACTCTTGCACAAATAATAAGCATACAAAATGCGACAAAAGGAGATGCAAGCATCTTCCTATACATTCTTTTAATGTTTTTGGGTGGAGTGAGTATCATAACTAGTTATGGAATTCATATGCTTAGAAAAGATTTTGAACGAACCATTAGGGCGGCCGTAATCAAACCTTTTCTGAACTTTTTTGGCAATTTTGTTTGCTCATCATACAGCCGCATCCCCGAAGGTGATATTAAAAAATCCAAATTAGTGGATGACTTTAATAGCTACTCCTCTGATGATTACTTTGAGGGACAACACGACGGACTAAAAATTGTTATTTCCGAAGTTGACCTTTTTCGTAAATCATCTAATAACGGTGGGGTTACTGTCTTCAAAGGCATTTTTGTCCAAATTGATATGAATAAAAAGTTTTTAACGCATACAATAATTAAATCTAAAGACCCATTTAAAAAGTTTTGGTCTTTTAAAAATTTATTTGGCCCAAAAATGCAAATTGTGAAACTCGAAGACCCTGAATTTGACAAATTGGTTGAAGTGTTTGCCCAAGATCAAACTGAGGCGAGATATTTGATTACCACATCTTTTATGGAAAGATTTAAATCGCTACAAGAGACATACAAGACTAAAGATATTCGTGCCTCGTTTTTGGAAAATAAAGTTACAATTGCAATTTCGTGTAAAAAAGATATGTTTCGAATAGGCGACTTATCCAAACCCGTCACCGACACAGGCCAAATCCAAGAACTCTTTGAAGAATTTGTTGCGGTTCTGTCGCTTGTGGACTTGTTGCATTTGGATTCAAAAACAGGGCTTTGACTTGGCTGCGATTTAATTTAAACTCTACGTTTCCGTGAGACTCAAATTGAATCGGGTAAAATTTGTTCATTACTATAAAAAAGGTATAATGAGTTAGATGGAATTTTAATTTTTAAACAAGCACTGATAATAAATATCAAAACTTAACAACTCAGTACTACTCTAGAAGAAGAGTTAAGGTCGTAAATTTAATTAAGTTAGAATTCTGCGGTAATTACTTGGATTACAGCTAACTCTTACCGATGATTCCTGTTAGTGGTGAAGATGCACTGGCGTAAGCTTTTATAGGCATTCTACCCGCCTCGAATGCTGCTCTACCCGCAAGAATTCCCAACTTGAAGGCTTCGGCCATTTTTTCAGGGTCTTGAGCGGTTGCGACTGCCGTATTTAAAAGGCAGAAATCTGCACCGTGTTCCATTACAAGAGCCGCTTCAGACGGTACCCCAAGTCCCGCGTCTACTACGACTGGGATGTTTGATTGTTCGATTATGATTTTTATATTTTCTAAAGTTTTAACTCCTTGGCCTGTTCCGATTGGAGAAGCAAGTGGCATGACCGTTGCGCAGCCTATTTCTTCGAGCCTTTTTGCGAGGATTGGGTCGGCGTTGATGTAAGGCAACACTACGAAACCTTCTTCGACGAGGATTTTTGCCGCTTCGAAAGTCGCAATCGGGTCAGGTAGAAGGTATTTAGCATCCGGAATCACTTCCAGTTTAATCCAGTTGTTAATTCCCATCGCTCGTGAGAGTCTTGCGGTTCTGAGTGCTTCCTCTACGGTAGCGCAGCCGGCGGTGTTTGGCAGAATCCAATATTTATTGGTGTCAATGTAGTCCATGATTCCAACGTGCCCTGGAGCGTTCGTGTCTACCCTCCTGATTGCAACTGTTATAATTTCTGCCCCGCTTGCTTTGTGGGCTTTTTGCATTGTCTCAAAATCGGCAAATTTTCCCGTTCCAAGCATAAGTCTTGAAGTGAATTCTTTATCTGCAATTTTAATAACCATAATTTTCTCCTTATTACTATTAAATTATACTCCTAAATAAAATTTTTAGAAAGTATTTCAAATAAAAAAAATTTGTGCTACAATTAATCCAAGACATGGAGAAATGGCCGAGTGGCTGAAGGCGGCACCCTGCTAAGGTGTTGTGGGGAGTAATCTTCACCGAGGGTTCAAATCCCTCTTTCTCCTATTTTTAAAATACAAAAAGGATCTGAACCCGAGCAGAGGGTGAGAATGCTAGGACAAACAAGCACGAGTGAAGCGGTGCGTAGTTTGACCTATGCAACCAGCTAAATTTCAAGGATAAAATCCTTAGAAATTTGCGTGTTTGCCTCTTTCTCCTGTTTTAAGTCCACCATTCTAATAATGGTGGACTTTTTAAATGCAATAAGCCGCCAACAGTGGGGCTTTACGCTAAACTAAACCAAAAGAGAGTTTTTAAATTTAAATTCTCGCAATTTTTTTTGACGATTTCTCAACTACGTAAATTTTTCCACTGGAGCCAGTGGGTTGTAGCCTAGCGAGCTATGCTTCGGCAACTTTGGGTGTACTTATAATATCATTAATTTTGATGACCTTAAAGAGCCTTTTACTTTTTAGTCACTGTTGATTTCAAGTGTAATTCTCGCATCTGTAATTGGGAAGCCTCAGAAGGGGCGTCGGTCATAAGACATTTTGCACCCGAATTTTTAGGGAAAGCCATTACGTCTCTAATCGAAGTTGTACCGGAAAGAAGTGCTACCAATCTGTCCAAACCTAGTGCCAAACCTGCATGAGGAGGAGTTCCGTACTGAAAAGCGTTTACCATGTAACCGAATTTTTGTTGAACTTCTTCGTCAGTAAGGCCGATAGCTTTGAATACTCTTTTTTGGATTTCTCCAGAGTGAATTCTAACGCTTCCGCCGCCGAGTTCAGTACCGTTGTAAACAATATCGTAAGCGATAGAACGACAATTTGCCGGATCAGTTTCCATCTTGTCAACATCTTCCAAATTCGGAGAGGTGAACGGGTGGTGAACCGCTGTGTATCTCTGTTCTTCTTCGTTATAATCAAACATTGGGAAATTAACAACCCACAACAAGTTGTGTTTGTTTTCGTCAATTAGTCCTAATTTTTTACCAAAATGAAGTCTGAATCTTCCCAATACGTCATAAACAACTTTCGGTTTGTCTGCAACGAAGAAAACGATGTCGCCTTTTTCCGCTTGCGCTCTTTTTTGGATGTCGGCAATTTGGTCTTCGCTCAAGAATTTGAACACAGGAGATTTAACTTCGCCGTCTTCCATATAAGTGACCCAAGCAAGCCCTTTTGCTCCGAATGAAATCGCCAAAGCTCTCACGTCATCCATATCTTTTCTCGAATAGTTTGCAACTCCGGGGATTTTGATTGCTCTGACTGTTCCGCCGTCTGCAATTACACCCTTGAACGCTTCAAAAGTTGACGCTTCCATAATGTCGGTAACGTCAAACAGTTCCAAACCAAATCTTGTGTCAGGCTTGTCAGAACCGTATTTATTCATTGCTTCTTTATAATCAAGCTGAATAAATGGAGGTTTGATTTCCACGTCTGCTTGCTTAAAAGTATCAACCAAAAGTCCTTCGACTAAATCAATAACGTCTTGTTGTTCGACAAAAGACATTTCCAAATCGATTTGCGTAAATTCCGGCTGTCTATCTGCTCTTAAATCTTCATCTCTAAAACATTTTGCTACTTGATAATATTTCTCGATTCCGCCAACCATCAACAATTGTTTGAAAATTTGAGGTGATTGAGGCAACGCGTAGAATTTGCCCTCTTGCACTCTCGAAGGAACCAAATAATCTCTTGCGCCTTCCGGAGAAGTGTTGATTAGAATCGGGGTTTCAACTTCCAAGAAATCTTGGTTGTTAAAATAATTTCTTGTCGCTGCAACAATTTTGTGACGCAAAATAAGGTTATTTAAAGTTTTCCCACTTCTTATATCTAGGTATCTGTATTTTAATCTAATATCTTCGGAAACATTGTCGTCATCAAGTGCGAACGGTAAAACTTTTGCTTCAGAAAGAATTTCGACTGAGCTAGGGTACATTTCAACTTGGCCTGTGGCATATTTTTCGTTGTAAGTTTCTTCAGGACGGCGAGTTATTTTACCTTTTACGGTAATTACATACTCGGTTTTAATCCCTTCAAAAATCTTGTGAACCTCAGGGTTGGCCTGAGGGTCAGAAACCAGTTGAAACAATCCGCTTCTGTCTCTAATTTCAATAAAAATCATTCCGCCTAAATCTCTTACGCAAGAAGCCCATCCGGATAGTGTTACTTCTTCGTTGATATTGTTGAGATTAAGCTCTCCGCAGTTATTTGATTTGTATTTTGTTTTCATTTTTTTTCTTTCTATGTTTAATTTCGGCGCGTTGGAGGCACCTCTCTTGATTAATTTTACCAAAAACAAAATAAAATGGAATATTTATGTAAATAATGTAATTTTTGCTATTAATATCCGAAGATAGAGGCCACTGAACTTCTAAAATAATAGATATTTGCCAACAAGACTAGCTGTTGATAAATATCTATTGAAACTATTTTTAATTAATCTCTTACGTAAAAGTCCGAAACTGCAAGGGGCTGCTCCATATCGTCTTTTGAAAAAATCTGCATAATGTAGTAGCCGGCCTCGCGAATTACAACGTAATCATTGTAATAGTAGACCTGGTCTTTGTAAAGTTTAAAATCGTCCGCGTAGTAAATCTTGACGCCAGCGAGATCGGTCTTTTCGTCCTTTTTGAGAATCTGGACTCTTATAATGTCGCTTTGCAGCGGTTTTTTAACAAGAAGGATATAGTACACTTTTCTGCCGAGAGTAAACTCTTTTGAGTTGTTCAAAATCGTCTCTTTTGTTATAGGCAGATGGTTAAACAAAATCACTGCTTTATAATTTGTACAGCCGGTCAGCCCTAGGAGCACGACAAGAATTAAGCTGAATAATATCGACTTTTTTTGAGCCATTATTTCAAGCTGTTAATTTTTTGGGTAATCGACTGTTTTGTTTTCGGGTCTTTTTCAAGCGCGACGTATTTTTTATAATTTTCGATTGCTTTTAATTTATTACCCTCAGCCTCATAAGTCAGAGCCAAAGCATAGTATGCGTATCCGTAATTTGGGTCAATTAAAATGACTTTTTCAAAACATTTTGTGCACTCAGCGAAATTTTGGGCTTCGGCATAAACAAGCCCTAAATTAAACCACGCGTCCGCGTAAGCCGGTCTTAGGGATATTGCTTTTTTGTAGTAGAAAATTGCTTTTTCGTTGTTTTTTTTGATTTTGTACAAATTACCCAGTTTTAAACAAGTCACCGCGTCGCTTTTGTTAATTTCAATAGCTTTTGTGTACTTAAAGATGGCAGCGTCGTATTTTTTTTGGTTGTAAAACCCGTCACCGGTCTTGACAAGCGATTGAGCATCCTCTATCTGCTTCACAACTGGCTTTGGGGTAACTACTTGGCTTTTAACTTCTGTTTTTACAGGTGCAACCGGGGTAGTAGTTAAAACAGGCAAATCTTGACGAATCGGTGGAGCTGGGGGCTCTTGGTAAACTGTTAAAACAGTAACAGCAGTAGCCTCAGGCACTGCTGGGAAAACCCTCGCCATTAAAGCCTTGTAACCAGCTCTATAGTGAGCGTTTTCAGGATCAATTTCGATTGATTTTTCGTAATTTTCTATCGCTTTTAGGTTTGAATTCATTTTTTCATAAGCTTGAGCCAAGCCGTAATATGCGTATCCCTCATTGATATTATAATTGATTACCTCGTTAAAACAGATCACAGCTTTTTTGTAGTCAGCTTTTTCAAGAGAAACGTCACCTTGGCAAATCAGTGCGCTAACTAAATTAGCCTGCAATCTTTCGCTAGGCTCTTTGGCGAGAAGCTCTTTGTAAGCTGCAACCGCTTCGTCGTATTTGAGCATTGCGTGTAAAACCAACGCCTTGTTGGCTTTTACGTCGTAATCATCCTTATTCACTGCCAAAATTTCATCGTAATATTTCAGTGCGTTTACATAGTCTTTTTGACTGTGATAACAGAGCGCGAGCTCTTTTTTTACTTCCAAATTGGTGTTGTCTTTTGACAAAGATTTAACGTAATTAATTATCGCCAAATCAAGATTATTTTGGCGCTTGTAGATCAACGCCAAGTTCGAGTAAGCATTAGGATTTTCAGGGTACGTAGCTATATACAGTTTGTACTGCTCAATCGCCAAATCGTTTTTATTCATATCGGCAAGCAAGTTCGCGTAATTAAACCTGAGCGAATTGTAATCAGGTTTTAATACAAAAGTCTGCTCAAATTCCGCCAGTGCCAAATCGTCTTTGTCCAACTGCTGGTAAGAAATAGCCAAATTCGCGTGGGTTGAAATATTCTCTGGGTCGAGTTCTATTGCTTTCTTTAGGATTTCAATGGCTGGCTCGTATTTGCCCGATTTAAAAAGAGCCAAACCGTAATTTGAATACTCTTTAAACCCTTCAGGGTTTTTGTTGTAAATCAGATTGTACTCGTCGCAGGCCTTTTCGATTTGGTTATCTTTTAAATAGGCGTTGGCCAAATTTTCTCTCGATTCTTGGTGGTCAGGGTATGCACTCAAAAATTTGTTGTAATTTTCGATGGCGATTTTGTTTTCGCCCATATAATACTCGACGTTTGCGATGTTCAAATAGTTGTATTTGTAGTCAGGGAAAATTTCCATCGCCTGCATATAGGAGTTGTAGGCGTTTTGGTAATCACCTTGGCTTTGAAGAATGTTTCCGATACTGATGTAAATAAAAGCATCGTTAGGACGTAAGCGGATTGCTTTTTTGTAAGCTCTCAGTGCGTTCTGCAAATCACCGATGTCTGAGTACAACCCCGCCATCTTGGTGTAAAGCATCGCATCCTCGCCGCTGACGTCGATTGCCTTGTAAATCTGCTTGATGGCATCTTCGTACTTATGCTGGTATTCGTATGCGCAAGCCTTTTGATACAATTGGTGAGCCTCCTTGGTCATTTTGGCTTCGACCTGCGTGGCTGAAATAGCGAGTGTTAGAGCTATAGCCACTATCACGTCATTGCGAGACCTAAATTGTCGGCTATGATTCAAACCTACACCGAAGCAATCTCCTACGCACCTGTATAAGTTAGCGATGGAATTATTTTTTATATGTGATAATCGCTTCTTAATTATTGTGTCTCCTAATTATTAAAACTTTCAAATACAGTCTAACAAAAAAATATTCACAGGGCAATTAATATAAACTAATATTAAACTCATTGACAAGTCGGGGGGGGGGGAGGGATATAATTAAAATAAAGGATTTTTTAAAAGTAGTATGATTTTTTTTAAGATAAACTTAGACAACTCTCTGCGAAATACAGGTTTTACCTTAGCTGAGGTTTTGATTACACTAGGTATAATCGGCATCGTTGCTAATATGACTATTCCGACATTGATAGCAAATACTCAAAAAGCCCAGTATGTGGCAACTTTGAAAAAAGCTTATACACAATTTAATCAGGTGTTGGTCAAAATGTCCAATGATTATGGTTGTCCTGGGGATTTGAAATGTATGGGTGAATGGAGCGGTGGCAATACAACCTCGACTTTATTGATAGGCGAAATTATTTCTTCATATTTCAAGGTTATTAAAAATTGTAAAAATAGCACAAACCAAGACTGTATGGCAAGCCGCGTAAACTACAAATACGGCGGAAAAGGTGCTGTAGACACAACAATGAACCAAATGTGGGCTTATAAGTTCATAACGGTCGAAGGGGTCTCCTTTTTTATGTACAGCTCGGGAAATAATTGTGGCTCTAATCTTAGTAATGGCAAATTTGGATATTTAACACAAACCTGTGGAAACGTGTCAATTGACATAAATGGGCCTAATAAAGGTCCAAATTATTGGGGAAGAGATATTTTTAATTTTGCTATAACCAACGGTAAAGGGCCCCTCTTATATCCAAGGGGAAGCGTTGATGAAGGGAATACCGGCACTTGGCAAAACTCAAGTGCCAACGGTTGCACTCCAGGTTGTACTATAGATTATTATTGTTCAGCCCGCATAATTGAAAATAATTGGGAAATGGATTACTAAATTTGGGTGAAGCTGTGAGTATAAACGTCCTTGTTTAGCAACACTCTTACGGTTTTTATAATTTTCACCTGTTCGGAGTCTGATTTATCATAACTAACATCTTCCAACTGGGCGAAATCTCTTATCATAGCGGACAGACTGATATAAAGCTCTTCCACTTTATTTGAAGGCGCTTGAGTTTCAAGGACTTTTAGAGTTCGGATTAATTCGCTGTCAAAAGAATCGACAATAGCACTATCTAAACCGGCACCGTGGGCGAGAGTTGCAAAAACTCTGTTAATTAGCGGCCTCATCTCGTTTGGTGAACCATTTGAAATATTGGACAATCCCAAAGTGGTCATAACCTGAGGGTCAAAACTTTCTTTAATCATGGTTATTGTGTTCAGTGCCTCTTGAGCCTGTGCTTGGTCAACGCTGACGGGAAGAATCAGAGGGTCAAAAAATATTTTTTCGTTCTCGATTCCTTTTTCTGAGCATTTTTCAAAGATTTCAAACGCCAGATTAAGCCTGTCGTCGGCGAATTTTGGGATTCCAAGTTCTTTGTTCATTGTCAGGGCGATAAGCCCAGAGCCGAATTCGCTGGCCAATGTTGTGGCTTTTTCAAGTCGAACTTCGTCGGCCGAGGTGCTGTTTATAAGACAATTCTGAGGGTTTTTGCTTTTTTCAAGCCCGCGTCTTATTTCGTCTGAATTTGTAGAATCGAAAGATATTTTGAGATCGGTGTTTGATTCAACCAAATCGCAAAGCCAAGGCAAAATACCCTCAAGGGTGTTTTTTGCAGGACCCACGTTAAGGTCTATATAGTCAGTCGACGACAGTTTCGCCGCCTGTCTTTTTATCAAATCCAAAACAAACGCTTCGTCCCTGTTCAACAATGCGGTCTGGACTGTTTTTGAAATTATATGTATGTTTTCGCCGATTAATATCATTTTCAGGTTCCCCTTTTTAATTTTACTTTCTATATTATACATAAAAAATGTTTATGATAAAATAATTGTAATGGAGAGGTGTCCGAGTGGCCGATGGTGCAATCTTGGAAAGATTGTGTGGGAGCAATTCCACCAGGGGTTCGAATCCCCTCCTCTCCTAATTTGAGCGGGTTGGCGTTTTGCCATACCCGCTTAAATTTGTTAGGGGATTAGAAGCCCTACAATGCAAAGCATTGTCTAGGGGTTTGAATAGCTAGGACGTTTAAGGCGAGAGTTGTTCGAGCCGTAAAACGACTTATGCAGCCAGCTAGATTTTAGGACGCCAGTCCTTAAAAATCTGTGTGTCTGCCTCCTCTCCTAATTTGAGCGGGTTGGCGTTTTGCCATACCCGCTTAAATTTGTTAGGGGATTAGAAGCCCTACAATGCAAAGCATTGTCTAGGGGTTTGAATAGCTAGGACGTTTAAGGCGAGAGTTGTTCGAGCCGTAAAACGACTTATGCAGCCAGCTAGATTTTAGGACGCCAGTCCTTAAAAATCTGTGTGTCTGCCTCCTCTCCT